>Ga0070741_10000416_pt1 | contig 158475 bp, 133 predicted proteins | sample Coa_R1_4_FD_66440 | JGI IMG/M metagenome (GOLD analysis project Ga0070741, IMG submission 66440) | Surface soil microbial communities from Centralia Pennsylvania, which are recovering from an underground coalmine fire - Coalmine... | ecosystem: Environmental > Terrestrial > Soil >... | reverse complement strand
GCTGCGCTGTTGCCCAGACTTCAGGCTGCCGCAAAAAGCCAGATCGGCGGAGAATTCCAGCGGTCGCGTCTCGAGATGTTCACCAGGATTGACCTGCGCCCGCTCCTTCTCAGCGAGGGAAAATTGCGAGTGCAATTTGGCGGCGTGCAAGCCAAGGTAGTACAGGAGAGCGCTCAAGAAGTGCTGGTTGACACCAGCATACCCATCACCGAGGGTCCGACCTATAAGCTTGCGGGAGTAGCGTGGTTCGGCAACACCCTGTTCCCCTCAAATCAGCTCGATTCGCTGGTTCACCTGCATCCCGGTGACGTGATGAATTTGATCGCAGTGGAACGAAACCTGGGCCGGGTTGCAGGCCTGTATCGCGCAGCCGGATACATGCGCGCCTCGGTTAAACCCGATCTGGTATTCGATGACTCAGCCGCAACCGCAACCTGTTCGTTAACCGTGAAGGAAGGGCCTCAGTACCACATGGGCGAATTGGACCTCGTTGGTCTGGACGAGCAAACGAAAGCCAAGCTCCAGCAAGCATGGTCTCTGCATCCGGGCCAACCCTACGATGGCGCCTATGCGCAGATGTTCCTGAAAAACACCCATGCACTGTTTCCAGGTGATTCATGGAAGGTCGCAGTCCACGAGGCAGTCAACGATTCCGACACGAGCGTTGACGTGACCCTGAACTTCAACAGTAAATAGAAGGTCTCTCTCAGCTCTGTTGCACGCGTAGAGCCATGTTCGTGAGATCATGAATGTAACCTCGAAGGATGCAGCCTGCTCTTATTCTGTGTGGTTCTGACCAAAGTCAGAGATTGGGAGACGAAAGAAATGAGACTTTTTGTGAAACGGATCGGATCTTTTGCGGCCGCGATGCTTTTGACTGGAGCTCTGGCTTTGCCTTCCGCCATGGCGGGAGGCAAACAGACGTTTACTGGCGAAGTCAGCGATTCCATGTGCGGCGCCAAGCACATGATGCCCGGCAATGCAGCCGAATGTGCCCATGCTTGCGTGAAAAAAGGCGCTAAGTACGCGCTGGTTGTCGGCGACAAGGTGTATACGCTCGATACCAGTGACCAATCAGCGCTGGACACCCTGGACAAGCTCGCGGGCGCAAAAGCCAAGGTAACCGGCACCGCCAAAGGCGACACCATCGAAGTAGCTTCCGTCGCGCCGGCAAAATAGACAAGTCAGGCTCTCTCGCGCAGGCGGTGACCCAGTTGCCGCCTCTTTTTTTCACCTCACCTCACTTTTCACATTCCCTTTACATATCGCTGTGTTAGATTGTGCATTTTCCACCACAAAATGCGGAGGCACAGGAATTGTCCAAAGACATGGTCCCCAAGCGGATTTTCTTCACCAAGGGGGTCGGTAAGCATAAAGAGCGGTTAACCTCATTTGAGCTCGCGCTGCGCGACGCGGGAATTGCCGCTCAGAATCTGGTCCGCGTTTCTTCCATTTTTCCTCCCCAGTGCAAGTTGATTGCCCGCACCCAGGGACTCAAATATTTGCATCCCGGCGAGGTCGTTTTCGCAGTCGTTGCCGAGAACTCTACCCATGAACCGCACCGCTTGCTGGCCGCAAGTATCGGCGTGGCCATTCCTGCCGACCGCAATACTTATGGTTATTTGAGCGAGCACCATTCCTTCGGCGAGACCGAAGACGCGGCCGGCGATTATGCCGAAGAGCTAGCCGCCGAGATGCTGGCCACGACATTGAATGTGGAGTTCGATCCCGACCGGTCATGGGACGAGAAGAAGGAAATCTATCGCATCTCGAACAAGATTGTCCGAACCGCCAATGTCACGCAGTCTGCCGTGGGCGACAAGCGGGGGCTTTGGACCACCGTGATCGCCGCGGCAATCTTCATCTTCGATTAAAAGCGCCCTGAACCTACCCGTCATTGAACGAAGGCAACCGAACCCGTGCGCTCCAGCGTCCGAGAAAAGCGCCTAGGAGGAAGAACTATGATTCGGAAGCTCAGTTCGGGCAAGTACCGGCTATATTCAAAAAAGAAGGATCCTAAGACAGGGAAGGCGCGTAATCTCGGTACTTTTGCCACTCGTAAGGCGGCCGAGGCCCACGAACGTGACGTGCAGTACTTCAAACGCGCAGGCTAAAGCTGCGGTTCACAAAGCGCATTCATCTTCTCGCCAAAGCCTTCTTCCCTGTCGTTCTCGCTGGTGATTTTTGCGAGCCATTCTTGGATCTATCTAAACGCTCGAGGACGGCTGCTACGATCAGGGGCAAGCCGATCGTCGCGTCGACAAAGACTTCTCCGAACTTGCCTCCTTCGCCGGGCGGCACGAATTTTCCCCAAGAGACAGCTTCGCTGTAGGGACTGCCCGACAGCCCACCCCAGTAGACAGGCTCGGGGCAAATCCGGAGGCCATAATGGTAGCGTTTCAAGGGCAAGTCTTCCCCGCCCCGGCGATGGCGGAGTTCGATGAACGGCCCGAACTGCTGCGACCAGTTCCGTGGGACGCCGCCGCCGATCGTGAAAATGCCCAACCGCTTCTGCTTCAGCAGCGTCGCGGCAAAATATTCCAGGTCCTCAAAAGGATCAAAACGAAGTCGCGGCCGCCCATCCCTTGCGCGCTCGCGATTGCTTAGAGCAACGTCAAGGCCGAGTTCTGAATCGGTGAATGCCGGAACGAACACTGGGACGTCGTGCTCGTAGGCGGATTTGAGTATGCCCCTCTGTCCTTTCGCATGCTTCGCGAGATGAGCTCCAATGGCGCGATTCAGCTTGAAGGAACACATGACTTCTTCGCTATCCCAGTCTTCTAGAACCTTCGCCATAACCTTCTCGACATCGTCCAGGTTCTGCTCAGGTTCCAGCGTGTCGTAGACGCGGTTGTAGCCCGCCTCGTAAAGTTCTTCGTCGCTTAGATCAGGATTGTGACGGAAGTGGGCCCGCCCGGTGGCCTCGACCAATCCGTGGGCCATCAGCGCGCCCGTCGAAACGATGGCATGAACAATGCCACGCTCGATTAATTCGGCGATCACGAGACCCTGCTTGGCTACAGTCATCGCCCCTGCCAAGGTCATGACCACGAAGCAATCGCGGTCGCGCGCCATAGCCTCGAGCACATCCGCGGCTTCACCCAATTGCCGGCCTGTGAAGGCGGTTTTGGCCATGGCACGCACCAGGTCATCGACCGAGTGGATCTTGGAGAGATCGAGCGGCTCAAGCGGTATGAGGCGGTCTTCTACCGGATTGTGCAGCTTGCGTTGGATGCCGCTACCTTCCTGATGATCGTGCTTCACGGAACCTCCGCAGGATGGTGTATGGGATGAAGAAATACTGTACTAGATGTGCTCGCGAACCGGCCACTCGTAACCGCGCGCTTTTCATCACTCTCCCAAGGTGCGCCTCCTGCATGGAAGAAGTGTGTCTGTTATTCTGTCGCTTCTCGAAGAGGAGGATTTCGCGTTGGCGCAGGAGCAATTCCAAATCGGCCTGGTGCAGATGTCTTGTGGGCCCGAGCCGGAGCAAAATCTGCAGAAAGCGCTCGATCGCGTTGCGGACGCTGCCGCTGGTGGCGCGCAGGTCGTCAGCCTGCCCGAACTGTTTCAGACACAATATTTCTGCCAGCGAGAGGATGCGGCCCTCTTCGATCTGGCGGAACCCATTCCGGGTCCTGCCAGCCAGAAGCTTGCCCAAGCCGCAAAGCAAAACGGCGTCGTGCTCATCGCTTCGCTTTTCGAAAAGCGGGCACTTGGCGTTTATCACAACACGGCCGCGGTATTTGATAAAGACGGCGTTTTGCGCGGCATTTACCGCAAGATGCACATTCCCGACGATCCGCTTTACTACGAAAAGTTCTATTTCACGCCGGGAGACCTGGGATTCCGCGCTATCGAAACCAGCGCCGGGAAGATTGGCACGCTTGTGTGCTGGGACCAGTGGTATCCGGAGGGTGCGCGCTTAACCGCATTACAAGGAGCGCCGGTTTTGTTCTATCCCACCGCGATCGGCTGGCATCCTGCGGAGAAAGCGGAGTTCGGAGAAGCCCAGTACGATGCCTGGAGAACCATTCAGCGTGCGCATGCCATTGCCAACGGGGTGTACGTGGGCGTGGTGAATCGGGTGGGATTCGAAACGGGAAATATTCGTGGCAACTCTGCGCCAGGCAAAGGGCTGGAGTTCTGGGGAGGCTCATTCATTGCCGACGCCTTCGGGCGTGTAATCGCCCAGGCCTCCCACGATCGGGAAGAAATACTGATGGGCGAAGTGGATCTCCGAAAGCTGGAAGATACCCGCCGCAATTGGCCGTTTTTGCGTGACCGCCGCGTCGACAGCTACGCACCCATTACCAGCAGACTCATTGACTGAGGACCTCTACGATTGAAGCCGCGCCTCCCTTCCAGTTCAAGTAAGACTTTAAACTCGCCCGAGCCGTTATTTCGCATGCCTGCTGAATGGGAGCCGCACGATTCGACCTGGCTGGCGTGGCCTCATTATCGAAATGATTGGCCGGGAAAATTCGACCCGATTCCGTGGGTCTATGCGGAAATAATCCGCCATCTTGCGCGGCACGAGCGTGTCGACCTGATCGTGAATAACGCAACCTCGGAACAGAACGCACGCAAAGTACTGGAGCGTGCGAACGCGCTACACCAAAACCTTCGCTTTCACCGCTGGCCGACGGATCGAGTGTGGACGCGGGATTCTGGCTGTACCTTCGTCCATGCTCACAACGGCGGACGCCCGAGGCGGGCGGCGGTCAACTGGTGCTTTAATGCCTGGGCCAAGTATCGCAATTGGAAAAATGACGAGAAGATAGGCACCCTGATGGCTCAGGCCGCGGCCGCAGAAGAAGTGCTGGCTACTTACAGAAATCGTCGGGTCGTGCTCGAGGGTGGCTCGATCGATGTGAATGGCAGCGGCGCGCTCCTGACCACAGAAGAATGCTTGCTGAGTACCGAGCAACAACGCAATGCCGGCATGCAGCGTCAGGACTATGAAAAAGTGTTCGCGCAATACCTCGGCATTCGCAAGGTGCTCTGGTTAGGACGCGGCATCCTCGGCGACGACACTCACGGCCACGTCGACGACCTTGCACGCTTCGTAACGCCAAACACCGTCGTCACAATGGTCGAGGGGAACAAGAAAGACGAAAATTACAAAGCCTTGCAGGAGAACTTACAGCGCCTGAAGTCTGCAACCGATCAGGACGGGAATGCGTTGCGCATTGTAGAGATACCCATGCCCAGCGCCGTCATCTTTGAGGGCCGGCGGCTGCCTGCCAGCTACGGGAACTTCTACATCGCGAATGGATTGGTGCTGGTGCCGGTTTTCAACGATCCCAATGATCGCGTCGCACTGAATATTCTGGCCGAACTCTTCCCTGCTCGCGAAGTGGTCGGCATCTATTCGGGCGATTTGATCTGGGGTTTTGGCGCCATGCATTGCATGACTCAACAACAGCCGGCTTTGTAATTCAGTTTGCGGCGTCCAAATTTCAGGCTTGTCCGGCACGTACAGGCAGTGCGCAAACAGCGCCTTCGCTGAAGTTCTCTGATTCAATGCCGAACGCGTGATCAAAGCGCGCACGGTAGTTTTCCCACGCAATCGCCGACGTGAGTTCGACCAGTTGCGCCTCGTTGAAAGCTGCTCGCAATGCCTCAAAAACCTCGGTGGGAACCTCCACCGGAGTGTGCGTCATTGCATCGGCGTATCTGAGGGCGAGCTTTTCCTGCTCTGAAAACAGCGCGCTCGTGTCATACGTTGCCAGACCCTGGATCTTCTCTGCCGTGATGCCGTTTTGCCTGCTGACCGCAGAGCCGATGTCGATTCAAAAGGGACAGCCGATCAGCGTCGCAACCCGCAGACTGACCAGGTCCTTGAGAGCGGCCTGCAAGTTATGGCTTCCCATTTGCGATTGTTCCATCTGGGCGTAGCCCCAGAGAATACGCGGATGATGTCCGGTGACCTGCAACGGCGCCACCACGCGCCCCAGTTTGCGCTTGCTCAAGGCGTAAACAGTGCGCAGGAAAAGCCCGGCAATGAATCCATGCTGCTTGGCTTCCGCGCCCTTGATCCGTGCCATACGTGCTACTTGCGATATTGTGTCGGTTGGGGACCTTTCTCCAGCGTTTCTCGGTCCCAGATGGCGCCTTCGCGTGTGTAGTTGGCGAGTTCGAAATCCTGGGTCAGTTCCAGCGCGTCCGTCGGGCACGCGTCCTCGCAAAGACCGCAGAACATGCAGCGGCTCAGATCGTAGGTGAAGGTGGTAAGTTCCTTGCGCCGGGTCTTCTCGTTACGTTCGCTGGAAACTACAATCAGGTGCTCCGGACATGCGAGAGCGCACAAGTCGCATGCGATGCACATGGTCTCGTTCGTATCCGGATTGACGTTCAGCCTTGGCGCGCCACGGTACCGTTCCGCCACCTGGGGACGCTCCAGCGGATATTGTTCGGTATAGACCTCTTTCGGGTTCTGGTAGCGGAAAGTAACGCTCAGACCCTGAACCAGGTCGAGCAGGAAGACCTTGCGAAGCAGGCTTGGGATGCCCATAAAGCGAAAGAATACCATTAACGCCCCTAGCAAAGAAGCCTTTCAATCGTCGCCTCGGCCCCGCGGAGCACTTCAACAAACCTCGATGGATGATCTTCCAGCGAAACAGCCCAACCAGGATGAATCGAGATGGCAAGCCGATGAGTTGTGGATGGAAGAGGCTCTGCGCGCCGCCCGCAGGGCTCTCGAAGCGGGCGAAGTGCCGGTCGGCGCGGTGGTGGTATGCGACGGCCGGATTGTTGCGCAGGGGTGGAATCAGAACATCGCAGGTGCCGATCCCACCGCCCATGCGGAGATCGTGGCCCTGCGCCAAGCCGGCAAAATCGTCGGTAACCATCGCCTGGGAGAGTGCGAGCTGTTTGTTACAATTGAGCCGTGCCCCATGTGTGCGGGCGCCCTGGTGCACGCGCGCATCAAGCGGTTGGTATACGGGGCGGATGACCCGAAAGCGGGTGCGGTGCGCTCCGCGATGCAGGTGCTGAATCACCCGCACCTCAACCATCGAATGGAGGTTCGGGGCGGGGTTCTCGCGGGCCGCTCATCAGAGTTGTTGCAGGCATTCTTTCGGGAAAAGCGCCGTTAGCCGGAGTCATTCGTTAGAACGGCGAGTACTTCCTGATTGAAACGGCGAGTCCTCCCGGGACTCGCATTGAAAGCTGTTTTTGTTGGCGCGGAGAGGTGCGTGAGTGGTTGAAACGATCCGCCTCGAAAGCGGACATACCTTGACGGGTATCGGGGGTTCGAATCCCTCCCTCTCCGCCATTAAGTCTTAACTGCAGACCTCCTGGTGCCGCAACTCTATTAGCAAGGGCGGCTGCAGCCCGCAAGCATGACTGTCGGATTGAAGCACGACAAATTTGGCAATCAATACTGCCCGTACCGGCCCCTCACCGAATCCAGAAGTTTCTTCGAGTCGTAGCCGACTCCATCCTTGAAGACAACCTCGACATTCTCGACATCAGAAATTTGTTTCGATGGATCGCCCTTAATCACGACCAGGTCCGCGTTCTTCCCCGCTGCGATGGACCCGATCTGCTTGTCCCTACCCTCGTAGACGGCGCCGTTGAGCGTCGCGACCTTGACGGCCTCGACGGGAGAAAATCCGGCTTCCACCAGCAACTCGATGCCGCGCTGATCGCTGAAGCCAGGCAGCACATCGCCCCTCCCCGTAGGATCGGGGCCGGACAGCAGCAGTCCACCGGCCGCCGCGAATGCGTGTTCAAGCTGCAGGTCGCGCCGCCAGAGCATGGCGGGATCAATCTTGCGGGCCGGTGCTGACGCGGGCCTCTGCCGCAGTAGAAAGTAGTCCTCGCGGGCTTCGGGAGTCATCGCATCCAAAACCTGCTGGCGCACCGGCGGACGTCCTGCGCTGGCATCGCTCTCAAAAACCGGCAGCGTTGATGTGATCGCAACATGATGGCTGATTAGCGTCGCTATCAGATCTTTGGCCTCCGGACCGTTTGGATCCATGCGGGCCAGGGTTTCCTCGCCCGCGCTTTGACTGCAAACATCGTGCTTCTTGTCGGGATCGAGCTGCGTGTTCACAAAAAAACCGTGCTCCAGGTCGTCGATCCCAAGCTGGGCCGCCTCCTTATAGGTCACTGAGCAAAGGTGGCCGGTCACCTTGATGCCGCGTTTGTGAGCGGCGTCAATGGCCGCCTTCAACTCCTCCCGGGTAATGTTCATGTAGGCCTTGAACGAGGTCACGCCGCGGTCGGCCCAGTACTCGACGGTCTGCCGGGCGTCGTCAGCGCCGGTGAGGTGCGGCATCTGCAGGAAATAGCTCGGGCTGCCTTCGAGGTAAGGGCCGGTTACGTCCAAATGTGGGCCGGGAAGTTTACCGGCATCGATGTCCTTCTTGAGGTTGAGGTCCCCATAAGTTTCCACGCTGCCGGTGGTGCGCATGGTGGTGACGCCGCCTGCAAGATACAAACGGGGCGCGGAGAACGTCATCTGCGGCACCACCACTGGATCGTCGAAATGCCGCCGGCTGTCGAGGTTTGGCCGTGCAATGTAGAACAAATGATTGTGCATGCCCACGATCCCCGGTATGACCGTGTACCCGCGCAGATCCAGGACGCTCGCTCCTGGCTGGGGCGCGACATTAAAAGCCTTCTCCACTGCCGTGATCTTTCCGCCGTCGATCACCACATCCTGATCTTCGAGAGCAGGGGCGCCGGTTCCGTCAATAACCCGGACATGACTCAGGATGATGTGCCCAGCAGCTACGCGAACGAACTCCTGCACCGCTTTTGACAGCTCAGGCGACTGCGCCTGTGCGAGAAAGGTAAAGAGAAGCATGAATGCAAGAATTCGCGACCTACGGGCTAATGGCATCAGGATCCTCCTGGGCAGACCGCTTGTTGTAAGGGAAAGTATTCTTTCGGCTGGAAGCTTGGCAAGCTGGAAACCTGGCGACGCGCCGCGTGGTTCACTTGCTATTGTGGGCATTCTGGTTTGTTAAATGGCCTCGCTGCCCTTGATCAGGGCCTGCAAGCAGGGTTTACACCATCCATCTTTGAACCAAACCTGCTGTCCGGGACAAATGTCATTTCTTTTTTTCCAGGCGAAATCCTCAATAGGCTTGAAACGCCCGCAATTCGGGCAAACCCAGAGTGGAATCCCATCCTTTTCTCCATCCGGTTCAGGAAGCGCGACCGGCATGCTCGTCCTCCGTAGTTGCCTTTTATTTATGACTGCCTTTGGGTGAATAGTTCTTAAACTTCGCAATGGACTTCTGCAGGTCTCTATTATTTATTCTTGTCGGGATCCTTGCGCATCCTGGTTCCACGCCAGAGTGCTGAGACTGAACAGTGCCGCATACGTCAGTATGCTTGCAGTTGGTTTTACCACCATTCCTTTCGGCATTACAGATTTGCAGGATTCGCCGCTAATGTTTTCGCCGGAGCAGTCTGCCATTTCAGGATCTTTAAATCCAAGACAAAGATCGCGTACATGCATGGCACCTGCAATTTGGTGATTACGGTCGCGATGAGTAGACCGCCAATTTGCGCGTAACACAGGGGCTGCCACAACGGCCCGCCATGCAGCGCGAGCGGAAATAATGCCAATACCGTCGCTCCGACCGTGATCATCACCGCGCGGAGACGAAGAATGCCGGAATCGATAACAGCATTCTCGAAATCGTCACCCACCGCGTGCCGCTCTTCGATGAAATCAAAGAGCACAATCGAATGGCTGACAATTACCCCCACCAGGCTGGCGATGCCTAAAAACGCCATAAAGCCGAACGGTACGTTCATGATCCACAGCAGGGCCACAGCACCCACAATGCCGTAAGGCGCCGCCGCCAGCACCAGCAACGGTTTGATGGCATTGTTGAATTGGAAGACCAGGGCGAGAAAGATAGCGAACACGGAAATGGCCATCACCAGCGCCAGGTTCTTGAATCCACGCGCTGTCTTGTCGTACTCACCCCCAATCTGCATCTTGTAACCCGCGGGCATCGACTTCTCGAATTCCCGAAGTTTCGGCAAGGCGAGTTGGATCACTTCGGAGCTCAATCTGTTTCGTGCCGGAAACGCGCGGATATTAATGCTTCGAAATTGTTCGACGCGCACAATGCGCCCTGTCATCATTCCCTGTTCGATATCCGAGATCTGCACCAGGGGCACCTTGGAGTTATCTTGCGAAGAGTAGACATACAGATTCTGGATGTCCGAGAGGCGAGCCCGCTCCTCCATGCGCAACCGCGCAACGACAGGTATCTGCTTCTGTCCCTCCTGCAGCACGGTCACAGGCATGCCGCTCATAGCCGAGGTCGAAGAAGTGGCTACGTCCATGTTGGTGATGCCGGCGAGATTCGCGCGATCAGGATCGATCTTCAACTTCATTTCCAGATTTTCTTCGCCCCACTCATTGCGAACCCGCTCGGCCAGCGGATCGGATCGCAGGATACCTTCAACCTGCGAGGCCAAACGGCGGAGCGTCCGAATATCTTGCTCTTCTTGCGCGGGATTCACATCTGCGGTGCTCGAGACTCGTACCTCGATCGGGTAATCCACCGGGTTAGTTAACAACTGGCGCACGTCGACGCGCGCTCCCGGAATCGAGCTCTGAAGGAGCGGCTGCAGTTGTGCGACAAATTCAGGAGTCGCTTCTTTGTCGGTCACTTCGATGAGCACCTGCGCGTAATTCAACTGCTGCAGCTGCGGTGAAGCCGAGAACCAGAATCGCGGCCCTCCCCCGCCGGTAAAGGTGGTGATGTATTTCAGAATTGGCCCTTTGCCATTCCTGGAGGGATGCTCGCGGCTATACGCCTGCGCCTGTTCGCGGACCAGGTTCTCGACTGCCTGCGCCGTTTGATTCGTGGCTTCAAGATTGGAGTCGTTTGGAAGCCAGACATCAATGTACGACCAGTATTGGACGTCCTCCGGAAAAAATGCCAATTTCAGGTTGGCGAAGATCACCACGCCCACGGCGAGGAATACAAGCGAGCCGATGAAAAATTTCCATCGGTGCTCGATGGAATATCGCGCGGCGAGCGTGTAGTAGCGCGTCCACCCCTTCTCGCGACGAATTTCGATGGGCACTTCTGCCTTGTTGTCTGGGCGCAGGATGTAGTAGCCGAGAAACGGAATAAAACTCATCGACACCAGGCGCGATGCAACCAAGGCACAGGTCATCACGATGGGCAAGCTATAAAGAAACTCGCCCGTGGAGCCGGTCACCAGCAGAAAGGGAAGATACGCGACGATGTTGGTGACGGTCGCGTACAAGATGGCGGTCGCCAGCTTCGTGGGTCCAAGCCAGGCGGCGATAATATTGGGGTGGCCGTCGCCGAGGCTGCGCTTGATCGAGTCACCTGCAACCACGGGGTCGTCCACCAGCAACCCCAGGGCAATGATCAGCGTGGCCACCGAGACCTGCTGGATGTCGATGCCCAGGATGTACATCATCCCGAATGTCATGGCGAGCGTAATCGGGATGGAAATCGCCATCATCACCGCCGACCGCCACTCCCAGAATCCGATCAGCGATACTAACACCACCAAGCCGATCGCCTCGTACAAGGCATCCATGAACAGGTCGAGATTTTCTTTGACCTGTAGCGGTTGATCTGATGTGCGCGCGATGACGAGATCTTCCGGAAGGTAAGCCTTGACGGTCGCCAGCTTCTCGTCGACGCTGGTTCCGAAAGCGCCGACTTGTTCTCCATCCTTCATCTGCACAGCGAGGGTGATGGCGCGGCTGCGGTGCCAGTTTCCTCCCCCATCGCGCCACGTCAGAAAATTGAGATACCGGGGCGGGCTTTGATACCCGCGGGAAATACTCACCAGGTCCCGCAGGTAGACGGGACTGTGAGCCGCGCTTGAAGCGGTACCGATGATCACATCCCCGATCGATTGCGCGTCTTCAAACTTGCCCGAGGGATCAATCTGAACGCTCTTCGGACCAACCTCTAGCAGCCCGCCCGGCAACGTTATATTTCTGGCTCCCAGTATGTCCTTGAGCCCGGACGGCTTCAGTCCGTAAGAGGCGAGCCTCTCCTGCGAATAGTCAAGGTAAATCTGCTCCGCCAGCACTCCTTTACGATCAACCTTCGCCACTTCAGGGGCGCCCTGGATGGTGCGCTGCATCAGATCGGTGAAGTCATCGAGTTCCCGGTAGGAGTATTTCTCACCCGCCACGGCAGCAAGCTTCTCCGCCGTTTGCCCGGGATCACGGATGAACGCAGCATGCCAGGCATCAGGATGAATTTCTGAGCGGTGAAGCCGCTCCTGGATGAATCGATCTCCCCACTGGCGCAGGACCTCGTCGCCCACGTCCGTACTCACATCCAGGCCGACGAACCCAGGCCCCTGGAAAATGTGCGGATCTCGAATGATCTTGTTTTCCTGGGCAACTAGCGAGACCAGTTCAAATGAGGAGAGCACCTCTTCCGCCGCCACGGAACGTGGAAAGTTGTAAACAATGCTGACTCGCGGCTGTGGCGCACTCCTGGACTCAGCCCCGCGTACCTCGGCAATGGCTTTTTGCACGGACCGTGCCCGCAACGCGATCTCGACCTCGCCCACGCGAGGGCTGGCCACCGTCAGCATGAGCGTTGCAGTGTCGCCGAAGTCGCTGTTGAACTGAATCGGCCCAGCGCCTTGCGGAAGTTTGCTGTTTAGCGCGTTCAGTTTCAGATTGATGTCGCTGAATTGTTTTCGCGTGTCTTTTAGCGTGTCGTCGAGCTGCACATACACGAGAGAGAGTCCGGGAAAACTCAACGAGCGAATGCCAAAATCGGAAGGCAGTGGCGACTTGATGAAGGCGTTCTGCGCCATCGTCTGCTCGATGGGGCGAGTGACCAGTTGTTCCACTTCCTGCGCTGTAGCGCCGGGCCATTGCGTGCCCGCCACCGCTACTCGGACGGGAATGTTCGGGTCCTTTCGCTTCGGCATGTGGTGGTAACCGTACCAGCCCCAGACGAAGGTGCCCAACAGCAGGATCAGCGCCACCTGCCGATGCTCAGTAAAGAAGCGGGCCGTATTGTGCGTGTCCCGGATGATCTCGGCGTCTGACTTATGAGCCATGGAAACCTGCCGAATGCGTGCCGCGAGCTTTCGCTCGCTTCACGGAATAATCCGCACCTGATCACCGCTCTTGACCAACGTCGCGCCGGTTGTGACCACACGCTCACCTACTTCCAGCCCGGAGATCACGGCGATCATGTTGCCGTACGCTTCGCCGAGTTCGACCGTCCGCGAACGAGCCGTCACCGTATCGCCTGCCCCTTCAGCGATCAAAACGGCGAAGGCATTCGGCTGCTGGGGGTCGCGAATCACCGATGCAAGCGGAATCGCCGTCACGGGTCGGCGCATTTTGTCGCCGCCCAGGTAGAGGGAAGCGATCATGCCCGACTTGAGCGCGTCGCGGGCATTCGGGATCATGACCTCCACCGAGTAGACCCGGCTCTTGGGATCCGCCGCCGGCGAAATGGAGCTGACGTGACCCTCGAATGATCCGGGCAAAGCATCGGTAGTAATGCTCTGCTTCTGACCCAGGGTGACGCGGCCCACCGAAGTATCGGGCACGCCAAACACAGCTTTCACTACGTGCGTATCTGCAATGGAGAAACCATTTGTCGCCGGGCCAACCAGGCTGCCGACATCCACGGTTCGTTTGACGATCCAGCCGTTAAAGGGTGCGCGAAGAGTGCAATAGTCCAAAGCGACATGGGCTTCACTGATGGAAGCTTTGGCTCCGCTGACGCCTGCTGCCGCACTGTCCAATTGCGCCTTAGCGGTGTCGTAATCGGGCTTGGTCGCGCTTTGGCTGTCGTAGAGAATCTTCACTCGATCGAAATTCAGCTTCGCCCGATCGTAATCAGCCTGTGCGCGATCCGCCTGTGCATTGGCCTGCGCCAGCTTGTCCATGTAGTCCTGCGGTTGCACCACCGCCAGCACCGTGCCGGCGGTCACAAAATCCCCCTCATCTATGCTGCGACTCCCGCCAGCTTTCCCTCTTACTTGTCGAATGCTCTTTATGTAACCGGCCGACTTGAATGAAAGATCAACCTGCGAGTACGGAACGATGCTTGCCGAATACTTCACTTCATTGTCGGTGGTGATCGTCTGCACTTGCGCCACACGCACCGGCGGCAGCGGCTTTGGTTCGGATGTTGCCTGGTTGCAAGCCGCCATACTTATCACCAGGAGTGCTACCGAGCACGTTGCGCAGACACGGACCAGGTTGTTGCGAAAATTCATCGCTTAGTCCCCTCCCAATGACTTCTCGAAGTCGGCTTTAGCTGACCAGAATGAGAGCAATGCCTGCTGATAGTCGGCGTTGGAAGCAGCCACGGCGGCCTGCTGTTGCAACACGTCCCGTAACAGCAGGCTTTTCTGTTCAAACTTGTCGGTGACTTCGCGCAATTTCTCTGTCGCCGCCGCGCGCGCAGCTTGTGTCACGGTGACCAGCATGCGAGCTTCGCCGAGCTTGCGGAAGCGGTTGTTGACATCGATCAGGACCTTGGATTGCGTTTCCTTCAACTGATACTCAGCTTCGTCCCGCACTACCTTTTTCTGGTTGATATCATCCTTGCGGCGTCCCCAATCCCAGGGTTCCCAGTTCAGCTCAATTCCGGCGCTGGCGACGTTCTTGGGAAGAATTTCCACGTTGAATGGCGAGAGGTAGTGCAGCGCCAGCCCGATGTCGGGAATGTACTGGGCTTTGGCTGTGCGCCGATCGTACTCCGCCTGCTTCACCGTCAGTTCCGCCTGCCTGATCTCGGGGCGTTGCGATAGCGCGCTTTGGTGTGCGAGTTTAAGGTCGATTTCTTCGGCCGATTCTGCCGGGACTGGCTCAGTCCGGAAAGGCGTGTCGATTTCGCGTCCCAGCAGGTTGTTCAGCTGCTCCCTTTGCGTCTGAAGCGTATCTTGTAACTGGACGACTTTGTATTGCTCCTGCGCCAGCTTGGCTTTCACATCCAGGCTTTCCGACTTGAGCACCGCTTCCTGCGAGATGTACTGCAAAACCACCCGGTCCAGCTCCTGGTACTGCTTCACACTGGCCTGCTCCGCTTGCAGGGAACTCTCACTCTGCAGTACCGCGTAATAGGCCTGCTTGACATCGTGGATGGTAGATTGCCTCTGTGCCCGAAACTTTTCATTGTTGATGTCGACCGCTAGTTCCTGCTGCCGGATTCCGAGATGGATCTTATAAAGCTGGGAAAGCGGCTGGCTCACCTGCCCTACCACGTAGGCAGTCGCCCCCTGGGAGAGCGAAATTTTGGTGTTACGGGAAGGCACCGGACTGCCGCTTTGGACGTTGCCAAATACTCCCCGTGGGAAATCGAAGGTTGGCGACGTCAGCATTCCGGATCCAAAGACATAGGTTTGAAATACCGGCAGCCGCTTAGTCTTCGTGTCCTTGACCTGCCATCTTGCCTTGTCGACGTCGAGATTAGCGATCTGTAGAGGGCGATTATGCGATAGCGCGAGCTGTACCGCAGCATCGAGCGTAAGCACTGGCGGCGCCTCTTGCTCCTCGGCGGAGGCAAGGGACAGCAGCACCATGCTGAACATGAAAAGAAAGCTTTTGAAGACTTTGTCCTGAAAGCGAATCATGGCTTTCCCGCCCAGTAACGTGCATCGCACCGCATACCGGCCGGGGAGCGAGGAGGTGCGTCTTGAACTGGCGATTACGAATTACCCAAGCGCACGTATGGCATCATCGAGCGCCACAACTTGTCTGGCAGAAGGTAAAAACGCTCAAACCCGCACATGCGGCCAGGCCTGCAGGACGGCATCGAACGATAGTTTCAACAACCGACCGTAACCTGGAAATCCACATCGAGCTCGAGAATGCCAGCAAGCTACGCTCTCGATGCATCTTTGTCAATGCGGCAAGCGAGTCGCATGGGGGGCATTGAGAATCGACCCTCGCCAGATTTGGTTGACCGATATGGATCGGAACACTACCATGCTCCGCGACAGCCGGAGTTCTCACCCGGTTTGTTCGAGGGTGCCATGCACAATATTTCCATACTTCGAAAAGGCTTAGTCGTTTGCGCTGCGATTCTCATTCTCTGCCTCTGCGCAATGTCAGCCGCGGCTGATTCCGCTCCCAACGTGGCCGGTACTTGGACCATATCGGCCTCCAAGGGGCGGCGCAAGGCGACACAAACCATCGTGCTTCAGCAGGACGGTAGCAACATCAAGGGTACGTTTAAAGGCCCAAGACAGTCAGGAACCCTGGAAGGTTCCCTCAACGGCAACGCGATCAGCTTCCACGTCACCGCAAAGGAGCCTCTGGACTACACAGGCATTGTGGATGGGAACAACATGAAGGGAACGCTGTCAGCCGAAGGCAAGACCGGCGAATGGACCGCTACGCGGGAGCAGTGAGCCGCACCGTGGGATGAGGGAAGCTGACGGGGGCTGACGTTCTCGATTGACAGCGTAGTTTTGGAAAATGCTTCGTCCTCGTCCTTCAGGCTCGCATCTTTTGCGAGAACTTTTTTTCGAACTTGTGCAGCTTGGGCGCGATAACAAACTGGCAATATGGCTGGGTGCGGTTGTTGTCGTAATACTCCTGGTGATAGTCCTCGGCGGGATAAAAGGTCGACGCGGGTTCCACGGCGGTCACAATGGGCTGGGGAAACGTCTTCGCTGTTTCCAGCCCGGCAATGTATTGCTCGGCCTGCTCCCGCTGCTCTTCCGTCGTGTAAAAAATTACAGAACGGTACTGCTCTCCCACATCGTTGCCCTGCCGGTTCAAGGTGGTGGGATCGTGCACCGCGAAAAAGCCTTCGAGCAAATCGCGAAAACTCACTTCGCTTGGATCGAACGTGACTTGCACCACCTCCACGTGGCCCGTATCGCCGCCGCACACCTGGCGGTACATAGGCTTGTCCACGTGACCACCCATGTAACCTGAGACCGCCGTCTTCACGCCCGTCATGCGATTGAAAACCGCCTCCACGCACCAGAAACATCCTCCGCCAAATACTGCTGTCTGCTCGTTTGCCATAATCGTTAGATGCCCCACCCGGTTGGAAGTTCCGGCAGGTCCTTCATCTCAAAATCGGGCTAACCCGTCCCATATTCATCGTAGTTCAATCGAGAGTACATCCCCTTGCGCTTCGCCCATCGGACGAGTACACAAGAGAGCCATCTGAAGCGGGGTGGCATGGCAAACTCCTCGGTTGCGGCGCCATGTTAAACGAGATTGCTTAACATCCACATAGCGTTGTTGTGCGTGTACTGTTTTCGTAACAAACCGGGAATCATAGTACCGTTCAACGCTGAAAACTCTGTCTGATGATGTGCAATACTTTTGCACCGCACCTGCGAGTGTCGGCTGAACACTGCCATGGGAGGACGTGCTGGTCGTCGAACGGCTCCCTACACCACGAAGTACTTGGCCGCGGGATGATGCACGACGATGGCAGAAGTGGATTGTTCGGGTTCCAGCAGAAATCCGCTGGTCAGGCGCACGCCGACATTTTCTTCTGGATGCAGCAGCGCAAAAAGCTTGGTCTGATCTTCCAGGTTGGGACAAGCCGGGTATCCGAATGAGTAGCGCGATCCCCGGTATTTCTGGTGAAACAGATCACGAATGTGCGGCGAATCGTCGCCCCCAATGCCGAGTTCCGCGCGCATATTCCTGTGATGCAACTCAGCCAAAGCCTCGGCGGTTTCTACACTGAGTCCGTGAAGATAGAGATATTTGGTGTATTCCCCGCCTTCAAACAGCCGCTGCGTTTCCTGCGAAGCCTTGGAGCCAATCGTCACCAGCGAGAGCCCGAGCACATCCATTTTTCCTGAGGCCTTGGGTGCGAAGAAATCGGCGATCGAAAGTTTGCGGCCTTCCCTCTGGCGAGGGAAAGTAAAACGCAGCAACTCCCCTGCGGGTTGATGGCCATTGCCATGCGCTCCTGAAATACCGGCCGGATCGTAGACGATTACGTCATTCCCTTCACCCTGCGCGGGGAAGTAGCCGTAGACCACCTTCGGTTCGAACAGCCCGCTGGCGCCGACTTCCGCTTCTAATTGCTTCAGGATCGGCCGGAACTTCTCTTCCACAAGGCGTACGTAATCTTCCTGCGACGCGGTCTTTAACTGCCACTGATTCTTGAAAAGGGCAGTCTCGTTGATGTATCGGAACACTTCCTGCAGGTCGAAATCCTTTTTGACCCGCACGCCCCAGAATGGGGGTGACGGAATATTCGGTGCGTCGCCCACCACCGGGCTGCGTTCCGCGAACACCGGCCCCGCTTCTTCGTCTACGGCAGCGGCCTTGGCGTACTCCTTGACGGTCTTGCCTTCCTGCAGGCGAACGGACCGTTTTCCGTTGTCGGTGGCCAGATCCTCCATGATGTGCAACCCGGCAAATGCATCGTCGGCGTAAAACACGGCATTCGAGTATTCCCGCCGAAGATCGTCTTCGACATACTTCCGGGTCAGCGCCGCCCCGCCACAAATCACCGGGAACTCCAGCTTTTGCCGTTCCAGGTCCTGGATGACGTACTTCATTTCCAAGGTCGATTTCACCAGCAGCCCGCTCAGGCCAATAGCGTCCGCGCGGTTTTCCTGGGCCGCTTTGATGATGTTGTCGCCCGGCTGCTTGATGCCCAGGTTAACCACCCGGTACCCGTTGTTGCTGAGGATAATGTCGACTAGATTTTTGCCGATGTCGTGCACATCGCCTTTAACGGTTGCGAGCACGATGGTGCCCTTCTGCGAGCCGGCTTTCTTTTCCATCTTGGGCTCGAGGTATGCCACCGCCTGTTTCATGACGCCGGCGGAATCCAGCACGGAAGGCAATTGCATCTTGCGCGCGCCAAAAAGATCGCCGACCGTCTTCATGCCATCGAGCAGCACGGTGTTGATCAGATCAAGCGCCGAGTACTGCTCGAGAGCGTGCTCCAGCAACTGTTCCAACGTCTGCTTGTGCGCGCCCTCTCCCACGGATTTCTCGCCGTTGATGATGGAAAACTTCAGCTTGTCTTCAATGGACAGTGTTTCAACATGCGCCGTCGTGGACCCCTGGGCTTTGCCTTTGGTTCCGGCAAAATGCGCCATGTAGACCTGCAGTGGATCGCCGTTCGATGTATCGCGATAAATCAGCTTGCGCGCAAGTTCAACTTCTTCCTGAGGAATTTTGTACAACGGATAGATTTTGGTGTAGTTGACAATCGCCATGTCCAAGCCATTGTCGACCGCTTCATGCATGAACACCGAGTTCAGCACGCGCCGCGGATAGGCATCCAGCCCAAACGAAATGTTGCTCACGCCCAGGATGGTCTTCACCTCGGGCAGCTCGTGCTTGATTCCCTTCACCGCTTTCAACGTCTCGATGCCGGCATTCCGGTATTCCTCTTGGCCGGTGGAGATCGGCAGTGTTAGCGCGTCGAAAATGATGTCGGCAGGGCGAACACCGTACTTCTCCGTTGCGAGATCGTAGATCCGCTTCGCGATGGCGATCTTTTTCTCCGCCGTAAGCGCCATGCCCTCTTCATCAATGGTGAGAGCAATCACCGCGGCCCCGTAGCGCTTAGCCATGGGCAGCACTTTGGAAGTGCGCTTCTCGCCGTCTTCCAGGTTGATGGAATTGATAATGGCCTTCCCAGGAATACGCTTGAGCGCCTCTTCCACCACGTCCGCCTCGGTCGAGTCGACCAGGATGGGAGCGGGCACGCGCGTGGCGATCCTCTCCAGGATCGAGCTGATATAGCCTTTCTCGTCCTCGCCCACGATGGCACAGCACAGGTCCAGCATGTGCGAGCCCTCGTTCACCAGTTTCTTGGCGAGCGCCAGGATGTCATCGTACTTCTTGCCACGAACCAGGTTGCGGAAGTTCTCTACCCTTGTCGTGGTGTTCATTTCCTCGGCCACGATCAAAGGCTTTGGCTCGAGATCGAGCGGAACCATGGTGTAAGCGCTGGAAGCTGCCGCTGTGGCCTTGACCTCTCGCTTCGCCGGCTCAACCCCGGAAACCGCATCCACCACAGCCTTCAGGTGCTCGGGCCCGGTGCCGCAGCAGCCTCCGACCACCCGAACCCCGTAATCCTGGACGAAATGCTTGTGATACTGCGCCAGTTCTTCGGGGGTCAGCTTGAATACCGCTACGCCTCCCTCGTTTACCGGCAGTCCTGCGTTCGGCAAAACCGATACATCCTTGGTGGAGTTCGCGCCCAGATACCGGACCGCGTCATTCATCTCCTTGGGGCCGGTCGCGCAGTTCAAGCCAATGATGTCGATGTCGAGCGGCTCGAGAGCGGTGAGAGCGGCGCCAATCTCCGTACCCAGAAGCATCGTTCCCGATTCCTGCAGCGTGACCTGCACTGTCAAGGGAAGGCGCTTGCCGGCCTTCTGCATTGCTTCCAGTGCGGCGATGGCCCCAATCTTTGCTTGCAGCAGGTCTTGGCACGTCTCCACCAGCAGCAGGTCGACTCCACCCTCGATGAGCGCCAGCGCCTGTTCAATATACGAGTCCAGCATGCCTTCGAAGTTGATATGACCGAGCGAAGGCAATTTGGTGGTGGGCCCCATCGAACCGGCAACAAAACGCGGCCGGTCTTTGGTCGAGAACTGTTGTGCCACTTCTTTGGCGAGTCTTGCCGCGGCAACGTTAATCTCGTGGACGCGATCGGCCAGCCCAAACTCCCCAAGCACAATTCCGGAGCCGCCGAAGGTGTTGGTCTCAACCACGTCGCACCCGACCTTCAGGAAATCCGCGTGTATTTCGCGGATGATATCGGGACGGCTGAGCACCAGCACTTCGCTGCAGTTCTCCTTGCCCCAGTAATCGTCGAGAGTAGGGTTGCGCTTGTGGATGTTCGTGCCCATCGCGCCGTCGTAGATCACGACGCGCTCTTGCACGGCTTTAAGAAAGTCACTCATCACAGTTTTGGAATTCGACAATCTTCGAACTGCCAAATTCTCGAAGTCCCCTGCTGATCTCTGGGGGTTGCTGGAATCCGACACTCCAAAAATGCTCTCATGCACAAACGCCGGTCCGCTGGGGGGACCGGCGTTTCGCATGGTTTCGATCTATTGAACTCTTTACTCCCCAGGGCCTGGAAGGGCTGGCGCTCCGCCGGCGACTTCCGAGGCGTTGAACACTTCGTTGGCGCCTAAGTGAGCCGGTGCCGCCGATAATAGCTGTTCTTTGCGGTAAATCAACCCGCTGGCATTGAACGTAGCCAATTCGAAGCCGTGACCGTGGGTTATCGCATCGGTTGGGCACGCTTCTACGCAGTAACCGCAGAAAATGCAGCGGTTATAGTCGATGTTGTACACCTTCGCATAGCGCTCGGCGCCGCTGACCCGGTGCTCGGCGGTATTCTCCGCTGCCTCGATGTAGATACAGTTCGAAGGGCAGGCGGCGGCGCAAAGAAAGCAGGCTACACACTTTTCCAGGCCGTTTTCGTCCCGTTGCAGCACGTGCATTCCCCGGAACCGCTCCTGGAACTTCGCTCCCTTCAAGGGACCGGGCCCATCGGGATAGTTCTCAACCACCGTGGGCTGAAACATCTCCCGGAAGGTGATCGACATGCCTTTGGCGATTGCTGCGATATCTTTCAAAACCGCCATACCTCTCTAGTATACCGAAATGGCTTGCGGGCCGCAGGATGCGGGAATACTCCGCTTAATGCCGAATTGCTCGTTCGCCCGACCGCAATAAGCGTTTCGCGTATCCTGCAGATGGCTCAGCCAGAATGTGAATCCACGCTGCGAATGGGCCATCGAATCGGACAAGGCTGTTCGGCTGGGCCGGAGAGACCACATGAAGATCGGGATAACCTGCTACCCCACTTACGGCGGCAGTGGAGTGGTAGCAACGGAGCTGGGACTGGAATTGGCCCAGCGTGGGCATGAAATACATTTCATTTCTTATTCGCAGCCGATCCGCCTGATCGGTCCGGAACCGAACATCCATTTCCATGAGGTGGAGGTCTCGCGGTATCCGCTGTTCGAATATCCGCCCTACGACCTCGCCCTGGCCACGCGGATGGCGGAGGTCGCCGAGCTTTACGATCTGGACCTGCTGCACGTGCATTACGCGATCCCGCACTCGGTCAGCGCGCTGCTGGCCCGGCAGATGCTCGCCGCCAGCGGCAGCAAGCGGAAACTGCCCTTCGTTACTACACTGCACGGAACCGACATTACGCTTGTCGGCCTGGACCGCTCTTATCTACCCATCACCCGGTATTCCATCGAGCAGAGTGACGGCGTGAGCTCCATATCCCAATACTTGCGCAGCCGTACTCTCAAAGAGTTCGATATCAAGAACCACATTGAAGTGATTTACAACTTCGTGAATTGTCAGCTCTACCGCCCGGAAGCAGAAGGCCCGGAAAGAGACCGGCGGCGCGCCGAGTACGCCAGCCCGGGAGAAAGAATCCTGGTGCACCTTTCGAACTTCCGGCCCGTCAAGCGGCTCACCGATGTAGTGGAGATTTTCGATCGTGTGCACAAGGTGATCCCCTCAAAGCTGCTTTTGATTGGCGACGGGCCCGACCGTTCGCGGGCGGAGTGGCTGACGGTGCAAAAGGGCATTCACAATGACGTGCTGTTTCTCGGAAAACAGGACCGTGTGCATGAAAAGCTGGCCATTTCCGACCTGATGCTGCTTCCCAGCGAGTTGGAATCCTTCGGCTTGGCCGCTTTGGAAGCCATGTCGTGCGAGGTCGTGCCCATCTCCACCAGGGTCGGTGGAATTCCGGAGCTCATCGATCATGGCAAGAACGGCTACCTGGCCAACGTAGGGGATGTGGATACGATGGCGAAATACGCAATTGAGCTGCTGCAGGACAACGACCGCCTGACGGAAATGGCCAAACAGGCACGCCTCGTGGCAGAGTCGCGGTTTTGCTCGAGCGAGATTATTCCGCATTACGAGCAGTTCTACCGGCGAGTGCTGGAGCGCTCTTCATAGACAGCGGTAGCCGCCGCGTCGGCGGTCGGCAATATTGGGAGACGAATGCGCACCAATGTCCCCTTCCCTTGCCGGCTGTCGATGGTCATCTTGGCCCTATCTCCATACAGCACTTTCAGACGCTCTGCGACGTTAGCCATGCCGATGCCGGTGCCGCCTAGCCCGGTTGGCGGCTCAAGCAATTGCGCCGAGCCCATGCCTACGCCGTCATCTTCAACTTCCACGATCAGGCGCGAATCGCTAAGCCGGCTGCGCAGGAAGATGCTGCCGCCTTCAATCTTCGACGAGAGTCCGTGTTTGATGGAGTTCTCCACTAAGGGCTGCAGCAACATGCTGGGGACCATCACGTCCAGCGACGAGGGCTCGAGATCCTTGATCACTTGCAGCTTGTCCCGTCCGAACCGGACCACCTCGATGTCCAGGTAGTTGTCAATGAACTCCAGCTCTTCTCGAAGAGCGACAAACGCATCGCTGCTATGCAACAGGCGTCGGAGAATATTGGCCAGCTTGATAATCAACTCGCGGGCCGTATCCGGGTCGAAGCGCACCAGCGAGGATACCGAGTTCAGGGTGTTAAACAGGAAGTGGGGATTGATCTGGTTCTGCAGCGCCACCATCCGCGCCTGCAACAGCAATCGTTCCTGTTCTTCCAGCTTTATCTGGATACGGACGCCATTGAAAATTTTTAATTCGGTTCCAATCGCGATGATGGCGGTGGCGTAGATTGCCACCTCCACCCACGGGTTCGGACTCTCCAGGCTGAAAGTGAAGCGAGGCAGAGCTCGCGAGAGCTCGGTGTGCATGAAGCGCAAAGCCACGATGGTGAGAAAGAACATGATTTGCCAGTCGAAGAGTCGCGGCTTCGGCAAGTTGCGGCGCACCCACCGGTAAATGCTGAGATCGATGAAAGGGGAAAACGACCAGATCTCTTCTTTATCGGGAGCGAGCTCCCGCAGTTGACCGGCGATGAATCCGGACAGAATATTGAGCGGCAGCGTCACCCACTCTCCGTGCAGCAATGCGGGAACGCCGATCAGTGCACCGCAAAGAATTCCCGGAAAGCGGCCGGCGAGGACTCCCAGCAACACAGTGGTTTCGAGTGACAGGTCGCCGGCAAAAAAGCTCTTGACGCTGAAGCGGATCCAGACCGCGAGCATCATCGGGATCGCGAACCAGAGCACCAGGTATACCTGCTGCTTCAGAGATCGCTCTTCACGGAAAAGCAGACGCTTGAACTCGAGCGAGCGAACGAGCGCGCTGGACAGGGCGGCCGCCACGCCCAGCTTTATCAGCAGATTTACCAGGATGACGCGCTGTTCCATGTTCTATTGAGCCCACTCTAGCACGGTTGCTCGCGAGCTTTGCTGGCCCATTCCGCGCGACTCGCAGCCGCATGCGCGCTTCCGACTAAGCTGCGGAATCCAGGCCCGAGGCGAGGTCCTTCACGGTTTGCTCGATGCCGTCGGCGTTGGGGGCTCCTCCCTGTGCCAGGTCCTTGCTCCCTCCGCCACGGCCTCCGAGCCTGCTCATCGCCTCTTTCATAAGAGCACCCATATCAAACGGCTGGCCGGCCGATTGTCCAAAGACGAGCCCCGGGTTATCGGCAGTTGTGGCTAACAACGCGACTACCCTGGCCTCAAGGCGCGTGAGTCGCTGCACCAGCAGTTTCGTGAAGCCCAGGTCGCGATCGGCAAAGATTTGCACCACCAGTTTCCTTCCGGATTTTTCAGGGGTTACGGCCAGCAACTGCTGTGCCTGCAAGTCGGCGATTTGTTCCTGCAGATCTTGCGTGAACTTGCGCAGAGCTCGGGTTTCATCTTGAAGCTTGCGGACTTGCTGGGGCACATCCCAGATATGTGATGAGAAAAGCCCGGCGGCCTCGGTGAGAACGGCGTAATCGTGGCGCGCGCTGCCGACCGCGCGTTCGCCACAGACGAACTCCACGCGCCAGCCTTGCCTTACCTTTTCCGTCTTTCGCAGCAGAATAGCGCCGATCTGGCCGGTGCCGCTGACGTGTGTTCCGCCACAGGCGGTGAGATCGAACTCGGAAATATCGATGAGGCGCAGCTTGTCTTTCTCAACCGGGGGTATCTTGCGCAGCTCCAGATTTCTGGCTTCGTCTGGGGTGACAAAGCGAATGCCCACCGGCCGGTTTTCGAGCACGATCTGATTGGCCAGCCCCTCGGCCGCGATGACCTGTTCGGAAGTTAATCCCGGCGTATCAAGATCAATCGAGCAGGATTCCTCGCCCATGTGGAATGAGACCGTGGGAAAGTTGAAGAGGCGCACAAACGCTGCGGAGAGCACGTGTTGTCCCGAATGCTGCCGCATGTGGTCCAGGCGTCGCCGGCCATCGATGGACCCGCGCACGCGTGTTCCCTTCTCGGGCGCTCTCTCCGCTTCGATGTAATGCACTACTCGGCCACGGTCGTCGTCTATGACTCCCGAGACGCGCAGTTTTTCCGTCGATTCTGACGAGGACGGCTGCGACTCGGGCATAATCCAGCCGGTATCGTGCACCTGGCCACCGCTGGTCGGATAAAAAGCTGTGCGATCGAGCACTATACCGTGGCGGCCATCAGCGCCGGACGGAGGCATGACTTCCACGATCTCGCCATCGAAGTCGTAGAGAAAGGAGTCGTGATAATAGAGCCGTTCAGTCATTGCCAATTGCCCATTGTAGTGGGAATCGCAGCTTCCCGGCATCGCACCCGCTGCGAGCCACGGCTTCCGAAAATGCCACTTCGATAAAGTGCTGGCCCCGAGGTGGGTCGCAGCTCACGATGCTAGTAAGGTCCGATAATTCCGCCGATGTGCCGGGACGTGAGATTTTGTTTCTTTCCTGCCTTCGCGCTCTCGATCACGTCCAGATATTTCAATCCTGTGCCTGTGTTGAAGAGCGCCACCGTGTCCTCGGCTCGAAAGAAGTCGCTTTCGCGCAGCTTGCGATACGCGGCTAGCGACGCCGCTCCCTCCGGTGCGGCAAATACGCCTTCCACTTTGGCCCAATTCCGCAGGGCATCCATGATCTCCTCATCGCTGACGGCAACCGCGATCCCGCGGCTCTTCTTCAGGATCTTTAGGACCAGGTAGTCGCCATACGCCTTCGGCACTCGCAGACCTGCAGCGATGGTGCTGGCGTTCGGCCACATTTCTGAGACGCTCTTCCCTTCCTCCCACGCCTGTACTATCGGCGCGCAGCCTGTCGATTGCACGCAGACCATCCGCGGCCGTTCCGAGCCGATCCAGCCCAACTGTTCCATCTCCTCGAAGGCCTTCCACATTCCCAGAAGACCTACTCCGCCGCCCGTCGGGTAAATGATCCCCTGGGGCAATCGCCATCCGAGTTGCTCGGCTACCTCGTAGCCCATCGTCTTCTTACCTTCAACGCGGAAGGGCTCTTTTAGCGTCGAGACATCGAACCACCCTTCTTTCTCTTTCTTCTCCGCAACCATCCGTCCGCAGTCGCTTATAAGACCGTCAACGAGTGTGAGGCGCGCGCCATAGCTCTCGCACTCCACGCGGTTGGCCTGGGGGACGTCTTTGGGCATGAAGATGTGAGCTTCGAGGCCGGCGGCAGCTGCGTAAGCGGCGAGCGCGCTGCCTGCATTTCCCGCCGAAGGGGCGGCCAGTTTCTTAAGCCCATAAGCCTTGGCCATGGTGATGGCCATCGACATTCCGCGCGCCTTGAATGATCCCGTTGGATTCGTTCCCTCGTCCTTGATGTAGACGTTGGGAAATTCGCGGCTGGGCAACATGGGAGTAAAGCCTTCTCCTAAAGAGACTGGCTCTGCCTCGGGCAGAACCTCAGCATAACGCCACATGCTGGCTGGCCCATGCGCCACCTGCGATGCGAAGGCTGTTTTCTTCAGCTCCGGCAGATCGTAACGCACATACAGGACACCGCCATCTTTTGGACAGACGGTCTGCGGTTGATCGGCGCTGAGGCGCTGACCACACCGGGTGCATTCGAGGTTCGCGATGCGTGCCATCGCAGCAAGTTTAGCCTAGCCGTGAGGAGTCGGTCATAATGGCGAGTCGCGCAGCGGGAAGAGCGCAACCAACTGTTACGCCGGAAGACGTTTCAGCAGCGTGGACGCCCTCCAGAACCACGGCCGCTCCCGCCTGCGAAGGTATCCGGGCATGGTCGGCTTTTTATCCAGGATGCGCTGCGCCCATATTCGAGCCTCGGCGTTGCGGCCTTCCGACGCCAGCAGCGAAGCGTAATTGTAGTAGGTCTCTGAAAGCGTTGAGATCTTCGTGACCTTCCGAAACAGGTCTTCCGCTTTTTCCTGTTGCCCGGTATTGGCATAGGCGTGAGCCAGCAAGCCTCCGGCGCGATGAAAGTCATAGCCGGGATCTTTTTCTACTACGCGCTCAAGGTCCGCCACCGCCGCGGGAAAATCACCCAGTTGAACCGAACACACACCGCGGCGGTAGAACGGATCGGGTGAATCGGTGCGCGACGAGATGGCGTGGTTGTAGCACTCGCGCGCTTTCGCAAACTTGCCATCCTCCATGTAAAGGTCGGCCAATTCCTCGTAGTTGCCGGCCGAAGGATTATCGCGGATCGCGAATTCCAATTCGCGGATACGCTTGCGGCGAGGGAAGGCTTTGAATGATCCCCGCAGCAGGCTCGCGTCTGGAGCCGCCTCCACCAGCAGATAGACAATGGCACCCAAGGGTCCGAGAAAGAGGATGACGAAAATCCAGTACGTATCGGGACGTCGTCGAATGAAGTGGACGATCGCCAAACCCTGGAGGATAAGTCCCCAGGGATAGAGCAAGTAGCTGAAAAATCCCATGCCTTTGAGCGCAATATAGCATGCGGGCTCGGCTTGGCCCGGGCGTGCCTGTCACCTCGGATCGTGACTTACGTCAGTTGCGGTAGCCGCCGACCACGTGTAGCGTTGCAGGAATTGAGGAGGCTTTATGCCCCGCTTTGGCCTCGTCCTTCTTTTGCTCGCGAACACAGGCTCGATCGCGTTCGCTCAGGTTGCGCCGCCACCTCAGCAGTCAGCGCGAGAGGCGCTGCTTGACACGTTCTTTAGCGCCTCCCCGGCCAATTTTGTGAAGCATCTGCCCGACGCGACTAAAGCCGCGCTGCAGGACACCGGTCTCCTGATGTTTGGCGGCGCACCCGACTTCGCATCTTCCCTGCGGGCCGGGGGCAAGACGTTCCAGAGCTTTGAGGCCGGACCCATTCTCCTTTCCTCAGAAGATCCCAAATCCGGCGACAAGTTTGAAATCCATCTCGATCGCGACGACCTGATCGGCGATCAGGACGAGATGGATCTCTCGTTTCATTCCTTCCGCAATGGGCAGGAGCAGAGCGTAGACACCTTCTTCCCGAGAGTGACTCTCAAAATGGGCATGGAAGCAAAAATCTGGAAGTTACGCGAAATCGCGGTCTTTCTGCGGCTCCCGCTCGACGACCCTGATTTTCTCAAGGCCCTTAAAGAAGCTTTTCAGGAACGCGCTTCGGCCAGTGCGGAGATGTTGCCCCTCCAGGATCTGCAGATGCTGGCCTATGCGGAACAGCGTTACAAGACTCTGCATGCTGATCGCGGTTATACGTGCTCTTTGACTGAACTCGCAAGCATGCGCTTCGGCAGCGGCGCGAATGCCACGGCCATTATTGATTCGCAGCTCGCAGGCGGCAGCAAAGATAATTACAACTTCGCGATCTCCGGTTGTGGCTCGATTCCGGTCTCATCGTTCCAGATTACCGCCGTCCCCACACAGCCCGATAAACGCGCCTATTGCACCGATGAATCGGGACATACGCGCTACTCGCCCGACGGGCAGGCCGCATCCTGCCTCGCCTCAGGAGTGCCAGTCGGTCAAAGAGCTACGGCAATCGGCTCCGGATCACCGGGAACCCGGCAGTAAGAAGGCCGCACCTCGCAGGAAGCCCGCTCTGGAATGATAAAATCGTGCATGGTGACCCTTCCCATTCGCCTGCTGGCTGTCGACATCGACGGCACCCTGCTGAATCATCAATTTCAGATTTCTGACGCGGATCTCTCAGCACTGCAAAGAGCGAAAGAGCTGGGCATCGAAGTCGTCCTGGTTACTGGTCGACGGCACACCTTTGCCTTGCCGATAGCCAAGCTGCTGGGATTCGACCTGTGGCTTATCAGCTCGAATGGCGCCATCACCCGCTCGCTGAGTGGAGAGACCTTTCATCGCGACCTTCTCCCGGCGGCCACTTGCCGCAAGCTCTGCGGGATCATGAAAGAGTTTCGCGGCAACACCGTGCTGACGTTCGACACGGAATCCTGTGGCGCCATCGTTCTCGAGCGCATGGATGAGCTGACCATCAGCATCCAGCGCTGGCTGGAAAAGAACATGGAGTACATACGCTTTGTCATACCGGTGGAGGACTCCCTGCTAACCGATCCCGTGCAGGCGATGTTCTGCGGCCCGATTGCGCGCATGCAACAAGCCTTGCAGGTTCTGGCATCCGTCGAACTGGGGAATCAGATCACGGTTCTGCGCACTGAATATCCGGTCCGTGACCTGTCCATCGTCGACGTCCTGAATTACCAATGTTCCAAGGGGCATGCGCTGGAGCGCTGGGCCAATTACCGGGGCATTTCCCGGGAACAGGTCATGGCCGTTGGTGATAACTACAATGACATCGAGATGCTTGCCTTTGCTGGCCACCCATTTATCATGGGAAATGCCTCTGAAGAGCTGCGTAGCCGAGGCTGGCCCGTAACGTCATCTAACGACCAGAGTGGCATTGCGGCAGCTTTGGAGCAGATGCTGGGAACCGCGAAAATAGCAGGTTGAGGTACATGGCTTCGATTCGCAAATTCGGTTGGGGAGTGATGCTTCTATGCGTAGCATCTCTGACTGCCTCGGCTGCCGAGATCGCCGTTTTGCGGAATGGCTTCACCATACGCCACCAGCGGCGCGAGGTCATCCAGTCGACCACCCGGCTTTATCTCAATTCCGATCCAGCCAGCTACGTGGATGTTCCAACCCAGGAAATTGAGCGCTTCGAGAATGATCCCGAGCCCAGCGCTCCCGCTCCAAAAGAAGAACCGGTTCAGGACCTGGACTCCATCGTGACTTCGGTAAGCAGCGAGCACCATCTTGATCCCGACCTGGTCAACAGCGTGATTCGCGCGGAGAGTGGATTCTATCCACATGCCGTATCGCGCAAGGGTGCTATGGGATTGATGCAACTGATGCCGCAGACTGCTTCGCAGCTGGGCGTCGAAAATGCTTTCGATCCCGCGACCAACGTCGAAAGTGGAAGCCGCTACTTGCGGGAGTTGCTGGAGCGATATAACTTCGATCTCATCAAGGCGCTTGCCGCCTACAATGCGGGCCCGCAGCGCGTAGACAAATACCGTGGCGTGCCGCCCTACTATGAGACCAGGGCGTACGTGGCTCGAATCATTCGCGACTTCAATCGCAAGAAGCTGGCGCAGGAAAAACAGAAGGCGAGCTTAAAGACGAAAGCTTTTGCGCCCGTGCCTGCCCGCGTGAAACCTGCCGCAATCAAGCCGCTTACCGCTGCCATAACCATCCAGCAGCGCGAATAGCTGCCCCCTCTTCATTGACCCCACTGCACATGTCGTTTACCTTGAGCGAGGGGCGGGCTCACGTGTAGCCGTCCTGTTCTCTTCCTAATGGACAAAAAGCGCATTGTTATTACCGCTGCAGCCCTGCTCATACTCGCTGCGCTGGTATATCTTCAATTCCGTCACTGGAAGAGTTTTGATTGGGCTACGTTCTGGCAGGAAACACACCAGGTTAACCTCGCGCACATCGTTCATGGCGTCTTATTGATCTACTTGGGCTATGTGATGCGCGCCGTACGCTGGAAATTATTTCTGCGTCCCGTGCGTCCCAAAGCATCCTCTCTGCAACTGCTGAGCCCCACGCTCGTAGGTTTTACGGGACTCGCCCTTCTCGGAAGGCCCGGTGAGTTCATTCGGCCTTACTTGATTGCCCGCCGCGAAAGTCTGCCGGTCTCTTCCCAGATTGCGGTCTGGACCGTCGAACGCATTTTTGACGTGGGCGCCTTTGCGGTGCTGATGGTCCTGGCGATATTTTTGCCCAGCGCGATGCCCTCTATTCCCCATCCTGAGTACTTCTCCCGGTTTCGCGTCGCGGGCTTTGCATTGATCGGAATTGTGGTTTGCCTCGCGCTCGGCGCCACCCTGATTGCCAAACAGGGCAAGCGCGTTGCCGATTGGTTTGAGGCGCGCTTTGCCCATTGGTCTTCAAACCTTGCCCATAGGACTGCACAGAAAATCCGCGAGTTCGGCGACGGCATGAATACCATCCATGGTCCGGTCTCGTTATTGCTCCTGGTCATCGTATCTCTCGGCATGTGGTACGTAATCGCTCTCGCATACCAGGAAGTCACGCATTCTTATGGCGTGGATGCTTTGGAGATCCCGGTATCCCAAATCCTGCTGATTATGGGTTCGAGCATGGTGGGATCGATGGTGCAATTGCCCGGCGTGGGGGGCGGATCCCAACTGGCCACGATTGCCGCCCTGAATCACATCTTCGATGTTTCGCCTGAACTGGCGGCAAGCTGCGGCATCATGCTGTGGCTGGTGACGTTCTTTGCCGTCGTCCCTCTTGGCCTCACATTGGCGCATCGGGAACACCTCTCGTTGCGCAAGCTTTCTGAGGAAAGCCAACACGCTGAAGACGCCGCTCTCGCTCTACGTCCCCGCCCGTAGTGTGACGGCCCCGGCACCATGGTTTCTGGGAATCCAAGTGGTTAGCCGATATCCCGGGCCGCCCAGTCCCTCCAGATTTGCCTGTTACAATGCTTTTTAATCCAAAATGGGCGGTCCATATAAGGTCACCAGGACTGCAAGTACTCCATGAAGTGTCCGTTCTGCGGTTTTGAAAACGATAAGGTCGTGGACTCGCGCGAGAGCAAGGAAGCGGATTCGATTCGCCGCCGCCGCGAGTGCCTGAAATGCGAAAAGCGCTTCACCACCTACGAGCGCATCGACGAAATTCCCTACATGGTGGTGAAGAAAGATGGGCGGCGCGAAAAGTTCGATCGCCAGAAGGTTCTCAATGGCCTGCTTCGCGCCTGCGAAAAACGTCCTGTTCCGATCGGCAAGCTGGAGCAGATCGTCAACGAAGCCGAGGGGTTCGTCATCGAGTCGGCCGAGCGCGAGCGCAAGACGAGCGAAATCGGCGAGCTGATCATGAGCCGCTTGCGCCGCTATGACAAAGTCGCTTATGTGCGGTTTGCTTCCGTCTACCTGGATTTCAAAGATGTCAAGGAATTCATGGAAGAGTTGAAGGAACTGGTGAAGGCCAAGGAGCCTGAGGCGCGCATCAAGACCGTAGCCAAGACCTGAAGACAGCAATCGTGCGCAGCGTCTGGCACCAGCGATAATCCCACCGAAAGTCTATAAGATGGCACACAAAGTAACTCTCATCCCAGGCGATGGAATCGGTCCCGAGGTCACCAGGGCCGCCGTACGTATTCTCGAAGCCACTGGCGTGAAGTTCGAATGGGAGACGTTTCAGGCTGGGGCGGAAGCCTTCGAGCGCTATCGTGAGTACATACCTAAGGACCTGATCGCTTCCATTGAGCACACGCGTGTGGGACTAAAAGGGCCCGTGACCACTCCCATCGGTGGCGGATTCTCCAGCATCAATGTCGAACTCCGCAAGCGCTTTGAGCTTTACGCGAACTTCCGTCCCATCCGCAACCTTCCGCATATCCCGACGCGTTATCCCGATGTCGACCTGATCATCATCCGCGAGAACACCGAAGGTCTGTATTCCGGAATCGAGCATGAGGTCGTGCCCGGTGTGGTCGAAAGCCTCAAGATTATTACCGAGAAGGCGTCCACGCGCATATCGCGTTTCGCTTTCGAATACGCGCGTAAAAACAAGCGCAAGAAGATTCACGCCATCCACAAGGCCAACATCATGAAGCTCTCGGACGGCCTGTTCCTGCGCTGCTCGCGCAACGTATCCAAGGAATACCCCGAGATTACGTACGGAGAACACATCGTCGACAATACCTGCATGCAATTGGTCATGAACCCTTACCAGTACGACATGCTGCTGCTGGAAAATCTCTATGGCGATATCGTCTCCGATCTCTGTGCCGCTTTTGTCGGGGGTCTTGGACTGGTGCCGGGCGCCAATATTGGCGATGAATGCGCCATTTTCGAAGCTGTGCATGGCTCAGCGCCCGACATTGCCGGCAAGAACATCGCGAACCCCACGGCGATCATTCGCTCGGGCTTGCTCATGCTGCGTCATCTTGGGGAAGCGGAATCCGCGCTGAAGATCCGCAACGCCCTTGAGCGCGTCTACCGCGACCGCGACAAACTGACGCGCGACGTGGGTGGCAAAGCGGGTACCTCGGAGTTTGCCGACGCAGTAATCGAGGCTATACAGTCCGCTGAAGTCGAACAGCCGGTCCAATCCTGATAGGCGCGGGTTTTTCGTTTCAGCCTATCCGTGAATTCAACGTACGTTGTGGAGCTTGGCAGTGTGACGCCCGCATCTTTTCGTCACCTTTGTTGGTTTCCGTCGTCGATAATTGCAAACCTGCTGTAGCAAACGCTGGCTGCAGGTATGTAGTCTGCCGGTTTTTTCCTGCCGGACGTTGACGAAGTTCTCGTTCCGGAGTAACATCCGCTCTCTTCTGGGGTTTTAAGGGGGATGGTGAACCTAGTACGGCGTGTGGGGGTAGTGCTCTTCCAGCTTGGCGGGCCAGATACGCTGGATGCGATCGAGCCTTTCCTTTTTAATTTGTTTTGCGATCCCGATATCATCAACTTCCCGTTTGCCCGCATCGGCCGCCGTCCCCTGGCCAAACTGATCTCCTCTACCCGCGCCCGCAAAGTCCAGCATCATTACTCGGTGATTGGCGGCGGTTCGCCCATTCGGCGGTTTACCGAGCAGCAGGCGCGCGCATTGGAGACCCGGCTTAACCAATCCGGGCTGGAGGCTCGCTGTTTTGTGGCGATGCGCTACTGGCATCCGTTCACCGCCGAGGCGATAGCTCAGTTGCGCGCTGCCCAGTGCACGGAAGTCGTGCTACTTCCTCTCTATCCGCAGTATTCCAGCACGACGACAGGTAGCAGTTTGAATGAGTGGCGGCGCTTGTTTCACGACTCCATTCCCACGCAGACCGTCGAAACGTTTTATTGGCACGAGTTATATCTCGACGCTTTGGCCCAGAAAATTGATGCAGCCCTCGCCCGATTTGCCAATCCCGATGAAGCGGAGATTGTGTTTAGCGCTCACGGCGTGCCGCTGGCCGTGATTGAGAACGGCGACCCCTACCAGCGCCAAATTGAGGAAACTGTGCGCCTGGTGATAGCTCGCGGCGGCTGGCGCAATCGCCACCGGCTTTGCTATCAGAGCAAGGTGGGAGCAAGCCGCTGGCTGCAGCCTTCGTTGCGCAGCACGGTGCGGGAATTGGCGGCCGCTAAGGTCGAAGCCGTTTGCGTGGTGCCAATTTCGTTCGTCTCGGATCACGTCGAAACCTTGGGAGAAATCGATCACGAGGCGCGCGACGATGCCGAGCGGTTGGGCATCCGGCAATTTGAAATGAGTTCCGGGCTGAACGATTCGCCCACCTTCATCGCGGCGCTCGCTGAACTGGTACGTTCGGCATTAGGCGCTGAGATGAATCAACGCGGTGCTGACTATCTCGTAGCGGCAGGCTGACCTGTTGACGACGAGCAGCATTCGGACAAGGGGTTAGGACGGATGGCAGACGAGTCCACAAGCACGACAGCCAGTGGTGTCCTGGGGCGGCTTCCAAAGTGGCCGCGCAAGGCACTCAACAATTCCGTCATTGCGGCCGAGCAGGCGTATCGCAAGCGCTCCGGGTTGCCGCCGCTGAGCGATGCGGATATTGAAGCTCTACGAGCAGGCGTTCCCATGTCCTGGGAAGGCGGCGACGGCGCGCCCGCCACCGCCGCGCCTCAAGTCCCTGCAGCGCCGGCCGCTGCGGCAACCCCGGCAGCTGCCGCGAATGTTGCGCCGTCGGCTGCACCGTCCTCCGCCCCGCCCGCTGCAGCTGCAGGCATGAGCCCCGAGGTCCAAAAGTGGCTCGCATCCGGAAAGAAATGGAGCAAGTCCGCTATCGCCGCTGAGCAAGCCCGACGCAAACGAAACAATCTATCCCCCTTGACCGATGAGGAAGTCACGGCCCTACTCGGCGAGCTTGCGGCGCCGGTCGCTGCAGCGGCGACACCGGCAGCTCCAGCGGCCACACCGGCTCCGGCGGCGGCACGTGCCGCAGCCGTACCCGCAGCTTCTGCGGGTCCTCCTCCTGTCGCCAGGACCGGTGAATCGACGCGCTATGTGGGCACGCCTGCGGTGGGAACTTCGAAAGCGGCCGCCGCTGGCGGCTTGGCAGCAGTTGGTCCTGATAACAGCGAAGTGAACCAACGGCGTCGCCGTCTCGTGTGGAGCGGGGTGGCCGCATTCCTCGCTGCCTGGTTCCTGGCATTCTTCCGCTTCTTCCTGCCGCGAACCCTGTTTGAACCGGCGACTTCATTCAAGATTGGTTACCCGTCTGAATATGCGCTCGGGGTGGACACCAAGTTCCAGCAGAAATATCGCATTTGGGTGGACCGCACTCCTGATCGTCTATTCGTGATTTACGCGCGCTGCACTCACCTCGGCTGCACGCCGGATTGGAAGCCAAGCGAAAACAAATTCAAGTGCCCTTGCCACGGCAGCGGGTACGACAGCGAAGGCATTAACTTCGAGGGCCCGGCCCCACGCCCAATGGACCGCGCGCATATCGAAGTGGCGCCCGACGGACAAATTCTGGTGGATGTTTCGAAGCTTTATTCCTGGCCGAAGGGCCAGCCCAGCCACTTCAATGATCCGGGTTCGTACTTATCTGCATAGGCCCAAGGCTGCGAGGGTTCACCAGGATCGGAACCGGAGTGGCGGCACAGTCGGGGAAATAACGAGGAATCATGGCTGACCAAGTAAACGGAAACGGAAGCGGAGGATTAAACGGGTCCTCCGGCAATGACGGAAAGAACGGCGGCCGCCTTGGCTTGCTGGAACGAGTAAAGACCACCGTCAAGGAAGACGTTCATGCCTTCAAGACGGACATGCCTGCGAAAGCCAAGGAGCAGATCGAGGGTCTGAAAGATCCCACCAAGACCCAGGTTTATACCTCGATCTTCCGCCACAAGCATGACGACACGCCGCGCAACCGCGCGCTAGGCGTGCTGTCTAACGTCTTTCTCCACTTGCATCCGGCGAAGATTAACCGCGATGCGGTGCGTTACAGCTACACCTGGGGCATGGGCGGCATCACTTTCTATTTGTTTATCGTCCTGACCTTCACCGGCGTGCTGCTGATGTTCTACTACCACCCGACCAAGGTGCAGGCGTTTCGCGACGTGCTTTATCTCGAGCACGACGTGCCCTTCGGAAAATTGTTGCGCAACATGCACCGCTGGGCCGCGCACCTGATGGTCATCGCGGTATGGCTCCACATGTTTCGCGTGTTCCTGACCGGCTCCTACAAGAAACCGCGCGAGTTCAACTGGAACGTCGGCGTCATTCTGCTGGTTCTGACACTTCTGTTGTCATTCACCGGCTACCTCTTGCCGGACGATCAACTCGGATTCTGGGCCGTCACCGTGGGCACGAACATGGCGCGCGCTACGCCGCTGCTGGGGCATGAGGGACCATTTGGCGCGATGCTCGGTATGACGCCATATAACGATGTCCGCTTTGGACTGCTGGGCGGATCGATCGTGGACGCAAACGCGCTGCTGCGTTCATACATCTGGCACTGCATTGGAATTCCCATCGTCGCCTCAGTCTTTATGATTGTGCATTTCTGGCGCGTTCGGAAGGACGGTGGCATTTCCGGACCCGCTCCTGTGATGCTGCCCGCGGAAGCAGATAAGCCGCGCCGGGGCGCCAAGGCAGCCGGCGAATAGGTTTACCTGATCTTCGCTCATCTGCGCAGTTGGCGGTTGAATCGCTAGAGGTTCGGGGAGCAAATTATGGATTGGCATCAACTTTGGGAAATCGTTTCGGCGCCGGACAATGTCCCCATCGTGGGACTCATTCCACTGCTCGTTTTTTATATCTTTCTGGCATGGAAGCAGGCCAAGGCCAACGATGACCTGGTCGCGGAACTGGAAACCAATCCCGCGATGGCCAAGACTCACCACCGGAAAACCTGGCCCTTCCGACCCGGCTGGCAAAAGGAAGTTCACGTCTGGCCCTTCCTGCTTCGAATCGAATTTTTAGCGGCGATCATCGTGACCATCATTCTCATGGTCTGGTCGATCACCCTCAGCGCTCCCCTGGAAGAGCCCGCCAATCCCAACCTCACGATGAATCCGGCGAAAGCACCTTGGTATTTCCTGGGACTGCAGGAAATGCTGGTGTATTTCGACCCTTGGATCGCCGGTGTCGTCATGCCGACTCTCATCATTATTGGACTGATGGCTATTCCCTACATCGACACAAATCCGCTGGGCAGCGGTTACTACACCTGGAAGCAGCGCAAGTTTTCCATTGGCACGTTTCTGTTCGGCTTCATCGTCCTGTGGGTGGCCATGATCATTATCGGAACCTTCATCCGAGGTCCTGGCTGGCAGTGGTTCTGGCCGGGGCAGACTTGGGACCACAATCGCCTCATCTACGAAGTCAATCGCGATTTGCCTGACATCTTCGGCATCACTTCAAACATGGCCAAGGGCATTTTCGGCGCAATCGTGGTCGGCGGTTATTACCTGTTGGGCGGGTTCGTGGTGTACTCGCTTTTCCGCCGCTACATGAAGCGCGACTTCGAGCGCATGAGTCTTTTGCAGTTTTCCATCATGCAGTTCTTTCTGCTCACCATGTTCGCGCTTCCGCTCAAGATGGCATTACGCCTCTTGTGGCACATCAAGTACGTATGGATAACGCCGTGGTTCAACGTGTGAACGCCTAAAGACCTGTTTTGGAGGATCTGGTGCCCGACAACCGAATCCCTGAGCGTGACCCGATCGTAACCAAGTCGTATGCGGTGCATTATCTGCTGGCAACGGTCATTCTCATTGGCACGCTCTTCTGGGCCCTGTGGGACGAATCCTTCGGCCAGCGTCCGTGGAAAGCCTACCAGGAGAAATGGAAGGACCGGTACACGACATTCCTCAACACCGCGGTTTCCACCTCAACCAAGTCGGAGAAAGACGTCGAAAGCAGTCCTGAATACCGGCAGTTACAAAGTGATTACAAAACCGCTTCGGAGCAGGCCAAGCCCCAAGCTGCGCAGATCCGAAAACAGCTTGACGATCTCAACGCCAGACTGTTGGCCGTCCAAAGCGTCTTTACCGACCGGCGCGCTTATGTGAATGCCCTCACCTACGAGATGGAAACAACCGATAGCCCTTCCTCGAAGAAGAGCAAGCAAAAAGACATCGAGGAATATAAGGCGGAAAAGGCCACGGTTGAATATCCGGACGGGACCCGCCAGAAGTACACGTTTGAGGAACTCGAGAAAACCTACAACGATATCCGCGATCAGAGAACGAAAGTCAGTCTGCAATTGGGCGATGTCCTGAAGCCCGTCACCGAAGCCAAGGCGAAACTAGACCAATACATTTCTGATCACATGGTCGATCTCACGCCCGAACAGATTCACGGCTTGCAGGAGAAGACCGCCAAGCTCGATCCGAGCATTCTGCAGATCAACATTCCGGAAGCCAATATCGTCGACCGCTGCGAGTCTTGTCACCTTGGCATTCGCGAACCGCTGAAGCTCACGCCGGCTGTGATGACCCCCAAAGGCGAGAAGAAGCCCGACGAGTACGCCCAGGCTTTCGTAAGCCATCCGGAACCGGAACTGCTGAAGGTGCACGATCCCGATAAGTTCGGTTGTTCGCCCTGCCATCAAGGCAACGGGCGGGCCACCACCAGCGTGGAAAAGGCGCACGGAAATTATGAACACTGGCTCTGGCCGCTTTTCCCCAAGGAAAATGTGCAGGCGGGATGCCAGACTTGCCACGCCGCCGACATGGTCCTCGCGAAAACCGATGGGGACTGGGGCGTGATTGACGAGGGCAAAGACCTGTTCCGCCAGCGCGGTTGCATGGGCTGTCATCGCTACGAGGGTTATGACAAGGAGCCTGAAGACCTTAACAACGTCACCCAGCAGATCAAGCAGCTCGAAGGTGACAAGCGGACCAACATCAAGCAGGCCGCGTATTTGATGAAGCAGGCCGACACTGCCGAAACCAACGAAGAAGCCAACAAGTTGAACGATCAGGCGGTCGCGCTGAAGGTCATGAACAGTAAGCTCGACGGGCGATTGCAGCAGCTCGATTTCCAGTCTCACAGCCTCCTGCAGGACATGAAGAAGGTCGGGCCGAACCTGAAAGATGTCCGTCTGAAGCTGAACCGGAACTGGATTCCGGTGTGGCTGAAGAAGCCCACGGACTTCCGGCCGACGACAAAGATGCCGAACTTCCGCCTTACCGATCAGCAGATTCGTGCCATCTCGGCATATATCTGGCAATCCGCGCTTACCGATCCATTGCCAAAACAGAAGCCCGGCGATCCGGCCCATGGCAAGGAACTGTTTGAGACTCGCGGTTGCCTGGCGTGCCACTCTATCGGAGAAGGCAGCCAGACCATGGGCGGAACCTTCGCCGCAAACCTCAGCCGGGTTGGCGAAAAGGCAAACTACGACTACCTGGTCCGCTGGATTCACAATGCGCGCGAGCGCACCCGTCCTTACTGCTTGTACGAGAAGAAAGACATCGGTCCTGAGGATTACGCGAAGAAAGGCCTGCCCTACCTCTTCGACCTGCAGCACAGTAAGTGTCCCAATGACGGCCACGAACTGCAGGTTCAGAACATGACCGTGATGCCGAGCCTGCGCCTCAGTGTGGAAGATGCGCAGGACATCGCCTCCTACCTGATGACGCAAAAGAAGCAGGAACCCACAGCCTATGCGGATGCGTCGTACATGGATGATCCAAAACTCAAGGAGGAAGGCAAGAAGTGGGTTCGCCACTACGGTTGCGGCGGCTGTCACGAAATCTCCGGGATGGAAGAGGAAGGGCGAATCGGCACCGAGCTGACTTCGGAGGGCAGCAAGCCGATTGAGCGCCTCGACTTTGCCTTGTTCACTGAAGCGGCGCAAAGAGGCGGAAAAGAACCGATCAGCGATCCCGAAGACCTGCAGCGCCTGCCCGATGGTCCCGCCAAAGAGCCCTGGTACAGCCACAAGGGCTTCTTCGAGCACAAGCTTGCCGAGCCTAACGTGTACGACAAGGGTCTGATGAAAGGCGAAACCGAAGCCCTTCGCATGCCCAACGTGCACCTGACGAAGGAACAAATCCGCGCTTTAACAACTTTCCTCCTGGGCAGCCAGGAGACTTCGCTGCCTGCCAGTTATCAGTACCGTCCGCAGGACGCCCGGCGCGATATCCAGGAAGGCTGGTGGATCGTCAAGAAGTACAACTGCATGGGATGCCACCAATTCATCCCCGGGCAGAAAACCATCCTGATGGGATTGCCGCGATACACGGAAAATCCTGAACAGCTTCCGCCAAAGTTGCTGACCGAAGGGGCGCGCGTCGATCCCGAATGGCTGCGCAGATTCTTGTCGAATCCATCGTTGACTACGGGCGACACCAACCGCAACGGTGTTCGGCCGTACCTCGCTGTTCGCATGCCGACCTTCTCCTTCTCTGACAACGAACTGCGAAAGCTGGTGCGCTTCTTCGAGGCGCTCTCGCAGCAGCCCCTGCCCTACATTCCGGAGCAGGTGCCGGTGCTTAGCGCTAAAGAGACGGACATGGCGCGAAGCCTATTTTCCAGCACCGCGGCCCCTTGTCTCAAATGCCATGCCACCGGCGATCCTCAGCACGACAAGGTCGCCACCGCCCCTAATTTTCTTCTGGCCAAAGAACGTCTGAAGCCCGACTGGGTGCAGCGCTGGATCACCGATCCGCAAGCCATCAGTCCGGGAACCTCCATGCCCTCGGGATTGTTCCGGCAGGATGGCAGCCGTTACGTGTTTGCCGGTCCGACTCCGCCTTCGTTCCAGGGCTACGATCAGGACCACCGCAGCCTGCTGGTGGATTACATCTTCCAACTCACGCCGGAGGAGCAACGCAGGGTTTCGGCGGCCATGGGACGTGGCCGGGCATCGAACTCCACTCCCGGTACAAACCCGGCGAAGACCAGTTCGCTTCCCGGATTGAAGCCGGCTCACTCGCTGGTGGCAGCGTCGGCTGGCGGTTCGCGCTAAAATGTTTTCGGTTTAGAAGAGCACGCATCACACACGAAAGGGTCTCGACATCATGAATGTGAAGAAATGGTTCGCTCTGACAGGCTTGCTTGCCCTGTTCGGGCTCGTTCTGTTGACCGCCTGTAGCAAGAAAAATACCGAACAGTCCTCCAACGCTTCGGAAGAAAAGGCCGCCACACAAGCCCCGGCTGCGACGCCTATCGATCCCAGCACAGTGGCGAGCGTCAGCGGCACCGTCAAGCTGGACGGCTCAGCGCCGAAACCGGCCAAGATCGATATGAGCCAGGATCCCGCCTGCAAAGGTGACAACACCGCCGAGAACATCGTGGCCGATGGCGGCAATCTGGCGAACGTCTTCGTATATGTGAAGGATGGTCTCGGCGATCGTACCTTCGACGTCCCCAAGGATTCCGCGGTTATCGATCAGAAGGGCTGCCAGTATCATCCCCACATTCTCGGCGTCATGACTGGTCAGAATGTGGAAATCAAGAACGACGATCAGACCACCCATAATATTCACCCCACGCCGAAAGACAATCGCGAGTGGAACGAGTCGCAGCCCCCAAGTTCTGCTCCCATCGAGAAGAATTTCGCCCGTGAAGAGATCATGCTTCCCGTGAAGTGCAATCAGCATCCCTGGATGAAGATGTACGTGAATGTCGTGAAGAGCCCGTTCTTCGCCGTAACCGACAAGTCCGGGAAGTATGAAATCAAGGGCCTTCCGCCCGGCACTTACACTCTTGCCTTTGTGCAGGAGAAACTTGGTGAACAGACACAGCAAGTAACGCTCGCCCCCAAGGACAGCAAGACGGTCGATATCGCCTTTAAGCCTGGCTCGGCCGCGGGTTCGATGTAGTTCATCTTTGTTAGAATCTTTGGTTGGTACAGGCGGGCTGGGTCCGGCAGACAGCCCGCCCCATTCCCCATAAGAGCAAGTTCCAGGAGCTGTGTCCTGCCTCTCAAGAAACTTTCGACGCCATACAATCGAGCTCATCACGCATTTGCGGTCTTCACCGCTTGCGCCACTTTTGTCTTGATTATCGCCGGGGCTCTGGTCACCAGTAACGATGCAGGTCTCTCCGTTCCTGACTGGCCAACCAGCTTCGGATCCATTTACAAAATTCCCCACATGGTAGGGGGTGTGCGTTTTGAGCATACCCATCGCATGATCGCGGAATTTGTAGGCCTTCTCACCATTGTTATCGCGGTGTGGACTTGGCGTGCCGAGCGTCGTCGCTGGCTTCGATTTTTGGCGGTTGCCGCTCTGGGGACAGTCATTGCTCAAGGCATCCTCGGCGGGCTTACGGTCTTGTTCTATCTGCCTCCTGCAATTTCGTCCGCCCATGCCGCCCTGGCCCAGACGTTTTTCTGCATTGCCGTTCTCATTGCCATGTTTACGGGACCCAAGTGGGTGGAAGAGCAGCCCCGGGTGGAGTTTGATACCCGGCGTCCCAGCCTCTTCACACTCGCCCTGCTGTCGATCTTTGTGCTCTATGTGCAGCTCTTGCTTGGCGCCATGTTCCGCCATCATGGGATGAGCTGGTGGCCGCACGTGCTGAACGCCGGGGTTGTCGCCTTTGTCCTGTCCTGGACGGCGATCCGCGCCCTGTCGCAGTTTTCCGGGATTGAAGCGGTACGCCGGCCCGCGACCCTCATGCTGGGTTTGCTGATCGCTCAGTTGTGTCTCGGGTTTCTCGCTTTCCTGACCCGGGTGGCATGGGGCCGCAACGCCGTGCAACCCGAGTTCCCCATGATCATCTCAACGGTTGCGCATGTGGCGGTGGGGGCGCTATTGTTGGCGACCACTGTCGTGTTGGCCGTTCAGGTCTGGCGGCACGTGCCGGTGGCGTTTGAAGAAAGCGTTGGCAGCCGGGAGCAGAATCCGGTCACTGCATGAAATTAATCACGCAACCCGCCGGTCGTCTCGAAAATCGAGCCAGGCTGCTAATCCAGGACTACGCGGAACTGATCAAGCTCCGCGTCACCTCTTTGGTGGTGATGACCGCCTGGTGTGGCTTCTATTTCGGTGCTCTGAAATCGGGCGTCTCCTCCGCATCGTGGGGCCTGTTTCATGCCCTGCTGGGGATCGGATTGGTAGCCGGCGGAACTGCGGCCCTAAATGAGGTCATGGAGTTCGATATCGATGGCCACATGCGCCGGACTGCGAATCGCCCCGTGCCCTCCGGACGCATGAGCCCGGTGCATGCCGCGCTGGTGGGAACGGTGATGACCATCGGCGGCGTGCTCTACCTGGTCACCCTGCTTAATCCTCTTACTGGGTGGCTCGCGCTGGCCACCTCCTTCGTGTACCTCATGGCCTACACGCCGCTCAAGCAAGTGCACCCGGTTTGCACCTTTGTCGGCGCGTTTCCCGGCGCGATGCCCGGCGTTCTGGGTTGGACGGCCATTCGCGGTCACCTGGAATGGGGCGCGCTGGTCATGTTTGCCATTGTTTTCTTCTGGCAATTTCCCCACTTCTTCTCCATCGCGTGGCTTTATCGCGAGGACTACGCCGCCGGCCGCATACGCATGCTGCCGGTCGTCGAGACGGACGGCAAGTCGACCGGGCGGCAAATCGTTCTTTACTCCCTGGGGCTGATTCCGATTAGCCTGACGCCGACCTTCTTGGGAATGTCGGGCGACGTTTACCTCGGCGGCGCACTGGTAATGGGAATTGCGCTCTGCTACTTCGGTGTGCGGCTCGCCCGCCTGGGGCTGCCCTTGAATGCCCCCCGTTCCAAGCAGCGGGCACGCCACTTGTTGCAGGCGACGGTCTTCTATCTTCCGCTTCTGTTTGCGCTCATGATGATCAACGTGCGGCGCTAGCTCATCAATCACATCATTGCGCTTCCTGTAGAATGACCTGTGGCCTCAAAGGTTCCCAGCTTAGAGGAATTCTCGCCTGACAGCGCCGCTAGCGCACCGCAGAGTTCGGTCATTTCGGTCGAGAACATCGTTCACCGCTACGACACTCGCGCTGCATTGAACGGGGTCACATTTCGCGTCCACCATGCCGAGCTTTTCGGATTGCTTGGCCCCAACGGCAGCGGCAAAACCACCTTGTTTCGTATTTTGTCGACCCTGATGATCCCCAGTTCCGGACGCGCGCTCATCATGGGTTACGATGCGGCCACAGAACCTGCCCGTCTGCGCAGGCAGATTGGGGTGGTCTTCCAGGCGCAAAGCGTCGACCCCAAGCTGACGGCCTATGAAAATTTATGGCACCAGGGGCATCTGTACGGTTTGCGCGGCCGTGCTTTGAAAAGCCGCATCCTTGAGATCCTGAACCGTGTCGGCCTTGCCGACCGCGCTCACGAGTACGTGGAGACCTTCTCGGGCGGCATGCAGCGGCGCATCGAATTAGCGAAGGGTCTTCTGCATCACCCATCGGTGCTGCTGCTGGACGAACCGACCACCGGCCTCGACCCCGGCGCCCGGCGCGACTTGTGGCAGTACCTCGCCATTCTGCGCGACGAGGAGCGTGTTTCCGTCATCGTGACCACTCACCTCATGGAGGAAGCGGAACGTTGCGACCGGCTGGTCATTATGAATGAAGGCAAAGTCGTGGCCCTCGGCACGCCGGCCGAGTTAAAGAAAGAGATTGGCGGCGACGTCATCCTGCTTGATGCCAGGGAGCCGGAGTTGCTGGCCCAGCGCATTCAAGCGAAATTTAATGTCGAGACCACCACCATGGAAGGCCAGGTCCGTCTGGAACTCGAAAATGGCCACCGCTTTATTGCCGAGGTGGTGGAAGCCTTTCCGGGAGAGATTCAGGCGGTATCGGTCAGCAAGCCAAGTCTGGAAGACGTTTTCATTCACCGCACCGGGCACCGCTTCTGGACCGAGGATCAGCAAGGCGAGCTGCGGAAGAAATCGCAAGACAAGAAGAAGCACTGATATGGCCGCCACGCAGACAAGTTCGTTTCCCGCTCAGGTTGCGCCGGTTTCCACGGGAGTGGCGCTTCCCTCTTTCACCTTGTGGTGGCGCGAACTGGTGCGCTTCTATCGCCAACGCTCGCGGGTGATAGGCGTGATCGCCTCCCCCCTGCTGTTCTGGGTCGTCATTGGATCCGGCTTCGGAACCTCTTTCCGCTCCGGAAATGCTGCCGGGCAGCAGCATTATCTGGATTACTTTTACCCCGGCGCCCTGATCATGATCGTCCTCTTCACCAGCATTTTTACCATGATGTCGGTGATAGAGGATCGCAAGCAAGGTTTTCTGCTATCGGTGTTGGTGGCCCCTGTACCCAGATCATCCATCGTGCTGGGCAAGGTGCTGGGAGGTACGACGCTATCCGCGGTTCAGGGCCTGATCTTTCTGGTTTTTGCTCCGTTGGTCGGCGTCCACCTCGACCTGTTGCGGTTTCTGCTCGTAGTCGTCACCGTGTTCCTGCTCTCGTTTTCGCTTACCGCGCTCGGCTTCGCTATCGCTTGGCCGATGGATTCCACGCAGGCCTTTCACGCCATCATCAATTTGTTCCTTATCCCGTTATGGCTGCTGTCGGGGGCTCTGTTCCCGCTGGCAGGAGCTTCCGGCTGGTTGCGGCTGCTGATGCGAATCAACCCGCTGACTTACGGTGTCGAAGCGCTGCGCACACTCTTGTATCCTTCGACCCCGGTTGTGTTCTCACTGGGCGCATCCATGGCGACCATGGTTTTGTTTTCCGCGATCATGTTTCTGTTGGCTTTTATCATGGTGAACCGGCGCACCACCAAACCGGCGGCTTAACTGCAAATGCAGATACCTCCGCAATTCGCAGTGTTTCCACCGCTCAATGCAACCTTAAATGGCGCAAGCGCGGTTCTTCTGCTGACCGGCCGCACCTTGATCAAGCACGGGCGTATGGCGGCGCACCGCGCGGTCATGATTACGGCCCTGGCGACGTCAACCCTGTTTCTGATTTCTTACCTTTATTACCACGCCCACGTTGGATCGGTGCACTTCGAGGGAACCGGCTGGAGCCGGCCTGTGTATTTCAGCATTCTGATCTCTCACACGATCCTGGCGGCGGTGATCGTGCCCATGGTCGTCATCACGCTCAGCCGCGCCTTGCGCGAGCGTTTTGACCGCCATCGCCGGATCGCGCGCTGGACCTACCCGTTGTGGCTGTACGTGTCGATCACCGGCGTGATCATTTACCTGATGCTGTACCGGATCTTTGCCGTCTAGCGCTCTTCCATGTCCACCATACGTTTGAAGATTGACGTTTCCGGCACCGTGGGCGACGAAGCTTTTCGCAGCCTCAATCAGTACGACGAGATCCAGAGCGCGCAGTTCGGACCGGCTTTCGGCTCGAGTGGTCCCTGCACCCACCCGCCGAACTTACGGCATATCAAGGGCGAGTGGATTGGGGCTGAAATCAAGGTGGCAACTCCTTTACTTGCCCAGTACGCCGTCACGCATTACCTGGAGCAGGACCGCGTGCTGGACGCCGACGTAATCGACTAACTTACCCCCTCAACAGGGCTCGGGTGCGCTCAAGCGCAATTGATCCTCCTGGAGCAGTTCTGCTGCCGCAAGATCCTCCAAGGCATTTCCCACGCTTTTGAAGAGCGTTATGTCGTGATCGCTGAGGCGAACGCGCTTTTTTCCCGTAAGCATTTCGTGAAGGTCGGCAACAATGTGACTGCGCGAGATCAATCCCTTGTTCATGGGGATCAGGAGATCGCCGGCTTCGGCGAGCGCGCCTTCGTAGGTATCCACGACCAGCCGGGCGCGCCGGACCGTGACATCGTCGATCTCCCGGGTGTGGGGCTGGAACGACCCGATGGCGTTGATATGAGTTCCACTGCGAATCACGTTGCCGTCGAATAAAGGCGTGCTCGAAGTAGTGCAGGTGCAGAGCACGTCAGACTCCGCGGCGCAGGCCCGGGGGTAAACGGATTCTACTTTCGCGCCGAACTCCTGCGCCATCTCCTGGGCGAAATCCCGCGTCTGCGCAGGATCAACGCCCGACACCAGAATGCTCTCGAACTTGCGCACCTTGCGAACTACCTGCAGATGCGAACGAGCCTGGCGCCCCGTCCCAAAGATTCCCAGCACCCGTGCGTCCTGCCGGGCCAGGTGCCTCGTGGCCACTGCGGAAACCGCGGCAGTCCGGATGTCCGTCAGATAATTTGCCGCGATCAGCAGTCGCGGATGCCCGTTTGCCGGATCGAGCAACAGGTAATTGGCATGGATCTTTTCCTCCGGAACCGCCGGCCGGTCGCTCACCATGATGAGCTTCATGCCCAGCCCCCGCGCCTCGCGGTCATAGCAGGGCATGATGAGGAATATGCCGCCCTCGACATTGATATGGGTGCGCACCGGCATCACCGTCTCGGTATAGCGCTCCCTGAACGCGTTTTCGATTGCTTCGACCACCTGCTCGCAATTGAGCAGGCGCTTGACGTCGGATTCTTGCAGGCTCTTCATCGGCAAAACAGCATAACTGATTCTTTTGCGACGCTCGTGTGAATTTGATGTTCGCGGCAACCACTCGGCTCAGGTAAGATACTCGGCTCCGATGAACCGCGAATACCACAAGGGCCATAGCGAGCAACTGCGTCGCGACATGGAGTTGCTCATTTTCGGACATGCCGGCATATCCATGATCGTCTTTCCGACTTCCATGGGACGTTTCTTCGAATACGAAGACCGGGGCATGGTTGCAGCGCTGGCGCCGAAAATCGATCGCGGCGAACTCCAGGTGTTCTGTCCCGACGCCGTGGACCTGGAAAGCTGGTACAACCAGTACGCGCATCCTCGCGAGCGCGTGCTTCGACACCTGCAGTATGAACGTTACCTGCTCCAAGAATTGCTCCCCTTCGTGCGCTCAAAAAATCCCTCGTCCCAGGTAGCGGTGACGGGCTGCAGTTTCGGCGGGTACCACGCCGTGAATTTCACACTCAAGCACCCCGACATCGTTTCCCATTGCGTCAGCATGAGCGGAGCTTTCGACATCCACCGTTTTCTCGACGGCTACTACGACAATGACTGTTATTTCAATTGCCCCCCCGACTACCTGCCGAATATGAGCGACGACTGGTACCTGAGCCGCTATCGGCAGATCAAGCTGGTCCTGGGTGCGGGAGAATGGGACATCTGTTTGCATCACAATGTGCAACTCGGCCGTATCCTCGACACCAAGGGAATCCCCCATTGGCTTGACATCTGGGGCGATCACGCCGAGCATGACTGGCCCTTGTGGCAAAGAATGGCTGTAAAATATTTCACCTGATTGTCAGCACCTGAATTCAGCCGCTTCGGAGTCCTCCTGTGAGCACCAGAAAAATCGGCATCATTTTCGGCATGGAAAATACCTTTCCACCCGCCCTGGTCGACAAAATTAATGGCATGAAAGTGGACGATGTCCGGGCGGAATTCGTAAACCTCGGCGGCATCAAAATGGCCGAGCCCAGCGGTTACCGCGTGATCGTAGACCGCATTTCTCACGACATTCCTTTTTATCGCGCGTATTTGAAGAATGCCGCCCTTACCGGCACCGTCGTCATCAACAATCCGTTCTGGTGGACAGCCGACGACAAATTCTTCAACTATTCGTTGGCCACAATGTTAGGTGTGGCGATCCCACCCACCGTGATTCTTCCCCACAATACCCACCCGGCGGGCACCACATCGCAGTCGATGCGCAACTTGCAGTATCCCCTGAACTGGGAGGACATTTTCGATTACGTGGGCTTCCCTGCGTTTTTGAAACCTTACGCGGGAGGCGGATGGAAGAACGTTTACAAGGTGCACTCCCCGGAAGAGTTCTTTCACCATTACAATCAAACCGGCGATTTGTGTATGACCCTGCAACGGGGAGTGGAATTTAAGGAATATTTCCGCTGTTACGTCGTAGGCCAGGACCAGGTGCACATCATGCACTATGATCCTCGCCTGCCCTTCCATGAACGTTATGTCAAAAATCCGCCGCCTACCGATCCGAAGCTTTACGAGCGCGTCAACCGGGATGCCCAGACCCTTTGCCGCGCGCTGGGATACGACCTGAACACCGTGGAATTTGCGGTCGAGAACGGCATTCCCTACGCCATTGACTTCATGAACCCCGCTCCGGATGCTGACGTCAACTCCGTGGGCCAGGCCAACTTCGAGTGGATCGTGAACGCGGTGGCCGAATTGGCGGTCAAGAAAGCCTTGAGCGATGAAAGTTCTACCCGGGAGCTGCGCTGGGCGTCGTTCCTCGCGGGTGAGACGGCGCCTGAAATCAAGCCGTCGAAGCCATCAGCCCGAAAAAGAGTCGCGGCAAAATAGCGCTTGCTGGCAACTCCCGGTCGGCGGATTCGCTCTATAATTTTGTTATGGCCCGCGGTTGGGAGAGCAAAGCCGTTGAAGCGCAATTGGAAGCGGCGGCTGAAATCCCGGCCAAAGCCAATCCCCGCCTGACGCCCGAACAAGCAGCCAAGCAACGTAAACGGCAACAACTTCAACTTTCACGCACGCATGTGCTGCAACAACTGGAGGCCGCTGCCAACGGTCGTCATTTGCAGATGCTCCGCCAGTCGCTTGCCGCGCTCGACGCGCAAATTGCCGAGCTAGCCGACTGAAGTTGGACGATCCAAAAAAGCCCGGGAATCGCGGCATTGAGACCGCCCCGCGCCAGCTTATCTCCCCTATAGACATTTCAAATGCGACTACTCTTTGTTAGCTATGGCGTGGAATTAACGTGACGTATAATGAAGTTTCCCCATGAAAGCATACGTGTACGTATCTCTCAAGAAGAGTGTTCTGGATCCCCAGGGCAAGACGATCCAGGGTGCACTGAAAAAAATGGGTTACAAAGGCCTGGACGCGGTGCGGCAGGGGAAGTTTTTCGAGATCACCCTGGACGGTGGCTTGACCCATGCGGAGGCCGAGGCTGAGGTGGCGAAGATCGCCCGCGAAGTCCTTACCAATCCGGTGATCGAGGAATACCGCTTCTCGCTTGAGGATTGATCACGAGTGATGGCCAAAACCATCCAGCTCTCCCCTGATCGGCATCCATATCACGTCGACGCTTCGGCCCCCTTCCGAAGGTAAGGAGTTCTGCCATGTGCGGCATTGTTGGCTACGTGGGTAAGAAGCGGGTGGTCCCGGTCATCATCGATGGCCTGCGCCGCCTGGAGTATCGCGGCTACGACTCAGCCGGAATCGCCGTAGCGGGCAATGGCGAGGGCCTGCAGATTCGCCGCGCCGAGGGCAAGCTGCGCAATCTTGAAGAGTCCATCCGCCTCAAACCCCTCGATGGGACCTACGGCATCGGCCACACGCGCTGGGCCACGCATGGACGCCCTACCGAAGAGAATGCTCACCCTCATCGCGACTGCACCGGGAAAATTGTCGTCGTTCATAACGGCATTATTGAAAACTACCTTGCCCTGAAGAAGAAGCTCATCGAGGAAGGCCACAAGTTCACGACCGAGACCGACACGGAAGTGATCGCGCACCTGGTGGAGAAGTACCTGTTGAAAACCGGCAACGGACATCGCCCCGTTCTCGAAGAGGCAGTCCGCAAAACCGTTCGCGAATTGACCGGGGTATTCGCCATCGCCGTGATCGCGACCGAAGAGCCCAACAAGATCGTCGCGGCGCGCAACGGCCCGCCCGCGGTCATTGGTCTAGGTAAAGACGAATACTTCGTTGCTTCCGACGTGCCCGCAATCCTGTATCACACCCGTGATCTGTTCTTCCTCGCCGATGGCGACCTCGCGGTAATTACGCCGGATGGCGTGCAACTCACGGACTTCCAGGGACAGCCCATCATGCGCCAGGTCCAGCATGTGACCTGGGACCCGATCATGGCGGAAAAGGGCGGCTTCAAGCACTTCATGCTGAAGGAAATCTACGAGCAGCCGCGGGCGGTGCGCGATACCACGCTCGGGCGGGTTTCCCAGGATACTGGCCATGTTTTCCTCGACGAGATGGAAATCACCGAGAGCGAGTTCCGCGATCTCAAGAAAGTGAATATCGCGGCTTGTGGCACCAGTTGGCACGCCGGACAGGCCGGAAAGTTCATGATTGAAAGCCTGGCGCGCGTCCCGGTGGAGGTTGACTATGCCAGCGAATGGCGTTACCGCGATCCCATCATTACTCCCGACACGCTCACGATCCTGATCTCGCAATCCGGGGAAACCGCCGACACCATTGCCGCTCAGCGCGAAGCCAAGGCTAAGAAATCCAAGACCCTCGCCATCTGCAACGTGGTGGGATCGATGATCACCCGCGAGGCCGCTGGAACCATCTATACGCACGCTGGCCCGGAGATCGGAGTCGCTTCCACTAAGGCATTCACCTCCCAACTCACTGCCCTGTATCTTTTCGCCCTCTACCTTGCGCAGACTCGCGGCGCCATGACGCCGGAACAGGCAAAGCAGGCTGTGCAGGAGCTGACGCGAATTCCCGGCAAGCTTGAGCATCTTCTTACCCGCGAGGAAGAATGCGAAGATTTAGCCAAGCAATACGTGCGCGCGCATGACTTCCTATTCCTGGGCCGCGGCATTCACTATCCCATCGCCCTAGAAGGCGCTCTGAAGCTCAAGGAAGTCTCCTACATTCACGCGGAGGGCTATCCCGCCGGCGAGATGAAGCATGGCCCCAATGCCCTCATTGACGAGAATCTCCCGGTGGTCATCATTGCTACGTGCGATCCCAACCAGCCCGGGTCGGTCGTCAAATACGAAAAGACGTTGTCGAACCTGAAAGAAGTCAAAGCGCGCTCCGGGACGGTAATCGCTCTGGCCAGCGAAGGCGACGAGCAAATCAAGGACGGCGCCGACCACGTCATCTACATTCCGCCTGCTCCCGAGGAACTGCTGCCCATCCTGGAAATTGTTCCGCTGCAGTTGCTGGCGTATCACATCGCCGTACGCCGTGGGTGTGATGTGGACCAACCACGCAACCTGGCGAAGTCAGTGACCGTGGAGTAGTCCAGCATTCTCTTCCGTCAGGAATCCTGCCGTACAGTCTCGCGGCCCTGTTCGGCCGATCTTTTCCAGTCTGTTTCTGCTGTGCGATGCCGCTTCCCTTCGCGCCGATTTCTCATCTACATAAGTAATGGCACAACTGCAAACCTTCACCGCACGACTGGTGGGCGCCACCGATTTGTCCGAACTCACTAAGCACCTGGAATTCGAGATCCCCGATGTGCCCCGGTTCGGCTTCGTTCCCGGCCAGTGGCTGTCGTTTAAGACACAGAAGCCGGATGGCGAAGAGATCACGCGAGCCTACTCCATCGCTTCCCCGCCCCGGGAAGACAACACCTTTGCCCTCTGCCTGAACCGTGTGCAGGACGGATTCATGTCGAACTATCTTTGCGACATGAAAATGGGGCAGCAGATCCGCATCCAGGGGCCGTTCGGCGATTTCATCCTGCGCCCCCCGATGCGCGACACCATCTTCATCGCCACCGGTACTGGGATTGCGCCTTTCCGTTCAATGTTGCACTGGCTATTTCCAACCGACTTATCGCGCGACATTCCGCCCGAGGGGGAGAAGGCGGCCCTCCCAGGGAAGACGCAGCCATCGGCGCGGCACGAAGGCCATCAGGTCTGGCTGGTGTACGGCAATCGCACGGAGAAGGATATCTACTACGACGCGGAGTTCAAGCGCATGGCGGGAGAACACCCGAACTTCCGCTACCTCTCAAGCTTGAGCCGGCCAGGTGAGGCTTGGAACGGTCTACGAGGCTATGTTCAACAGCATGTCCCTGGTGTCGTGGGCAGTCATCCCGGCATGCGGGCCTACATATGCGGCCTCGAAAAGATGGTTAAAGCCAACCGCGAGTTGCTCAAGGGCCTGGGCTGGGATCGCAAGTCGATTCTGGCCGAAAAATACGACTGACAAGACTCGGCTTCAATCCTGCGACGAAACCGGAATGACTTGGTGTCGCGGCTTGGGAACGGGCGCATTGCCCATCCTTTCCCGCCACAGAACCGCATTCAGTAAAGAAGCATTCACCCGGTCTGGACGCGAGAAATTCATTTTCGTTGACTCGCGCGCGCCTTCACCTCTCTCGGGATTAACCCGGTAGATCATGCCGTTGTCGCGATTGCGAAAGTTCGCGTTGAACGCTGGCTGGTTCCCCGAGCCCGAGAACATGGGCGCGAAAACTGGAGCGTAAGCGTCATTATGATTCATCGGGGGCAGGCCGAGTAGCTGCTCGATGGTGTGCACCACGCTCACGGTCGTGTAGAACCGATAATCGACGAACGGCTGCCCAGACGATCCCGGCGAGTACTTGCTGATGACGAAGGCTGTCGATCGATGCGCGTCCACGTGGTCAAAGCCGTTCTGCGCGTCATCTTCGACCACGAAAATGGCCGTGTCATCCCAGTACGCACTGTGTGACACCGCGTCCACCACTCTCCCCAACGCAAGATCGTTGTCAGCGACAGACGCTTCTGGTCTCGGCTTGCCCGGACGAGTGCCACCCGTGTGGTCGTCTGGCAAGTAGAGCAGGACGAATCCCGGTAGCTCGTTACCACTACCCTGCTGGCGCGCGTTAACGAATCCTTGGAACTCATTAAGGAATTCATCAGCACGGAGCTGGTCGGGATAATCGACTTCAAAGTCGGGATAGTTCGGGTCGAAATGGTCGCGCAGGGCCGCTTTAGTCGGCTTCATGTGGTGCATCAGGGGAATCGCCCATGGATACGGGCTTCGAGATCCGTGCGGCTGACCTACGTTCCCGGGCAGCGGCTCGCCTTTGCGAATGAAACTATGATCGCAATGGGTGGCCAGAGGAGACGGGGTCCCTTGTTTCGGCGAGGCCGCCTTGTCCTCTTTGCACCACACCGCATTTACAAACTCGCCATAGTCGCGATAGCTGATGCCGTGGCGAGCCACATTGTCCCAGAGAAAGCCTGTAGCCGGATCGTCCACGTCAGGCTGGTTGTAGTCCAGGGGGAACTCATCAGCCACGGTGCCCTGGAAATCGTAGGTGCGCTCTTTTCCTCGATAGGCGATTTGCCACGTATTTTCGTTGTACTCGCTCGTGATCGCGGCGGTTGACCACTGATGGCCATCCCCCGAAACCTCGCCACTGTCGTAAAAATTGTCGAGCACGCCGAACTGCAGCGCCAGTTGGTGCTCGTTCGGGGTAATCTCGGCGCCATACATCGTCAGCGAGCGGTCCCCGTCGCCATAACCAAGATCGCCGAGAACCTGGTCGAACGTGCGGTTCTCTTTAATCACGTAAATCACGTGGCGAATGGGATTGCCGCCCCCGGCGAAATTGATCTTGCCCGCCTCAGCGTGGACCAGGTTGTTTTCGATCACCTGCTGCGTCAGTGCGCCAAGCTTGGACTCGGCATCGTGCACGTTCACGCGGGCTACCGAGCCACCCAGCAAGGTAGCGATGTAGGGATGCTCGCGATAATAGCGCCCTCCCGTGATGCGGTTGCTGCCATTGTTAGGCCCGGTTCCCTGCCCTTTTCCTGATGCAATCAGTAAATCCCCATCGTGCAGCGTCATGGCTGACGGATACCACTCAGTGGGAATGAATCCCAAGCCTTGCAGCCGCCCGGCATGCGATTGCGCGTCCACATTGCTGGCGAAATCGAATACGCCTACCGCGTTGAGCGCGGCATCTGCCACGAAAAGCTGGCGTCCATCCGCACTCAGCGCGAGCGCGTCCGGGTAACTGCCCAGAAAGGACTGCCCCGGCAGGCGGGTATCCAGATAGGCCAGCGGCTGTCCCGATGCGGTTGAAATCTCAGCCACTGCATCCGCATTCGAGAGGGCGACGAAAAGCAGCTTGTCGTCCCCGCTGAGCACCATCGCGGTTGGATGTGAACCAGGCAGGAGCGGATCTTTGGGCTCGAGCAGCGAAATCCAACGGGCGATGCGTCCGCCGGTTAAATCCAGTTCCGCCATGCGCGACCCATTCCATAAGCTGCACCAGGCGCGGCGTCCATCACGGCTTGCGATCACCCTGTAGGGAAACGCCGAGGGTACCAGATGTGTCGTGCTCAGATCGAAAGTCTGTGTAATCGAGCCGTTCGCTGCATCGAGGACAATCACGTTGTCGGAATAATTATTCGCGACCAGCAGTTGCTCTTTGCCGTTGTTGCTCAGGACAGCCAGTCCCGCCGGGTATGAAATGGCCGTCCCCGCCGGCGTTTTCCGTAATCCATACGCCACCTTCTTCCCTGCCGCGATCTTTTGTGGAGGAATCTTGATGAATCGCTCCGGTTTGATCTTTCCGCCCCCAAATTGATAGACCGCGATTCCGTTTCCCGTATTGCCGGGACGCTCGCCGCCGGGATCGGTGATCGAGCCCACTGATGCGTAGAGGTGAGCACCGTCTCCGCTGAACGCGAGTCCGAGAAAGTAACTCTGGTGTGCGTCTTCCCGGAAACGGTCGTCAGGAAATTCGGCGATCTGGTTGGTATTCAGATCGAGCACGGAAATCGATTGCCGTCCGTCTGCTTCCTGTGTGCCGTACCCGTCATTCAGAAATGCCGCGTACCGGCCATCGGGACTCATCGCGATGGTGCTGGGAAAACTATTGACCTTCCCGACGCGCCCCGGGATGGTGCCGCTTAGGTTCTTGCTGGTGGGTAGACTGCGTTTCGATGACTGTTCCTGGCTGAAAGCGAGATTCAATAGCCATATTGCGCAGACCACAAACACAAGAGCAAAAACGGTACGTCGCACGAGGCCTCCCGCTGGGTTTTCACACTTGTATCATAACGATCGCCTGTGCGGAACAGAGACATGGCCCATCGCCGCGCCAGCGGCTGGCTCCCGATTGCTTGTCCGCGGCTGCGGTACGAAATTCTATGTGGCTCGATTAGGGAATGGAGTGACGGACTCTTCCGTGCCGGTTTCCGGCCCGGCATTGTGACGCACGTCGTGACCACGCACCCAGAAGATCACATCTTCAGCGATATTCGTGGCGTGATCGGCCACCCGCTCCAGGTTGCGCGCCACCAACAGCGCATCCAGCGCCTGGCGCGTCTTTTCCGGCTGCTCGTTCATGGTCTTCACCAGGGTGATGAAGGCCTCGTCGCGCATGCGGTCGATGACGTTGTCCATTTCCAGCACCGCCTGCGCCAGCTCTGCTTTGCCTTCAATGAACGACTCGAGTGCGCGACGTACCATCGCGCTCACCGCCGCGGCCATCCGGGGAATATCGACAGGCAGGTCGACGGTCGGGAGCTCGACCATGTCCATCACCCTCTCGGCGATATTAACTGCCTGATCGCCGACGCGTTCCAGGTCGGAGTTGATCTTCGTCACTGCCAGGATGAACCGCAGGTCGACGGCCATGGGCTGCTGCATCGCCAGCAGATCGAAGGCAAGCTCATCGATTTCACGCTCGGCGCCGTTGATGAGACTTTCGTTTTCCAGCACCATCTGGCAGCGGGTCAGGTCTCGATCGCTGTACGCCTGGCATGCGCGGTCTACTGCCTGTTCCGCCAGACCGCCCATGCGCAGCAATTTCTGCCGAAGTTCGTCGAGACCTTGTTGGAAGCGAGTGCGCATTATCCGAACCTGCCTGTGATGTAGTCTTCTGTCCGCTTGTCGGAAGGAGTAGTAAAAATCTTTTCCGTCTTGTCGAATTCCACCAGCTTGCCTAAGAGAAAGAACCCGGTGAACTCCGCGACGCGGGCGGCTTGCTGCATGTTGTGGGTCACGATCACGATAGTGTACTGCTCTTTCAGTTGAAAAATGAGCTCTTCGATTTTGCCGGTGGAAATCGGATCGAGCGCGGAGCAGGGCTCGTCCATCAGCAACACCTCCGGCTCCACCGCGAGCGCCCGCGCAATGCACAAGCGCTGCTGCTGGCCGCCCGAGAGGCTGGCGCCCGACTTCTTGTGAATGCTGTCCTTAACCTCTTCCCACAGCGCCGACGCATTCAAAGACCGCTCCACCACTTCATCAAGCTTTTTCCGGTCTCGCACCCCGTTTAACTTCAGGCCGGATGCCACGTTATCGTAAATAGACATCGAGGGAAATGGATTGGGTTTCTGGAACACCATGCCCACGCGGCGGCGCAATTGGGTTGGCGAAGTGCCGTTGTATGCGTCCAACTCGCCAATTTGAACCCTGCCCTCGACGCGCGCTTCGGGAATGGTTTCATGCATGCGGTTGAGACAACGAATGAAGGTCGACTTCCCGCAGCCGGAGGGTCCGATGAGAGCCGTGGCGTGATTCGCCTGGACATGCAAATTGATGTCCTGCAGCGCCTGTGTCTTGCCGTACCAGGCATTCAGCTTGTCGACTTGGATGGCGACACCCATCTAGCTGGCTCCCGCAAAAGTTCCGTGACGCACTGCTACCCGAACCGCCGTGACTGCACCTACGATCAAAATAATCAAGACCAATGCGCCCGCCCATGCTTGCCGATGCCATTCGTCAAAGGGAGAGATAGCGTAGGTGAATACCTGCAACGGCAGGGCCGCGGTTGGTTCCTTCACATTCCAGTTCCAATACTGGTTGCCGAAGGCGGTAAATAGCAACGGAGCCGTTTCTCCGGCCACTCGAGCGAATGCCAGCATCACGCCCGTGATGATCCCGGAAGTTGCGGTACGCAGCGTAATGGAAAGCGTGGTTTTCCAGCGGGGCACCCCCAGGCCATAGGCCGCTTCCCGGATGGCAATCGGCACCAGCAACAGCATTTCCTCCGTGGTGCGCGCAATGGTTGGGATCATCATGATCGCGAGCGCCACTCCGCCCGCCAACGCAGAGAAGTGCTTCTGCCGAAGCACCACGATCGCATAGGCGACTATCCCGATGACGATCGAAGGAACGCCATTGAGCACATCGGACGTGAAGCGAACGAAATCTCCAAAGCGGTTGCGCCCGTACTCAGACAGGTAGACTCCCGCTCCGATCCCAATGGGAACGCCTATAGCACTGGCGATGGCCAGGATCAGGACGGATCCGGCGATGGCATTGGCCATGCCTCCACCCGCCTCCCCGACCGGTTTAGGTGTCTGGGTCAGGAACGCCCAATTGATCGAGCCAATGCCCTTGTAAACCAGGTAGCCAAAGACGGCGACCAGCGGCGTAAGCACCAGCAGCACGGTCAATGCCGCCACGCCGGTCATCAGCCGATCGACAAAACGCCGCCATAAACTGATGCGAAGCGTGCCATGCTGGTGAGAATCAGGCATGTCCCCTCACAGGCTGGCCGCGTGTCACGCTCCACACCATCAAACGAGCCAGTGCATTTACGATGATCGTTACCAGAAACAGTGCCAGGCCGATCTCAATTAGGGCTGACAGATAGGTATCGCCCGTGGCCTCGCTGAATTCGTTGGCAATCACGCTGGCCATGGTGTATCCGGGAGCGAACAGGGATTTCGCAATCTCCGGGCGATTCCCAATCACCATCGTCACCGCCATCGTCTCGCCCAGCGCGCGGCCGAGTCCCAGGATAATTCCGCCCACAATGCCGGCCCGGGCATTGCGCAACACCCCAATGCGGATCATCTCCCAACGCGTCGCCCCCAGTGCAAGAACGCCCTCCCGCTGATGCTGCGGAACCACGGAAAGAACCTCGCGCGTGATCGACGAGATGATGGGGATCACCATGATGGCGAGAATGATTCCCGCCGCCAGCATGCCGATGCCGTACGGCGCGCCCTCAAACAGGCCGGTCCAGCCCAGGGTCTTGCCCAGCAACGGCTCCACATACTGGCGCAGCAGCGGTACCAGCACGAAAATCGCCCACAGCCCATAGATCACGCTGGGAATAGCGGCCAGCAGTTCGGTGGTGAATGAAAGCGGACCGCGCAGCCACTTGGGGCACATCTCGGTTGTGAACACGGCAACGCCAACTGCCAGCGGGACCGAGAGAATCAGTGCAACCAGGGAGGAAACCAGTGTTCCGTAGATGAACGGCAGAGCCCCGAACTGATCCTCAACTGGATTCCAGTCGCTGCGAAAGAAGAAACTCCACCTTGAGGCATGCCAGGAAAGCTGCGAACGCGCGACCAGTTCGTACACGATCAACCCGAGCAATATGAGGATAGCTGTCGCACACGCGAGCATCGCGAAGCTAAATAATCTGTCGGCCGTTTCTCCGCTCGAGGTGTGTGACAGAAGATTCGCTCGTGCTTTCGTCCGGTTTGCCGTTTCTGGAGTTGAAACCGGCTGAGGACCTTGCAATGTGGGCCTCGGGAGAGCGTGGTTTGCCATCGCTCCGAGGCTAACAGGATCGTGTTACAAAATGATGAAAATAGAGGGCGCCATTCCTGTTGTAAAAATTGCCCGGAAGTAAGAGAGCGCGCAACCATGCGAGCATCAGGAAGCTGTTAATCTCTTAGAGCCCTGGCGCTGGAAGTCATGCCTACCTTTGCCGCAGTGGACATCGGTTCGAACTCGGTGCGATTGAAAATCGCGCGCCTCAGCCGTGGCCGTCTGATTCCCTTGCATGAAGATCGGGAAGTCACGCGCTTGGGAGAAGGCGTATTCGGAGGCGGCTTTCTCTCCCCGCAGGCCATGGCTGAGACCGTGAAGGTGCTCCGCCGGTTCCACCGCGCCGTACAGCGTCTGGGAACTGATTCGGTCCGCGTCGTGGCTACCGCCGCGCTGCGCGATGCACGCAACGCGAAGGCATTCCTGGAGTGGGTTCGATCGACCACCGGCTGGAAAGTAGAAATTATCTCGGGCTTGGAAGAAGCTCGCCTCATCCATCTTGGCCTGGTTTCCAGCGGCCGCGTAGGTGCATCTCCAACTCTCCTGATCGACCTTGGGGGAGGCAGTTGTGAACTGACCATCTCCCGTGCCGGACACATTCAGAGCACCGCTAGTCTTCCCTTGGGCGCGGTGCGGCTCACCAACGAGTTTCTGCACCACGATCCACCCCGCAAAAGCGAACTCAAGCAACTGCAGGGATTCGTCGGCAGGGAAATCGCCCGCATCGCCGGGCGAATTGTCGCCGCGAAAATTAAAGCCGTCATCGCCACTTCCGGCACCGCCGACGCTTTAGCTTCCGTAGCCAGTCACCTCCCCAAGGCTCCACGCGGCCGGCCGGGAGCGGTGTCCCGCGCCACCATGCGCCGCATCGCCAAGCTCCTGAGCCGTTTGCCTCTGGACGAACGCCGTAAGTTGCAGGGTATAGGACCGCGTCGCGCTGAAATCGTTGTGGCCGGCGCCCTGGTCTACGCGGAATTGCTGGAACGTTACCAGCTCAAAGGATTCCGCTACTCCCCCCTGGGATTGCGCGACGGCATTCTCGCCCAGATGGCGGCGGAGTCGGATCGCAGTACGCGATCGGGAAAACAAATCCAGTCTGAGCGCTGGGATTCCATTCGCAATGCAGTGCAGCACTACCGTGTAGAGATGGACCACGCGCTGCAGGTGCGCGAATCCGCCATGCAGCTATTTTCCGCTCTGCGATCCGTCCACCGCTTGCCGCCCGAATTCCAGGAATGGCTGTCGGCGGCCGCCATGCTGTATGAAGTGGGCGATTACGTGAACCGCAATGGGCGACACCGTCACGCTTACTACATCATCGCGAACTCCGAAATTCTTGGATACACGCCGCACCAGCGGCGCCTGATCGCAGCCATCGCCCGCTACCTGGGAAAATCGCGGCCTGGCTCCGGCGATCCCGCTATGAAACCGCTTTCCCCTGATGAGCAAGAGCAGGTGCGAAAGGCCTCGATGCTGTTGCGCCTGGCCAGGGCTCTGAATATGGGCCGCAGCGGAGCTGTGCAACAGATCCGTATCTCCGCCCGGGACGGCAATGTCCGGCTTACTCTCCGCCCCAGGCGCAGAATTGGCGTAGACCTGGAATTGTGGGCGATCGAAAAGGACCGCGGCTACTTCCGCGAAGTCTTCGGACGAGAGCTCTCGGCTGCGGCGGCATGAAGCGCGCGCAGAATCTTCGGAGTCACGCACCAGTGTAAGGAAGCTGCGTTGCGCTTCATCTCCACTCGCGCCACGGCTCCCTTCCTGAGTTCGAGGTTTGCCTCGCAACCTGTCCCGCTGATCAGGCGGCTCAGGAACTCGCTTAGATTCGGGTTATGCCCCACCACCATCACAGATTCCAGCTTGGCGTTTTTGTCGAGCAGTTTGCGGAAGTCGGAAAACGTCGCCCCCGGCCGCAAGCCGTCATCCATCTGAATCTTCCCCTCATACCCGAGCTCGTTGCCCACGAGAGATGCGGTTTGCATGGATCGCTTCAGCGGGCTGGAAACGATCAGATCTACACCCGCTTCTAAAGCGGCGAGCGCTCGACCCACATATCCGCATTGCTCGATGCCATCTTTATCGAGGCCTCGCTTTTCGTCCTTCTTGGGATTCGCCATATGCTGGCCGGCGCTGGCATGACGGAGGAAATAAATGATCATTGCGAATTAACGTTCCTTTCCAACCAGTGTACGGCGGGAACCGCGCACCGGTACGGCGGGGACTTCCTCCAGGCTTCGTTTTCCTTCCGCCAAGCCGATCAGGAATTCCTGCGCGTTGAATGCCGCCGCCCCGGATGGCCGCCGTGAAGCTTTCTTGCCGCGAGCAGATTGCCAGGCCCGTATATAGGTCCCGTCGCGTTGCAGAATTCTAGCCTTCACATTATCTGCCGTGTAGACGTGCAGAATCTCCTGGATCACACGTTCGCGCAAGAGCGGGTCCTTGACCGGGCTCAGCACCTCAACCCGCTCGTAGAGATTACGCGGCATCCAATCCGCGCTGCCGATATAGATTTCTTCGTCCCCGGCGTTCGCGAAAAAGAAAATCCGGCTGTGTTCCAGGAATCGCCCAACAATGCTGCGCACGCGAATGCGATCGCTCACGCCCCGAATGCCGGGCCGCAAGGCGCAAATTCCGCGAACGATCAGATCGATATCGACTCCCGCCTGCGAAGCTTCATACAACGCCATGATCACTTTCTTGTCCAGCAGCGAGTTCATTTTGGCGATGATGCGTGCTGGCCGGCCCTGGCGCGCGTGTTCTGCCTCACGATGAATCAACGCCAGGCACTTCTCCGCCAGGTCGAGCGGCGCGACCAGCAAGGGGTCATAATTGGGGTGCTCGGCATAAGCAGTCAGGAAGCTGAAAACATCGTGGATCGCCGCCGTGATCTCCGGATCCGAAGTCAACAGGCTCAAGTCGGTATAAATGCGTGCCGTCGTCGCGTTGTAGTTGCCGGTCCCAAGGTGCGCGTAACGCCGCGTGACGCCGTCGGGATCGCGCCGCACCAGCAGCGAAAGCTTGCAATGCGTCTTCAACCCTACGAGCCCATGAAACACCTGCACCCCGGCATCTTCCAGGTCGCGCGCCCACCGAATATTGGAAGCCTCATCAAAGCGCGCTTTAAGCTCGACTACCGCGGTAACTTCTTTGCGGGCTGCCGCGGAAATCAGCGCCGGCACGATCAGCGAGTGTTCGCTGGTCCGATACAATGTCTGCTTGATCGACAGCACGCGGTCATCTTCCGCTGCCGACTCGATGAACGAAATGACGGCGTCATAACAATCGAAAGGATGATGCAGCAGGACGTCGTGGCGTCGTAGCTCCTCGAACAGGTCCTTGGATTTCGCCGTCAGTCGCAGTTCACGCGGAACAAAGGTTTTAAACTTCAGTTCCGGATGCCCCGTCTGTTCGTAGATATTAAATAAGCGGGAGAGGTTCACTGGCCCGTTCACCGGAAACACCTGCCAGGGTTCAATTTCGAATACCGTACGCAGGCGGTCGATGATTTCGGGATCAGCGTCCGTATCGATCTCCAGCCGCACGGCATCTCCTTTGCGGCGATTATGCAATTCGGCGCGGACCGACTCCAGCAAGCTGCGAGCTTCTTCTTCGGCGAGGTACAGGTTGCTGTTCCGCGTGACCCGGAAGGCAGCCGAGGAAACGATATCGTAGCCGTGATACATCCGTGCCGCGTGATGGGCCACCAGGTCGGCCAGGAAGATGAAATCGTCGGTGCCTTCTGAGGGCAAGCGGACCAGCCGCGGAAGCGCCCGTGGTACCGACACGACTCCCGTGTAAGTGAGCGAGGAGCGGCGGCGCCGCCGAAGCAGAAACGCCACGCACAGCGCCTTGTTGATGACCCGGGGAAACGGGTGCGCCGGGTCCACCGTCACCGGGGTCAGCAGTGGATCCAGTTCCCTTTCGCAGTAGTCTAGGACGAACTCTTTGGCCCTGGTGTCCAACTCATGTAGTCCCAGGACGCGGATTCCGTGCTCTGAAAGCTCCGGCAACAGCTTGTCATTCCAGCAACGATATTGCTCATTGACGAACTCGTGCGTTTCTCTGCTGAGAAGATCGCGTTCTTCGACCATGGTCAGGCCGTCGACGCCCGCTTCGTTATAGCCATCCTCGAGTTGCTGAATCAGTCCGGCCATGCGAACCTCGAAGAATTCGTCAAGGTTGCTGGCGGTGATGGAGAGAAATTTCAGGCGCTCGAGCAGGGGATTGGTTTCGTCCTGTGCCTCTTCCAGCACGCGCCAGTTGAAAGCCAGCCAGGACTGTTCGCGATTAATAAAAAATGCAGGAATATCGACCGGGGGGCGCGCCATAAATCGCAATCAAATATTCTCGGGAGATGTTCTGGACACTGACTTCTAATTACGAGCCGCTCTTTCCCGCCCTTGCGAACACATAGATGCTTCGAATCGCAAACCGGGCAAACTGATTTTTGAAGATCAGCTCCCCGATTCTCCTTCCGTGCATCCTACCGGCGTCGATCGCAAGTGATACTTTCACAATACAGTTCTATCTAACTCTAGTCTTGTCCCATGCAGTGTCGTTGCTATGCACTGGTGGCCCCACACCGCCTTTGCTTCCGATCGACCGTGCTCGCGAAATGACGGCGCCGCGCTGCAAACCAGCCGGAGGAAGCAATGTGATGCTGAGAGAAAGGGTGGAGCTCGAAGCGAACCATACGCCTTTAGTAGTATAGACCAGATGCCGAAACTCCGGCAGCACGTCTCAGGTGGACATCTCCAGCGCCCGGCATATCTGGAATCGAAGTTCCGAAAAAGAGGCGCCGGATAAAAATCTCGGCGCCCAGGAGTTCCAGCGTTTCTTCTCGAAAATGTTGGGAACGCCGATTTCGCGGAGCGGCGTTGCCCTCCTCAATGCACCTGCTTGATCGCCAGCTTTACTTTTTCCGCGATGTTTTGCGGCAGGGGCGCGTAGGTGAGCTGAGCCGTTTCTTTCTGCCCGCTATCCACCATCCAGGTGAGGAAATCATTAATGATCTTTCCCTTATTCGCATCTTTCGACTGTACGGGAATTAGCAGCCAGGTGAAACTCGAGATCGGATATGCGTCTTTGCCCGGTGCGTTCGTAATCGAGACACGAAAATCAGCAGGCATAGCTTTTACGAAAGCGGCCGCTTCTGTCACGCTCTCCAGCGAAGCTTTCACGAATGAGCCCGCGGCGTTCTTTACGACCCCATAAGGAATCTTGTTCTGCACTGCGTAGATCAGTTCTACGTAGCCGATTGCGCCTTGCATCTGGCGCACCATTCCGGCCACGCCTTCATTGCCTTTGCCGCCCAGCCCGACCGGCCATTTGACCGATGTGCCTTTACCTACCTGGCTCTGCCAATCAGTGCTGATCTTCGATAGATAGTCGGTGAAAATGTAGGTTGTGCCGCTGCCATCCGAGCGGTGCACCACCACGATAGGCTGGTCGGGAAAGTTGATCCCGGGATTCGCGTCCGTGATCGCCTTATCTTTCCAGCTCGTGATCTTGCCCAGGAAAATTCCGGCCAGTGCCTCCGGCGTAAACTTCACGTCATTACTAACGCCTGGGATGTTATAGGCCGGCACCACCGCGCCCATCACCGTCGGGATGTGCAGGACCTTGGTATTCAGCGCTTTCTGCGCTTCGCCCAACTGCTGATCGGTCATGGGGCCGTCGCTGGCGCCGAAATCGACCGTACCCGCCGTTAGCTGACGAATGCCGCCGCCGCTTCCAATCGATTGGTAGTTAATCTGAACCTCGGAATGAGCGTTGTGATAATCACTGAACCACTTTGAGTAGATGGGGTAAGGGAAAGTGGCGCCGGCTCCGTTGATCGTGGTCTGGGCCACTGCAGGTAATGCCAGGACGAGACACAAAAGCAGCGCGATGCGTCGAATCACTCGATGATTCCTCCTGAATTCTGTATATGCTTGTGTTGTATCGGCGCAGTGTTACAGGACGGTTACAATCGAGTGAATTTCTAGTAAATGCGTGACAAGTGGGGGAGGTAATCGTCTCTGACTGAAGCATGAAGCGCGCCGAACCGCTCTTCACGCGGAAGGCGCGGCTTCAGCGATCCTGCTAGTGATGATCTCCGTTCGACAGCGGCATGGCTCCGGAATCGTCGTCTTCGGTGCCGGTGCGAAATAATGCGGCCTGCTCTTCGGCGTGCGCCTGCAGTTCCAGCATTTCGTCCACCCCACCCTCGGGCTTTTCCTGCTTGCGTTGATTCTTGCGCTCCGCCTTGTCGCGTTGCCTCTGTTGGCGTGCCAGCTCTTTTTGACGTTTAGCGAATGTTGAGCGACCTCGTGGCATTCACAATTCCCCCTGTCCATAATTTGCGGTCGGAATCGGCTGGGGAATTCCTGAACAAGCGAATTCCTTTCTCGACCGCGAGGCTTTCACGATCGATCTTGAGACACTACAACCAGTTTGGTTCCTGCATCTATATTACTCTCTAAATCGACAGCACACCAACTTTACGGTGCACCAGTGTGCCGGATTTGCACGCGTGCTTTTGCGCTGAGAGCAAAGGAGTTGCAGAGCTGTTCCTACGTTTTGCTTGCCAAAGTCTGGCTGCAAGCGTAGGATTCGCGTGTACGTTAGAACGAATCGGTCGTGAGCAGCTCTCGCCTCAACAGCCAGTAACCTGCGCAAGTTTCTTCCGACTCTCTCCAGCGTAAATTCACAAAAGGAACAAACAGTAACATCATGGAACAAGGAACAGTAAAATGGTTTAACGATGCCAAGGGTTACGGCTTCATCAGCCGTCAATCCGGAGAAGACGTTTTCGTGCATTTCTCTGCCATCCAGGCCGGCGGCTTCAGAAGCCTGCAAGAAGGCCAGACCGTTCAGTTTGAAGTCACTAAGGGTCCCAAGGGCTGGCAAGCCGAGAACGTTCGACCGGCTTGATCTGAGATTGTGGCGAGGCGATCGCAAAGCGGTCGCCTTTTCCATTTCTACGGCAAGTATCTTCCGCGCCTGCCACGAAACTGCACGCTGACCTCCTCGCGTATTATCTGCCAGTGTTCCCCCATTTTGACGGCATTCTCATGCCAAGCTTGCCATGACGAACACTGATCGCGCTCACACTTACATCGGACGAATGCAGCCACTTTCAAAAGACCCTAATCTGTTCATCGTTTCCGGAGGACCCGGATCGGGTAAGACCACCGTGCTCAATCGAATTGCGGAGCGCGGATACCGGGTGTTCCCTGAAGTCGCCCGGCGGATCATTCAAGAGCAAATCAAGGCGCACGGCGACGCCCTGCCCTGGGGCGACCGGCTGGCGTATACGCGCTTGATGCTGGAGCGATCGGTGGAGTCTTATCGCGGGCATACGCCTGCGCCGTACCCGGCATTCTCGGATCGCGGCATACCCGACACGCTCTGCTACGCGCGGCTCATCGGTCTGCCAGATGACGCATTCATCCGCGAAGCATGCGACCGCTTTCGTTATTCCCCCGCGGTCTTCCTGGCGCCGCCATGGAAAGAGATCTATCGAACTGACGAAGAGCGCAAGCAAGATTTTGCGGAAGCAGAACGAACCTTTCAGCTGGTGCGCGAAGTCTACGCTGAGTGCGGCTACGAAACTCTCGAGCTACCGAAAGCCGCACCAAATGAGCGCGCCGACTTCATCGTGAACAAGGTAGTGCAACCGATCGCCAAACAAGCCCCGGTCAGTCCCCCGGCTCATACGCCCTGACCCCTGATCGGCGTTGTTCATCAGGCACTCGGCCCCAGGTTCGCAGGTAGAGCATATAGAGCACCACGACCAGGTTGGCGAGTAGCACAAAAACGTGAATAGCGTCGGGCTTGCGAATCAGTTCCATGATCTCAAAGGGCAAATAGATTGTTCCCGAAATCAGCGCCAGCCACTCCGCCCAGGCGCGGGCGCGCCATAAGCCATAGGACTCGATAAACCGCAGGAGGGTGTAGACGGAGAGCAGCCCCACGGCGGTCCAAAGGTTTTTGTCTGTCACGCGGTCGGCAAAGTCCAGAAAAGCTTGCGCGAAATGCCCTTCGAGGTTGACGTGAAAGAACTCGAGCAGGCTCTCGGCCACATCCCAGGTATCGCGGCGCACAATCGCGATCAGGGCGATAATCCCGCCGCAGGCCAGAATGCCCTTGAGAAATTCGAGCGACGCGACGGCCCGCAGCCCTTTCAGATGCTCGAGGTCGGCACCACCGTGATGAACTGATTCCAGCGCCGCTTTCAGTTGCATTCGCCCCATCTACCTTTTAGCTTACCGTGTGCGCCGACCCGGCGCTACCTTAGCAGAATTGCCGCTCGCCTGCTTCGCTTTGCAATGCGAAGGCAACCTTTGGAAGCACTGGGTTTGCAGGCGTCTGCCATGACTAAAGTAATTTAAGATCACAGTCCAGAGTGATCTCCGTCACAGGGTTCGCGGACTCTCCGTCTCATAATTGATTCACCAGGCAGGCCCGGTCGTGGACCTGTGAGGAAGGAGGAGTGGCATGAAAACCTGGCATGTCATCATCCTAATCATGGCTCTGGCTGCGGTCAGCTTTCCGGCTTTTGCCGCCCAGAATCAGGCGGTTCCCAAGTACAATCCTGCCACCGAGGCGACCTTTAAAGGCACGGTCGAAGAAGTGCGAGACCGCGCGTGCCCGGTCAGCGGCGGCATGGGATCGCACGTCGTGTTGAAACTGGGAGATGGCAGCACCATCGAGGTGCACCTTGCCACCGCCACATTTGTGAAAACCTACGAACTCGTCTTCAACAAGGGCGATCAACTCGAGGTGGTTGGCTCGAAGGTGAAATTCGAAGGCGTGGACACAGTTTTCGCGCGTGAAGTCCGGCGCGGTACAGATACTTTCGTCTTTCGCGATAAAGACGGCAAACCGATCTGGTAAGCGTCGCTGCGGCACGAGCTCATTGCCCGTGCCCATTTTTGTGTCTCAGCTATTGTCGTTCGGCCGCTGACTTCGTCGACTCTGCCTGGCTTCCCGCCGGCGCAATATATATCACCGGCACGCTTTCCTTCTTCACCATGTCATTCAACGCGACCAGGTCTTTGGATCGCATTTGGTTCCATTGCGCTATCAAGGGCGCAGACTCCCCGCTGAGCATCTCAAACGCCTGGTACTGCTGCTGCGTGGGAGCGGTGTCCGCGCCATCCAAGCTGAAACCCAGGGCGTGCAGCCGCTCATCCGTCAGCACCGGGTAGTTGAGGGTCGCCTCCGAGCTTTTGGCTTTCACTTGCAGGAGTTGCTCTTCAACCGGCGTCATTTTCTTATCCAGATCCTGAGACGCCGACACGATTGGCTTGTAGCGCGCATCGTCGCTGAGTCGCCGGTCCAGCGTCTCAAGCTGCATGCGAGCTTCCCGAATCTCTCGCACCGTATCGTGGATCTCGCTCACCCGGTCGCGGACTTTGATTGCCAGGTCGTATTGCTTCTGTAAATCGCCGAGACTCGCGTTCACTCTCGGATCCATTTTCAACTCCAAAGGTGCGGTGACGCTTTTGCCTTCCGCCGTCAGTCGCACCTGGTACTGCCCAGGTAATACGAGGGGGCCGCGATCGCGGAACTCCGCCCCAGGTTCGCCAGGCAATTCGTGCGGACCTTCGGCTCGCAAGTCCCACGCAAAACGGTTCATGCCTGCGTCCGCCGGAATCTTCTCCGATGGCGGTTGAAGATCCGGCCACTCCGGTGGAGTCTCTGCCTTCTTCTTGTCCTCGCTGGAGTACGTGCGCACCGGCTTCCCTTGCGCATCGAGGATCTCGAGCGTGACAGCCCCCTTCGGCTTGTCCTTGAAGTAGTAATACAGCATCGCGCCCGTGGGAGGATTTTCACCTACCGGTTGGCGGCGCTCGAAGAACTCGGGCCAGTGGTAACGATACGCGGCTTCAGGCTTCAACAGCGCCATACGCTGGTTTCCCGACTCCACGTTAAGCTGCCTCAATGGCGTGATGTCATCCAGGATCCAGAACGAGCGCCCGTGTGTCGCCGCGACCAGGTCGTTGTTCTTGATGACCAGGTCGTGAATCGGTGTTTGAGGCAAGTTCAGTTGTAAGGTCTGCCAGCGCGCGCCGTCGTCGAATGAGACATAAACGCCGCTCTCCGTTCCGGCATAAAGCAAGCCCTTCTGCCGGGGGTCCTCGCGGACGACATGCACATACGATCCGCTGGGGATGCCGTTGGCTACGTTGCTCCAGGTTTTCCCGAAGTCGGTAGTCTTGTAAATGTATGGCTTCAAGTCGTCCAGCTTGTGCGCATCGACTGCCGCGTATGCGGTGCCGGCGCTGTGTGGGGATGCCTCAATCAAACTGACTAGGCTCCACTCGGGGATACCTTTCGGGGTGATGTTGTTCCATGACTTGCCGCCGTCGCGCGTAAGCTGAATCAAGCCATCGTCGGTGCCCGCCCAAATCACATCTTTTTGCACCGGCGATTCGGCGATGGTGAACACCGTGTCGTAGTACTCGACGCTGGTATTGTCCTTGGTGATCGGACCGCCTGAAGCGTCCTGTTTACTTTTGTCATTGCGCGTCAGATCGGGACTGATCACCGTCCACGACGTGCCCTGGTCGGTACTCTTGAAGACCACCTGCGCCGCTGTGTACAGCACATTGGGATCATGTGGCGAAAATACAATCGGCTCAGTCCAGCCGCCGCGGTATTTCAAGTCTCCCGCGCCATGACCGGATGAATCCACTGGCCACGGTGTGACATCCTGCAACTGCTCCAGATGCTTGTCGAGGCGGGTCACAGTCCCCGCGTTTCCACCTGCATACACGATCAGCGGATCTTTCGGGTCAGGCGCGATGTAACCGCTTTCGCCGCCCCCCGCGTCAAACCAATGCTGCCTGCCGATGTAGCCATCGTCTGTCCGGCTGGCAATCGCCACGGTGCTGTTGTCCTGCTGCGCGCCGTAGATGTAGTACAAGGGCCGGTTGTCGGCGACGACATGGTAGAACTGGGCCGTCGGCTGGTTGTACTGCGTGCTCCATGTCTTTCCGTTGTCCACCGTGACCGTTGCGCCACCATCGTTGCCGTTAATCATGCGCGTCGGGTTGGTGGGATCGATCCAGAGCCCATGATGGTCGCCATGCGGCGCGGGTAGCAACTGCAATGATTTCCCGCCGTCGCTCGAGCGGAACATTCCGGTGTTGAGCATGTAAACCGTATCCGCGCTCTTCGGATCGGCAAAAATATGGGTGAAATACCAGGCGCGCTGCGTGAGCCGCTGATCGTCATTCACCCGAGTCCAGTTCTCTCCGGCATCGTCAGACCGATACAAGCCGCTGTCTTTTGCTTCGATCAGCGCGTAAACCCGATTGGAGTCGGCGCCCGAAACCGAAACGCCGATTCGTCCCAGCAGGCCCGAAGGCAGACCGTTCCCTTCCAGGTGTTTCCAGGTGTTGCCGCCGTCCACCGATTTGTAGAGACCGCTGCCCGGTCCGCCGCTGCTCAGGCTCCATGGCGTGCGTTGTGCTTCGTACATCGCCGCAAACATGACGTTCGGATTTTGGGGATCGAAAGCGAGATCAATCGCCCCGGTCTTGTCGTCTTTGTAGAGAATCTTCTGCCAGGTCTTTCCGCCATCGTTTGTGCGGTAGACGCCGCGGTCGGGGTTTGGGCCATATGCGTGTCCAAAAGCCGCGACGTAGACGATGTCTGGATTATGCGGATGAATCAGCACTCTGGCTATGTGCTGCGTGTTTTCGAGGCCGATGTGTAGCCAGGTCTTCCCGCCGTCGGTCGATTTGTACATGCCATTGCCATACGAGATGTTGCCGCGAATGCAGGATTCGCCGGTACCGACATAAATCACATTGTGATTGGAATCGGCTACCGCGATCGCGCCTACCGACGAGATAGGATCCTTATCGGTGAGTGGGGTCCAGGTATTGCCGCCATCTACCGTCCTCCATACTCCCCCGGAAACCCCGCCAAAGTAGTAAGTGTAGGGATCGCCACTTACGCCGGTGACAGCCAGCACGCGTCCGCCGCGATAGGGACCGACCAGCCGCCATTTCATGCCTTTGAGCTGACTTTCGTTGTATTGCTGCGCCGGCGCGACAACGCCCGCCGATACGAGAAGAACTATCAGGCCGGCAAGCACACTAATTCGCTTGAATGTCATGGGAGAAAGACCTCCTGGTAAGTACGGCATGCGTGGGACAATCCAACATCTTAACTCTTTCGTTATAGGATTGAACATGGTCTTTGCTGGTTTTTGAGGTAACGCCCCGCTTTGGAACTCAAGATCCGGTCACAAAGCCGGAGTGTTGATGTTAAGTGGCGCTCGGTGCGCCTTTCTCTCCCTTTAAGCACTCTCGTTAAGCACTGTCGGCGCGCTTTGCGGCCGGGCTGAAGGCCCTCGCCCTGAAGAGTTGCTCTTCTATCGGCTGTCTCCGTTTCCCATCCGCTGCACTGGACAGTGCAAGTTATTATGTTTCGCAGACATGTCTCATGCGGCCGTCACACACCGTGTCGGGTGGCTGAACTCGCGGCGACTCCGCACTCACGGGCTCATTGTGGCTGTGATCTTGTGGTCCGTATATGCCTGGGATATGTCGCCCCCGGGACTGCTGGACCACTATGGTTTGCTCAAGGGCAGCGACTTTCTACATTTCTACACCTTGGGATTCCTGGCGGCTCACCACAATGGCGCGCTGCTTTATGACGGCGTTGCACAAGAGCAACTCGTGCGAGTACTGGTACCGCAGTCGCCACCCGCGCGCTTCGTCCCGCTGTATGGTCCGCAAGTTTCCATCCTTCTCGCTCCTTTGGGGTGCCTGCCTTACGGGCGCGCGGTGTTGTTATGGATCCTGTGCAACGCAGTGGTTTATTTTCTCTGCTGCTACCTCGTCTGGAGACACTGCGAACATCTGGTTGACCATCCGGGCACGGTTGCCCTCCTCGCCATCGCCTTTCCCGGACTATTTCACCTGCTAACCTTCGGACAAAGTTCAGGCTTGGCGTTAGTCGCATTCACATTGGCGTTCCTCGCCTATTCGGCACGACGTTACACTTTGGCAGGCTGTGCATGTGGATTGCTGGCGCTGAAGCCGCAGCTAGGACTGGCCGCGGCAGTCCTCTTCATTCTCAGTCTGGAGTGGAAGGTCGTGCTCGGAGCCTTATGCTCGATCGCTGCTCAGGCCGCCATAGCGTGGGCCTACTACGGCTCGGGGGTTCTAGAGGCATACCTGCATCGCCTGCTGGAGCTACCCCACGTGCCGCGGTGGTTGTTGGAACCAAAGCTTTACCAGTTATTTTCTTTTCGCGGCTTCTGGTCGTTGCTGGTGCCTTGGCCGCTGTGGGCATTCCTGCTCTACGTTGCCAGTTCGCTAATCGTGCTCTTCCTCGCGGCAAAAATCTGGCTCGGGCCATTTTCCTGGAATCTGCGCTTCTCGATCTTGTTGATGACCAGCGTGCTGATCGCGCCTCATCTGCTCGTCTACGATCTCGTGATCCTCGCACCCGCGTTCCTGCTGCTGGCGGATTGGCTCCTCTCGGCTCGGTCGTCATTGGCCCAATTTGCTGGAGCGCGATACTTTCAGACACTCGCGACCCTTCTTTACTTCAGCTATCTGCTTTCCATCGCCGAAGACCTGACCCAATGGACGCGGTTCCAGCTTGAAACCCTCACGCTTTTCGCCTTGATGTGGATGGTGGTGAGGACCGCACCCCGGCTGGATCTAGCGAACGCTGATGACGAAGTGCCGCGCTCCTGCAGCTTTCTGTCAGCCAAATAAAAATTCGAGCGCCTCCGGGAATCGTTGTGCCCATGCCGCTTCGCTGTGGGTTGCGCCCTCCGCGATCTTCAGGCGGAGTCGGTCGTCTCCTAACCCCACGCGCCGCAGGATTCGCGCAAATTCCTGAACATCAAGCACGATCTGCCGGTCTCGTTCGTCGTTTCCGGTTTCTTTGCTCCCCATGGCCAGAAACACCCGCTCGGGCCACGCGCTCACTTTTGTGGCCTGTTTCAGCGCTTGCCGATTGCACATTTGAAGCGACGGACTCTCCACCAGCAAACGTCCAAACATCCCCGGCTTCTCCATGGCTGTATACAAGGAGATCAGCGCGCCTAGAGAGGACCCTCCCAGCCCGGTATGTGCGGCGCCCTTCTCGATCCGGTATTCATGTTCCACGAACGGCATCACTTCACGCGTCAGGAACACCGGATAGCTTCGTCCCAGGGGGCGAAAGATGGGCGGGCTGAAAGATCGCCAGGGAATATACTCCTTCATCCGTTCCGGCCCGGTGTTATCAATACCAACGATGATCAGGGGAGGAATTTCTTTCTCGCGGATCAGGCGGTCCGCGGTTTCGTCCACCTGCCACTCCACGCCCGCGAATGCAGTGGCCCGGTCAAACAAGTTCTGCCCGTCATTGAGATACAACACCGGGTAACGGTGCGCGTTGCCGGCGTCGCTATACCCGGGCGGCAGCCACACCCGCAGATTCCGCGTGTTGCGGTAAATTTTGCTGCGGAACTGGTGAATGCGCAGCTCACCGACGACCGAAGAAGCATCGGGCGGAGGGGCCGGTGTCGCGCCTGTCATCAGTTCGCTGGGCTTTTCCATCACGAGTTAAGAGTGAATTCGGGCAAACAAAAGGTTTCATGCCTTGCGCATCCAGTGCGCAAGTCTCACAGCGGACAAGGTGGTGATCAACGAAATCAGAACCAGCGACGAGAGGCACAGGATGCACCAGGTGGCCAGCACATAGGCTTCGACGTAGGTCAGGTAAAGTGCGAACCCCAATCCCGCGAGTCCTCCCGCGAAAAGTAATGCCGGAGTCTCCGCCTTGGATCGATAAACAGTCGCCAGTGCCGCTAGCGCCGCATACCCCAGAATTCCAATCAGGGCCACGGGAATTCCCGCGATCGACGAATAGCTGCTGCGGTTGACAATGTCGCAATCGAAGTTCTGCCCGATCTCGCAAAATGACGTCTTGTCGTGACCGTAGTGGTTGTGCAGGGCCACGCCGGATACCGCAACGCCCGCAAACGCCAGGATGGCTATCGCAACCGACAGCCATTTCGCCGTCTCCGTCATGGCAAGCTGCAGCCCGTCCTCTGGCTCAGGTCGTTCAGTGAGAGCACAGCGGCATCGCGCTTTCCATCCGGAAACACCCAAGTCGGGAACTGCTTAATGCCGGCATCCTTGCACTCCTGGGTTTCGCCGCCGCGCGGGTTTCCCTTGATTCCGCATTCAACATAAGGAACGTATTCGAAAGACGCGTCGAACTTTTCTTTCTGGTCCTGGCAGTGTGGACACCAGTACGCGCCGTACATTTTGAGCTGCTTCTCGCCGAGACATTTCGCGAATGCGTCGTACTTATGGCTTTGGCGATAGACGCCAAAGTAGTACACGACAAGAATCGTCACCAGGATAATCCCCGCGATTCCAAGTTTCCGAAACCACGGGCTGTAGTCTCTGGGTTGCGGATTGCGCTCAGCTTGCCGCTTTCTTCTTAGTTCAGACATAAAAGTCTCTTATACCACGACGTTCAGCGCCCCTGGCAACACGTCCAATGACTCGCAATGTAGCGTGAGCACCTCTCCATCGACCATGACATCGACCGGCTGTTCCAACTGAAACTCCACGCTGCGCACAGCTTTGTGTTCTGCCAGAGGATGGCGGATGTGGGTGCCATCATAGAGAGTCGGCAGATTGCGGATCAGTCCCATGCGCCCGATCGGGCCCCACCGCACGAATTCGATCAGGCCGTCATTCACTTCGGCGTTTGGCGCAATCATCATGGTTCCGCCGGTGAACTTGCTGTTGTTGAAAGTCAGGAACAGGCAGCGGCGATGGTCGAATTCCGCTTCACCCTCTACGCGCAATGCGAACGGGCGCCGCTTCAAGCGCGTCAGGCAGGTAAAGATCGACAGCACGTACCCCAATTGTCCATATGCCTGGAAGCGGCGGGCTCGGTAGGTTGCCACGTCCGCGGTGAATCCCATGCTCAAGAGGTTTATGTAGTAGATCACGCCCTGCTTGTGCCGCATCCGAAGCACGTCGCACAGACGGGAACGCCCGGCAATCAACGCTTCCGATGCGTATTCCACGCCGCGGTCGCTGAAGTCGCGCAGAAATGAATTGCCCGTCCCCAGCGGGAGAAATCCCAAAGTCGGGCGCTCGCCGGCCGCTGCTGCGGGAAACAAGCCGTTTACGATTTCGTAGGAAGTACCGTCGCCGCCGACCGCCAGGAATCGCCGGTACCCCTGGGCGTAGGCTTCTCGCGCAAGCTCGGTTGCTTCTGTGGCGCGGTGCGTCTCAGCTATTTCGAGCTTGAGTCCTCCCGCCCGCAATTTCCGCAGCGCCGGCTGCACCAGCTCGCGACAGCGGCCCCCACCGGCGGCGGGATTGATGATGGCAAAGAATTCTTCCTTCACAGTGCTCTGACCGCGGCTTCGCGAGTCAGGCTTCCGCGAATCTGCTCTGCGAGTTCCGCGCGTTTGATTTTCATCGATGCCGTTCTCGGATAATCTTTGTCCCACACCAGGTATCCGCCTACGCGCTTATAGTCCGGCAATCGTCGATTGCGGGCCTGCATGTCTTCCAGCAGCGCGCTCGTGAACTGCTGGTTCTGCTCCAGCCGCAAGACCAGGACCAGCGATTCCTTCCCCAGCTCTTTCGTGGGCCAGATGTAGTTCGCGGCAAACACCGAATACTCTTTCACCGGCAATCCGTCGAAGACAATCTCGATATCTTCGGGGTAGATATTCTTGCCGCCCTGGGTGACGATCATGTTCTTCTTCCGGCCAAACAACTGCAGATGACCGCCGGAGTCAAAGCGTCCCAGGTCGCCGGTGACCAGCCACCCATCCACGATTGTCTGCGCGGTCAGTTCGGGATCATCAAGGTAGTGTGACATTACGGTCTTGCTCTGCACCGCGACCTCGCCGATGCCCTCCGCATCGGGATTCAGAATGCGCAGGTCTACTCCCGGCAGCGGCTTGCCCACGGTATCCGCGCGAAAGGGTTTCAGATCGTTTACGGTTAGCGCGGTGCACGCCTCGGTAAGTCCATATCCATTCGCGACCGGAATACCGAGATCGTAGAAGAACTGCAGGGTGGAAGGATCGATGAATGCGCCGCCCGCAATCAGGGCGATCAGTTCGCCTCCAAATGCCTTGTGAACCTGGGGCAGAAGCTTACGGCTTAGCTTGACGTTCGGCTTACTTTTCGTAAGCGCCTTGTTCAGCGCGATCATTCGATGCAGCAGAAAACGCTTCACGCCCGACAGCTCGTCGAATTTGGCGCGCAACCCGCGTTCCAGGTTCTTGATCACCATCGGAACCAGGCTGGTATAAGTAATTCGATAACGGACGAACGCGTCGCGCACGTACTCCGGGCGCAGCGTGCGCAGGTGAACCACGCATGCCCCGCACACAAATGGTCCAATGAAGCCAACCATGAAGTCGATCGCGTGGTTTGTCGGCAGGATGCTCAGGTACCGGACGCCCGGCCAGAACGGGTACCATGCGGTAAGCGCGGCGCACTGCTCAAGGTAGTTTTCGTGGGTCAGCACGCATCCCTTCGCGCGGCCGCCTGTCCCCGATGAGTACACGATGCAGGCAACATCCTGCCGTTCCCGCGGCATGAATACGGGATCGCCTTTGCGCCGAAACTCCTCCCAGCGGAACGCCCCCGCCAGGTTGGCGCTGGCCGGCGCCTCGGTGACCAAAACCGTTGTGACGTTCAGCTTCGCGAAGTCGGGCGATTGCGTGATCGCCCGCCACAGGTACCACTCGACGATCACCACCTGAGCATGTGAATGAAGCAGCAACTCAACATGCTCCGTGGCGGTCAACTTGTAGTCCAGTGGAACCACCACGCCACCACAAAAGAACACCGCATACGCCGAGATCAGCCACTTCGACTGGTTCGTCATAAGGATGGCGGCGCGGTCGCCGGCTTTGAAGTTTGCATCCTGTAACGCCCGCGCGAGCGGCATGGCGAGTTCTTTGAAGTCCGAATAGGTGAGCCGCGTCTTCTCCCGGTCGCGATCTGCCTCGATCAGGCAGGTCTCGTGCGGCCAGCGATCGAGCGCATCCCGCAACGCCCCGCCCAGGCTCTGGTATTTGCTTAGATCAAGCATTCTTGAAAGCTAAATAATTGTCGATTCCCGAAGCACGCTTGCCAATTGGCAACAAAGCTCCCGGCAACGGCTCACAGCGACGCCAATCACTTCGCTGAATACAGAAAGAAGTGGTGTCGTTCCCGGAAAGAATTGCGTGGGCCTTTCCTGCTCACAACCGAGCCTGGATACGGCTCGCCAGGGTGCGAAAATCAGAGACTCCTTGCAGTTCGTAGTCAGGAAGCTCGACGTGAAAATGGTTTTCCAATCGCGTCAGCAGGTCGAGTGCCTGCAGGCTGTCGATACCGAGCGTCTTGAAGAAGTCGTCATCCGGTGCGAGTTTCTCCCGCGGTACTTTGAAGTGCCCCGCCGCCAGGGTCAGAATCTGCTCGAGTGTCTGGTCAGTCTCCGCCATAGGTTTCATCTGTTCCCCTATTTTACTAGGGCGTCATTCGTTGGCAGGCAAGTGGCGCCAGGCCCTCCTGCCGCGACTCGGAACTTCCCGCTCTCGCGTCAGGGTAAATAAGGCAAGGCCTCTTTGCTTTCGACAAATCTACGCAGTCCGTCGTTTACCGCGGGACGAGTGAACAGCTCGCAAAAAATGTCGATCTCACGCCTGAGCTCCTCAAACGGAATCGGCTTCAGGAAGCGCTTCGCAGCGACGGTTGTTTCGCGGTCAAACTTCCCGATCTGCGATGCCGTGAAACGCGCCACCTTCAGTGCCTCTCCCTCGCCGACAACCTGGCTCACCAGGCCGATCGCCTGCGCCTTCGTCGCATTGAAACTGCGTCCCGTAAGCAACAAGTCTCGGACCACGGCGTTGCCCAGATCCCGTCGTAATCGTGGAATCCCGCCGAATCCCGGGATCAGCCCCAGCCGCAATTCCGGGAAGCAAAACCGCGCCATCTTGTCGGCCACGATCAGATCGCAAACCAGCGCCAATTCGAAACCGCCGCCGAATACGACGCCGTGAGTTGCGGCTATCGTCGTCATCGGAACCGAGTCAAGCTTGTTCAGCACGGCATGAATGCGCTCAAGAAATTCACGGACTCCTTTGAGCGCCTCGGCCTTACCCAGGTATTGCGATCCTTCGTATAGCTCGCGTAAATCTGCTCCCGCGCAGAAGCCGCACTTTAACGTGCTGTGAAGGATTAGGGCATGGGCTTTTTCCGCAAGATCATCGAGCGCGACGGCGAACTGTTCCAACTCGCTCAACGCGAGCAGTCCGATCTCGTTGCAAGGCGCACGGTGCAGCGCCAGCTCGATGACCCCGTCTTTTATCTGCCAGGAGAGTGCCTGGCCTTCAAAGCTTTCCATCATGCCATTGGCTCAGAGAGTTCCCCGCCCATTGATGACCGGCTACCAGCTTTTGCGTAGCGCGTACAGTCCTTCAATTTCCGCCCACAGGCGCTGTGAGATCAGGTCGCGCTTCAACTTCCCGTTTGCCGTCAACAAGCCGTTCTCCACCGAGAACGGTTCCGGGTGAATATAAAATGCGCGCACCTGCTTGTAATGCGGCAACCCGGCATTCACAGCGTCCAGGGCGCGCTGCACGTCATCGGCGGTTACGGTGCCCGTCACAATCACCGACAAATAACTTCGTCCATTTCCCGCAAGCACGGCCTGCTGCGCCCGGGGAACCGCCGCCAGGATCTTGTCTTCGATAGGTTCTGGCGCGATATTGTGGCCAGACCCGAGAATAATCAGGTTTTTGATGCGGCCCACAATCCGCCAATTTTCTTCCGCGTCGACCTCGCCCTGATCGCCGGTGTGAAACCACTCTTCGCGCAGCACCGACGCCGTTTCCTGCGGCCGCTTCCAATATCCCGGGAAAATGTTCGGGCCCCGCACAACAATCTCATCATTCTCGCCCAGCTTCATTTCGACCCCCGGAATCGCGGGTCCCACGCGGCCCGGCACCGGCCTGCGCGGATCGTCCATGGTGCAGATCGCCGTGGTCTCGGTGAGTCCGTACACTTGCAGCACAGGTATCTCCAACATCATGAAGAAGAGCTGCGTATCCACATTCAACGGCGCGGAACCGCAGATGAGCGCCTTGAGGTTCTCTCCTAGCATTTTCTTCCGTATGACGGGAAACACCAGGGCTCGGGCGATGGCCAGCCAGACGGCATCGCCAGATTTTGCTTGCCCCTCCTGCTTTCGCATCCATGCCGATTTCGCCCTGCTGTAAATCGTCTGCACTAAGCCGCCCGTCTTCCAAAGCTGCTCGTCGACTCCTTTGCGCATGCGCTCGAGCAGTTGCGGGACGTTGAGGAAATAATCGGGGGCCGCGGTTCGCATGTCGCCCGCCAGCTTGGTCAAATCCGTGTTGAGTGTAAGCAAACTGCCGCGAAGCAGGCAGGTGAGCAGCATGATCCACGATCCCGCGAAACAAAACGGAAGGTAGTGGAAAACGCGATCCTGCCCCTCCTTGCTCTTCATCAGGATGTCCAGGCGTCCCGAAGTACATTGCAGCATATAACCGATGTTTCCGGCATTGAGCACCACGCCCTTGCTTTCGCCGGAAGTGCCTGACGTATAGATGATGGTGACAGGCTCTGCCTCGCTTGGCACGCCCCGGTTCGCCGCACTCGCTTCCTGACTCTGGTACGCGAAAATGTCATCGAATAGATACTGTTTCGGCGCGTCCGCCCAATTCTTCGCGATGCCGTCGCGCAGCGTGCTTTCTCCGCAGAAAATCGCGCTCGGTGAGCAGTCCTTCATCATGGCCACGAGTTCGGATGGATCCTGCCGCGCATACAGCGGAACCAGGATCAGGCCCTCTGCCATGATGGCCAGGTCTACGGCAGTCCAACGGATGCTGTTGGGCGCGAGCAGTGCGCAACGTTCACCCGCTTTCAAATCCAGCGAGCGCAGGAACACCCGCGCGCCGTAAATCTCCCTGAGCAGTTCCCTTCCCGAGACGCCGCTGGCCTTTCCATCTCGCAGCTCCTGAAGAACCGTGCGGTCTCCGGCGCGCTCGAGCGAATCAAATATATTTTCCAGGAAAGTCATCGAATGGATGATTGAATCAGCAAAAACACGCGCACGGCAAGGTCCACGTATTAGTCATACTTCTCCACCAGTTTCTGCAGGCCGGCATTGAGCGGCGGCAGGTAGTCCTCCCAACCGTATTCGCCCGAGCGAGTCGGGAACTCCGGATATCGCCGCTGCACTTCTTCCTCGAAGTACACACCCATGCGCGCCATCAATTTCAGGTTTTTCACAACCGTGCGGCCGATGCCGTCCGCGACCGCGTCGGCTTCGTCCACCAGGCAATCCAATGCCGCTCCAAGCTTCTGCTCGAGATCCGGGTCATCCACGTTCATCAGGAGGTGTTGGTGCCCGCGCTCGTTCATCAGGTTGCGAATGCGTTCATCCATGGTGACGCCGGCGGACGCCACTAGCGCCGGCATGCAGGTCACTATCCCGTGATAGCGCGATGAAACCATCATCGAGCAGCATCGCAGAATGCTCACCAATTGGTACATGTTGTAATCGTCGGAGGTGAGCACTGGCGTTCCACCGAGCATCTCGGCGATCTTGCGGCAAGGCCGCGCATCCAATCGCTCCATGGCCGCCAGGATCACGAACACCGGACTGCGCTTGCGAAAGGCGTCGACCGCATTGGCCATGGCCATGAGGTAGGCCTGGTACGCGCGCGCCGCCGCCGGTCCCGAATTGTGGAAGTAGACTGACCGGTAGTGGCTCTCCTTGTAAGCCCCTGCTACCCGACGTGCCACGAACTTACCGATCGACGCTCTCACAGGCCACTCAAAGGGATTGATCGGGCAGACCACCAGCACAGGCTTTTGCCCGTCCCACCCGGCTTCACGCAGTACCTTTTGCCCGTATTCCGGACCGAGCGGTTCAAAGGTCCACGCGGTGTCGGTACCTAATTCAGTGGCGACCCCAAGATCGCGCAACACATTGCGGGACTCCTCGTTCCTGGTAATGATGAATGAGTTTTGGCAATAGCGCCCGCAAATCTTCGCTACCAGCGCATCCATGTGCCCCGCTTCGGCTCCATACCCAACCGAGAGTTTGTTCTGCGCAGACGCGATCCCCAGGGAGCCGATCATCATGGTAGTCAGCGCGTTCGCGAACTTACTCTTGAACATCGAACCTTCGCAGGCGACCACCCCGTGATGTTGCGGCACCTCCTGGCTGAGAAATGGTGGAAATATATCCGGTAGGTGCACCTGCCGCGTTCCCCGGAAATAGTCCCGCGAGAAGTCGAAATTCTGTGACATCACGCTGAAATCGACCCGCTCGGCGCCAAGGATATGCCGGATCTGCCTCAGCATCTCCTCCACGCGCACATCCGATCCCGTGTTCCGCGTCCCGTTATATCCCGCGAACAACAGTTTCAGCTTCTCACCAGGACGCCACGGTCTGCCCTTGCCCAGCATCCAGGCGAGCTTCTTCGACTCGATGATGACGCTCACCCAGGCCTCCAGGGCCAGATCCATCATGCCGCAGATCCCCCGGCCTGCACCGTCGGCCAATCGCGGTAGGGATAGGTGAAGTTGCTTTCGCGGCTGAACTTCAGCAGCGGATAACTGTACGTGGAAAATGGCACCGGCTTTCGTCCCAGTTCGCCGGTCACCCTCGAATTATCGAAAACCGTGTTCCAGATCAGGTACGGCATAAAAACTTTCAGCAGCGCCGCTCCGTGTCCCAGCGGGCCTTTGCGCAGGGAAATCGCGTTGACTGCGGTCGTGAATGGCTTCTCCAGTCCCGGGATGAATACCGGCGACCGTTTCCCCTGTGCTGCCGCCAGCGCGGTGGTGATCTCGTGAAACTTCTGCGAATCCGTTCCAGAAGACAGGTGATAAGTATCGAAATTCGTCCGCTCTTTCTGATGGAGGGTGGCAATCGCGTCCGCCACAAAGTCCACGTTCACAATGTCGATCTTGTCACTGCCGCGGAACGGAAGCACCGGCAGTCCGGCCAGAAAAACGAAGGCCTTGACCATGTCGAACTGCGTGGTCTCGGCGTGCCGGCTGTCCCCGAGAACGATGCTCGGCCGGAAAATGGTCAGCGGCACTTCGGGCAGGAGCCGCCGCACCATGTGTTCGCCAAACTTTTTGGTGCGCGCGTAGGGATCGTAATCCGAGCGCGCCCAGTCGATGGCCTCGTCCTCGCGCACAATCTCATTGCTGCGCTTGCCCGCAACCGCAACCGTGCTCACTTCGCTGAAACGCCGTAGTCCGTGGTAGTAATGGCTTTTCTGAGCCAACTGGATCACTTCCAGCGTTCCTCGGAGGTTCACGTTCAAACAGCTTTTTTCCGATTTTCGGTTCAGCGACGCAGCGCAATGCAGCACCGAATCCGTCGTGTGGATCAGCCTGTCGTAGGTGTCGCGGTCCAGGCCGAACTGCGGGGCGGTCAGATCGCCGAGGAAAATGCGTACGCTGGTCTGCAGGTATTCATAGAAACGCGGAAATTCCAGGTGCATCTGCAGCGCCTGCCACAGCCGAATCTGCGCTTCCCTGAGATCGCGCGCCCGCACCAGCAAGTTCAGCGAGGCACCGTGTTCTTGTAAAAGATTGGCGGCGACATGTGCGCCGATGTATCCGGTGGACCCGGTCAGGAATATCGCCACGTTGCCCCGTTTGTTCCAGTTTTCACGGTCTCGCCGTTCTGGCTAACTTCGGCCAGCTGCAATGTCCGCGGCGCCCGCGCCTCCAGAGGACGGCCCTCAATCAGAGGATACGTCCAGCGGCGCAGCGCCGGGATATGAATGTTGATCCAGTAATCCCACCAGTCCAGCGACGCCGTGTCATAGCCGAAATCCTCACGTTCCTCCGGAACCAGCGCCTGCGCGAGTTTCTCGATGTTATCCGCGACGAAATCGTGCTCATTGTGCAGGATAAATGGTTCGAACAACTGGATGAGCTTTTCCACGCGCTCCAGGCTGCGTTCCGCGCGCGCCAGCGGCGTCTTCTTCAGCGGCAACGGTGCCATGATGCGCTGGATCGACTGAATGATCGCCTTCTGTGCCGGGGCAGACATGCGCTCGTATCTTTGCTTGGAAACTGGAATGGCATCGAAGCGCAAGCGCAGCCATGACTCCAGTCCCTCCTGGGCGCGGTAATGCTTGCGATGCGCCAGCGACGTCAGTTCGATCGAGCGTCCCATATCGCACGGGTTGGTTACTGAAGTGGCAAGCTGATACACGGAGTCGTTTCGCCGCTCCAGTACCGCCGCGGCAATCAGCGTCATTCCCTGGCACACCGCATCGACTGGAATTATGTCCAGCCGCTTGTGCTTGTTCGAGGGTAATTGCCGGAAATATGTGCCCAGTAAATATGAGAGCGACGCCGAAGTATTGATGCCCTCATTCCACGCGGGAAAGGGCTTTTGAACGGAAGTCTCGACGATGGCTGGGCGCACGATGGCAATCGGCAATCCCGCACCCCGCTTCGCGATCAGCGACTCCGCCAGTCCCTTGGTCAGAGTATAGGTGTTCGGCCAGCCGAGTTCCTGCGCTCGCCTTGTGCCTGCCTCGGTCAGATAGCTGCGCAGCCAGCGAATCCGGTTCTTGCGGACCTGGTTGTCGAGTGCGGCCCCATGCAGGTCCCGCGCAGCATGCTCCTTCCCGACTGCCTGCCGCTTCAGTTCTTCCGTGATCTCGGCGCTTTCGGCCCGATCCTCCGTCTGTTTTACCAGTTCGTGGAGCGAACGCCATTCCTTCTCCGCGTCAAATCCTGCCAGGCGCCCGGGCGTGTAATCAGGACGCACCCTTTCGGCGACTCGTCCATCGCGGGCGCCGGCCACGTAACAGGTGGAAAGGTGCAGCAGCCCCGCATGGTCGCAATCCCGGATAAAGTCCACTACGTGAACTGCCGCATCCACATTGGTTGCCAGCGCGGGCCTCAAGTCGGGGTTGAAATCTGTAAGACCCGAACTATTGATGACCAGGTCTAACTTTTTCCGTAACGCTTCCTTGACTTGCCGTTCCAATCCCAGGCCAGGCTGCGCGACGTCGCCTTCCACCACTTCAATTTTCTGCGCAATGTATGCACCGAGATTGCGGCCATAACGCTCGAACAGCGGATCGAAGACGGGAGAATCCTCCACCATTTTCTCGAACCGCTGAATCGCGGTGGTCGACTTCTGCCGGCGAATGAGCAGGTAGATCCGCCCAATCTCGGTCAGGTCCATCAGGGTATTGGCGAGCCAGACCTTGCCGATAAAGCCGGTCACCCCAATCAGCATGACATGCTTGCCGGTCATCGCCTTGCGTACGGATAGCGAACCAGGCGCGCGTTGTCCATCAAAGTGCACCAGGGGACGACGACGGACTACGACTGGTCTCTCCGCCGTAAGAACTGCTTCGTGCAACGTGGCGGGCCCCTTCAAATCCAAATCCTTGACCAGTTGTTCCGCCGAGCGCCTGCCGTCCGGCGCTCCTCCTGTAAAGCGCGCGAATAATCCCCGCGGCCGTATTACTGGTTCCAACAGGCGTCCAGTGGCCACACCGTCGCGAAACTCCAGCCGGTTCGCCACCAGGCAGCTCACGCCCAAATGACGCGCCAGGGGCGCCATCACGTGATCCAGACCCTGGCTTACCAGCGCCACCTTTTGTCCGGACGCCAGCAGGTTCCGTAGAAGGCGCACGCCTTCGCTCTTCAAGTAAGGCTTTAAGTGGTACTGGAAATACTCTTCGCCCAGCAATTCCAGGCGGTCGCGGCTGACGCCACGCAGCACGGTATGGACCACGCGGGTAGCGAAGACCCGGTTACTCGCATATAGCAGCGGTCGAAGAACCGCCATCAGAAACACCAGGCCCCGCCGGGCGGAGCGCTGCGCGAAGGTCTGCGCGTTCCAGGTGAAGAACGCGACCGGGCGCACTACCGAAAGATTCAGCAGGCTGCCTTCGACCCGCCAGTAAACAGTCGGGTGCTCACAATTGGGTTTCGATGAATTCAAAAGAATGCGATCCGCCGCACCAGTGCTCCTCCGCCAGGGAGGGTACAAAGACCCCCTATTGTAAACAATGACATGCTAAGGGCGAAGTGCCACTCTGAACCCGTGCTCCCAGCCAAAGAATCACTCTATCCGGTGATCCACGCACTTGAACGGGCTGGAACTTCCGCCGCAAGCTTTGGGTATTCCGGAGATCCCACCATGTGGTTGAAAGCGCTCGGCACCCTTGCCATTGTCCTGTTTGTCGTTTGAATGGTCGCCGTGCTCCAGGGCTGGAGCAAGGCCGATCTTTCCGGACGGTTGGTTGGCGTCACTTTTATCGTGGTGCTTGGATTGGCGGCATTCTGGGGTGCGCGAACCCTGATCCTGCGATAACCGGACGCGACATCTAGAGTCTCTGTGGCCGCGCCCGCTTCGGCGAGACCCTCGCGTGATCTCCCGCGCAAACCGCGCCTGCACCGCTCCGCATTCCAGCATTTGCCTGTTTTCGCTCTCCTCGTTAATACTCGTACAGCATGTCTCTCCTGATCCGCAATTCAAAAATTCACGGCTCCGGCTGCTACACGACTGCCCCGATCAAGAAGGGCACGTTCATCGTGGAGTACACCGGTCCTCGCCTGACGAAGAAGCAGGCCGACGCGATTTACGACACGGCGCGCCGCACCTATCTCTTTGGACTGGACGACGGCAAGCACGTCATCGACGGCGATGGCCTGGCCGCGTTCATCAATCATTGCTGCGATCCGAATTGTGAGCCCGACGAGATCAAAGGACGGGTCTGGATCATCGCCAAGCGGGACATTGCCGCGGGCGAAGAACTGAGTTACGACTACAACCTGTACGACGGCGACCTGGAAGACAAATCTATCTGCCACTGTGGCGCTGCCAAGTGCCGCGGTAGTATGTATTCGGAAGAGGAGTTGGAGCTTCGCGCGAAACGGGCCCGCCGCAAATCCAATTCGAAGAAGAAGTCCCAGCCCCAAAAAAACAAGCAGGCGACAGCCCAATTCACTAATGGAAAGTACGTCGCCGAGCGGCGCAAGGCCTCCAGCCGCCGCCACGAAACTCGTATGCGTTTTTCGAGCGGAGAGGTGCTGGAAGTCGGTCTGGGGTGGAACAAGTAGTCCTGGCGAAGCATGACGGCACGTCTGCAATGCTCGTCCGGGGCAGTCTTTTCAAGTGGGCTGAAATCCCTGATCTCCGATTAATGGCACGAAGCGGCAGGCTTCGAGCTTGCGCGCGTTCAGCGCGCCGCCTTCGCGCCGAACCAATTCCAGTTCCTGCGTGTCGGCTGGACCGACGGGAATGATCATGCGCCCGCCTTCGGCAAGCTGATCGATGAGGGCGGATGGAATGCCGGGAGCCGCGGCCGACACGATGATCGCGTCATAGGGCGAGAACCGCGGCAGCCCTTCGCTGCCGTCGCCGACTACAATTACTGTATTCGAATAGCCCAGCCTGCTAAGAGTCTGCCTTGCGCGTTCCGCGAGCACCGTGTAGCGCTCAATCGAGTACACCTGCCTCGCCAGTTCGGCCAGGATGGCGGTGAGATATCCGGAGCCCGTCCCGACCTCGAGCACTTTATGGTTTTGCTGCACCGCCAGCCACTGCAACATCAAACCGACAATGTAGGGCTGGGAGATCGTTTGACCCATGCCGATAGGAAGAGGATGGTCCTCGTACGCTTCGTTCTGGTAGGCGGGGTCAACAAACTCGTGACGCGGCACACGTTCCATCGCCTGCAAAATGCGAGAATCCTGGATACCGCGAGCGCGTAACTGCGTCTCAACCATCTGGTGCCGCTGAGCGGCCAGACGTTCCGTAATGGACGGTTCTGACATTCAGGAACAGGTTGAACCCTTCAGCCGATCGCATCGCTAACAAGCTATTTCTTGCGTTGCCGGACGCGAATATCGAAGCTGACCACACCGTTGTAATCGCGAAGGGCGACGATGGAAATGTTGCGGGTGACGTTATACTCCGCCTGAATGATCTGCTGCGATGATTGCGAGACGTTGGTGCTGTAGGTCACGGTCAAGTTGTTGTAGACCTGCTGTTCGATGGTCACCAGCGGGCCGCGGCTGATGGTACTCGTCTCGCCGCCTATTCCCTGGGGATCGATCTTGATCCGGCTGACGCCGAAAAGCCTCTGTGCGCGATTCGTTACCACTGAGTTCAAGGCCTGGCTGAGAATCAGGTTCGAGGCCATTTGCGAATCTGATGTCGAGCTCTGCAGAGCCGCTGATTCCTCGCGCGTACGTCCCATCGCCAGCAACGCGATGATATCGGCGCTGGGCAATGGCGGCTCGGAACGATAGGTCAGATTCAACTTTTCCGCGGTGCCGTTGATTCCCAGTGTGATGTCGTAATCGCTGACCCGGGTAGTCGCTTGCAGGTCGAGAACCGGATCGATGCGCACCGGATTCGTGAAAGTCACATCTCCGCGATCCAGGCGGTACTTGGCGCCATTGAATGAGACTTCGCCCTCCAGAATGTCCACGCGCCCCAGGACGATCGGCCGCTCCGCCGTTCCCCGCAACCGCAGGTCGGCGTCGCCGGAAAGTTTGGCAAGCGCTGTCTGCATCTGCAGGTCAGGCGTAGTCACCACGTGGACATCCAGTTTGATGTTGTTGAGTAGAGAGTTGGGATTAGGCACTGATGCGGACTGCTTGCTTCTCTCCAGGTAAGAAGCAAAATCAAAACCCGGAGTCAATGCCAGCTTTGTGACCGTGATGTCGCCTGAGAGCACCGCGGCATGGGGCGCTCCGACCAAGCGCAAGTCGGCGTTAGCGGTAGAACTCACTCCTGGCGGATAGCGCAAGCGAACGTCCTGCGCCTGCGCGGTCAGATCGAAGTTGGGTTTCTCGTCATAGTAGGTGACCGCGCCGCCCAGGTTGATAAGTCCTCCGCCGATGTGCGCCGTCAGGGTCTCGATTTGTAGCCGGTTTTGATTGAAGCTCAAGGACCCATTGATTCCGCTCAAGCCAGTGGGAATGTCGGCGTAGGACAAGCTGCCGTCCACCACGTTCAGACGGCCGACCAGGCGCGGGTCGGCAACGTTGCCGGAAACATTCAGGCCGACCGACACCGTTCCCGAACTCGTGAAATCGGGGTTGAAAGTTTCTATCAGCTTGAGGTTCAAACGGCCGTCTGCGCGAAAATCCAACTCGCGGTCGCCGCTGAATTGAGCGGAACCGTGCGCCGTGAAATCTGTGAGATCCCCAAGCAGGTGTAATTGCTCGAGCGTGAAAACGCGATCTTTTACCGCGAAACGAATGGGACCGCTGTTCTCCAGCTTCAGGTTTTCCACGTCGATAAAGAATTGGTTCAGATCGCCCCGCACGTTCATCGAGCGCGGTTCCCGCAGTGGACCGGTGGCGTTAAAAGTCCCGGCAATCCCGGAATGCCCCGTGAGCCTGCCGCCAAAGTAGAGGCGGATTAAGGAATCGACGTCGAGGCGGGCGAACTTTAACGTGAGGTCAGAATCGAAATTGTCGTGCAGGCGCACCCTGCCATCGATCGTGAGTTCCGATTCCTTGAACTGCGATCGGCCGCTCAGCCGCAGATCCGGCCCTTGCGTTACCGCGCTGATCTCGAAGTCGCCGGCCCGCTCCCGGTCGAGAGTAATGTCGTGCAGCATCACGTCCGTATTGATGATGGGAGCGTCCAGCGTGCCCGATCCCTGCGCCCGGAAATCCATGCTGCCGCCGATCTCGAAGCGCCGTCCCTGCAATTGTGAAATCCTGGAAAGATCAAAGCTGTTCCCGGTAAGGTGGAATCGGAAACTGCGGTCATCCGGGTTGTAAGCGCCGCTGCCCTTCACTTGCCCACGGTAGTCGTCCAGCTCAATGTTGTTAAATTCGGCTTCTCCATCGGCAAAACGCAAATCGCTGACCAGCCGGTCGATTGGCTGACGTTGGATGGTGGTATGCATGAGCTGCAGATGTCCGTCCGCATGCGGATTCGATCGGGTTCCCGAAGCTTGCAGAACCAGGTTCAATTGCCCGTCCACGGGATAGCTATAGCCGAGCAGGTTTTCGATCTCCGCCAGATTTCCCTCGTGTACTACCAAATGAGCGGTGAAGGGACTGTGATCGGAAAATTGGCGGTCCATCAACTCTGCGGTGAGGTCGAAAGCAATTTCCGCGCCAGCATGGCGCAACTTCCCCTCGTGCGCTGAGAAACGGTTCGGCGCGAACAATAAGTTCGCCGACAGAGAATCCCAATGCACTGTCTTCTCCGGCGTATGAGCCGTGGCGGGTATCAGCGAATCGAAATCTGTCACCCGCAAATGACCGGCAAAGCTCAGGCTGGAAATCCTTCCCGCTGCGCTGCCATTGAAATCTCCCTCGCTGTGCAGCGCGATCGCCAGCTCCTCCGGTCCACGAAATGCCTGGATGATCGGTGTCCACTCGTTCAGGTCGCGGGTGCTCGCGACGATATGCAGCGCGGAATTCGAAGACAGATTGCCAGAAACGTGCAGCTGTGAAGCGGGCGTGGATGCGGAAAACTCTGAGACCACCAGCTCTTCCGGCCTGCTGCGGTAAACGGCGCGTGCACGCGCGGTCAGTGGAAGCTGCGAACCACTCACTCGGTCAGGAGGCACGACGTCGATGCCAATTTGCGCCTCAGCATTGCGCGGGGATCCACGCCAGCGGACATCCGTACTGCCTTTCGCAGCTCCCACTAGGTTCACCCGATTTAACGGGCGCGCGGGTGTCGCCAGCGTTGAGGCCAACGCGGAGAGAGAGAGATCCTGAAAACGCAGACGCAACACTCCCCTTTGTTCATCGGCGGCTTTGCCATTCTTCGCTGACGCAGCGGGCCCTGCCTGGCTCGCCCAGTTCGTGACCTCGAGATCGCCAACCAGCACGCCCCCGAAAGCGCGCCCTTCGATCTTGGTCATCCGAAGCTGCTGGTTGCTGAGCCAGTAATCGGAGTTGATATTCGCCCGGCTCACCATCAAACCTCGCTGCTTCCAATCGAAATCCCGCAAAGAAAGCTTTCCCTGCGAAGTGAACTGGTCAAGGGACCACGATCCCTTTCCCCGCACGTCGAGAAGGCCGTAGCGCAAGTCACGCTGCCGCGTGATGGCCGCGATCTCGCCGAGGTCCAGGGTGGCTGCGTAGTCGCCATCCACCTTCGGCTGCCGAAAGTTTGAAACCCGGCCATGCGCGCTTACTCGCGATTTTTCGCACGACAGAGTCAGTGACTGGATATCCAGTTGATCTTGCGCCAGGCTGAATTTTGCCTCGGCCGACCAGGCGAAGGGACGGTAGTCAGTCAGCTTTGTGTCGACTTTTCCGACCTTGACTGTGCTCTCGTATCGCCTTTGCAGGAACGAGTACAGCATGCCCGCGCTGACATCCTGCGCTACGAAGTCGAGGGGCAATTTCTGATCGTTCCAGAGCAGTTCCCCGCGTCGCACCTCCATGCGCCCTATGGAAAGCGAAAACAACTGCTCGACCGGATTCTTGCCGGAGGCGCGCACCTCTGCCGCGGGCGGTTGGTTCGTGCTGCCATCCGGATAAACAATGATGTGAATGACGGGATGCACGACGATGAGCGAGTCGAAGGCGAATTCCGCGCCCAGGACGGAAATGATTTTGACTTGTGCCGTCAAACTGTCGAACTTGGCGTAGGGCGCTTCACCCGGGGCTTCTTTCCCGTGAATCGTGAGGTCCCTCACTTCAACGCGAAGGCGGAAAGGCACAGCATGAAAGGATTTAAGCTCGACTCGCCCGCCGGTGATCTTTTCCAGTTCGGCGACCAAGCGATGGCGCACCATGATTTGGAAGGATTGCGTACTCGCATACCAGGCCACTCCGCCCACCACCAGAACGATCGCAAGAAGCGCCACGAGCAGGTACTTCCACCATCTCGTCCGGGTTCGACCGGTCATCGGAGAACTGGAAGGCTCGGTCACCGCGCTTGTCCTCCCGTCGCGGGCGCCTGGTCGGTCAGAGCGTGGATTTGGCTCTCGGAGCGCAGGTTTTGCAACCACGCAGCCAAAAGATCATTCAACTTCTTCTGGGTGAGGACTTCCTTGATCTTTGGGCTGACGTCGGCGAGTGCAATTTGCTTCTCGCCCGAACTGCGTAGTTTTGGCAGCAGCGTATCGCGGTAATACACCTCGATACTATGAGAATCGATTTCGATACCGGGCCGCAGCCGCGCATCCACGAAGCGCGCGAGTTGCAGGTCGTTGGCAATGCGATTCTCCAGTTCAGCCTGTTTCAATCCGTAGCGGGAGAGCGTTGCCTGCCAGCCCGCTTCCTGATCGGCGCCGGGATAGAGCTTGCGCACTTCTTCGATTTTGGCTTTCACATCTCCCGGTTTCGCTTGCGGCACCGGTGCCGCCTGTAGCTGTTCCCGCAGCAGTTCCTGATCGATCAGCCGGTCTAGAGCTGCTTTCCTGTCCTCAGCGGTAAGCTTCTCGATTGGACGCCCCTCGATGAACGATTCGTATGAAATCGCCTCTTCCCAATCGCTTTGCAGAATCGGGTGATTGTTTACCGTGGCGACAATGCGGTCGATAATGTCGCCCGCCTGCGCCGGCATGACCACCAGGCAGCCAACGAGAACGGTAAGGGTGAAGAGCGCGCGCATCATCAGAATGTCTGCCCGAGGCTAAAGAAAACGTTGAAGTGTGTTAGCCGCTGGGGAATGAAGACCTGCTTGTTGTCGATGGTTTGGAAACTGGGAAACGCCGGCGGGTTCAGATTGTATCCGAAATCGAAACGTACCGGCCCAATGGGCGTGCGATAGCGAACCCCAATCCCCACCGCCTGTGAGATGTAGTTGTAGCTGCACTGGTCGGCGGTGCTTTGCTGCTGGCAAAGGCTCTGATTGGGCTGCCGCCAGTTCAAGAAGCTGTGCGCCATGTTGTGCGCGGCCGTGAACACGTTGCCGGCATCGTGAAAAATCGCCAGGCTCACGTTGTCCTGCACATAAGGAAGGTTTAGTGGGGGCATGCGCAATTCCAGGCTGTTCAGGAAGAGCGCGCTGCCTCCTAGTGGGAAGCCGGTGGAAGGATCCCGTGGCCCCGCCTGGTTCAGGGCAAATCCGCGATGTGAGTTGCCGCCGCCGGAGAAAAACCGCTCCGGCAAAGGAATCAAACTCTTACCCTGGGGAACTGACTCGCCGGGATTCAGGATGAGCGTGTTGCTGAAGGGATTTTCGATGCCGATGGTGGTTGAGCGCGCGAAAACATATTTTTTTTCTGACGGCCGATTTTTGCCGAAAGGCTGGTAGGTGGCATTTTGCACCAGCAGCCGTCCGAAATCGGCTTCTGAGCCAAAGAAGCTTCCCGCCAGACCTGCGTCCGCCGTGGTGTAATTCCCTTTCGTAGCGTCCAACGGATTGTCGCGCTTGTCACGAATGTAGGTGAAACCGGGAATGCCTACGCGTACGGGTTGAGACAACAAAGGAATCTGGTCAGAAGCCACCACCACGTTGGTCGCCTTCACGCGCCGGAACGTGTAACGGTAAATCAGCGTGTTCACACGACTGAAGCTCTCTTCGATTTGTGCCGACCCCTCCAGCCGCTGCGACGTGAACGTCGTCACGTCAACCGTGTCGTCATAGAAAGCAGTCAAAGACAAACGAAGGCTGGGCCTTAACCATTTTGGCGCGTCGAAACTGATCAGGCCGCGCTGCTGCAGTCGCCCGAGATTACCTTTCAGGCTGATAGTCTGATCGCGACCGCGAAAGTTGATGCGATTAACGCCCAACGATATACGCGGGCTTACTCCGGTTTCACCTTGTGGCTGATTGGTTCCGACGCTCGGTTGTCCAGTCTGGAACTCCAATCCGAATCCATAATCGAAGGTGTAGCGCTTGGCTTCCTGGGTATCGACGAGCACATTCTTGTTCGGCTCGGTGCCCTCCGGATTCTGCACCGCCGTGTTCACCTGGTTGAAAATGCCCAGGTCGTAAAGGTGCCGCTGTGTATCCAGCATGTCCTGTTGGCTGAGAGGAGTTTCAGGCTCAACTCTGAGCTCCCGTTTTACGACGTAAGGCCGGGTGTAATTCAGGCCTGAAAGCAATACCTGATTGACGAAGAACTGCTCGCCCTCCTTGACGGTGAAGCTCACATTCATGCGGTTCGGTTGATCCGGAAGTGCTTCGAAAGCGGCTTCAAAGCTGGCATTGGGGAACCCGTGGTTGAAGTAGTAGTTCAGGATCGAGTCACGGTCGCTGGCGATGTTGCTTTCGGAAAAAGGCTGACCCACCGCCGTACTGAGAACCGGCAGCTGGTCGGCAGGTATGGTTTTGTTTCCCGATATCTGCATCTCCGCCACGAGGGTCTGGGGCCCTTCGTCAACATCCAGGATAACGGCGATTTGCGCTTTGACCCCCAGGTAGTTGTCATCCAGGGTGCTGCTGATTTTGGTCTCGCGAAAACCGTTGGCGCGATATAAATCCTGCAGCGTGCGCATGTCCTGGGCAAGCATCTTCTGGCTGAAGCGGCCGTGGGAAAAGAACCTTCCCGCAGCCTGCACTTGCATGTGCGACCGCAGCATCTGCTCGTCGAAGTAATGGTTGCCCTTGATTTCGAGCTTGAGCAGCTTGTGGCGCGGACCCGGATCGATGACGTAGACCACGTCCAGCTTTTGCGCGGATTGCGACTGCTTCTTGATTCCGATTTTCGCGTCGAAGTAGCCGCGATTTTGCAGGTAGTCCAGCAGGTTTCTGCGTCCCTCATTCAGCAAATCGTCGTCGAGCGCGCCTTCTTCATAGATGGGCACGTTCTTTTTCAAAACACCTTGCCTGATCTTGAAGCCGTCTGCCGCAAGATCGACAAGCGGTCCACGATTAATCTGAAACGTGTAGTCGACCAGGTTCCGGTCGGGACGATATTTGCGCTCCGCGAGCGCTACCTGTGCCACCAGCCTGTTCTGCTTCTGATACCGCTTGCGCACGCGCTGCAACGCCCGCGACACGCGATCGCTGGAAATCGGATCGTCCGGGTGCAGCTTGGCTATGTCTTGTATCTGTCCCTGGGAATAGCCGGCATCTCCAGTGACGAACACCTGGCCAACGTGGGCGTGCGGTCCCGGCGTGACGTGCAGTACGATATCGACTTGCTGCGTTTCCTCGTGCAGTTTCTGCTCCGCGGTCACAACCGCCTGGTAGTACCCTTCCTGTTGCAGCAAGCGTTGGATGTTGGACAAGCCACGGTCCATCTTGTCCTGCGTGTACAGCTCGCCCAATTGCAGTTTGGCCGCATCCACAATCTGGTTAGCGCTGGGACGGTACGGCATTCCCTCGGCGCGCATGTCGCCGACAAAGTAGTTCGGAGAAACTATGAAGGTCAGGTCGACCTGGTTGTGCCCTTCGCGGTCGGCTTCCACCTGGATATCGGCAAAGCGGCCGGTCGCGTATAGCGCCTGGATACTCTGACGCAGCGCATCCCTTTCCAGCGGCTGACCGGCGTGAAGTGGGATAGCATCTTGCAGATGGTTCTGTGCCTGATTGACCGCCCCCTTAAGCTCGACGGAATGGATGATGAGGCCTTCGTATCCGGCAATACTCCCGAGCACGGGTGCGACCGATTGATCGATCTCTTGTCGCGGACCATCCCGCGTCGACTGCGAAGGGAACAACGCGGCGGAGTGAGCTGCTGCGCGACTCAAGGTCGCACACGTCAGCGCCAGAATGGCAACCATCCCCCCTGTTACCCGCAAAAAGACTCCTCGGCTGAGTTCTTGTGGCTTACTGGATTCGATGAGGCCCTGAGAGTCACTGTTGTATTGGGAATCGGCGCTGACCCAAGCGGTAGGGTCCGCTTCGAACCTTTGCGCACCTACCGGCCCCGTAGTTGGCCAGTCCGATCTCTATCGGGGAGCAGTCAGGTCCCGCCCTATAATACTTGGTCTGGCGCCCTAGGATTAATGATGTCTTTGGAACTGCTGGAAAGATATTCGCGGCAGGTGCTCTTTCCGGGTATCGGAGAGGAAGGCCAACGTAAGTTGCACGGGGCGCGTGTCGGGCTGGCCGGATGTGGCGCAACCGGCTCGGCGATCGCCTCGCTCCTGGCTCGATCCGGCGTGGGCACGCTCCGCATCATTGATCGTGATTTCGTCGAGGCCAGCAATCTGCAGCGCCAGGCTCTCTTCGATGAAAGCGACGCTGCCGAGTCTATGCCCAAGGCGTTGGCAGCCGCCCGTAGGATCGCCGCATTCAATTCGCAGATTGTCGTCGAACCGCATGTGGCCGACCTCACTTCCTCCAACATCGCAGAACTGCTCGAAGGCATGCACATCGTTCTCGACGGCACCGACAATTTCGAGACTCGTTACCTGATCAACGATTACGCGGTTAAAAATCAGGTCCCCTGGGTCTATGTCGCCGCTGTCGCAGGCTACGGAGTCACGTTGAACGTGCTGCCCCACCGGACCGCGTGTCTCGCGTGCGTCTTCCCTGACCCGCCCAGCGGCACATTCGAGACCTGCGAAACCGCGGGCATTGTGAACGGCGCGGTTCACGCCGTGGCGTCTGTCGCTGCCACCGAGGCGTTGAAGATGCTGGTCGGCGCTGAGGACCAACTACGTCGAACCTTGCTCTCGTTTGATCTCTGGCGAAACGAACGGGCGGAAGTCTCCGCAGCTGCGCCGCGTAGGAATTGCCGCGCCTGCGGCGAACACAATTTCATTCACCTCGCCGGAGAAGCGCGCCCGCATATTACGTTATGCGGACGAAACTCGGTGCAGATTCACGAACGGAACCGGCCGGTAGACTTCGCCGAAATGAGCGTGCGCCTGAAACCTCACGGCACCGTCCGCCACAACGACTTTGTTCTGAAGTTCTGGCATCAGCCATATGAAATGACGCTGTTTCCCGATGGGCGCGCCATCATCAAGGGGACCACCGACACTGCTGTTGCGCGCAGCTTGTATGCGCGCTACGTCGGAAGCTGACATCGGTAACCGTCTCCATCTTTATCCTGCCAAATGGCCGGCCGCGTCAGCTTCTCATGTGCACGAACTTGCGACTTAACTGAAGCAGCGATCACATTTGGTGGCCGCGAACGCGCAAAACCTTTGCCCCGCGCGGCTTTTGACGAAAATAGACGTTCCCGCCATTCCGTTTCGGAGTATCCTACGCGCAGAAAGTGTAAGTCCCCAGGAGGCGATGCATGCGCCAGGTTCTTGCTGTTTGTGCTGTGCTGCTCTGTGCCAGTCTGGCTTTCGGGCAGGCTACGGTCATTTCTGGATGGTCCAGCAACGTGGGCTGGGGAGGCTATTATCCGCCCACACAGTTTGTGCCGCTGATTTCCACTCCGTCGGTTTCTCTGCAGGCAAGTTCCGCGCTCGCGGTCGGTGCCAGCAACGCGACCGCTGGACTCGTGGCCGGCGCAACTGACGCCACGCTTACCTTGACAACGCCCGCGGTGAACAACGCCTACACGGTTCCCGTGTGGTCTACCAATATGCCGGGACAAGCTCTAGTGCCGGCCCAGCTGCCAGGGCCACCCGAAGAGGCAGCGCCTGCGGAGCGCATGCACGGACGGCGTCATCTCTACACCGGATCTGCGCAATTCCTTGCCGGACCGGGTACAGCGGAACAGGTAAAGATGGCGGCGGCGAATCGACGGCCCGCCAAGCGCACCTTCACCAATCAGGATGTCGACCAACTGAACCAGCAAAACGGCACAGTCAAATTCAGGGGCAAGACGGAGAAGATCTAGTCCCGGGCATCCGACCTTCCTTGGCAAGTGCCACTGCGGGTCCGACCAGCTTGATTGCGCATCGGTATTAAAGAAAAAGGCACGGCTTCGGTCGTGCCTTTTGTTTGCAGCCGAACCCGAACCAACAGCAGGGCCGCCCTTACCGTTCGTGTCACGTCGAAGATAAGCGCCGCACGAAATCACTGCCAACCGGACGCGCCATCTGCTATCGTTCTGGCTTCACTCGACCCATTCCATGACCGAACCTGCTCAAGCCGCGTCGCTGCCTTCCACGCCTGCAAGCGCACGCCCGCAACCGTCGCGCTTTTATCGCTGGATGGTTCTGATCTTCGTCAGCCTGACGATGTTCGGAAATTATTACGTCTACGACTGCATCGCGCCAATTGCCGATCTGCTTGCACGCCAACTCGGTTTCTCCGATTCCAATATCGGCCTCTTGCAGGCAATTTACAGCATTCCTAACGTCTTCATGGTCCTGATCGGCGGATACATCGTCGACCGCATCGGCACACGCAAAGCCATCTTCATCTTCGGCACGCTTTGCTTTATCGGCGCCGGCGTAACCGTCATGGCCGGCAAATTGCCGGTGATGGCAAGCGGGCGCCTGATATTCGGGCTGGGAGCTGAATCGCTGATTGTCGCGGTCACCACCGCCACCGCGAAATGGTTCCGCGGCAAAGAATTGAGCTTTGCTTTCGGCATCAACCTGATGATCTCGCGCCTCGGGACGTGGCTGGCGCAGAATTCTCCCACCTGGGCCAAAGGCGCTTATACAAACTGGCGCTCTCCGTTGTTGATCGCTGTGGGCTTCTCGACCCTGTGCATCATTGGGGCGATCATCTATTGGCTGCTCGAAATTTACGCTGAAAAACGCTATCAGATCGGACAGGCGGGCTCGACCGACAAGGTTGTCTTCCGTGACATTTACAAGTTCGGCTTGTCTTACTGGTACATCGTCGCCTTGTGCATCGTCTTTTACTCCGCTATCTTTCCCTTTGAAACCTTTGCTATCAAGTTCTTCATGGAGGCTCACCACACCAGCCGCGAACTGGGCGGCTTCCTGGTAAGCATTCTCACGGCATTCACCATGTTCGGCACGCCCGTGTTCGGCATGTTTGTCGATAAGCTAGGCAAACGGGCGCTGCTGATGATGTTGGGATCGACCTTGCTGATTCCTGTCTATTTAATGATGGCCTACAGCAACGTCACCCTCTACGTTCCCATGGCGATGATGGGGGTGGCCTTTTCACTGATTCCCGCGGTGATGTGGCCTTCGGTGGCTTACATTGTGGACCAGTCCAAGCTTGGCACCGCCTACGGGCTCATGACCATGATCCAGAACATTGGGCTCGCCGGACTAAACCTCTTGGTGGGCTGGGCTAACGACTATGGCCATGCCAGCGCCGAAAATCCCGGCGGATACCACCTTGGGATGTGGATCTTCTCGATCCTCGGGTTCCTTGGCGTCCTGTTCGCATTCCTTCTGCGGCAAAGAGAGCTCGGCCCCCACGGGCATGGATTGGAGACCATCACCACCGCAACCAGCCCGGCATGAGTCTTTTATTCTGTCGATTTCATCGAAAGGGCAGGCGCTTGGTGTCTCAGTTCTGTGTGATCCCGGTCACAGCCCCTTACCGCAAAACGCCAGCAACTCCAACGAACGCAACATGTTCTGGTATTCTGGCCTCCCGTGGCTGATACGGTCCCAGAAGGTGAGTTGGCCTGCAAGCAATACAACAAAAAGATATTTAAGCCGCATCTGACCAAGTGCGGCCGGAAAATTACTCGATTTGACCGACCGAAAACAACGACAGGCAGCCGGGCTTTCCGAGGCCGAGGCGATCGAAAGGGCTAAACAGGGCGACGCTGAGGCGTTCGAGTACCTGTACAGCCTGCATAAGAGACGCGTGTATTCGTTATGTCTGCGAATGACTTCGAATGCCGCCGAAGCCGAGGACCTGACGCAGGAAGCGTTCCTGCAGCTGTTTCGAAAGATTGCCACGTTTCGCGGCGAGTCAGCGTTTTCTACCTGGCTGCACCGCATGGCTGTCAATGTCGTGCTGATGCAGTTGCGCAAGAAGGGTCTGCCGGTCGTACCCCTTGAAGATACGATCGAGAGCGACGAAGAGACGCCGAAAAAAGAATTAGGCACGACCGACGTGAAGTTGGCCGGCTCGGTGGACCGCCTGCAATTACAGCGGGCCATCGAGAAGTTGCCACCGGGATATCGCACGATTTTTGTTTTGCACGACGTAGAAGGCTACGAACATAATGAGATTGCCGAGATCGTAGGTTGTTCCATCGGCAATAGCAAATCGCAGTTGCATAAGGCACGGCTGAAACTGCGGGATTTTCTGAAATTCAAGAGAGCCGAAAAGGCCGGGAAGCCGTGACTGAGCACAGTGGCGGGGGTATCGGGGAGAGAGGAAGTATGACCTGTGCTGAACTTCAGCAAGTATTGCCGGAACTGATCGAGGGGGAGCGGGAAGCCGAACTACAGGCACACCTGCAATCGTGCAGCGAATGCGCGGAGCTGGTGTCCGACTTGCGGGCCATCGCCGAACAAGGCCGCACGTTGCGCGCTTCCGAAGAACCCGCGCCGCATGTCTGGCAGTTCATCGAAACGCAGCTTCGAAGAGAAGGGCTGATCCATGATCCAGGTACGGAACGGCCCTTCCTTTTGCGCACACCGACCCGGCGCTGGAGTCCGGCAATCTGGTTCGTGCCCGTCGCCGCGGCACTCTTGCTGAGCGTTGCGTTCCTGCTTCGCCCCAAACCTCAGTCCACAGTTGCGACCCGCCGGCCTGTTTCGGACACTCCGAGCGCGTTCAGCACCCCTGAGCCGTCCGCCGATGCCGACGATAGCGCATTGCTGGAGGCAGTCCAGAAACGCTCGCCGGCCATGACCGCCGCTTACAGCGATAATCTTCGCAAGGTCAACAACTACATCAGCGACGCGCAAAAATCGCTGCAGCAAAATCCGAACGACGACGATGCCAAGCAATACCTGATGCAGGCGTATGAGCAGAAGACCATGCTGTACGACATGGCTCTGGATCGTGCGCTGCCATGATGCGAACGCCACTTACGTTCGCGGCTGCGCTGCCGCGGACAGCAGTTCGGGAGAGACTCTATGCAGAGTAGAAGGCGGGCCACCAGACTGGCGATTACCGGCCTGGTATTGGTGGCGGTTCTGGCCATCGCGGAAACCAGGAAGGATTACCGGTTCACGGTCGGTCCGCGGGCGAATGTCTCCGTGTTCAACGAGTACGGCCCAGTCATCGTGCGTGCCACTTCCGGAAACCAGGTCATTGTGACCGCCACCGTTCACTCCGACAAAGTTGAAATCGACAATGACCAGAGCGGCGACCGCGTAGAAATCAAATCTCATCTGCTGCCCGGCGCGGATTCCAGGTCAGGCGAAGTCGACTACGAGGTCCAGGTTCCCGCGGACGCCAGCGTCACGCTTCACTCCGCCACCGGCCCGCTGCACGCTGAGAAATTGCATGGCGACGTAACCCTGGTCGGCGCCACCGCGTCGATTGAAGTTCGCGATGTTGCTAACGGCCACGTCCATGTGAATACCCTGAGCGGCCCGGTGGTTCTCAGCAACATACAGAATGGCCATGTCGAGATTACTTCCGTAGGCGGCGATGTTTCCATGTCATCAGTGAGCGGACCGAAAGTGCAAGTCAGTTCTACCAGCGGCAAAATCAGCTATGACGGTGATTTCGGCTATGCCGGCGAGTATTCGTTGATGAGCCATTCCGGTGATATTGAAGCCACCGTGCCTACCGGCGCTTCGTTTGACGTGACCGCCCGTTCCGTTCATGGACGCGTGGAAAATGATGACGTGCCCTTCCTGCCCAAGACGCACACTTCCTTCGTGCAGATCCCCGGCAGTTCCTTCGCAGGTACTATCGGGAAGGCTGCATCTTCGGTGGTGATCAAAACCTTCAGTGGTAAAATTCGCCTCAAGAAACGCTGAAAACTGAATACGGATCTGGTTGGAAGCACACGGTGCTGCATGGGTTTTGTTGATCCATACCGGCTAGCATCCCATTACGGCTATGTCTAAAGGTAATCTGCCGGTCAGGGCGGTTTTCCTTGTAGGCTTTATGGGATCCGGAAAAACCAGCGTCGGGCGCGCACTGGCCGAGTTGCTGCATTGGTGCTTCGAGGACCTCGACGACGGCATCGTGGCCCAGGAAGGCCGTACTGTGGCCGAGATTTTTGAGCAACGGGGCGAGATTGGTTTCCGCCAGGCGGAGGCTGCTGCACTCCGTGCTCTTGTCGAAGGCTTGCAGCCCTCGCAGCCAACTGTTGTGGCACTGGGCGGAGGAGCCTTTACGCAAGCTGAAAATGCGGCTTTGCTGGCGAGAACTGGGCATCCGGCGGTCTGCCTCGATGCGCCCGTGGATGAGCTATGGCGCCGCTGCGAAGAAAACGTCGAGCGTCCGTTGCGCCGCGACCGTGAACAATTTAAGCGGCTGTACGCGATGCGCCGGGCTGATTACCTGAAAGCGACGCTGCTGGTGGATACCAACGGACGAGAAATAGCAGCCATAGCGGCCGAGATTATTGACCAGTTGAAATTGGCTCCGGGAAACTTTCCGCAGGAGAGATGACGTGGTTCTGAGCAGATGGTTGGCGGTGGCACTAGCAGGTACGCTCGCATTAGGCACATGGGCATTCGCGAAAGAAAAAGATAAGCCGGAGGGCGCTCGTTCCGTCGACTCCGGATCATTCGGGGTTTTTAAGAACGGGCAACGTATCGCCACCGAAAACTTTTCTATACAGGATTCCTCGAACGGCAAAGTGATCGCGGCACAGTTCAAGACCGAGGGCGGCTCGGAGCCGAATTCGCAAAGCTCCGAACTACGGCTGTCGGCAGGTGGCGATCTCGTCCGCTATCAATGGCGTGAGCTGGTACCTGGCAAGTCTGAGCTGACCGTCGTCCCCAATGATCAGTTCCTGCTGGAGCGCATCACCAATGGCCCCTCGGATAAGCCGGCGGAACAGCCGTTTCTCATGCCCACCTCGACCATGGTGCTGGACAATAATTCCTTTGTGCAAAGAGAAGTACTCGCCTGGAAGTATCTAGCCGCCAATTGCGCCCGGCAAGGAACTGCGTTCAAGTGCTCGCAAGCCCCAGCCCAGTTTGGCGTGATCATCCCGCAAGAGCGCATTTCCATGAGCGTGACCATGGAGCTGGTCGGTAAAGAGAAGGTCAGGATCAACAACACCGATCGTGAATTGATGCGCCTGAATCTGAAGGATGACATTGGCCAGTGGGCGATCTGGGTAGATGATCAGAACATGTTCAAGCTCATGCGCATCATAGTAGCGGGCGACAATACGGAGATTCTGCGCGATTGAAAGCGGCGCTGGGCAGTTCCGGTTTACGTATGTTCCACCTTCACGGTAGGGGTCGAACGGCGCCGGTTTCGATGCTGAGATACACAAACTTTGGCTTTTCTTGACTCACGCACGCTACGCGTCCTGCTCACTGCGGTAATTTTTGCGGTGGGCTTTTCGTTTCTCTATTTTGCCCGCCACACGCTGGTGGCTTTCCTGTTCGCCATCTTCTTTGCCTATCTGCTGGATCCGGCCGTGTCGCATCTTGAGCGCTGGGTGCGTGGCAGAGGCCGTGCAATCGCCATCATCTATGCGGCACTGGTGATTCTGGTGGGCACGTTCTTCTTCTTTGTAGGTCCGCAACTCGGACACCAGGCCGCGCGCCTGGGCGAGACGGCGCCCACCCTGATCGAGAACATCGGGTCGGGAAAGATCGCCACCCAGATCGGCAACGAGCATGGCTGGAGCAAAAGCACGATTGCGCAAGCCGAAGCTTTCCTGAGAAACCACCGCGACGAGATCTCGAGCCTTGCCCAGCGGGCGGGAATTCGCATCGCGGAAGTGGCAAAGAATGTCTGGCTGCTGGTACTGATTCCGATCCTTGCCATTTTTTTCCTGAAGGACGGGCGCAGTTTTGGCGACGTCGCCTTGGCCACGGTGCAAACGCGTCCGCAGCGCGAGTTCCTGCAAGGCGTGTTCGCCGATCTCAACCAGATGCTGGCGCACTTTATTCGCGCCCAACTTACATTGGCGGCACTGTCCCTAGTGGTATACACAGCCTTCCTCGGCATCCTGCGAGTGCCCTACTTCCTGGTGCTGGGAACTGCGGGCGGAGTCATGGAGTTCATCCCTGTGGTCGGCCCGCTGGTAGCGGCGGTCCTGATCGTTGGCGTCGCCCTGCTGTCCAGTTATCCGCACTGGGCATTGCTGATAATTTTCCTGGGAACGTGGCGCGTGGTGCAGGATTATGCAATCTCGCCTCGCATCCTGGGCGAGAAGGTGGAACTGCATCCGCTGGCGGCAATTTTCGGAGTGCTGGCGGGAGCGGAAATCGCCGGCGTCATCGGCGTTTACCTCTCGATTCCCGTGATGGCAAGCCTGCGAATTGTTGTCCGACGCTGGCGCACTTATGCGGAGAAAAAACGTTTCGGGCCCCTGAATGAATACACATTCGGGGCCGAGATCGTGCCCAGGAAGTAGCGAGGGCGCCGACCGTTTTCACTGCTTCCCGAGCTCTCTCACTTCCCCGCCGCCACGGCTGCTTCCACCTTCACAGTTCGCAGGAATTCCGCGGCGCTCTCCGGGAGCACCGGGTTGATGAACATGCCGGACCCCAATTCGAATCCGGCCACGCGCGTGAGGCGCGGAATAATACTCAAGTACCAGTGAAAGTATTTGACGCCGACGCATTCCGCGGGAGCGCTGCGGATAGTGAAGTTGTAATCCGGATCGTTCAATCCCTGATATAGCTTGGCCAACACGGTACGTAAGACTCGCGCCAGGTCGTTCATTTCAGCAGTGCCGATATCGCTGAATCCTGCCATGTGGCGGCGCGGATAAATGTGGGTGCAGAAGGGACTATAGGAAGCGAACAGCTCCATGACCACGAAATGCTCGGTCGTCATGACGATGCGCTGGTTCTCCTGCAATTCTTCTTCGATCATCTGGCACGCGATGCACTCGCCATATTCGTCGTAGTGCCGCAAGGCTTCATGCACACGCTGGCGCACCTGGTAAGAAATTACGGGGCTCGCGATCAACTGCGAGTGTGGATGTTCGAGACTCGTCCCCGCATCGGCGCCGTGGTTCTTAAAGATGGTCACGTGAGCGATCCGCGGATCCAAGCTCAACTCCTGCGCCCGCGTGCGATAGCAGTTCAGGATGTTGGCCACTTCCATGTCCGACATCAGCGCAATCTGGTTTGCGTGGTTGGGAGTCTCCACAATTACGTCATGCACGCCGAAACCGTCGATGGTTCTGCGTGAACGATGAATGATGCGGCGCGGCTGGGTCTCGCGCGACAAAGCCGCAAACTTATTGGGAATGACCCGCACTTGCCAACTATCGCTTCCGTGGGCGGGAACGCGCAGCACCTCGGGCGGCGTCTTATTTTCATTACCTGGACAGAATGGGCAGGTTGCGACTAAGGGCTGCAGATTGCGCGGAGCACGCTTCACACTCATTTCTTCCGGGCGCTTCGCCCGTTCGGTAGCGATGATGACCCACTCCTTGGTAATAAAGTTCTGACGTAGTTCCGGCATCTAGGTCCTCCCGTGATTGGCGCGGCACGTGCCGGCGCAGCTCTCCCGCTGCAATCGGCATCGTGTTGTAAAATTCAGAACACGACGTATATGCAAAGCAAAATTCCTGTGGGAATCCTGGGGGCCACCGGCATTGTGGGCCAGCGGTTCATCCAGATGCTCGAGCACCATCCCTGGTTCGAGGTCGCATGGCTGGCTGCGTCCGATCGCTCCGAGGGCCGGCCTTATGCCGACGCGGCGCGTTGGCGATTGAAGACCAACATCCCTTCTGCGGTCGCCGGCATGACGGTTTCCCCGGCCAAACCCGACGGCGCTCCACGCATCATTTTTGCCGCGCTCGACTCCGCCATTGCCGCCGAACTCGAGCCGCGCTTTGCCGATGCCGGTCACGCCGTGATCTCCAATTCCAGCGCGCTGCGCATGCAAGCAGACGTGCCGTTGGTGATTCCCGAAGTCAACAGCGATCATGTCAAGTTGCTTGAATGCCAAAAGTGGCGCCGCAGGTCTGGCGGCTTCGTGGTCACCAATCCCAACTGCTCGGCCATCGGATTGGTACTGGCGCTCGCCCCATTGCACCAGCTATTCGGTCTCAAAACGGTGATGGCCGTCACGATGCAAGCGGTCAGTGGCGCAGGTTATCCAGGTGTCGCTTCGCTGGACATTCTGGGCAACGTGATTCCGTACATTTCCCACGAAGAGGAAAAGATGGAGGAGGAAACCCGCAAGCTTCTGGGCACGCTGGATACCTCCAAGGTAGAGCCCGCCAGCTTCGGGATGAGTGCGCAATGCAACCGAGTGGCGGTGGAAGACGGGCACACCGAATCGGTCTCTATCGCCCTGGCGCAGAAGGCGAACGTGGAAGAACTGGTGCAGGCCTGGAACGGGTTCCGCGGCGAACCTCAAAGGCTCGGCTTGCCGAGCGCTCCGGAGCAGCCGGTCATGTACATGGCGGCAAGTGATCGTCCCCAGCCACGGTTTGATGCCGACCGCGGAGCGGGCATGAGTACCAGTGTCGGACGCCTGCGGCCCTGTGGCGTGCTCGACTGGAAATTTACCGTCCTGTCGCATAACACCATCCGCGGCGCTGCGGGAGCGGCGTTGCTGAACGCTGAACTGCTCAAATCACAGGGCTACCTGGGGTGAAACGCACACGCCATTGCCTTCTTATTAAGACGCCCTCGCTGCGCGCCACGCAGTCGCCCTCCCAATCGGTTGATCTGCCTCCCAGGTTGTTCACGCGATGATCGTCATGAAATTTGGTGGTACCTCGGTTGAGGACGCCAATGCTATCGATCGTGTTGCCGGCATCGTGAAGTCGCGCTTGCCGGAAAAGCCAGTGGTGGTAGTCAGCGCGATGGCCAAGGTCACCGACACCCTGCTCTCCATGGCTCGCGCGGCGGGCAGCGGCGATCGCAAGCATGCGCTTGATCTTTCGCGTGGCCTCCGAGAGCGTCACTACAATGCCGCCGGCGAACTCATGGCTACCGGCCTGTTCACCGAGTTGCACAGCGACCTGGAAGCAGAATTCGACGGATTGGACGAGCTCTTGCGCGGCATCGCAGCGGTTGGCGAACTGACGCCCCGTACCACCGACCAGGTGGCGTCCATGGGCGAGCTGATCTCCAGCAAGCTGGTGACGCGAGCATTGGCCGCTCGCGGTCTGAATGCGGCGTTAGTTGACTCGCGCCAGTGCATCGTTACGGACAACCAGTTCACGCGGGCAGTTCCGCTCTTCGACGAGACCAACGAACGCCTGCTCACCAAAGTTAAACCACTGCTCGAAGCCGGACGGGTACCGGTCATGGGCGGTTTCATGGGCGCGACGCGCTCGGGTGTGACCACCACGATCGGCCGCGGCGGTTCTGATTTCTCGGCGGCGATTGTGGGCGCTGGGATCGGAGCCAGCCGCATAGAGATCTGGACTGACGTCGACGGCATGATGACCACGGATCCCAATGTTTGTCCGGACGCGCACCGCATTCGCGTAATCAGCTTCGACGAGGCCGCGGAACTCGCTTACTTCGGCGCCAAGGTGTTGCATCCGGCAACTGTTCTCCCCGCGATCCAAAAGAATATTCCTGTCTACATTCTCAACTCCCGCAACCCGGCATGCGAGGGAACCCGCATCACCGCGCGCGCGCCCAATTGCCGTAACAGCTTCAAGGCGATTGCGGCTAAGAAGCGCATCACGATTGTCGACGTGGTGGCGCCCCGCATGCTGATGGCGCATGGTTTCCTGAAGTCTATTTTTGAAGCTTTTGACCGGCACCGGATCGCGGTGGATGTGGTCTCGACGTCGGAAGTGAGCGTCTCTCTGACAGTCGATTCGAACGAGTCCATTCCGGCGTTGGCCGCGGATCTCGCCAAACTGGCCGACGTGAAATACGAGGGCCGCAAGGCGATCGTGTGCCTGGTGGGAGAAAACATTCGCGAGACTCCGGGCATCGCGGCCCGCGTGTTTGGAATCCTGGGCGATGTGAACATTCGCATGATTTCCCAGGGCGCATCGGAAATTAACATCACCTTCGTGATCGAGGAGCAAGACGTTCCGTTAGTTGTCCGCCGGCTGCATGAAGCTTTTTTTGGGGAACTCGATCCGGAAGTCTTCGCCTGAACTGCCGAGGCTCTACTCACTCCGGTTGTGCTGGATGGCTGAAAGCCATTACTCTTTTGTGTCATGCACCTGCTCATACTAGGGCGCGGAAAAACGGGATCACTGGTATCTGAGGTAGCGCGCGAGCGGCGCCATAAGGTGGAAATCATCGGGGCGTCTGACAATCGTGAAGCCGCGGGCTTGAATGATGCTCGCCTCCAGGCGTGCAACGTGGTCATCGATTTTACGACGCCAGAAGCCGCGCTCTCCAACATGCGGGCGTGCATTGCCGCCGGAAAGACCATGGTAGTGGGAACGACGGGTTGGTATCGCGAGTTGCCCGCTATTCGCGCTCTCGTGGAGAAAAGCGGCGTCGGTTTCCTCTATGCCGCTAACTTCTCGGTGGGAGTGAATCTCTTCTTCGATCTGGCGCGGGTTGCGGCCCAGGCCCTCACGCACGAATATCACGGACAGATTTTCGAGCGTCATCATGCGACGAAGAAGGACGCGCCCTCTGGTACCGCGCTTGCGATGCAGCAGATCATCCGCCAATCGGCTGGCCAGGAACTGGAGATCACGTCATTTCGCGAGGGTGAAGTGGTCGGACTGCACGAACTGGTATTCGAATCACCCAATGACCGCATCTATCTCTGCCACGACGCGACTTCGCGACGCGGCTTCGCCGAGGGTGCTGTGCGTGCCGCAGAGTGGCTGGTGGGGAAAAAAGGATTCTTTGAGTTCAAGGACGTGTGGCGCGACCTGTAGAGCCAGGTCGCACGGATGGGACCTTTAATCCAGGCCGGTCATTCGGCGCCTAGTTTCCTCCAGATGGCAGCAAGGGTTATCTTATAAACATGCAACTTAGAGGATGCGGCACCGCCCTTGTCACACCCTTTCGTCATGACGGCTCGATCGATGAACAGGCGTTGCGCAACCTGGTCGCCTGGCAAGTCGAATCAGGCATTGACTTCCTGGTTCCCTGCGGCACGACCGGCGAGACTCCAACTCTGTCGCACGACGAGTGGCTACACGTCATCGATACGACCATCGAAGTGGCTGCGGGACGCGTGCCGATCGTGGCCGGAGCAACCTCCAACTCGACTCATGAGGCCGTAGCGAAAGCTCGTGAAGTGGCGGCGCGGCCCGGAGTGGACGCGATTCTCACGGCTTCGCCCTACTACAACAAGCCCACCCAGGAAGGACAGTACCGTCATTTCCGCGCCGTCGCTGAGGCCGTCGAGAAATCGCTCATTCTCTACAATGTGCCCGGCCGCACGGGCGCGAACATTGAACCCGCTACGCTGGCGCGCTTGGCCGAGGTCCCGAACATCCTTGCAGTCAAGGAAGCCAGCGGAAATATGGGACAGATTGCGGAAGTGTGCAGCGCCGTGCCCGAGCATTTCCTGGTCTTTTCGGGAGACGATGCGCTGACCCTGCCGGTGATTGCGCTGGGAGGTGTCGGAATCATCTCGGTGGCGTCGAACGAGATTCCTCACGAAATGGCGGAGATGACACGGGCTGCCCTGAACAATCAATGGGATGTCGCCCGGCAACTCAATCGAAAATATCTTGCGCTGATGCAGGCGAACTTCATTGAGTCCAATCCCATGCCGGTCAAAGCTGTGCTGGCGATGATGGGGCGAATTGAAGAAGCCTACCGTTTGCCGATGATGCCCATGCGGCGCGACACGCGTAGCCGCATCCAGAAAATTGCCACTGATGTGGGCCTGGTCGCCAAGGCTGCCGCCGCAACGGCCGATGCGCATGATTTCTTTGTTTACGAAAACTGGCTGGCTGGGCCGCACAAGATTGTTCTGCATCGTGGAACCTGTGGCCAGTGCAACCACGGAAAAGGCCGACCCGCCGGCCACGACGCCAACCACGCCCGCTGGCATGGTCCCTTCGCATCGCTGGCCGAGGCAAGAGAGGCGTCGCATGGCATTGCCAACGTATTGATTCGCAGCGAGTGCAAGTGTGTTTAAGCGCGGAAGCAAACGGGCATCCTGAATCGCCAGGAGTTCCCTCCTTTATACTTTCTGGCCATGCAGTCTTTGAAAACGGCGATCGAGCGCCTGGCCTCGCTAGGTGAGGTGGAGCACAAGCCTGAGGCTCGCGAGATCTTTATTCAGTTCCGCGACGCTCTTACCCAGGGAAAAATCCGGGCTGCGGAAAAACTGGGCGACCGATGGGTGGCGAATGCCTGGGTGAAACAAGGCATTCTGCTGGGCTTCCGCTTGGGAGCGCTCAGCGAGATGGGCGACGGCTCGGCCCTGTCGTTTGTCGATAAGGACACGTTTCCTGCCCGCCATTTTTCCGTGTCGGACCGAGTGCGCCTGGTGCCCGGAGGCTCTTCGGTCAGGGTGGGAGCTTATGTCGCGCCGTCTGTGATCTGCATGCCGCCGATGTTCGTGAACGTGGGCGCTTACGTAGATGAAGGGACGATGATCGATTCGCATGCGCTGGTGGGCTCGTGCGCGCAGGTTGGGAAGCGCGTTCACCTCAGCGCGGCAGCGCAGGTGGGCGGTGTGCTGGAGCCGATCAATGCGGCGCCCGTGATCGTTGAAGACGACGTGCTGATCGGCGGCAACTGCGGAGTGTACGAGGGTACGCTGGTGAAGGCGGGAGCTGTACTCGGAGCGGGGACGATCCTGACACGCTCCACGCCGCTTTACGACACGGTGCGGGGCGAAGTGTATCGCGCCGGCGAGAATGCCAGTCTCGTGGTACCGGAAAGAGCTGTCGTGGTGCCGGGGTCGCGGGCGGTGACGCGCGGCAAAGCAGCCGAATGGCGCTTGTCGTTGTATACACCGGTCATAGTGAAATATCGCGATGAGAAAACGGAAGGGAGAATCGAGCTGGAAGAATTCTTGAGGTAGGCAGCTTGCAGCCTTCTAACGCACTACGGTCTACTCCCGATGGAAATGGATCTCTGGGCAGGGTTGTCCTGTGGATCGTTGACGCTGGCTGATGATCTGCCAGTCAGTTTTGCTGCGCCGTTCCCTACTGCGCGTTCTTTGCTCGTCCTGCCAAGCCTTTTTACTGCCGCGTGCTCCTTACTTTTTGATGTGTGATTGGAGTGATCACTCCCACCTGCAAAGGACCAACTCCCGTTATAACGGGAGGGGGTCTATGTCCCGCAGTCCGATGTCCGGTACATGCTCCCTCGGGCGTGGAGTCCGGTAAGCGCCGCGCGGTTGCCTAGGATGCGCGGGTTCGCGCCATCTGCGACCCTACTTACTATGTTAGCACAAAGCATATGGTAGACCGGACATGTTTGCTAAAAATATATTTACTTTCGATTGAGAAGCTTGGCGCAAAAACGCGGAGAAAGGGGGCTTGACAAGAAATGTGCGAGGCCGTCCAGGGGCAAGTCCGGCTTTCCTGCCACGTGCAAGTTTGACATCAGGAGATAGGCGGGGCGGAGAGCGCGCTTTGTTCACGAATCTTCAGGTGCTTGGCGCGGAAATGGGCTTGCGCGCGCTCGCCCCAGGCGCGGACGAAGTAGTAGTTAAGACCGGCACCGATGAGCGAACTGGCAACCGGAATGAGACGACCCGACCACTTCTCCACCACTTCAGCGCTGGCCTGCGCCGCTATGCGCTGAATTACTTTAGGAACGAAGCGGTTCACCACTTCTTTTTCCAGCAGTTCGCGACTGATGTCGACGCCGGCCGCGCTGGCCGCGGCGATCCACAGTTCCGCGATTTCATCATCGGTGTTGTATTCGAAGCCGTACAGCAGGCTGAGCTTTTGCACCGTCCGCATCGTGATCGCCGCCAGTATGCTGAGGTCGGGGACAATCGTGATCACCCCGGCCAGCCCCATCCCGGCGCCTTCCACCGCAGCCACCTTCATCCCGCTGTGAATCACGGAATGCGCAACGCCTTCAATTTGCCGAATGTCCACCGAGTAAATGCCCTGAAAGCTCTGGACGGGCAGACCATAGGCAGCGCGCAGTTGCAGGAGGAACTTTCCCGGATCGACGCTCACGGTTTCATACGCCTGCGTCAAACCGCTGCGCACCGCCTCTTCCACGCGCACGCGCAACCAGGATTTCTTATTCTCATCTGCCACTCATTCCAAGTTACCGCAGGGAAGTCGAAAGGGCTAGCCGTGGCCAGCGGAATTACCCGGCACCCTGCGCCGACAAAGCCTTCAAGGCAATGCCTGCCTGCTGAGTACTGACCGCCGCCCGCGGTGCACTGTGCTAGCATTCAAGAGTTCCCACATGGCATCTGGAAAACTGCACATAGTCCCCCTGGGCGGCCTGGGCGAGTTTGGAATGAACTGCATGGCCGTGCGCTGGGGAGACGACATTATTGTCATCGACGCCGGCCTGATGTTCCCAGAGGCAGAACTGCTGGGCGTGGACATTGTCGTCCCTGACATTTCCTATCTGATTGAGAATCGCGATAAGGTACGCGCGATTGTCCTGACCCACGGCCACGAAGACCATATTGGCGCGTTGCCCTGGATCCTCTCTGAACTGAACGTGCCGGTATGGGGCACCGAGTTCACGCTGGCCTACGTCGAAGACAAGCTCGAAGAGCACAATCTGCTCGACGATGCCGATCTGCGCGAGATCCGGCCGGGTGAGACCTTCCGCATCGCGCCATTTACGGTTAAGCCGATCCAGGTCACGCACAGCCTGGTGGATTGCGTGTCGCTCGCCATTCATACACCACTAGGGGTGATTATTCACACCGGCGACTTCAAGGTCGATCCCACGCCCACGGACAACAAGCTGTTTGACCTGCACTCGTTTGCCGAGTACGGCAAAGAAGGAGTGCTGGCGCTGTTTCAGGATTCCACGAACGTGGAGCGCCGGGGCTACACGCCCAGCGAGCGCGCGGTGCGGCGGAAGTTCGACGAGGTGTTCGCGCGAACTGAACAACGGCTCTTTATCTCCTGCTTTTCGTCGTCCATACATCGCATCAAGCTGGCGATCGAATTGGCCTGGGAGCACGGACGGAAAGTAGCTTTCATCGGGCGCTCCATGACCAGTTCCGCCGAGATCGCGGAAGACCTGGGCTACATCGAGATTCCGGACGGCCTGCTGATTCATCCCGGGGAGATGAAGAACTTTCCCGCGCAGAAGGTTTGCGTACTGATCAGCGGGACGCAGGGTGAACCCATGTCCGCCATGTCGCGGGCGGCAGTGGACAATCACAAGCACGCCAAGATCGAGAAGGGCGACACCGTAGTGCTGTCCTCGCGCATCATCCCCGGAAATGAGAAAGCCATTTACCGGATGATCGATCACCTCTTTCGGCGCGAAGCGCACGTGATCTACGAAGACGGCTCGTCTCCTCCCATCCACGTCAGCGGGCACGCCAGCCAGGAAGAACTGAAGCTGATTATTAACCTGGTCAAGCCGCGCTACTTTATCCCCATTCATGGCGAATATCGCCAGCTGAAATTGCACGCGGAACTGGCGGCGTCGATGCATGGTTCCATCGGCAACGTCATGCTCATCGAGAGCGGAGACATCCTGGAATTCGACGAACTCGGCGCGCGCAAGGTCGGACGGGTCAATGTTGGCCGGGTATGCATCGACTCGGGCTCGCGCACCGACGTAGTCGAAGACCTGATCATCAAGGATCGGCGCCATATCAGCGAAGACGGCATCGTGCTGCCGATTATCGCCATCAACAAACTTACGGGACGCGTGGAGACCCAGCCGGAAATCGTGACCCGCGGCTTTGCCGCCGGTGAAGATGGATTCATGGAGAACGCACGGCAGATTGTGCGTCAAACGCTGGATGTCTCCAGCGATGAGGAGAAGGCTGACTACGGCGTCATTAAAGAAAAAATTCGCGCGGATCTGAAACGGTTCATTTCGAAGCAGACCCAGCGCCGTCCGCTGATTATGCCGGTGATACTTGAGATCTGAAGCGACAGTCAGTGCAGCTCGGTTTTGCGTGAACGCGGGCCGAGTCACAAACTTATGAGTAAGGAGGATTGACCATCGTCACTTTAGACGACATTCGACAGGCTCGTGCCCGCCTCGACGGCATCACCGTGCGCACCCCGCTGCTGGAGTGGCAGATTGAGCATAGCACTGGACGGCGCCTGTTTCTAAAGCCGGAAAATCTGCAGCCCATTGGCGCGTTCAAACTGCGCGGCGCATATAACAAGATCGCTTCCCTGTCGCCGGATGAGCGCGGCCGTGGCGTGATCTCCTACTCCAGCGGCAATCATGCGCAGGGAGTGGCCTACGCGGCACGCGCCCTTGGGGTGAAGGCGGTCATCGTGATGCCGAACAATGCTCCGGCTATCAAGCGCGAGGCCACGGCAGCGTTGGGGGCCGAAATCGTGATCGTCGGACCCGGGAGCGACGAGCGCATGAACCGGGCGCAGGAACTTGCCGCGGAGCGCGGGTATGTCATCGTCCCTCCTTACAACGATGAGAAAATTATTGCGGGGCAAGGCACGATTGGCCTGGAAATTCTGGACGAATTGCCGGATGTGGAGACCGTCATCGTGCCCGTGGGTGGAGGAGGCATGGTGAGCGGCGTCTCGGCAGCGATCAAGTTGAGCAAGCCGAGCGTCAAAGTAATCGGGGTTGAACCGGCATTGGCGGCCGATGCCCAGGCGAGCTTGCGAGCCGGCCGCCTCGTCCAATTGCCCGCCGAGCAGGTCTCGCAAACGGCCGCGGACGGGCTGCGCACCCAGAGTATCGGCCCGATCAATTTTGAACACATTCGCACTTTCGTGGACGACATCATCACCGTGAGCGAAGAGGAAATTCGCGACACCATGCGCCAGCTGGCCACGAATCCAAAGACAGTGGCAGAACCGAGTGGCGCTGTTTCCGTGGCGGGATTTCTTTTCCATGCCGATCAGTTGCCGCGGACCACGCTGAACGTTGCCGTAATCAGCGGCGGGAACATCGATCCCCAGACCCTGAAGGAAATTTCGGCCCATAGCCTGGCCCGATGAACTCCCTGCATCAAACTAGTTGGGGAACACTGGAGATGAAGCACATCTCAAAAACGCTTTTCATGCTAGTTCTGTTGGCGGGTTGCGCCTGGGCCGTGGGTAACGAGCGGGCGACGGTTTTGCGTCCGGCCAATGTTTATCTTTCGCCGGATACCGCGTCGGCTAAATTGGCGGAGGCTGAGCGCGGGCGCGAGCTGATTGTGCTGGAATCGACGCGCAATTGGCTGCACGTCGAGGCGATGCTGGGCGCGGCGCGGGTGCAGAACGGCGAAGATGAGGAGGATGTCGGACAGAAAACCGTTACGGGCTGGGTTCAGGATCGCGCCCTGGTGCGGACCTCAACGCCCAACGGCGACCGCATCCTGTTCGGCGAAGCAGTGGATTCGGAGGATCAGGCGAGCCGGCGGGGAGGGCGCAAGGGCGCCGCACAGGATGCCGCGCGCCTTTATTACCGCGTGTACGACTACTATCCGACTTCGCCGATTGCGGGAGAAGCGCTCTACCGCGCCGCCGACATCCGCTGGCAAATCGAGAAAGCAGATGTCGCCACCCGTCCTTCGTCAAAACAAAAAGAAGCCTTTCTGCGCGAGGGTATGGACGAGCAGCTCATGAAGCTGGTCATGAAGAAATTTCCGGGAACCAAGTGGTCTGACCTTGCGGCCTTTCACCTCATCGATAACAAGCTCTGTGGCGAATGGCAAGGCGCCTCGAAATGCCCGGACAAAGAAGCCGACATGTACGAAAAGTATGCCAATGAGCATCCGCAATCGCCGGCGGCGGCCGAAGCGCTGTACGACGCAGCCTATCGGCGCGCTGCCCTGATCCAGATCTACAAAACCGAAGATCAGGCGAAGAAATCCGATGAGTCCAAGGGCCGCGCGATTGCTCTTGCCCAGAAGCTTGTCTCGCAATATCCGCAAGGCGATTGGTCGGCGCGGGCACAGGCGCTCCTGTTCATGGTGCAGGCCGACGTGCCGACATACGGAAACAGCGAGTAAGCGTGGCTCGCCTGTGCCTGACTGATACTGCCTGAGCCCCTGCGAACCAAACTCTGCAAGCCGCGCCCACAGCGCTATCTGCGATACTTGTTCACCACCTCGAGGGAGGCATCTTGAACGACTACCTGCTGTCGTTGATCCTGGGGATCATCGAGGGCGTGACCGAATTTTTGCCGGTCAGCTCGACCGCGCACTTGCGCATTTCGGAAGCCTTGCTGCACATCAGCCTGACCAGCGGATACTGGAAAATGTACACGATCGTGATCCAGTTAGGCGCGATCCTTTGTCTACCGGTTTATTTCCGCGAACGCATCGCGAAGTTTCTTTCTACGTTCCCGCGGGGCGAACGCGGAGACAGAACGGTGTTCACGCATCCTCTCAGCCTGACGATCATCGCCTTTGTGGTGACCGCCATACCCGCATTCCTGTTCACCAAGATTATCGGGAAACACCTGGAAAGCTTGCAGATCATGGGGATGTCGCTGCTGATCGGCGGGGTGGTGATGTGGATCGTGGACGGCATGAATGCAAAGTCAGAAAGGGCCGGAGCGGGCGCACCCGGCGGTCGCATTCACACCTGGCACATGGAAGACATGAGCCTGGGGCAGGCGATCTGGATCGGGGCCTGCCAGATTTTATCGGCGGTTTTTCCCGGCACCTCACGCTCCATGTCCACCATCGCAGCCGGGCAGCTCGCCGGAATGTCGCGCGCCTCGGCGCTGGAGTTCTCCTTCTTTCTGTCCATCCCAACTATGGTCGTGGCCACCGGTTACGACTTGCTGAAATCGCTGCGGGGAAAAGGTGAAAATCCTATTGGCGTTTCGCAAATCGATCCCCATGGCTGGGTTGTGCTGGGCATCGGCTTCGTAATTTCCTTCATCGTCGCCTACGGCAGCGTGGCCTGGTTCATAGCATGGGTCAGGCGGCGGGGATTTGCGCCTTTCGCAGTTTATCGAATTATCATCGGAACGGCGGTGCTGGCTGGCGCCTCCAGGCTGGCGGGGTAGATTGGCCGGACTCGACCGCAGAACCACGGCTCCCCGTGGACGGACCGGCGTCCGTCCCTGCATGGTTCGTCGTATGTCCCACAGACGTCGTGGCGTTTCCTTTTAATTCGCCGGGAACATAGTTCGATACTGCCGCGCAAATGCTGCATTGTCCGCCGCGCAGATTTCTTGTCATAATCGATTGGCTCTGGCGTACACGGCATTGAAGGTTGAGGAGTAGTTTGTCCCCGGCAGCGATGCAACATACGCCTTCATGAAGTTTTTATCGCGTGTCCTCAATCCGAGCAACAACCGCCGGCTTAACGAGCTGGTCGGATTCTTGTTGTGTGTCTCCGCGCTCCTCCTTTTCCTCGCACTGGTTTCGTATTCGCCGCTCGACCCTTCTCTGAACAGCGCCTCGGTGCTGACGGGCTCTCGTTCTGCGCGCAACTGGGTCGGCATTGTGGGCGCGTTTTTCTCAGACATCCTGCTGCAGGGCTTTGGGATTGGCGCGTTCCTGCTTCCGATTGTAGCCTCGCTTATGGGAGCCCGATGGTTTCGCTCCCGCAAAGTGCAATCTCCCCTCGCCAAGGCCTTGGGCGGCTGCTGGTTTCTGGTTTTCGTGCCTGCATTGCTCGCTTTGCTGCCAGGGCAGGTGCGATGGCGCGGCGTCGTTCCCATTGAAGGCCTGATTGGCCGGATCGTGGGTGATGTGCTCATTCACTACTTAAACCTGGTGGGGGCCTACATTGTGTGCGGGGCTGTCCTGGCGAGCGCTCTATACCTCTCGACCGCATTTTCATTCGCTTCCATGCGGGTCTGGGCGCCTACCCGTTTCGCCTTTGTGCTGGCCTGGCGCGACCGCTTCCGCGATTGGCAGCAGGAACGCGCCAAGAAGAATTTGCAGAAGGAACTGGAAAAGCGCCGCGCAGCGAAGCCGGTGGTAACCGCGCAACTGGTCCAACGGACGGCGCCCGCACAGCGAGTTCCAGCGGCGCCTCCGGTTCCAGCTGCGCGCACCGGCATCGAGCGAATGGACGAACCGGATCCGTTTGACAATCAGCGCGCGGCCGCCGTCCACCGCGAAAACTCAAGACCTGAGCCCGCGGCTGCCGAGCCTGAGGTCACAGAACGCGCCGACACCACCCACAAGCCGAAGACCACGATGCCGCGAGTCGCGGGGACTTACAAGTTGCCCCCCAGCAGCTTGCTGCATCGCTCCGATGAACAGCAGGCGGTAGACGCGCAGGAACTCAAACTGCTCGCCCAGGTGCTGACGGACAAGTATTCCGAGTTCGATGTTCATGGTCAGGTTACGCAAATCAATCCCGGACCGGTGGTGACGACGTTCGAGTACAAGCCGGAAGCCGGCATCAAGTACAGCCGCATCACCAATCTCACCGACGACCTCTGCCTGGCTCTGAAGGCGGAGAGCATTCTGATCGAACGCATGGCGGGCAAATCGACGGTGGGGATCCAGGTACCCAACCGCGAGCGGGAGATCATCTGGCTGCGGGAAAATATCGAGTCGCCGGAGTTCCTCGGCTCGAAGTCAAAGCTGACACTGGCGCTGGGCAAGGACATCAACGGCCGCATTGTCGTAGCCGACCTCGCGGGCATGCCGCACCTGCTGATTGCGGGTTCGACGGGCGCGGGCAAGAGCGTGGCCATTAACGCCATGATCATGTCGATCCTCTATAAGTCGACACCCGACCAGGTGCGCCTCATACTGGTCGACCCCAAGCGCCTGGAACTCGGGAACTACGAAGGCGTGCCCCACCTGTTCACGCCGATCATTACCGAGCCGAAACTGGCCGCGAATGCGCTGAGGAATGCCGTGCGCGAGATGGAGCGTCGCCTGAAGCTGCTGGCCGAGAGACAGGTGCGCAACATCGATCAGTACAACAAGCTGTTCGACAGCGAGGGCTCTCTGAATCTGTTCGGGGAGAGTTCCGAAGAGCGTCCCCTGCCTTATATCGTGATCATCATCGATGAGTTGGCCGACCTGATGATGCTGGATTCGGGCAACGTGGAAGAGTCGGTTACCCGCCTGGCACAAATGGCACGTGCGGTCGGTATCCACCTGGTGCTCGCTACTCAACGCCCGTCTGTCGACGTCATCACAGGATTAATCAAGGCGAATTTCCCCGCCCGCATTTCGTTCCGCGTGGCGACGAAAGTGGATTCGCGGACGATTCTCGACGCCAATGGGGCCGAAGCGCTGCTCGGCAAAGGAGACATGCTGTACCTGCCCTCGGGCTCCGCGCGCGTGCACAGGCTGCATGCGCCCTTTGTAACGGAAAAAGAAATCGCCGCGGTGGTGGAATTCTGGCGCTCGCAAGGTACGGCGGAATATCAGCAGGCGTTCCTGGAAGCGCCGAGAGAAGAGCGCGAGAACGGCGCAGCCGGCGAACTGGGCGAGGGCGACGAAGGCGAGAGCGATCCTCTATACGAAGATGCGGTGCGCTTGGTAATTGAGTTTGGAAAAGCCTCGACTTCCCTGCTGCAGCGCCGGTTGCGCATTGGTTACGGACGGGCAGCCCATTTGATCGATCTGATGGAGCGAGACGGCATTGTCGGCGCCGCCGACGGTCCCAAGCCGCGTGAAGTACTGAAGCGGCCCGACTGGTTTTCCGAAGTGGAAGAATCCATGCGCTAGGCGGGTTTAGAGTAGTGAGTAGCACCTTTCCCGCACTGTCGCCAGATACTGCCGTCTCAAACCACGACCAATGCCGCTCTAGTACTATGTTCTGAGTGATTCCGGCGGTACAAATTCCCGCTGAAAAGAGACTGGCACGGGCCCTGTTGATTTGTCCTGCGTCAGTTTGGTTGCTATTGGCAACAGCCAGCCTCGCTGCCTATTGCCAGATCAGCACCGCCGGCAAGACCCGCATCTCTCCCGCCGCGCAAACCGCTTATCAGCATGGAATGGAGGCGGTCCAGGCCCGCGACCTGGCAACGGCAAAAAGTGATTTTGAAAGGGCGGTTCGCCTGGCGCCGAGTAGTCCCGATGCTCACAATTCATTGGGATGGGTCATGCTTAACCAGGGTGACCTTCAGCATGCGATTGCGGAGTTCCACAGTGCGCTTCGGCTCAAGCCGGGATTCACTCAAGCTCACATCAACCTGGCTAATGCGCTCGCACACTCGAATGATCTGGACGGCGCCTTAGCCGAGGCACGGACAGCAGTCACATCAGCGCCCAAGGACTCTGAAGCTCACCGCACGCTGGCGCAGGTCCTAAGCTTCCGGAAAGATCTTCCCGCGGCAATTGCGGAAATGAAAAAGGCGATCGAGCTCGATCCCAAGCGTCCGGATTTGCAGGATGAACTGGGGTCGCTATTCGCCCAGTCGCAAAACTTCGATCAAGCCAAGAAGCAATTTCAACAGGCGCTCGCAGTCGATCAGCAATACGAGCCCGCGCAGCTTCATCTGGGCGTGGCACTCGCTACAGCCGGCGACAGGGAGGGCGCTGAATCCGCACTGACGCAAGCGGTCAAGCTTGAGCCCGAGGATGGCCTTGCGTGGTACTACCTGGGAGGAGTGTTCGAAACGAAGGGCGATACAACGGGCGCGCTGCACGCATACCAAAAAGCGGCGGATCTTCGGCCAGAAATGCCGGCAATCCAAACACACCTTGGACTGTTGCTGCAGAAACTTGGCGATCCGGAAAAGGCCGCGGCCGCGTTCGCGAAGGTCACGCAAGCCATGCCGAACGATGCCGACGCCGACAACAATCTTGGATTGGCGCTCATGCAACACGGCGAGGGAGACGCCGCGGTCAAGGAGTTCCAGTCCGCTTTGAAGCTGCGGCCCGATGACGCGGGCATACGCGCGAATCTCGGGGTCGCGTACTTGCAGAAATCCGATTTCGATGCCGCTGAAAAGGAGTTGCGTGACGCGATCAAGCTGGCACCGGATAAGGCCGACTTGCACTACAACCTGGCGCTCGCATTGAAGTTCAAGGACAATCTACCCGGCGCAATTTCTGAGTTACAGGAGGCCACGCGGCTCGATCCCAGGCTGGCCGACGGCTTCTACACGCTCGGAGTAACACTTTGGCAAAAGGGCGAGTTCCCTGCGGCCGCGGAACAGCTGCAGCGCGCGATCCAGATTCAGCCTAATTACGCCGAGGCGTACTACACTCTCGGCACCGTGCTCAAGCAGATGAACAAGCTTCCCGAAGCGGCTGACTCGCTGCGCCAGGCAATACGGCTGCAGCCGGATTTCGTGGGCGCGCACACTACGCTCGCGGCGGTGCTGCGGCAGATGGGCGACAGCGCTGGCGCGGAATCCGAAAGTAAAACCGCGGCGCAGATTACGAAGGAGAAGACCGGCATCCAGGCAGCCACATTCGCAACCAACTCCGGCAAACGCCTGCTGACGGCAGGCGATCTGGACGGCGCCATTTCACAGTTTCGCAATGCGACCAGGCTTGCGCCGAGCTATGCGCCCGCGCATTATCAGTTGGCAGTGGCGCTGTCACGCAAGGGTGAATCGAGCGAAGCCGGCGAGGAATTCAAGAAAGCAGCGGAGTTGGATCCAAAACTGAGCCCACCCTAGGCGGGTTGGGAAAACACGTAAAGCTGTCTGCGCCATGAGCGGCTTGGGTGAGGTCAAGAGGCGTCGACGGTCTAGCCGCCGCTTTTTCTTATGACCAAGATCTGACTTTCCACCGGAACGCCACGCGTGACTTTCACCCGCAGCACCGCCTCGAAGGGCTTCAGTTGGCCGGTGTTGGTCACGCTCATACGCGTGAGCAGTTCTTCTACGGAGCTCTGGCGACATACGTATTCGGCAGCCGCCTGCGTGCCCATGGTGGTGGTCCCTGCGAGGATGAGGACCCAGCGCGTGGGATTCAGACCAGGGACGAGGCCGATCACCGCGTAATCCTCGCTCAACGGCAGTTTTGATGGGGTGCCGAGAAAATACTTTGGCTCGTCGGGCTGGGGATGCACATTCACGATGGCAAGATCCCCTTTGCGCGGCCCGGAATCCATTCGCTGAAATACAAATTCATGGGTGCTGGGAATGTCGCGCAGGGTGAGATTCTCCGCCGGCGATCCCACGAAAATCAGGTTGTTATTCTTGGCATCATCCAGGGTGAACAGGCTGCCACGCTTGATGCGAATGCTCCGATGCAGCAGCGCGAACACCCGATCTAGCTCGTGCACCGCCAGCACCTCGCCGACACCCGTGTAGTGATCGAGAATGACATCGTGATCGCGAGAGTCATGCAAGGCGTCGAAGTAGCGCATGCCAGTCTCGGGACGCCCCACGAACGCGCCGTTGCTGAAGATGACTTGCGGTTCCTCTGCGCCGGATACAAAGCCATTCCAGAAAATCCGAAATGCGGCAGGTACCGGCTCATCCTGGCCGGAAGCACCGGCCACGGCGGTCTTACGACTGGAGATCATACCTAGCAGCGCTGCCACCGAGAGTGCTAACAGAAATGCCAGCACGACCGTGGCAAAGACCCAGGCGCGATTCCCCGACTGCGCCTCCCCCATGCGCAACTCGTGCTCAGGCATTGCGGGAGTCCTGTCAGGAGTGCGGTGGTGAAATGAGAGAAGGTACGAACCCTTGGGCACTTCAACGACGATGGGATCGTCGGCGCCTTCGTGCGCGTAGTATTCGGCGAGTTTCAGCCGGAGCCGGCTGGCTTGGACTCGAATGGTGGAATCCGACTGGGGATCGAAATCCGAGGGACGCCCGAAAACTTCGGTCGCAATCTGGTATTCCTTCAACGGCACGCCCGGATGATCGACTGCCCGCTCGGCTAAATAACGCAATAACCGGCACAGCGATTCCGAACCGTGCAGGACTTTGCTTGCGGTAATCCGGTCAATCTGCCCCAGATATTGTTCTCTCTGGGATACGCGTGGCCCTGTTACATGCATGTGACAACAAGGTAACAAGCTGTTCCCGCCACTGCAAGGGTTGAGCTTACTCTTTTAACGGTTACAAACCTGATGAAACTTCGTTGTTGGTTATGGCTTCTGATAGAAGCCCACACCCATATGGAAGAGTGAGGTGAGGCTGTGAATCGCGAATGAGAGCGGTCATGCTCGCGCTATTCGCTCGATGTAAGTGGCGGGAAAATTAGAACTTGCTTCAGATCTCGCCGATTGCGAAGTCATTTTGAACCAAGTCGCGCGAAGATAGTTGCTTCATCTTCTCTACTCTTTTCCATAGCAGCGTACGTTCATGGTTCCGAAAAATGTATAGCGGATTTTGGATTCGCCGCAATGCGTGCAGCTCCAAACAATGCAATCAAGAATTTACGACGGCAACAACTTCGGCGTGTTAGCTGCACAGTAAATAACAGACGTGTGCTAGGGGTGTCTCTGAGGATGGCGAGTGCTTTGGATAACATCTGCGGGTGAATCCTCGCGTGGTTGTGCGACCGCGTTGAAAGCACCGAACGCTTCTCTCCCGGGCGCCTTTTCTTCCCACTTGTTTCACGGATAATCCGAGCTGCCATCGCACTCGGATGCGGTAGGAGGAGGGCAATGAGGAAGTCAGCGGTTCTTCACTTGATTGCCGTGTGCGGCTTGGCTTGTTTCCTCTCCACAGCGAGCGCTCACGGTCAGGCGGTATACGGAAGTATCCTGGGTACAGTCACAGATCCGCAAGGCGCAGCCGTACCTAATGCGAAGGTCACGGTTACCGATCAGCGCAAGGGTACGTCGGACACGGCGACCACGAACGGAGACGGCAATTACTCCGTCACCCACCTGATTCCAGGTATTTACAGCGTGCATGTCGAGGCCCAGGGATTCAAATCCATGGACCAGAAGGACATCAATGTTTCCGCCGATAGCGGCGCGCGTGTGGATGGCCAGCTACAGGTCGGCTCTACCAGTGAGTCAGTTGAGGTGACGGCGGAAGCTCCGCAGCTTAAAACCGACCGCGCCGACGTGGCCATTGAGTTCAATCAGAGATACGTCGAAGACCTGCCGGTTCTGAACCGCAACTTCACCAGCTTCGAGCTTCTTTCCCCCGGCACGCAAAAGCTGGTTGGCTGGAGTCACGCGGCAACTGAAAACCCGCAAGGCGGCCAACAAATCTTTGTGAATGGCCAGCACTTCAGCGGAACAGGCTTCGAATTGGACGGCACCGACAACCAGGATCCCATCCTTGGGATCATTGTCGTGAACCCCAACTTGGAAGCCATTCAGGAAACGAAGATCTCTCTCCAGAACTATGACGCCGAATTCGGCAAGGCAGTCGCGGGGCTGGTGACCGTGCAGACTAAGTCGGGCAGCAACGACTTGCATGGCAGCGCTTTCTGGTTCCGCCGCACGGATGCTTTGCAGGCGCGCGATCCGTTTACGCAATTCGCTCCCGACCCACTGACCGGACGCTTCATTCCGCCTTCGCGCTGGCAGCAGTTCGGCGCGACCATCGGCGGTCCGATCATCAAGAACAAACTGTTCTTCTTTGGCGACTACCAGGGAACGCGGCAGGTGGTGGGCATCACGAACCCATTGTCCATTCCAACCAGTACCGTGCTGAGCACGTGCACTGCGTCGACGGGGTTCTGCGACTTGAGCCAGTATCTTGGTCAGGTACCCGGTGGCGGACAGGTTTATGACCCTACGACCGGTGACGCGAAGGGCAACGGCCGGACGCCGTTTGCTGGTAACCTGATTCCAGTCAGCCGGCTATCGCCCCAGGCCGTCGGTATCCTGAAGGCGTTTCCCACGCCGCAGAGCAGCGGCATCAACCACAACTTTATTGCTTCGGGTGGTGGGCCGTTCACCCAGAACAGCTTTGACACTCGCGAAGACTACAACTACAGCGACACGTTGCAGATCTTCGGACGCTTCAGCCTCGATTACTTCAGCCTGTCGGGCGGCGGATCGCTGCCTTCGGTCAATGGTCTTCCTGCGTTGAACGGAATCGGCTTCGGTCCAGGCGGCTTGGCGGGCAGTTCGAATGTCCACAACATCAGCCTGGCGACGGGATTCACCAAGACCCTGAGCGCTACCCTGCTGACCGACTTCCGCTTCGGGTACTTCCGGTACAATCCGCAAACCGCGAAACCGGATGCCGGCACTCCCATGGATACCTTCGGCATTCCGGGGCTGAATAATCCTGCGCAGGCCGATGCGACCGCAGGTTTGGCTGCTTTCTTCCTAGGCGGCCAGGATCTGGGCACGAACGGGGCGCCTGCGAACGGCAACCAGGGCCAGGCGATCACCAACTTCGGTGACGGCTTGAACGTGGGCCGTTGCAACTGCCCCTTAACCGAAAACGAGCACCAGTATCAGTTCGTGAACAACTGGACGAAGATGCTGGGCAATCACCAGGTCAAGTGGGGGGGCGACATACGTTTCGCGCATAACCTGCGCGTTCCCAGCGACGCCAACCGCACCGGCCAACTGAACTTCAGCCCGGAAGGCACATCGCTCGCAGGTAATGGCGGGTTGGACCTGGCGACGTTCCTGTTAGGCGACGTGACCAGCTTCCAACGCTATGTCAGCACGAGCCTGGACGCGGCGGAAAGCCAGAAGCGGCTCTTCCTGTACGGTCAGGACACCTTCCGCATGACGCCAAAGTTGACCATCAACTACGGCTTGCGGTGGGAGCTATACACGCCGGAGAGCGTTAACGGCCGTGACAAGGGTGGATTCGCGAATATCCGCGGCTTTGGCAACAACGGTCTGGGCGTGGTTCGTGTAGCTGGCGAAGGGCCCTATGGCCTGAACGGCAACATCGGAAACAACCTGACCGCCTTCGCTCCACGCCTGGGCATCGCTTATCAACTCAACAGCAAGACGGTGCTGCGCATGGGTTATGGCCGCAGCTTTGACATCGGCGTGTTCGGGTCGAACTTCGGGCACACCGTCACCCAGAACCTGCCGGTGTTGGTTAACCAGCAATTGGCGGCCAGCAATCTGTTTACAGGAGCTTCCGACAATTTGACACCAGTGTTCACGATCGGATGCCCGGCGACGGGTTGTACTGCCTACAATGGCGGACCGACGTTGAGCACGCCGACTCCGTACCAATTTCCAACCAAGTTCGCCAACGGCCAACTGCCACTGCTAGGTCCGGCCAACAACGTTTCGCCGAAAGCTCGACCCACCTCACAGGTGCTGCCGACGCTCGACGCCTGGAACGTGACTATACAGCGGCAACTGACCAATACTCTCTCGCTGGAAGCTGCGTATATCGGCAACAAGGGCACACACGTATTCGCCGGAGACAGCCCTTCATACAATGCGAATCCGCCAAGCATAGTCGGCTTCGCTCAGGGTGTGGACCAGGCGCATCGCAGACCACTATTCAACCGGTTCTCGACCCCCTGCGTCGACGTGACCTGCACGGCGCCAGTAGTGCTCTGCTGTTCGAGCGACATTGGCAACTATCTAGGCAATGACGCGAACAGCATCTACAACGCACTGCAGATCAAAATGGAGAAGCGCTTCAGCCAGGGGCTGCAATTCCTCTCGCATTACACCTTCTCCCATGCCAATAAGTACGACAGCAACTACTACGCAATTAACCATGCCATAGCGTATGGCCCGGACGATCAGAACCGAAATCACGTTTGGGTCAACAACGTTGTGTACGAACTACCCTTTGGCAAGGGAAAATCGTTTTACGGGAACGCGGGGCGAGCGATGGACCTGATCGTCGGTGGCTGGCAGATCTCCGACACCATGAACTGGAGCAGCGGCCTGCCATGGACTCCGAGCACGGCAGAGTGCGGATCTGAAGAAGACGTAGGCATCTGCCGTCCCAACCGCGGTACCGGCTCGTTCCACACGGGCGCGGGAAAGTTCGACCCCATCGCTCACACGGTGACGTTCTTCACGCCGCTACCCTCGCTTAGCGGCCCATTTACCGACCCCGGTAAAGGTCACCTCGGGAACATTGGAGTGTTCAGCTTCCGCGGGCCTCGTGCATTCTTCGACGACGCCTCGGTGAGCAAGAACTTCGGTATTACAGAGCGTGTCAGGGCGCAGTTCCGGATGAATATCTACAATCTGTTTAACCATCCAGTGCTGGGCTTTAACTCCAACCAGAGCGGCACCGGGCAATGTATAGACTGTCCCAAGGCCGGCAAGATCAATTCGATCGAAGCGGATTCGTCGCCCGGATCGACGAGCGGCATGCGCCAGGTCGAGTTTGCGCTCAAGCTGAGTTTCTAAAAAGCTACGACGTACAACGCTGGAGGGGAGTCTTCGGGCTCCCTTTTTTTATTGCAGGCAAGAAGTCGCTGAGCACGAGAAACAATTCAAGGCGGGCAGCGGTTGGAAAACTTTGTGCTCTAATGGTGATCAACAACATCCCCAGGTGGATTCTTATGCTTGCGGTTAAGGCATCTCTGCTCGTCCTGCTGGTCTGCGGATCAGCCTGCGCCCAGGACAACACCGCGAATCCCGCGCCTTCTGCCGGAAGGTTGCAGGCTGGCGAGTCAACGTCACCAGAATCGGCTTTTGCGGAGCCCCGGAGGCTCCTGCAGCAAGGCAAAAGCGACGAAGCCATTGCCCAGCTTCAGCAACTGGCAACTCAGCGGCCAGGGCTCAAGGGGCTGTCACATGAATTGGGAGTCGCCTATTACAAGAAGGGCGATTACTTGAAGGCGGTGGATGCATTCAAAAAAGCAGTAGCTGAGGATGCCAATGACAGCGAGGGGGTCCAGTTGCTGGGACTGTCGTACTACCTGGCGGGACGTCCCGCCGAGGCGATTCCGTACCTGGAAAAAGTTCAGACGTGGTTTCCGCGCGCCAATGTAGACGCGTCGTACATTCTGGGGCTCTCTTACATCCAGTCAAAAGATTACGTGCAAGCCCGAAAGGCATTTGCCCGCATGTTCGATGTGTCGCCGGACTCCGCTCCCGCTTACCTGTTTACGGCTCGAATGCTGCTGCGGCAGGAGTTCGTTCCTGTCGCCGAGGAATATGCCCACAAGGCGGCGGAACTCGATCCCAAGCTGCCCCTGGTGCACTACCTGCTCGCCGAGCTGTATTTATTTAAGTCGCAGATCGGGGACGCCATTAGCGAACTGCAAAAGGAGCTGGCGCTGAACCCGGGATACGCGCCCGCGTATTACAAGCTTGGGGATGCCTACTCGAGAGTGCAGAAGTTTGACGATGCGGAGCGGGTACTGCAGCGTTCCATCTGGCTCGACTCTACTTCAACTGGCCCTTACATTCTTATGGGCAAGGTACTGGAAAAGAAAGGAGAAACCGAGTTGGCAGTACGCGCTCTGCAACGCGCCGCCACGATGGATCCCAACAACGCCATGACCCATCACCTGCTGGGACAAACTTACCGTGAGATGGGCAAGACCGCGGATGCGGATCGAGAACTGCACGAGGCGCAGCGCTTGCGCGAAGCCCAGGACGCGAAAGAGTGAAGTCACCGTCCGCTGGCTGCGGCCGAAGATCGCTCTTGCTGAGCGCTGCCTGCTGAGCCTGCTCGCTGGCCAGGCGGTCTACCATGTCTGCCGGCAGGGCGTGTAACAGCGCAAGAAACGCGGCATTGGTCCAGCCGAAGCCGATGACGTTCTGCTGATAACCGACAGAGACGTTGGCTTCGGTAGAACGATTTACGACGTTGTATTTCTCGACGATGATTCCCTGCTTGCGAAAATTTTCCGCGACGGTCGAGAGGAATTTGTAGGAAACGCGGTTAGCGTCATCGTCGAAACCATAACGACGGAGTCCCTCGATGGCGACCAACTGGGTGGGCGCCCACCCATATGGGTAATCCCACTGTCCGCCAGTATCATGGGGACTCATGTCAAGGCCGCCGGGCTGTTCAAAAATTCTGAGGTTCGCGGCCAAGGCCTTGGCTTGCTCCGGCGTGGCTAGTCCTGCCCACAGGGGGTAGTAGGTCGTGATGTAGTCGTAGGTGGACTTCGTCTCCGTTTTGAAGTTGAAGTCCATAAAGAGACCGCGCTTCTGATCCCATAAATACTGGTTCATGCGCTGCTTGCGCTCGGCCGCGCGGCGGCTCCAGGTTACGGCGTCATCCTGGTGACCGAGCAGCTTGCTCATCTGCTCAAGGTCCTTCTCGGTCTTGTAAAGCAGGCTGTTGAGGCAGACGGGCGCAAAGTCGTGAGTGTGGGAACCGAACGGGCCGAAGCGGTACGAGATGTCGAATCCCGACTCGCGCATGCTGCGGTCGCCTTTATAAAAGTCCGGGGTTAGCGCGTAGGTCTTGAGGACCTGGCAGCGCGGCGTGCCGGGAAACTCGCGATAGCTCTCACACAGTTGCAGGGGGAAGGTGAAGCCGATGACATCTTTGTCGTCCGGCTTGACTTCAACAAGCTCGCCTTTAGCCTGCTCGGGATGATCAAGATAGTACGCGGCTACTTTGCGGTAATATCCGTTCTCGTCCTGCAGTCCTTCCGCTACGGGACCTTCGCCAAAGTCGTAATAGCGGGCTAGTCCGGTGTTGCCGGCGAGGTGAGGGTCGCGAACCCATAGCTCATAGTCGCGGTTGGCGTAATTGTACGCCCGTGCCAGCCAATCGCGATCGTCTTTCCCTGCCTCTTTTTCCGCTTCGTAAACACCAAGGATCATCGAGGTGAGAAACGGGGGCTGCGATCGGGTTAGGTAATACGCGCGATTGGCGTTGAGAACTGCGCCGTAGTGCTCGATCTCAAAGAAAAAGTTGTCAACCATTCCGCGAGCCAGATGGATGCGCCCATCCTGTAGCAGGCCGCGGATGATGAAATAACTGTCCCAGCCATACATCTCGTTAAAGCGTCCGCCGGGTACGACGTAAGGATTCGGCAGAAAGAGCAGAGCGGCAGGACTAAGTATTTTTGTGTCAATCTGGCCGAGTTTGTGGATCACCACCGGAAGGTGCTGGATAGTAACCTTACAACTTTGCTGAAGTTTCTCGAGCTCCGGAGGTTCGGGGAAATCGGCCGGGAGATACAGTACAGCTCGCGCGGACAGCTTGGGATCGACCACGCTTTCGCAGCGCGTCATCGACCTGGTCAGGGTGTTCCAGCCGGAAGAAATGTAGTTGAGAATGGGCTTCAAACCGGCGTCGGTCGCGGTCTTCGCGGCAGTTTGCGCCTGGGCTGGGAGCAACAGCGAAAGCCATATCGCACACCAGACGAGCGCCGAGACACGCACCTTGCGTACTTGGATCATGCCTGTGTTTCCCACCATTCCTGTAGCTCAGACTATATGAGAGATGCGGATGTATTCAATGGAAGATGCGCCGAGAGCCGAGCGAAAGAAATAGGCGTGAACTGTATGTGGAAGGTGGATGTAACAAGGTCGAACCAGGCGCAACGATTCCCCGGCTATGGATTCTCGCTGGAAGTGGTGGCGACCTGATGTCTTCGCAGCCAATCGTCGGCCTGCTGCTGGGCTGCCAGCACTTGCGCCCGCGTCATCCTCGAGGTAAGCGCGGCGGCGCGAAACTTGCTGCCCTCGTCTCCTCCAGCGCGCGCCAGGATGCTCCAAAAATAGGCTTTGCTAATGTCCTTGGAAACTCCCATGCCACCCCAGTAATACGCGGCCAAGGTGGCCTGGGCAACCACGTGACCCTGTTCGGCGGCACGGTTGAACCATTGGGCCGCCTGAGCGTAGTCCTGCGGGACATCTTCACCCGTCGCATAACGGGAACCCAGCGCGAATTGAGCGTTGGCGTCGCCGTGCTCCGCCACGGTGCGCAACTCCTCTAAAGTGCCAGGCAGCGAGGTATGACGAGCAAATTCGGGAGCCTGGATAGGTTTCGTGATCCTTTGCTTCGCGGCGGCGTGGGCTTCGACCTTCTCCTGAATCCACGGCGCCAGCACGTAGCCCAAGACGAGTGCAATCAGCGCCGCGGCGGCGATCAAGAGCACGAGATGGGATCGTGGCACAGGGATCCCAGCGTCCGATTTGTTTTGATCTGCTTCGCCTGGAGCTTCGGTCCCAAACAGCGTACCGCTGTAGCCGACCCACGACCCAGGCGTTGCCTGCACCGCTGGCGCCGTATCCAGGACTGTCGCAATCAGACCCGCGATGCGCTGCAAGAGTGCGCAATCGGCATCGCCAAAGTGATTCGGCGTTGGAGAAAAGACTTCCAGAAGGCCCACTACTTGATCATGGCGAATGACGGGACCAGCCAGAATGGATCGTATGCCGAGTTGCTGACAAGTGTCGCGGTCGACCAAGTCGTTGAGGTCGGTGTCATCGCAGCGCAGCAATTCTCCCGCACGAACGCATGCACCGGAAAATCCTGACCCAACCTGCAATTTGCTGCCGACGCTTGGCGCATGGGACCCCGAACTCGCGCGACAGACCATGATTTCCTCAGCCGCTGACTCGTTCGGCCGAACCGCGATCGCGGCACCAGTTGCCCGCGTAAGCTGTTGGGCGCGAGCCGCGATGACCTGGAATGCTTCGTCAGGATTGCCGGAGATTGGTTGCAGTTCCTGCTCTAACTCAGCGATGACATCGGTTGCCGTTCGTAAAGCGTCAGTGGAGGGAGTTTCAATGTGGCGTGGTGTCACTATTGCGGATGTGTTGGCAGGCGCGCCAGCGGCCGTAGCGATCGGACTTTCGCCTTGCACTGCATCCTGGTGCTTCGAATAAGCCACCAGTGCGTTCACCATCAACCATTGCCTGAGCTCCTGGAGCGGCTCTTCGCCAAGTTGCTCGAAACGGATGCCCGCACGGCCGCGCTGGTCTGACCATATGACCAGACCTGCGGCTCGAATTTTCGGTGTCTCCCCCAAATCAAGAGCAAGGTTGACGCGATCATTAGGCCTGAGCGGTGGCTCTGCCTGCAGAGCAAGACCGTCTTCACTGATGTCAATGATTTCGCTGAGATCGAGCGCGGTGCGGCCGGGATCGTCTGCCAGGCTTGCGTATCCGGGGGAATGGATGCGGTGCCGTGGCCGGCAACGGCGATTGCGCGGAAGCGCGTTCTGCTCGGCTGTGGTCACCGCCGGATGAACGTTTTCCATGGCCAGATCAGGTACATCTTACCCTAGTTCTGGCTTCTCAGCTCCTGAGTTCTCATCGAGGAGTACCCCAGGTGAAATCTGCTTAGGGCAATGATGCGGGTGGGGGATCAGCAGGTCTTTACGTCGCGTCGGACGCGTTCACTTGCGGAAAGCTCCAAAGCCTACGCGCACCTGCAGCGTGTTCACGCCCGGGTTGGGAGAGGTCAGACCAGCATTTGAAATGTGCATGTAGCGAAGGTCGAAGCTTACGTTATGGCCGCCCCGCAAATAGTGGAAGCCCAAGGCCGCGCCCGACGTGAAATTTACGCTGGAGGTATGAGAGGGCACTTCGTGAGTCGTAAAGAGCGTCCCTCCTCCGAGCTCGAGGTAGGGTACGAGCGCGCCGCGCTGCACGAAATTCCACTTCAAGACCAGCGGATTTACGCCCGCGCCGTAAGCTGTATTGGCAGGTTGGAAGACGAGGAAAAAAGGCACTGCATCAACCGCATATTCGAAACTACCGCGCAGAAAGCCCGGCCCATGCGGGTCGGTAAGCACCCAGCCGTAGCGCAGGCCGGCATTCCAGACCCCGGTGTGCGACGTACCGCCTGGTACGGAGTGCCCGGCGCCCATCCAAAGCTGAATCTCGTGATCCCCGGCTTGCGGTCCACGTTGTGCTGCGGCAATCGCGCTAAACAGCAGTAACAGGGCACACAATCTGCGCATGCGGCTCCTTTGGTGCCGATCTCTTATTGGCGCTGGCATCCGGGGAGATGAGGCCGTTGTGCTTTCTCCTTTCCCCCACGTTCGTGCCATAGACGTGCAGGTCAGGATCGACGATTATACGAGGGCCGTCCCCCGTAGCGGCAGAGTCCTGCTGCCTGCTCAGATTTACCAGTTCAATTCAGAAGCAGCGCCACGGGACCCATGAATCTCGCCACCGTCTTGGTACGTTGTCAGCAGCTCTTTGAACTCTTCAAAGATGAAGAGGGCCAGGCCGTCAGCGAATATGCCGTGATGCTGGCGGTGATCATGGTTCTGGTTATCACATCGCTATGGCATATTGCGACCAATGCCAGCCGTACCTTCATAGAAGTCGGTTCCCAGATACGCTGATTGTCGTAATCAAATTATTCCAGTCTGCCCTGAAGATGTAACCTGCCCATTGTTCCCGCAGCGCAATCTTTCAGTTCAAATTTCCCACATTGCTCGGGGGTCAATTTTTGTTCGGGAATAGATGCCGGAGCAGCACGTATTCGTTCACCGGCTGGTCATCCTGCAGGGCTGGAGTCTGGGGTGAAAGGGCGATGACAGCGCTGATCGGAATCTCGCCGCGCAAGAGTTGATCAAACTGACCCTCGACCGTCGCCGCCGGCCCCCACTCGAGAAAATCGAGAGCCGCTTTTGATGGCAGGCGATTGGCCGATTCACTGGCGGATTTTGCCGGTATTGGAGTCATGCTGGCGAAGAAATGAATGCCGAAATGGGTTACGCCTCGGAACATGCGCACGTAGGGAAATGAGTCGGTGATAGCTCGCAAAGCCGCCACCTTGTCGACGGGATCGCCGCCCGGCAACCACTGCTGCAGTATTCCTCCAGCACGCAGACGTTGTTTCGCCAGCGCATAAAACTCCCGCGAGTACAACAGGCTTGAACCCGCCGCCTCCACCGGTGGAGGCGGATCCACGGTGATGACGTCGTAGGTATCTGTCGAGCGCTCCAGGTAGCGGCGGCCGTCGTCGATAACGACGCGTGACTGTGGCGAACGCAACACCTGGTCCGCATCGGCGTGAAAATAAGAAAACAGGCGGGGCACGCTGGGCGTTAGTTCCACCACCGTGGAATGAATTCCCCAGGACAGAGCGGAGCGATGCGTGGTGCCCATCCCAAAGCAGATAACCAGCACATCGTGCGGGTTTGCAACCAGGGCGAGAGGCACATGCACCATGAACTTTGTGACCGGGGTCAGGCTGGTCATGCCATTGCCGTTGACGAGCAGGTGCTTGTCGTCTCGCGAGGCACCCTCCGCGATAACCGTTGCGCTCGAGTCCCGCATGACCCGGCGTATGGGAAATTGAGCTTCGTAAGGGTGAGTTCCGAAAACCAGGGCACATCCGGCGAAGAGTAATCCGGCAGTGATTAAGGCTCTATTCCAAGTGTGTTTGGTGGATCCTTTCTCCTGCTGGGCGCTTTTCGCATAGAAGCCGACCGCAAACCATGGTGCGCTGAGTAGGACTGTGGTCCAGCGTTCGCTCAAGTGCGGCAGAAGCAAAAATCCGGCGATCAGCGGCCCCAGAATGCACCCGGCAACATTAATCGCATAGGCCGATCCTGCAGCGCGAGGATCTCCTTTGGATTCGCGGTCGATGAGCAAGGGTGTGACGAATCCTGCCGCCATCGCCAGCGGAAACACTCCCAGAGGAAGCCGGACGCGGTGTCCAATGTGCAGCAGGGGGTCGGCAGCTACAAGCGAGATCAGCCCACTCACCCCGACGAGCGGCCAAATGAAACCATTTGTGGATAGCAGCGCCAGCTTGCTGCGCCGGTAGATCTTGGTTCCAAGGAAGGTAGCTATGAGATAGGTCGCCAGGATGGCGGCAAATGCGTAGACCATGGTGCCGAGGTACGGTGTGAAGAGCCTGACCCACACCACTTCCATGCCCATGCTGGTCAGCCCCGTCGCAAACAGGAGACAACGCGTCCCGGTGTTTGGCGGACGGTGCCATTCGCGGGAGATTTGCGGCGAAGGCGCGTCTTCAATCTCAACAAGGGGAGGAGCGTACCGGCTCCGGATTGCGGCGCAACCCGCAATAGCGAAATTCAGCAGCGCGCCAACCCGCAACGTACCGGAAAATCCCAGTTCTTCTATCAGAAGAAGCGGAAAGATGGCTCCCGCCATCGCACCCAACACATTGGCGAGGTAAAGATAGCTGAACGAACGTTGCGAGTCCGGGTTCGAACCTCTTAGCGCCGCCATCGCCACCGGAAAAGTCGCGCCCATGCAGGCGCACCACGGCAGCAGCGATAACGCCAGGCAGATTCCGGAGACCAGCGAGTACGAGAACGAAGTCCAATCCAGTGTGCCGCCGAGGCGCGTTAATAGCTGGTGTCCCAAGTTCAATTCGTGCGGGACCAGGAAGGCGGAAATGCCAATCAACAACTCGGTCGCTGCGTAAATTAAAATGGGGGGAAACTTCGTCCGGGCGCGCCGGATGAGCTGGCCACCTGCCCACGATCCCAAGCCCAGCCCTGCCATGAACACCGAGAGAAAGGTAGAGACGAGCACGGTAGTGACGCCAAAGCGCGCCATTGCCATGCGCAGCCACACCAATTCATACAAAAGGCCGCAAAATCCGGAAACAAAAAAGAAGCCGTAAAACCAGGGCACAACCCGGCCCGGGGATTTTCCGGCCATAAGCCTTGCCGAGATTGGACCAGTTCCTACCGCCATTTCCTCTCCGCTGGACTTGCGGCGTTGAAAATGCCTAGAGTGAGATCCCGCCATCCACAGTCATAATCTGTCCGGTGATGAAGTGGGGAGCCGTGGCAAAAAATAAAACCGCCGTGGCAACGTCTCCCGCGCATCCGTTGCGTTTCATTGGAGTCTGACCCGCCATCCTCTTCATAAAGGCAGCCGCTGACTTTTCTCCCAGATCGATCATGCCTGGAGCGACACAGTTCACCGCGATTTCGGGCGCCAGCGCCTTGGCCATCACCTTAGTAAGCATATGGAGCGCGGCTTTCGACGAACAATAGTGGGCATGCGTCACCCACGGCTGGATCCCCCCCAGTGAGCCAACATTGATGATCTTCCCCCGGCGCTCGCGAACGGTCTTCAGCGCCTCGCGAGAAACCAGGAACGGGCCACGAGCATTCGACGCGAAGATCTCATCCCACTGCTTCAGGGTCAGCTTTTCAAAATCCACCGTCTCGTAATTCGCGGCGTTGTTCACCAGGATGTCGATGCCGCCCAGTTCCCGCACTGCCTCTTTGATCGTGGCCTTGACACTTTTCTCCTGGGTCACATCACAGCGCAAGGCGACCGCGCGAACGCCAAAACTGGCGAGGTCGATGACCGTATGCTGCGCCTCCCGCGCGGAGGTCAGGAAGGTAATGGCAATATCTGCGCCAGCTTTTGCAAGCGCTAAGGCGCAGGCGCGGCCGAGGCGTTTCGCGGCGCCAGTAATCAAGGCGGTCTTCCCGTAAAGAGGACGATCTGAATCGCTCGACATTGCTGGGATTGTAATTGATCGGGCGAAAGCGGCCTGCCCAGAGCTGATTATGGTCAACAGCGGCAAAACTTGCTACACTCCGCGCATAATGCAGGCCCGGGAGGTGGTCGTCTACTCGCGCAAAGGCTGCCATCTGTGTGAAATCGTCAAAGAAAGCCTGGCAAAGCTGCAGCGCCAGGGTGGCTACATTTGGCGTGAAGTGGATGTCGACTCTGACGAAGAGCTGCGCCGGCAGTTCACGGATGAGGTTCCGGTTGTCTTCATCAATGGCAGGAAAGCATTCAAGTATCGCATGGACGAACGCGAATTCCTGCGTAAACTCGCGAGCTAAACGGCCTCTTGCCGCTTGTCCAGCGGTGCTTGATCCCGGCTTCTCGTCCTATAATCTTGCCGATGCTCCGGACCCAACTTTACGCCGATCCTCGCGGCCTTTTCCTGCATGACGTGATTCTGAAATCATGCCGCCGTCTGGGGACCAAGACTGCAATCATTGATCCCTGGGCGAATGCTCGCCTTTCGTACGCAGAATATGGCGAAAGGATGGAGGCAGTGGCGAAGGGGCTGGTCGCGGCGGGTCTACAGCGGGGTGAAGTCGTCGCGATTTTCCTGCTGAACTCCTGGGAATTCTGCGTCGCGTATCACGCCATTACCCTGGCCGGTGGTATTCCTACCCTGCTGAATCCCGCTTACCGCGAGCGCGAGGTGCGGTATCAACTGCAGAACTCGGGCGCGGTCTTTTTGATTACGGCCGGCGAATTAATCAGCCAAATTGATTTATTAGGGTTACCGAATTTGCGGCGCGTATACGTTCGCGGTGAGATCAAAGGCGGCGACGATTTCACGCAATTGCAGCAACCCGTTACGGCCGGCATTCCCGCGCCGACGACACCGCCGGAGCAGACCGTAGCCGCGCTTCCCTATTCGAGCGGAACGACGGGCCTCCCCAAAGGGGTAATGCTGTCGCATTACAACCTGGTCGCAAATATCTACCAATTTGTCGCGCCCCATGCCTCTGAGATCAGCCAGGCCGACACGCTGCTCTGCTTCTTGCCGCTTTATCACATTTACGGCTTGAACGTGGCGCTTAACTCCGTTCTGGCATTGGGCGGCACTCTTGTGCTTATGCCCCGTTTGAATGTGGAGAACCTCCTGCGGCTCATGGTGGAGGAACGGGCAACCATGATGCCGGTAGTTCCCCCGGCGCTGAACGTTTTGACCCAGGCCGCCGAGTCCGGCCAGTTCCCAGCCAATCACTGCATGCGGTGGGTAAAATCCGGAGCGGCGCCACTGCCTCCCGAACTGGCCCGGCGCTTTACCCAACTCACGGGAATTCTGGTTTGCCAGGGCTATGGCATGACGGAGGCATCCCCAGTGACTCATATCGGATACCTGGATCCGGATCTATACAAGCCGGAGTCCATTGGACAGCCTCTGGCTCAAACTGAATGCCGCGTCGTTGACGAGTCTCAAAATGATGTCGGCGCTGAGCGGCCGGGTGAACTGGTGATGCGAGGACCTCAATTCATGCTCGGCTACTGGAAGGAACCCCAAGCTACGGCCGCCGTGCTGCGCGACGGCTGGTATTGGTCGGGCGACATCGTGAGACGCGATCCGCAAGACTTCTACTACGTGCTGGATCGGCGCAAGGAAATGATCAAGTACAAGGGCTTTCCCGTAGCGCCGGCGGAAGTAGAGGCACTACTGATGGAACATCCCGCGGTTCGGGACTGTGGGGTGGTGGCGAAAGCGGATCCGGCCGCGGGTGAGATTCCGTGTGCGTTCGTTGTCTTGCGTGAGAATTCCGCGGGCTCCAACCGAATGAAGGATGAGCTATGCGCGTTCGTGGCTGACCGCCTGACGCACTATAAGCAGCCGCGGGAAATTTATTTCGTGGACGCCGTTCCCCGCACGCCTTCCGGCAAAATCCTGCGCCGAGAGTTGAGGAAGGCCATCACCTAACCCGTGGTGCGGGGTCGCTTCTATCCGGCGCTACGCGTTTCTAACCTTCGGGAGCACCTCTCTGCCATAAAAATTGATGACCTTCTTCTGGTCTGGCTGGCCGGTATGAATGTTCACGATTGTGGCTCCACTCTGGAACAGTTCATTGACGACCTTGATATGTACATTGGGGTCGTTGCCAACCGGCCAGTCCTGATATACCTGCTGGAGCGGAATTTCGGAGTCGGCTTGCTGCTGAATGGCTTGCGGATCCCGGATGTTGTAGTACTTCTTGAATGCCTTGGGACCGAAACGCCAGAGCTCCGCCGCGGCTTGAGCTTCTTTCTCGTCGCCCACTACGACATATTGCTCGATCAGCACCGGCATCTGCAAAGGATCTTTGCCCGCTGCTTTGGCTCCATTCTCATATTCCGATTTGTATTGCTTCCAGGTCTTGGGATCGGTGATCAGGCCGTCCGCTTGACCCGCGCGGCGCATGGCTTTTGGCCCGTTCGCCGCCATCAGCAGCGGAATTGTTTTGGGCGGCGGGTCGTAAATCCTTGCATTGACGTTGTAATACTTTCCCTTGCAGGCGACCTGCTGGCCTTTCCACAGCTGGCGAATCAACTCCGTCGCCTCGATCAGCCGCTCCGAGCGCTCGGGCCACTTGGGCCATGAGCCCACGGCTGCTTGCTCGTTCAGCGCTTCGCCGGAACCTACGCCGAGGAAGATGCGGCCCGGATACAACAAGCTGAGCGAAGCAAAGGCTTCGGCGACGACAGCGGGGTTGTAGCGAAACGTAGGACAGGTGACGGTTGTGCCCATCCAAACGCGACGCGTGCGCTGCCCGGTCGCGCCCATGGTGACCCAGGCTTCCCCCGAATGCCCTTCATTGGTTTGCCACGGCTGCAGGTGATCGCTGGTGGCCAGCAGATCGAATCCAGCTTGCTCCGCTGCCGCCCCCAATTCCACCAGCTGCGTGACCGGGAACTGCTCGTGCGGGAGCATGAATCCCATCATTCGCTTGCCGAGCACCCCGTTGCCGTTGGTCGAAGCGCCGCCCTCGCTTTGCCCTATGGCTCCAGGCAGGGCGCGTGCACAAATAGAACTGCCGAGCAACGCGCCCGCGGTCTTCAGTAGAGAGCGGCGGTCAAAACGGTAGGGATCTCCCGCATGCGTCCGAATCTTCGAGGGGTCTTGCATGGTCTATCTCCCGACATGAGTTGTAAGCACTTTTGCGGAGTACCTTCGATGCGGCTGAGCTGGGAGGGGTTTGCGAAGAGAAACGGCGGTTATGGCTGCGAGTCGGGACCGCGACGCTTCAGCGTGGGACGTCCATCGCCGGTTGAGCTGTCGTCAGCTTGCCCACCGTGCCGGCGGCGCAAGGTTGGGTGATCGACCATGCCGCCATCGATCTTGTGCCGGTTTTCAATCTCCGCCAGGCGCGTTTTGATGTCCTCGAACTCCGAGCTATCGAGCTTGTACTGCGCCCGCTCGGGCAAGACCGAATTGATTTCACGCTGCGTTTTCGCGATGCGATCCGGAGTTTGCGGGTGCGTGCTGAAAGCTTTTGCCAGAGTTCCAGGCTTTTCCTTGTTCAAGGCCTCGACTTTCTCGAAAAACGCGGTGAAGGCCTGCGGGTCGTAGCCCGCTTTATACATGTACTCGACGCCGAGGAAGTCGGCATCGGACTCGAAGCCTCGCGAGAATTTGAGAAAGGTCATGGGCAGCGCGAGGCCGGCGGCATTCTCGATGGCATAGCCGATCCCCCCTCCCACGAAAATCAGGGGTATCGAAGCAAGGTTGAACAGTTGCCCACGAGTATTCTCGCGTGCCGCGTGGCAGGCCGCGACATGGGCGATTTCGTGCGACATCACCCCGGCTAACTCGGCCTCGTTCTCGGCGGCAAGAATCAGCCCCGAATCCACGTAAAAGAAACCGCCGGGCAGGGCGAACGCGTTCACCTCGTCGGAGTCAATGACCTTGATGGTGAAAGGAACCAGTGCATCAGAGTTGCGCACTAGATTCTGGCCAAGACGGTTGATGTACTCGGTGACGACCGGATCCCCGATCAGCTTCGAACTGCTTTCCACCTGCTCGGCAAAGGATTTGCCCATCGCGATTTGCTTGTCGAGGCTGTACCAGTTCCCCAGGCCTCGTCCGCAGCCCACGTTGCGATTGCCGATGGCATCGATGTCTTTCAGTCCACCGGAATGAGGTTTGGCAGGTTTATCGGAGTTTTGAGAAGGCGCTTCTTGGGCGATTACAGGGATGCACGCTAGGAGGAGACAGCAAAGGAACGCGAAGATCGCATAACGATGCTTCATGACTGGCCCACAGCAGCTTTCTTCTGGCTGTTTGGATGCCTTGTCCTTACGCAAAGGTTATCAGCAAAATGGTTGGCAGGCAGCAAGGAAAGTAGATGCCGGGTGTGGCTCGCGGGGTGCCACGCTTTCTGCGTGGGGAGAAGCCCGATCCCTGTCGTGACGCCATCCATGGCGATTCTCGCTTTTTTTAAGAGCCCCGAAGGGTCCAAACGTAAGCGAGACTCAACACGATCATGACGGCGGTTGTGACCCATGCGACCACGTTGTAGAAGCGCGAATTGGTGAACTCTCCCATCAATTCCTTTTTGTTGACCAGAAGCAGCATGAAGATGAGCACGAAGGGGATTGCGATTCCGTTGATGACCTGGGACAAGATAGAGATCTGGATGAGCGGGAGATTCGGAGTCAGGATCACTCCGGCGCCAGCGACAATCAGAATTGTATAAAGCCAATAAAATACGGGAGCCTCGCTAAAGCCTTTCCCTACGCCCGATTCGAATCCCAAGCCTTCGCAGACCGTATAGGCCGTCGAGAGCGGCAGGATGGATGCCGCGAACAGCGACGCATTGAACAATCCCATGGCAAAAAGAATGTAGGCGTAGTCGCCCGCGAGGGGGCGCAAGGCCTGGGCGGCGTCCTTGGCGTCAGAAATATTGTGGAAGCCATGCACGTACAGGGTAGCGGCGCAGGCCACGATGATGAACCAAGCAACCACGTCGGTAAAAATGCAGCCGGTGACGACATCGATCTGCGATGCCTTGTATTGGCGGCGGGTAACGCCTTTCTCGACAATGGACGATTGCAGGTAGAACTGCATCCAGGGCGCGATGGTGGTGCCCACCACTCCGATTGCCATGTACAGGTAGCTCTGGTGCAGCATGATGTCCTTGGGCGGCGGCTTCACCGTCGAGATCAAGGCATCCAGCCACTCCGGCTTGGCAAAAAATCCGGCGAAAAGATAAGTGATGTAGAAGAACGATGCGGCGAGGAATACTTTTTCGACGCTTTTGTACTGGCCCTTTACGACAATGAGCCACACGATGACGGCGCAGATGGGGACGGTGATGTACTTGGAGAGCCCGAACAGCTCCAAGCTTCCCGCGATCCCCGCAAATTCGCCCACCACATTGCCAAAATTGATGATCAGGATGCCGATCATCATCAGAAAAGTGATGCGAAACCCGAATTCTTCGCGAATCAGGTCGCTGAGGCCTTTGCCGGTGACCGCCCCCATGCGCGCGGCGATCTCCTGAATCACGATCAATGCTACGGTGACCGGAATCAGCGTCCAAAGGAGGGTGTTACCGAACTGGGCGCCCGCCTGCGAATACGTAAGGATGCCATTGGCATCGTTATCTACGTTCGCGGTAATGAATCCCGGCCCTACGACTGCAAAGAACAGTAGGATCCGGATCTTCCAACGCTTCAGGAATCTCATGCGCGCAGTTCGGATACATAAAAGTGGACAACCGAGGCAACAGGATAAATGCAGTTGCGAAATCTGAACAGAACGAACTGCGGCACGTGGCAGAGGATGAGAGGAAGTGTCTGAGCGTTTACAGTTTTGCGCGCAGCATGCTGATGACGTCGTCGGAGGTGATCACGCCAGTCAATTTCTGATCGCTATCCACCACGGGAAGGGTCAGCAGGTTGTACTTGTCGAACAGCTCGGCCACTTCTCTCTCCCCGGCTCCGGCGCGGGTGAAGATCAGTGGCTCCTGGGTCAGCGATAGCAGCGGAGTTTTTTGCGGAGCCAGCACCAGTTTGGCGAGGGGCACGGCGCCCGCCAGCGTCCCGTGCGAGTCCACCAGGTAGACGGTACTGACGGTCTCGACCCCGCCCTCGAATTGGCGTAAAGCATCGATGGCGTCGTCGGAGGTGGCATGCACCGGAAGCGCCAGGTATTCGGTCGTCATACGACCGGCGGCGGTGTTCTCCTTGAACTCCAGGAGTTCCGAGACTTCCTGTCGCTCTTCGGGCTCCATCTGCACCAAGATTTCTTCGGTGCGCTCTTCGGGGAGGTCGGCCAGCAGGTCGGCGGCCGCGTCCGGCTCCATTTCTTCGACAATATCGGCCGCCCGGTCTGAGTCGAGGGACTCCACGATCGATTTCTGCACCTTGGGATCGACTTCCTCCAGGGCTTCGGCGGCAACTTCCTCGTCCAGGGTCTCGAACACGGCTTCGCGCTCATCGGGTGCCAGTTCTTCCACGATGTCTGCAATATCGGCAGGATGGAGCTTGGCCAAGCGTTCGTGGGAAATCTTTAGTTTTACCCGGCGGGCCGGATCCGTCTCGATCAGGTCAACGAATTCCCATGGGATCAGTCTGGGCGGAATATTTTTCAGCAGCACCTGCAGTGCCGGCCGGGGAACAACTCCCTTCAGAAGGCGCCGCACCGCACCGCGAGCTCCGACGTCGACAGAACCCACCTTCAGAGTAGGGTGGTGGTCGGCCGCCTCGGCATGCAGGTCCACATCATTCACCCGCACGACTTTGCGGCCATGAACATCGATTACCTGCTGGTCCAAGAGGTCCCGTTCCAGGAAAAAGTAGCCTTCGCCCCCGTTACTCTCTGCCCAGTGGGACGCGGAGCCGCGCGCCCGAATGCCTCCATTGATCGATACCACCGAGGCGAACGGCAGCAGTCGGTCACCTGCCTTCGTGCGGACCACCAAGATCGCTACCCTGGCGCGATCTTCCTGGGGAGCTAACGCGAGTTCGCGCACCCGGCCCCGGGCTTTGCCGGAGACGTCAAACACGGGCGCGCCGAGCAGTTCCGTGAGTGCAACTGTCGCCATCGCCCTGAGAATACTCACTTGTCGACGCGGAATCCAGACACCAATGACCAATTTTTTCGAGACTTCGGTGTCGGGCATCATGCAGGAGGCCCTGACCAAAACGGGAGAAAGCTCGATGAACCCAGCGCCATTGTCTTCGGTCGGCGCCCGATTAAAAACCTCGAGAGGCGCCAACGTGAAAACCTGGGAGCTCGAGGAAAAAGTCTTCTCTCGCTGAAATCGAGCGCGATGATGTAACTCATTGACAATCGATACTATGGAAGGGCAAACTACCGGATTCGCTGAGCCGGGCTGTTCGCGTAATGCTAGGCGGAGCAGCGGAACTGGTTTGCAGAGTTAAACCGGTGGTTTCGGAATTGCCAAGCTTGCTATCGGCCTCGCGCCTATGAGCCACAAACAAGTCTCCTACACCCTGGATTCCACGTTGGAGACGGTCAACAACGCCGAAGAAACGGCCAGCCGCATGGCGGCGGAAGCCGGCTTTGGCGATGAAGACGTCATGAAGATTTCGATGGCGGTGCGCGAAGCCGCGGTCAACGCGGTCCTGCACGGCAACGCTTACGATCCCGGGAAAAAGGTAACGCTGGCGTTCGAGCGCACGTCCGACGATCTTGTCATCACCATTCGTGATCAGGGCAAGGGGCTGGATCCCAGCAAGATTCCTGACCCGTTGGCGCCGGAGAACCTGCTGAAAACTTCCGGGCGGGGCATTTTTATTATCCGCTCGTTCATGGACGAGGTTGAAATCAACCCGTCCCAGACGGGCACTGAAATCAAACTCGTAAAACACGTCCACGGCTGAGCCGGGGCGCAAGGAGGGTTCCAGTGAGCATGAAATCCAGTACTCGCCAGGTGGATGGGGTCACAATCGTGGATCTGAGTGGCCGTATCACGCTGGGCGAGGGCAGCGTCATGTTGCGCGACCAGGTGCGCGACCTGCTGTCTAAAGGTCAAAAGAAAATTCTTCTGAACCTTGGCGACGTCAACTATATCGACAGCTCCGGCATCGGTGAGCTGGTAAGCGCTTTTACCACTGTCAAGAACCAGGGCGGCGAGCTCAAGCTCCTCAACCTGACCAAGAAGGTGCACGACCTGCTGCAGATAACGAAGCTCTACACCGTGTTTGACGTAAAGGACGACGAGGCCGGCGCGGTAAAGTCCTTCAGCTAGCCCTTCTCTACCATTGATGCCCAGGGCCGGCAAAATCCCGGTCCTGGAGCGTCGCGCCGCCCTGCACTTGCCCTCATATCATCCTGGTTGCTGATGCGATGCGGCATTGCGCATTGTATTCAGTCCCAATCTCCAGCGTCATCCAATGCTCACTTTTATGGGTGATGCATTACCTTGACCAGGGCCTCGGGCAGCCGCACACTCGCGACTGAAAGCTGGTCCCCATGCTTGCGAGGATTATCTTCAGCATTGCTTTATTCGGCTGCGCGGCCGTACCCGGATCGGCGGAATGCGTTCCCTTCTCCGAAGCCCTTCAACACGTTGGCTCCACGCGTTGCGTCAGTGGCACGGTGCTGAACGTCCAGGAGGGCAGCCGCGGGGTGACATTCCTCGATTTCTGCCAGGATTTCCGGGTTTGCCCATTTACGGTCGTGATCTTTGCCTCCGATCTGAAACACGTGGGGGACGCACGGCAGTTGAAAGGAAGAAACGTCGAAATCAGCGGGACGATCAAGGTTTACGATGGCCGAGCCGAAATCATCCTTAGCCGGCCAAAGCAACTGGGCAAAGATGCGCACCTGGTGCCGCCGCTACCCAAGCAATACGACGTTGAACGCCACGGCCGCTATAGCGCGGGCAGCTTCAGCCATCCCGGTTCGCCGGCAAAGGCCAAGAAAAAGAAGCAGTCTCCGCGCGTACCTATCGAGGATCCGGCGGAAACGGCGGAATCGCTGAATCAGTAATCGGTGCAGACTCCCGCTTCACACCATGCCCTTCCTCAACTCTTCCAGCGGGTACCTGGTACCCCGCCATACGATGCCATCGTTCCATAGCGTGTGCCCCATAGAACGCAGCAGCGTGTACATGAACAACACCGTGCTGATCGGGTGCAGGAAGAAGTAGTACGGTTCCACCGCGGACCGCGTAGACATACCCGCGTAGATGGCGAACATGGACAACAGCGCACCCGCATAAGGAATGCGGGCACCACCGTGAGCCAACCACATCCCGAGAAACGGCCCGAGGTTCAGAAATCCCAGCATGAAGGCCGACGCCAGCGTGCGCGGCCATTGAAATGAAAGTATCGCGAAGAAATTCTTGGTCAGGTTGCGAACCACTCCCATCGCGCCCTTTGCCCAGTGAATGGAAATCAGGTCATCCCCGAACACATTGCGTTGCGCGAACCCGGCGTTCTTGAGGACCTTGCCGAGCTTCATATCGTCGAGCACTTCCATGCGCAGCGCGCGATATGTGCCCACGGCTTCATACGCCTGCCGGCGCACGCAGTTGAAAGCCCCCACTCCCATGTGGTCGCGGGTTTCAGGATCGGCAACCTTCCAGGGCCGGTGCCCGAAAACAAACAGCGTCTGGAAGAAGGCAATCATCATCTTCTCCCCCGGACGTTTCATGATCATGCGGGGAAAGACTACGACGTGATCGGCCTTCTCGGCCTCCGCATAGGCGATCGCGCGGCGCACCGAATCCGGGCGGAACAGCACGTCGGCATCGGTGAACAGCAGCCATTCGCCGGTAGCCCGCTGGGCGGCGGTCCACATGGCATGCGTCTTGCCCATCCAACCGGAGGGCAGTTGGTCAATGTGGATCACCGTGAGGCGGCCGTGAGCGCGATCATCCATGGCTACTCTTTCCATCAGCTCGCCGGTGCGATCGGTCGACCGGTCATTCACCGCGACGATCTCATAGTTGTCGTAATCGAGAGCCAGCAGCCGGGTCAGGGTTTTCACGACGTCCGCTTCTTCATTACACGCGGGCAGGATAATAGAAACGCGCGGGTTATTCTGGGGCTTGCGATCCCACTCAGGCCGTGCGATGTCGGCGATTTTCGGCATCCCCAACGCTGCGTCGACAATGCGCGAGGACCATGCCAGCGCCAGGACAGTGCCGGCCAGCCAATTAAGAACGGTGATCAACTGCAGGATTCTCCTCCGATAACTTCAGCGCGTGCGGCTAGCCGGTAATTACTTTCGCGCCCGCCGCCTGGGAATGCGGGGCGGCTACAGCCGGCGCAAACTTCATCCCATAAAACAGTATGGCAGATGAGAGTAGCATCGCGATCACGGGAAGAATGAATGCCGCCTGGAGGGAATGTTTATCGGCAACATAGCCCATCAGAGTGGGAGACGGGACATCGCCCAGCAGGTGGAAGATGAAAATATTCACGGCAATTGCGGTGACACGGATGTGTGCGCCCACTGAATTAATCAGGGCCGCATTGAGCGGCGAAGTGTTCAACAAAAGCAGGAATGCCGCCAGCACAATGGCGGGCACCATGATTGCCCCGCGCGAGAACAGTGCGACGATCATGGCGGGAATGCCCAGCGCCATACTGGCGGCCGATACCAGGTAATAAGAGGACTTGGTGCGCGGCAAGAGCCGGTCTCCCAGCCATCCGCCGGCGAGCGATGCCACGATCCCGTCGAAGACAATAATCTTTCCAAACAGCAGGTTGGCATTAGCCAAGGAATATCCGCGGGCCTGGTAAAGGAAAGTGGGCATCCAGACCTGGATTCCACCCAGCGCGAAGGTCATCATCGACATTCCCAGCGTGACCGTCCAGAACGCGGGGTTGCGCGCCAGTCCGCGCACGGTGGCGCGGTCCGGAGTCTCCTTTAAGGTGTCAAAGCGGCCGCGCTCAGGTTCACTAAGGAATAAAACCGCGATGGCCAGGACGAATCCCGGGGTCGCGGCCACATAGAAAGGAAACCGCCATCCATGTGTGGCGCCGAGGTTTCCTCCCAAAAGGTAGCCGAGAGCGGTTCCGACTGGAATGGCGAGGTAGAAAATGCCCAGAATGCGGCCGCGCTTCTCCTCCGGATAAAGATCCGCCACGAAGGTCGGTGCGATCGTTACAAATGTCGCCTCGCCGATACCCACGAGCGTATGCCGAACCAGCAGTTCGGCATAATTGTGCGTGACAGCGGTCAGCAGAGTCAGTCCGCTCCAGAAAAGTGCTCCTAAAGAAATGATCAGCTTCCGGGAATAACGATCGGCGAGCGGGCCGACAAAGGGTGCTGCGATCATGTAAAAAATGAGGAACGCGCTGGTGAGATAGCCGAGTTCCGTATTGCTGAGGTGAAACTCGTCTTTCACCAATGGCTGCACCGCGAACAATATCGAGCGATCGATATAGTTCAGGAGGTTAAGCACCGTGAGCAGTACGAGCGCAGTCCGCGGGTAGAGTCGGTCTCCAGTCACTGAGCCTGTGAATATAGCATTCTTGAATTACGGAGAAATCATTCACCGATAACCGTCTGTGGGACATCACGTCCAATATGTGATTTGAGGGGAGATTCAATCGCAGTGATGCGGAATGCCATTCTCATGCTGTGCGCCGGGACACTCCTTACGGTTGCGCATTTGAATGCGCAGACTGGAGCCGTCACGGCGCCGCCTACGCGCAACGACGGGTGGACCACAGCGGCTCCGGAATCAGCCGGTCTCGCTACCGACCGGCTCAGCGACATGCAGAAGGCGATTGCGGCGGGCGATTTCAAGAAAATTACCAGCGTCGTTATTGCCCGCCATGGCCGGCTGGTGTACGAGGGCTACTTCAATGGATCGACCGCGGACGCGCTACAAGACACGCGTTCTGCCACGAAGACGATTACCAGCATGCTCATTGGCATCGCCCTTGACCAGCATTTACTTCCCGGTGTAAACGCCCGCATTGTCGGGTTCTTTCCCGACAAGCAGCCACTGAAAAACCCCGCTCCCCGCAAGGATGCGATCACCGTGGAAGATTTCCTGACGATGAGCTCGGCCCTGGAATGCAACGACGATAACGACTTTTCCCAAGGTAACGAGGAACACATGTACCTGTTGGCGGACTGGGTGAAATTCACGCTCGACCTGCCGCTGCGCGTGTTCCCCTCGTGGGTCAAAAAGCCGGAAGAGTCGCCTTATGGCCGGGCTTTCAGCTATTGCACCGCAGGAGTTGCGACGTTGGGAGCGGTGCTCGAGAAAGCCAGTGGAGCTTCGACACCCGACTTTGCGCATAGAAAGTTGTTTCAACCGTTAGGCATTGAGAAAGCAGGATGGAAGTATTCTCCGATGGGACTCGCACAGACCGGCGGCGGCCTGGGCCTGCAAAGTAGAGACCTGCTGAAGCTCGGCCAGCTTTATATAAATGACGGTGTCTGGAACCGGAAGCGCCTGATTCAGCATTCCTGGATCGAGACTTCTACGCATCCCCACGTCCGCGTTGACGAGACCACGGAATATGGGTACCTGTGGTGGCTGAAGAGTTTTGGACCCGCGGAAAAGAAATTCGCGGCTTACCTGATGAGCGGAAATGGCGGCAATAAAGTAGCGGTATTTCCCGAGTTGGACATGGTGGCCGTGATCACCACCAACAACTACAACATGCCCGGGGCGCACCCGCTCGCGGAAAAACTTCTGTCCGATTACATCGTCGCCTCAGCAGCAAAATAACAAGTCGCGGATTTTCCGCGCGGCTCAGAAGAGAACGAGCGATTCAAGCCAACGGTTCCGGCAGTTACTTACGCGAATCGCCCTGGGAGCGCGGCCAGCGAGCCACTACGACCGTCGAGATACCCCCACGAGGCCGGAAGTCGCCCTTTACCTCGGCCCAGACAGGCTTGGCCCAGCGAACGACGTCATCCAGAATGCGGTTGACCACGTTTTCCTGGAAGATACCCAGGTTGCGATAGCACTGCAGATATTCCTTCAGCGATTTCAATTCGAGGCAGTCTTTGTCCGGCATGTAACGAATGACGATGTGGCCGAAATCGGGCAGTCCCGTTTTCGGACACACCGAGGTGAACTCCGGGTCGTCGATCACGATCTCGTAGCCTGGGTACTGGTTGGGCCAGGTCTCGATGTCAGGAAATTTGGCGTCCAGACCGGCTTCCGCATGCTCTGGCGTGTATCGGGGCGCTAGCTTTGCCATGGATATATTGTAAACAGGCGGCCGCCATCAGGCCCGGAGAATTCTCATTCCAACAGGGCAGGCGCTGCATCTAACGCAGTGAGTACAATTGCGTGCCGACGTTTTCAGCTGACGCCGGTGTTATCTTAATAATTGCCAAACTCTTAAATGCCATCCGCAGAGCAGGGGTTTTTCAGCCGGTATCGTTGGCTGGCGACGGCGCTTGCCGTCGTGGTAGCGGTGGTGTTGCTCGCCTCTTTCGTCTCGCGGCGCGATGATTCGATCCCAGTGCGCACCGCGACGACCACTCGCGGCATCATCCGCAGCGTCATCTCGACGAATGGCAAGATCGAACCGGCGCAAAACTTCGAAGCGCACGCTCCCGTCGCGACGACGGTGAAGCGGGTGTTGATCCACGAAGGCGATCATGTCAAAAAGGGGCAGTTGCTGTTGCAGCTTGATGACGCGGATGCACGCAGCCAGGCGGCGCGCGCGATGGCGCAGATGAAAGCCGCGCAGGCAGAAGTGGCGTCGGTGCAGCACGGCGGGACGCAGGAAGAGATTTATACAGTTGACGCGCAGCTGGTGAAGGCGCGTACCGACCGCGATGCCGCGCAACGCAACCTGCAGGCGATGCAGAGCCTCGAACAAAAAGGCGCAGCCTCTGCCGGAGAAGTCAGGGAAGCGGAGAACGCTTTGAAACGCGCCGACGCGGAGCTGAATCTTCTTCAGCAGAAGCAAAAGGACCGTTATTCGCAGCCGGAAGTGGCGCGGGTTGAGGCGCAAAAATCCGAGGCACAAGCCGCCCACGATGCCGCCGAAGACGTCCTGGCAAAGTCCAATCTGCAGGCTCCTTTTGATGGGATCGTCTATGCTCTTGCGGTTCGCCAGGGTGTTTTCGTTCAAGCCGGCGACCTCCTGCTGCAGGAAGCCGACCTCTCCAAAGTTCTAGTGCGCGCTTACGTCGACGAGCCCGATATTGGGCGCCTCTCGCCAGGCGATAAGATCGAAATCACCTGGGACGCAATCCCCGGGCGCATCTGGCAGGCAACGCTTGGGGCGGTACCTTCAACGGTGAAACTGCGCGGAACGCGCAATGTCGGCGAGGCGACGGCCATCATCGACAACGCCGACCTCAAGTTGCTCCCCAACATCAACGTTGGCGTGACCATCGTGACCGCGGAACATGGCGGTGCGCTGATTCTTCCGCGGGAAGCCGTGCACCTGGATGATCACCAGCCCTACGTTTACGAGATCGAAGGCAATGAATTGCACCGCCGCAATGTTCAGACTGCCGTTTCCAACCTGACCGCCGTCGAAATCACCGGCGGCTTGCAGGACAAAGCAGTGGTTGCCGTCGCCGCCATCAATGGCAAGCCTCTCCGCGATGGATCGATCGTGAGGAAAGTGCCCTAGCGGTTTCTCTGGCCTGTTCGTACAGTAAAAGTCACAAGAGGGTTGTTGCTTCAATGTCATGGAAAACTTGGGTCGTCCCGTTTATAGCTGCACTCTTGCTAGGCGCCGCCGCGGCGGCGAACTCTCCACAGAATCTTCTGGCAGCCGGGCGCGTGGATGACGCCATTACTGCGCTGCAGAGCCAGATCACGGCGAGTCCGGACAGTGCTGAGTCTTACAACCTGCTTTGCCGCGCCTACTTTTCCCTTGGGGACTGGGACCGCGCGGTGTCAGCTTGCGAGAAGGCGGTCAAGCTGGACGGCAACAACAGCGAGTATCACCTGTGGCTGGGACGAGCCTATGGAGAGAAGGCAGATCGAGTCAACTTTCTCAGCGCGGCGAGCCTCGCCAAGAAATTACGCCATGAGTTCGAGCAAGCGGTGGCCCTGGATCCGAAAAGTGTGGACGCTCACACCGATCTTGCGGAGTTTTACCTGGAGGCGCCCGGAATTGTAGGTGGTGGGCAGGACAAAGCACGAGAACAGGCCAGGATCCTGAACACGTTGAATCCCGCCAAAGCGCACTGGGTTTATGCGCGCATCGCCGAAAAGCGCAAGGACGGGGTGACGGCGGAGCACGAATACCGCGCGGAGATCGACGCCGATCAAGGCAGCGCCGATTCCTGGCTTGAGCTCTCGTACTTCTTCAAACGCGCCGGGCGTCTCGATGACATGCAATCCGCCATACAGAAGGCAAGCACGTCGCATGTTAACCGCAGCTATGTTCTGGTGGATGGCGCGGAGACACTCATCAAGGCGGATCGCGATCTACCCCTCGCCAAGCAGCTGCTGTTGCGCTACCTGGAAATGGGCAGCGTCGAACAGGCGCCCTCGTTCAAGGCGCATTACCTGCTCGGGACACTGCTCGAGAAGCAAGGTGACCGGGCAGGCGCCGCCCAGGAATATCGGACGTCATTGGCGCTGGCGCGTAATTTCGGGCGGGCGCAGGAAGCGCTGAATCGGGTTACGCAGTAGCGCGCACATGAAGAGCGCTCCCGTTATTTGCCGATCGCCCATTGCTGCAGATCTCCCGTAGCGCGATAAAGCTGCACCTGCGCCGCTTGCAGCTGAAATTCCGCGTTGATTCGATCCAAAGAGCGTTCGGCGGCTTCAATCGCGGCGTCCTGCAATTCCCGCTGCGTGGCTGTCTCGGCCTGCATGCGAGTCTGCACGGCGTCTAGTTGGTTTTGCGCCAGCTCGGAGCGCAGTTGCGCCACGTCTCGAGCGGCTCGAAGTTGCTCCACGTTGTGCTGCAATTTCAGCGCGTCCAGGGCGGCGCGGTTGCGCGTCTGTTCCGCTTCCTTGCGGGACCGCAGCGCCTCCGCGTCGGCTACCTCGGCGTGAGCGTGCTGCGAAGCATTGAGGAAAGGCAGGCGCAGCACCACTCCGAACGTCACGTTGTGCGGCTGAAACGATCCGGGCACAAAGAACTGCTCGAAGTTCGTCAGAGACGTATTGATCAACCCGTACTGGGCGGCAAAATCCGCGGTCGGATAGAGCGCCTTGTGTTCACCTTTTGCCCGGAATTCGCGCGCGACCGCCGCTCCCTGGGCGATCTCGACGGCGGTGCTTGATTCCGAGGCGCGGGCCGCCACCTCCGGTCCTGCCGCAGTCTCCTGCAGAGCAGGAATGGAATCGCGGGCCGTGGTAATGGATTGCGCGGGCATGCCGGTCAGTTGCGAGAGCCGGGTACGCAAGACGTCAATGGCGCCACTGGCTTCCGCCATGTGCACCCGCGTCTGCGCGTCCGTGAGCTTCGCCTTCGTCGCTTCCAGCGGGCTATCGACTCCCGCGTTGATGCGCTCCGAAACCGCGGCTTCCACATCGTGTACAACTTTCATCTCGCTTTGCAGGATAGGCAGGCGCTGCTCCCATTGATTGAGTTCGATGTAGGTGAGAGCTGTCTCGGTGACTACTTGCATGCGCTGGTCTCGTGTCTGCGCCTTGCTCACCCCCCACTCGGCTTTCGCGGCTTTGATAAATTCACGCTGCGCCGGATTCCATACTGACGATTGCGTCACGACGTTGAACAGCGTGGGGGCCGAACCTTCGAGCGACAGTGGGAAGCCATAGGCATAGCCGACATCTGAACCGATGGCGGCCTGCGGAATATAGGAGTTGCGCGCTTCCCTGTAAGAATCGCGGGCGCGCGCTTCATCGCTCTGGCTTAACGCCATTTCGGTGCTTTGCCCGATTGCCAACTCAATGGCCCGCCGGAATGTCAACGGTTCCTGCGCGAAAGTCGGGAGGGCGGCAACGAGAAGAACACATGTGGCATGAATAACAAAACGCATTGATTTCATGAAACTGTAATCTCCCTCAATCTTCTGGAAAGTACGTCTGAGTATAGAAGATGCGTAGGCAGCGACCGGGAAAGGCGTACCTGGAGAGAAAATTCGGAAAACCGAGGACGGCCGGAGTTGCCGTCCCTGGCCTAGAGCTGCGTGACCGGCATTCCGTGGCCGCGCTGTGCTACATGCAATTCAAAGTCGCGGTTCCACTCACGTTGGGCGACGTGTTCGAGACGCCATTGTTGACCGTGACCACCAAGTCGGCTGGAGCGGTTGCGGTGATCGTCGAGGTCCCGGGGGTGACGCATGTTGCCCTGCCATTACTATCTTCAATGGTGGCGACGACGGTGTTGGATGATTTCCAGGTGAGGCCATCGGCGGCAGTGAGCTGGCGGCTGGTGTGATCGTCGAAATTGGCGGTTGCACTGAAGGTGACGGTCTGGCTGGAACCGATGTTGGCGTTGGCTGACGTCGGGCTTACGACGATGCTGGTGATCTTCGGATGCCCTGCCCCACAGCCTAGCGCCCACACCGCCAGCAGGAGCAGAGGAATGAGCCTGAAAGGTTTCATGCTGTTGGGATGGGGCCTCCTGAACCGACGTTGCTCTTGGCCTTTGTCGCGCGCTCCCGAGCCTCTGGGGTTTGAGACTGTAGGTGGATTTAAGGTTCCCGGCGAAGCGAGCCTTTTCGCCTCTAGCTGCATCAAAAACGCTGTTCAGCCAAAAACGGTTTGCTGCGCCTTCGCTCAACTAGTAGATTGAGTGCCATAGACTTAGCCCAACCAAGCGCGCCTTGAGTATCCGGCCGAACCTCGTAGAGGTACCTGATCTGTATCCGGGCGGACCCGGAAATCTGTAAAGGGGATGTTAGTATTAGGAACTTACACCTATGCCATTAAAAACACTGTTTCTCAATCCGCCGTCGTTTGAAAATTTCGATGGCGGCGCGGGATCCCGCTGGCCCGCTACGCGCGAAATCGAGTCTTATTGGTACCCGGTTTGGCTGGCCTATCCCGCAGGAATGCTGGAAGGATCACGTTTGTTGGATGCCCCGCCTCACTATGTTTCCGGCGAACAAACGATCGAAATTGCGAAGCAGTATGAGTTCCTGGTTCTCTTCACCAGCACCCCCGGCTTCCCAGGGGACATCCGCCTGGCGCAAGCCGTAAAGCAGAGTAATCCAGGCATCAAGATCGCCTTTGTTGGTCCTCACGTCAGCGTGTTGCCGGAAAAATCGTTGCGCGCATGCTCCGCGATTGATTTCGTCGCCCGCAAGGAATTCGACTATGCGGTGGTTGACTTCGCCAACGGAAAGCCGCTGGATCAGATTGCGGGAATCTCGTATCTGAAAGACGGGCAGACCGTGCACAATCCGGATGCGCCGCAAATTCAGGACCTCGACGCCCTGCCGCACGTAACCGACATTTACAAGCGAGACCTCGATGTGACGCGCTACAACGTGCCGTTTCTGCTGCATCCGTATGTCTCGCTGTACACCACCCGCGGATGTCCAGCCCAATGTACGTTTTGCCTGTGGCCACAGACCCTCAGCGGACATCCCTGGCGCAAGCGTTCCTCCGATGATGTGGCTCGAGAAATGGCGCAGGCCAAGGAATATTGGCCCAAGGTAAAAGAATTTTTCTTCGACGACGACACTTTCAATATCCAGAAGGCGCGCACCATTGAGCTGTGCGGAAAATTGAAACCGCTCAACCTGACCTGGTCGTGTACATCGCGCGTCACCACAGACTTTGAAACGCTTAAGGCGATGAAGGAGGCGGGATGCCGTCTGCTCATCGTCGGCTATGAATCGGGCGATCAACAGATTCTCAAGAACATCAAGAAGGGCGCGACGATCGAGCGGGCGCGGCAATTCACCAAGGACTGTCACAAGCTCGGGCTGGTCATCCACGGTGATTTCATCCTGGGACTGCCGGGTGAAACCCGCGAGACGATTAACAACACAATCTCTTTTGCCAAAGAACTTGACGTGGAAACCATACAGGTGTCCGTGGCGCACGCTTATCCCGGCACCGAGCTCTACGATTACGCCGTGAAAAACGGATTCATGGTGGCCGACAACAAGATGGTCGATGAAGGCGGACATCAACTGGCCCACATTCAATATCCTGGCCTGCCCGCCGAAGAAATCCTCGACGCGGTGCATCGTTTTTACGACGAGTACTACTTCCGGCCGAAAGCCGTGTTTCGCATTCTCAAGAAAGCCGCCTTCGACAGCAATGATCGCAAGCGCCTGTACAAAGAGGCCAAGACTTTTCTCAAGGTTCGGGCCATGCGTCACAAGTGGGTGAAGGACCGGAAGCAGCAAGATTTGCCGTCGTCCACACCGCCCACGGTAGACACGACTAACGTCCAGCCGAATCCGCAGGCGAACTACTAGGACAACGAGTGACTCTTCGCCGCTATCTTGTGCTCGCGGGAGTGACTTTTTTCGCGTCCTCGGGGGATTCCCTGCTCTCCTACGGGATGAAGCAGGTCGGGCCGGTGTCGGTGCAGCACCTGCCCTCGATGATTCTTGCCTTTCTGAATCCGTGGGTGGCGCTCGGTATTCTGCTGCTGCTGGGTTTCTTCGCCTGTTATACCAGCGCGCTCTCGTGGGCGGATCTTACCTACGTACTTCCGGCAACCTCCGTGGGCTATGTTCTGGTGGCGGTGATTGCCCGGTTCGTTTTGCACGAACACATCCCGACTACCCGCTGGCTGGGCATTCTCCTGATCTCGGCGGGCGTGGGTTTCGTGGCCAGCGGTCCGTCGCGCACTGACATGCGTCATCCCAACGGACTGCCCAAATCGATACCTGAGGCGTCAGAGGAACCTGCGTTGCTGGCCGGCGTGGGTTCATCGAGGGCGGAATCGTGAACGACATCTACACCTGGATAGGCATCGGCCTGGTGGTATTTTCGTCCGTCGCCGGGGACGTGCTTCTCTCGAAAGCCATGAAGCAGGTAGGCGATGTGGCGGTTTTACGGCGTCGCATGGGTGTGATGAAGGTTGTGGCACGCGTCGTCAGCAACTCGAATTTTCTGTTCGGACTGTTGACGATGACTATCTCGTTTTACAGCCTTCTATATGGCCTATCGTGGGGAGATCTCAGCCTGGTCGCGCCTGCGGCGGCATCACTGACTTTCGTGGGAAACGCAGTGGCCGCCCGCATTTTCCTTCACGAGAAGGTCGATACGCGAAGATGGATTGCCGCCCTGCTCGTGGCCGGCGGCGTGGCGCTCATGGCCGTGTAGTCGGGCGCAGGCTCTCCGAGCTAGTTCCCTAGAAGTTCCAGCACTGCCGCCGTCTCCGCCAGGATTCCCGTACGCAAGCTGGCTTCGCGCTCCGGCGCGAAAAACGGCGAGTGTGGTCCGGGCAACAGCTCCCCGCTTTTCTGTGCTGCGGCGAATTTTTCCGTGTTCACCGCGCCCAAGGAGAGCATGGTGCTCGGTATTCCGGCCGTCCTGTACTCGGCAAAATCGTCGCTCGCCATCATCGGCCGGCCCTCGGCTACATTGCTATCCCCGAGAACCCGCTTCAGCGCGGCGGCCAATTCCCCTGTCATTTTAGGGTCGTTGTACACGGCACCCACACCCTCGGTGACCTGAACCAGCGGCTTTTTCGGAGCGTCGGCGGCTTGCGCTTCGCCATCCGCGACTCGCTCAACCGCGCTCAACACTCGTTTACGAATGTCGTCCTTGTAGGTGCGCACGGTAAGTTCCATCTTCACTTCGTCAGGAATGATGTTGTGCTTGGTGCCCGCGTGAATCGACCCCACGGTAATGACGACCGGCTCCTGGGGATCGCTTTCGCGGGAAACGATAGTTTGCCAGCCCAAAATTGTGCGCGCGGCGATCACGATAGGATCGATTGTCGATTGCGGCTGCGAGCCGTGGCCACCGACGCCGAAGATGGTCACGTCCACGGAGTCCGAATTTGCCGCGCTGTATCCTGGCGTGTAACTGACTTTGCCCACCGGCAAATCGCTGGTGTCGTGCACGGCCAGCGCGTAATCCGGCGTGGGGAAGCGCGTGAACAGGCCATCCTGCATCATGCGCTTGGCGCCCCCGATCCGCTCCTCGGCGGGCTGCCCCACGTAAATAAAGGTTCCGTGCCAGCGGTCCTTGTTCTGCGCGAGCAGAGCAGCAGTCCCGACGCCGATCGCCATGTGCAGATCGTGTCCGCACGCGTGCATGACCGGCACTTCGACGCCCTGATCGTTCTTCGTGGTCACGTGACTTGCATACGGCAACCCAGTCTTCTCCGGCACCGGCAGGGCGTCCAGCTCGGCGCGGATCATGACGGTTTTACCCGGCCCGTTCTTCAGTATTCCAACCACTCCCGTTCCGCCTACATTGGGAGTGACATCCAGTCCAAGTTTTCGCAACTGATCGGCAATGATGGCGGCGGTCTTCTGTTCATGAAAGGACAGTTCGGGGTTGCGGTGCAGCTCTTCGTAAAGCGTCTCAGCCGGGGAGTAGACGGCATCGATTTGCTGCTTCGAAGGCGCGCGCCAAGCCTCCGCCGCGAACAGGGGAGCTGACATGATTGAAAACACTGCGAGCAAGAAAATTATTTTGCGCATGGAGTTGTGCGTATTAAATCACAGTTCAGGTCGAAGCAGACGAGCTCGGGATGGATCTTGCCAAAGACGGTCACTGCGCGAGCGCCGCAAGCCGACACAGGAGGATGTTGCGCCCAAACGACTGCGGAGCGACGCACCCCAGCCGAGTCAAGTGCGCTCGCAAAGCGGGTTCCGTCTCGATCCCCCACCCAGTCTGAAAGAACCAGGGTCGATCGCCTGCTCCCAGGCGATAAGCCTCTACCGCCTGTTGCAGGGCGGCAGATAACTCTTGCGGCGAAAATGTCCACAACTCCGGGCTTGCTTCGCTCGAGGGGTGCCCGGCAGCAACGCGGTAGCCGCCACAGCCGAATTGGACGAGTTGCGGCGTCTGACTGGGTGAGGAGATTTCGTCATCGAACTGCACGCGTTCATCGCGACAGAAGTAATAGCGGAACGGCAATGTGCTTTGGTTATCCAGCAGGAAAACCGATTTTAGAGCGACGGTTTGGTGCACATAGCTGACCGCCTGCCGCATCCATGAAAGCTTCTGATCGCGAAATTTCATGCGAGCGCCGGGAGGCAAAAGGAAAATCCAGGCGAAAAGCATCAGGACCGCTGCAATCACCGGCGTTCTCCACGGGCCCTTCACCGCCCAGTTGAGCCCCAGGCTAATGCCAGGCGCCAAGAACAAGATGAGAAACGCGTCGTGCCGACTGCCGCCATAGGGATACAGTCCTGCTATACCGAGAATGCTAGTAAGAATCAGCCCGCCGGCGAGGTACCACCCAAACGCCGTACGGTCCAAGAGCGCCGGGTACTGTGGTTCATTTCGAAACAGCGCGACCAGCCCCAGCACAAACAGCAGGAGCAAAATCCCGGCTACCACCGGCTGGGCAAAGAGGTAGTCGAAGACCAGGAAAGTCGCTCTGCCTAGGAAGCTCAGGATCGTCTGTTGGCCCTCGTGAAAGAAAGATTTGCGCAGCCAGGTATCTGCGATCGCGTTTATGCCCGATGCCTGCAGCTTGGCAATATGCGTTCGGTAGAGCAGAATGCAAATCCCGGTGCCTAGAGCTTGACCGCCAGCCCAGGTCGCCAAAACTGCGGGTTGGGGCCTGCTGCGAAGGAATCGAAGCAGCACATAAATGCCCATCAGGAACGCAAAAATGAAAGACGAGTAGTGAGTTAAAAGCGCCAGGTACAGTGCAAAAGAGAACACCAACATGCTTCTGCTTGACTGCCTGCGAAGCGCTTGTTCCAGCTGGTAGAGCGCCAGCCCGCAAAAGAACAGCAGAAATGAGTACTGGCGGAGTTCAGATCCCAGCGCAACCAACGTCGGAGAAAACGACAGCAGAATCAGGAGCACTAATGCCCGAGTGAAATCCGTAATTTGTGCGAACCACTTGTATGCGGTCCAGCAAAGGGCAGCACCCAGAATTACGGAAGGAAGACGAAGCACAAGCTCGGAGTCGCCCAGCATGCGCCAATAGTGAACAATGAGAATGAGCAGCGGAGGGTGAGCGCTGGTCAGGCTCGCGCGGTAGGCGTCGATCCACGAGGGCTGCCGGGCTAGAAAATAGTGCATAGCCTCGTCGGGATTGAAAAATGTCGTCGATGCGACTCCCAGGCGAAGCAGAAGACCGATCGCGAGTACTGTGAGCGCTACCCAGCGCTCGTGGTTGCGTGCTAGTAAATGCTCATGAGGACGCACTGGTCAGGGAGCGAGCATACCATTGTGTAAGGTAATGGGCGC
>Ga0070741_10000415_pt1 | contig 158599 bp, 156 predicted proteins | sample Coa_R1_4_FD_66440 | JGI IMG/M metagenome (GOLD analysis project Ga0070741, IMG submission 66440) | Surface soil microbial communities from Centralia Pennsylvania, which are recovering from an underground coalmine fire - Coalmine... | ecosystem: Environmental > Terrestrial > Soil >... | reverse complement strand
GCGAAGAAGCGGCGCGTCAGGTTCATGTACTTGGTGGCAACGCGGACGCGCCGGCCGTGCACGCGCCGGAAGAGGAGCGCCATCTCCTCCAGGTCGGGCATGCGGCGCACGTCGATCCAGGCGGCCGGCACCGCAACCACCACGTCGGCATAGCCGAAGCCGCACGGATGGAGGAAGCTCACGCGCGCGTCGCAGTCGGCCATCGTCTCGCGCAGCAGGTCCTCCCCCGTGATTCCAAGGTGCGCCGCGCCGGTCTTGAGGTACTGCGCGATCTCGGAGGAGGAGACGAAGTTGACCTCCACGCCCGGCAGGCCCTCGATCCCGCCCTTGTAGCCGCGCGCGGCGCCCGATTTGGCGACGGTGAGCCCCGCGCGCGCCAGCAGAGCCGCGCATTGCTCCATCAGGCGGCCCTTGGAGGGCAGGGCGAGGATGAGAGGATCGCTCACGGCGCCGCCCCGTCGAGCACGGCGAGCAGCCGCTCGGTGTGGATGGACGACCCCACCGCGGGCACGGCAGCCGGCGCGCCGACGTCGGCGAGCAGGCCGTCGTAGCGGCCGCCGCCGGCGATGGGGCTCAGGGCATCGAACCGCGGCGAGAGAACCTCGAACACGAAGCCCGTGTAGTACTCGAGATTGCGCCCGAACTCGGCGGCGAACGCGGCGCCTCCCACGTCGACGCCGGCAGCCTCCAGGTGGTCGAGACGGCGCAGGAAGGCGTCGAGCGCCGGGCCGATCCGGATCTTGTACGGCTCGATGAGGGCTTCGATCGCCGGGACGGCCTCGCGCGCCGGAGCCTTGATGGCCGTGTATCTCTCGACGAGGCGGGCGATGTCCGGCGCGAGCGGAGCCTCGCGCGCGTCAGCAGCCTCGGCGCGCAGGCGCTCGGCGATCTCGGCCAGCGTGCGCGTGCCGATGAGCTCCAGGCCCGCCCCCTCGAGGTAGGCCTCGAGCCGACGCTCGGCCTCCTGCGGATCGCCCGCCTCCGGCAGGTCCATCAGCTCCGGCGGCACGTTGTGCGCCTGCAAGGCTTCCTTCGACGTCAGGCGCATGAGCTCCGCTCGGAACGCCTCGGGACGCCAGAAATGGTGGCGCAGCCGCCGGCGCCAGCGCCGCGGCATGGGCAGCGCCTCGAGCAGCGCGGTGAAAAGGCCGAGGTCGCCGATCCGAAGCTCGAACGCCTCCAGCCCCGCCTCCCGGAGGGCCTCGACGATGAGGGAGAGCACGGCCGCGTCGTCACGCTCACGGTCCGCAGCGGCGAAGGACTCGATGCCGGCCTGGCGGAACTCGTTGGGATGAGCGCTGGTCGCCCCGCCCGGCTGATAGCGGAACGCTGGGCCGCTGTAGCAGTAGCGCGCGGGAATGTTGCCGGCGGGATGGCGCGCCAGGTGCAGCCGGCAGGTGGGCACCGTGAGGTCGGGGCGCAGGCACAGCTCCTCGCCGTCCGGGTCGGTGAACACGTAGGTGCGGGCGCGCAGGGCCTCCCCGACCACGTCGAGGAACAGGCCCGCCGGCTGGATGATGGCGGGCGCGATCTGCTCGTAGCCGGCGCGCGCAAAGGTGGCCATCAGGCGCTGCGCCTGGGCCTCGAGGGCATCCACTCTCCGTGCGGCTTCCGCGGGCATGGTGCTATCCAAAACACGCAGTCGATGGCGTGCCGGGATTGCGCCCAGCGCCGCCCCATGGCAGGATTCGCGCATGGCCGAAGACGTCGACCTTACTCTGCTTGCCAAGCTCGTGCGGGAGAATTTGACCGAGACCAAGGCTCTCCGGCGCGAGGTAGCCGATGTCCGTACACTGGCGCTGCAGACTGCGGATTTCACGCGACGGATGGAGCAGCACCTGGACGCGCGGATCAACGGTGTCGACACGCGCATCAATGGTGTCGATGCCCGGGTCGGTAGCGTGGACACACGAATCGCGTCCCTTCGGGACGATCTCGAGCTCATGGTGAAGAGCGAGCTGATGGGTCGTCTTGCGCATTTCGAAACCCGGATAGAGCACATGCTCGATGAGCGCCTGCCCATCGTCGAAAAGACCGACTGACTGGACTATCGCCACCCTGGCCCCAACGGGGGCGATTGTGTAGGTTCCGCCTTTTCCGTCTGCATCAACCTCTGTGCCGCGCCAGCACCTCGCGCACGGCCTCCACCATGCGCGCCTCCGGCACGGAGACCTGCGCCGGGCGGGCCTCGCGCCACTCCTTGGAGTCCTTGATGGTGGCGGCGGCCTTGGCGCCTTCGATCAGGTCCTTGATCTGCACCTCGCCCCGGGCGAACTCGTCGCCGCCCTGGATGACGACGCAGGGGCTGCCGCGCTTATCGGCATATTTCATCTGCGCCTTCATGCCGGCGGTCCCCAGGTACATCTCGGCGCGAACGCCCGCCTGGCGCAGCACCTGCGTGAGCCTCTGGTAGCGCGGCAGCTCGGCCTTATCCATCACCAGCACAACCACGGGGCCGTGGGCCGCTCCGGTCCCACCCTTGCCGATGGCCGCCAGCGCCGCCTGCAGGCGGGACACGCCGATGGAGAAGCCGGTGGCGGGTACGCGCTGGCCGGTGAAGCGGGCCACCAGATCGTCGTAGCGTCCGCCGCCGCCGACGGAGCCGAAGCGCACGAGCTGGCCGTCCTCGTTGCGCACCTCGAAGGTGAGCGCAGCCTCGAACACGGGGCCCGTATAGTAGTCGAGCCCGCGCACGACGCTGGCATCGACGGCGACCCGGTCGGCACCGTAGCCGGCGGCGGCCAGGAGCCGCTCCATCTCGGCAAGCTCGGCCAAGCCTGCGCGACCGATCTCGGCAGAGGCCACGAGCGGCTCGATGGCAGCCAGCGTCTTGCCCGGCCCCTGCGAGCCCGCACCCACGAAGCGCAGCACCGCGTCAATGGCGCGCGGCTCGAGGCCCGCTCCCGGCGTGAAGTCGCCGGACTCGTCCTTGCGGCCCTTGCCCAGCAGCATGGCAACGCCGTGCGGACCCAGCCGATCCAGCTTGTCCACGGCGCGCAGCACGGTGAGCCGCCTGGCGGCATCGGCCTCGCCGACGGGATCGATGCCGATGCCCGCGAGCACGCCGTCGAGCACCTTGCGGTTGTTGATCTTCACCACGTATTGCCCGCGCGGGATGCCCAGCGCTTCCAGCGTATCCGCAGCAAGCATGCAGATCTCGGCATCGGCGGCAACGTTGTCCGTGCCCACCGTATCGGCGTCGAACTGGGTGAACTGGCGGAAGCGGCCGGGCCCGGGCTTCTCGTTGCGCCATACGGGGCCCGCGGCGTAGCGCCGGAACGGCTTCGGCAGCTTGTCGAAGTTCTCGGCGACGTAGCGGGCGAGCGGTGCGGTGAGGTCGTAGCGCAGCGACAGCCACTGCTCGTCCTCGTCCTGGAACGAGAAGACGCCGGCGTTCGGCCGGTCCTGGTCGGGGAGGAACTTGCCGAGCGCGTCGGTGTACTCGATGGCGGGCGTCTCGAGCGGCTCGAAGCCGTAGGACTCGTAGACCTCGCGGATCACCGACAGCATGCGGCCGGTGCCGCGAACCTCGTTCGCGGAGGTGTCGCTCAGGCCCCTGGGCAGTCTCGCCTCGGGGCGCGTATCCTTGTTCGACTTGGCCATCGGTGCCAGGACGGTGCCGGTAAGTTGCTGAAAATTTGGGCGCTTATAGCCGATTGGCCGCGGCAGGCAAACCCGCACGGGCGGAGCGGAATCTTCCTGTGGGAAGCGCACGACACGTCGCCGACAACCCACCAGGTTCGCCGGCACGACTTTTCCCATCGGCGCGTGGCCAAAATGCCATGCCCTCGCATGTTGCCGCTGCACCGTGCTCGCGAACCGGCGTCTGCGCGGGTCGCAAGTGCACACGCAGGCGGCCGCAGCGCGCGGATGCGAGCGCCGCGGTGCGGGCGCGTTCAGGAAAAGCTCATCGATAGCCCGCGAACCTGTTGAACGGGCCGATGAGAGCGCATAGCGTCGGCGGCATCGACGCCCCATGCTCGCCGCGCGGCCCTCGAGCGCAAGGCCGTCCTCGCTGGTTTGTTTGAGGGGATCTGGGGGAGACTGCGATGCAGGGGCTCGAGGGGCTTCTGAGCGAGCTCAAGCGCGTGCTCGCGCCAACGACGGCGGGGGCGCAGCTCGCCGTCCTCATTGTCGCCGTGGCGCTCGCGCTGCTGCTGGCCGGCGCTCTCCTCTACCATCGGCGCGGCAGGCGACCCGACGAGGTCGAGCATCTGTTCCTCGCCTCCGCGGCCGCCACGCGCCGGGCCCGCGAGATCAGCGAGATCGACGCCTTCTCGCGCCGCGCCGCGGCCTCGGCGGAGGAGCTGAAGGCACGGATACGCAAGATCAGGACCGGGCACTTCCAGCAGGTGAAGATCTACATCGATCACTCCAACTTCATCAGGACCTGGACCCAGGTCGTGCACGGCCGCGACCGCCCGCTGCGGCACGACATCAACTGGGCGATGCTGCCGCAGGTGCTGATGGAGGAGACGGGCGAGTGGCTCACGAAGGCGCGCAGGAGCCCGCAGGCGCTGGTCTACCGCGGCACCAACGTGTACGGCACGCTGTTCCAGGAGGACTACTTCAAGCTGCTGGAGACCATGCTCCGCCTCGAGGAGACGTCTCCCGACAAGCTGCCGCTGCCGATCCGGCTGCGCAAGGAAACGGTGGAGCGGTGGCGCGAGGAGAACGAAGCGCACAAAGAAGAGTTGATGCGCACCATCCAGCAGGAGCTCGGCTACCTGATGGTGCCGATCTTCCGCCGCACGCCCCGCGAGGATCAGCTCGGCTCATGCAACTTCACGGCCGGGGGCATACCCATCGCGCCCGAGAAGATGCTCGACACGCACATCGCCACCGACCTCATCGGCGATGCCACGTTCGATGTCTACGACATCGCCCTCATCGTCTCGGAGGACAGCGACTTCATTCCTGCGGTCGACTTCGTGCAGGAGATGCGCAACAAGCACGTCATTCACGTGGGCTTCGGCGGCCATCCGAACGACCTGCGCGTCAAGTGCCGACACCGCATCGATCTGGGCAGGGACAAGCTCTACCGCCGCATGCAGCGTGGCGGCGGCGACGGCGCCGACCCGGGCAGCAGCGCGCCCGGCAACGGCGCCGGCGCGCGTGCGGCCCCGCCGAAGCGGTAGGGGACGGCTGCTGCGCCCGTCTGCCCGGGCCCGCTCAGCTCTCGGTATCGCGCGGAGCCGCCGCCTTGCGCCGCACCGCCGGCTTGGGCTGCGGCTCTGGAGTGGCGGTGCCGCCGATCGGGCGCTTCATATAGGCGATATTGTTCGACGTGATGCAGACCAGCTCCCAGCCGGCCTCGCCCGCATCGTTCAGGACATCGACCTCGTCGCTCCTGGCGGGCACGTCGCCCAGGCTGCGCTTGCAGTATTCCCACTGCGGCATCCGTCAGTCTCCACGATGCGGCATGCACGGCCCGGCCGGCGGGGGACATCCCCGAGCCACGCTGCCACTCGAAATGAGTCCCCCTACGCACACCAGTGCTGGCCCGCACCCGAGGGCCCTGCCCCGTGTAACCGCTATCGCCCAAAGCATGCGGCCGGCGGTTCGCCGGCCGGCGAGCCTTCCGCGTCCGCCCTGCTCCGAGGCGCATTTTTGAGATTGCGCACGGGCTGGTTAATTTCCAACCACCCGTGCGTGCGCGATTGCCCCATGATAGGCCGCGCGGCGCCAGGCCTGCCAGCAATCCAGGTTAGAATCCCGACGGGCTGTTCCCGGCTACGGTGAGGCCGGCCGCGGGACCCTGGCCATCCGGCGAGACGGCTGATAGGAAGGTGCACTCGGGGGCCGGCGCCGATGATGACGACGATCGTCGATGGACAAGGACGCGAACGGAGTGATCTCGCTCCGGACCTCGCCGACCTGGCGGTGAAGGACATGGGGTGCGTAGCCCTGCGCCCCTATGGCTCGCGGGCCCTTGAGATCCGCTGTCGCCCGGACCGCATCAGGCCCAAGGCGCTCCTCAAGGCAGTAGATCTGCTCGAGAGGAAGGCTTGGGACCATCACGTGCTGTCATCGTGGGTGGACGGCCAGTGGCACTCCAAGATCATCGGCAACTATCTGGCGGCCATCGAACGCCTGACGGAAATGGCGGGGCAGGTCCAGAGCAAGCGCCGGCGGGACTTCCTGTCGCGCCGGCTCGCGGCGGCCGCCGTGGCCGAGGACGCCGCCTTCGGACCGATCCAGCATGCGTGGCGGACCGCGCGGGGGGTCAAGGGCCAGAAGCTGATGGAGGCGGTACGCGAAGCCTCCTGCGGGCGCTACCTCGAGGTAGCTCCGCACGGCGGCGCGGAGCGCCTCGTCCTCGTCGGCGTCGGCGTCGGCGAGGGATACAGCCTCTACGGACGCGGCTGGAGATCGATGGCGATCGGAGGCCGCTTCGAGGACATGCCCGACTACGAGTACGCGCAATGGGCCTCGCAGGCCTATCGCGAGTCCTTCCGCTCGGGGCAGCCGATCTTCGAGGAGGTCAGCGCGGTGGTGAACCTGCTGCGCTCGGGCCGGCTGCTCCTCGAGTACCGCCGCGTCATCCTTCCCATCGGTCCGGCCGACCGGCCCGCCGGCTTCCTAGGCGCGACGCTTGGCCAGAAGGTTACGCGTCTCGGGCTCGAACCGGGCCACGAAGGCGGCCACGTCGTCCAGTAGCTGAGCCGGCTGCATCCACATGAACGCGAAGCGGACGTCCCCCAGGGGGGAATTGAAGACGCGGATGTCCCAGTCGATGTTGGTGTAGCCCGTGCGCAGCGTCATTCCGCCGCGCACGACGCCCTCCGACATCATCGCCACGATGTAATCGACGTTCCAATGCGTGTAGGCGTAGGCACGGGAAAGAATGGGCAGGATGGTCGAGAGCTGCTTGCCGCGATAGTCGGGATGATACCAGGCGGCGCCCGAGAACACGACGCGCCCCGTGATGGAGCGGGCGGCCTCGGCCGTCACCTCGCAGGCCTCCCCGGGGCGTCGGGACTTCTCGGGGTTCTGGTACATCAGGCGCAGGCTCTGGGCCAGATCGTAGAAGTTCGTGCCCGCGAGGTTGAAGAGGCGGCCCGCATGCGCAGCCACCACCTCGCCGCGCCGATCGCGCCCCAGGATGCAGAAGGCATCGTCCTCGGCGATCGTGTTGTGGCGAAGGTCGTAGGTCGGAAACAAGGGAAGCCAGCTGTCCCGATTGCGCTCGTTGACCTCGATCAGCTCGGCCATATCGGCGAACGACAGGCTGACGCCGCGCAGGCGTGCCGCCGTGTCGGCGCGCAGGAAGAACCTGCCGAGCAGGTCCGTGGGCCCGTAGTTGGTCGTCAGTTGGCTGAGTAAAGGGGCGGGGTGGGAGACGATCGTGCTCACGTGGTGGACCTCTAGTTAAGGTTGACAGGTCCACTATGCCTTTAGGTTAGCGATGGCGGAATGGTTGCAGACCGAACCGGGGGCTGGCATAAGCTCAGCAACTAGGAGTTGCGCAGGAAATGCTTTGGACTCAACGTTCAGGCCCTTGCGGTGAGGTATGGGGTAAGCGGAATGCACAATTCTGAGGCAGAGGCGAAACGCGAGCCAGCGATTCGCCAGACGCGGGCGCGAGGCACGGTATCGCCGCGCAAGCCGACGGCCGTCGACAAGCATGTCGGCCGACGGCTCAGGCTGTTGCGCCAGATGAACGACATGAGCCTGGAGCGGCTGGCCGAGATCGTCGACGTGGCGCCTCAGCAGATCCAGAAGTACGAGGTCGGCGAGACCCGCATCAGCGCCTCGCGGATCTACGAGATGTCGAAGATATTCTCGGTGCCGCTCTCCTGGTTCTACGACGATCTGACGGCGTCGACGTCGGCCGAGGTGGAGGCGCGCATCCGGCGATGGGAGCCTGCCAACGACATCGCGGGCAAGGCTCCGGCCGAGACCTCGCCCGCGGAGACCTCGCATGAGGAGCTGCTCGCCAAATACTACGCGCTGCTGACGCCGGAGATGCGCGAGAAGCTGGTCGATATCGCACGTATGCTGTCGGAGATGGCGTCGAAGCGGGCCGGGTGAGCCTTACGCCTGCGGCTCGAGCGTGCCCACGAAATGCAGAGCGATCTCGCGCTGGTGCGGCCGGTCGCGATGCTCCACCAGATAAATGGCCTGCCAGGTGCCGAGCACGGCCCGCCCGTCCGCCACGGGCACCCCCAGACTCACCGATGTCAGCATCGACCTGATGTGCGCCGGCATGTCGTCGGCGCCCTCGATGGTGTGGCGATAGCGGGCCTGGCGCGGCGCGAGCCTCTCCAGCGCATCGGCCAGGTCCCGCAATACGTCCGGATCGGCATTCTCCTGGACCGTGAGCGAGGCCGAGGTGTGCCGCACGAAGAGCGTCAGCAACCCGTCCGCCGCTCGGATCGAGGCGAGCCACGCCTGCACTTCGCGCGTGATGTCGACGAAGCCGGGGCCGCGGGTCGGGACGGTGAGCGTGCTGCGGCTCTGGGCCAGCACCTAAAGGCTCCGCCGGTCGCTGTCCTTGAAGTCGCGCAGCTTGTCCCTGAACTTGCGCATCATGCGATCGACGAAGTCGATCGCCCGGTCGACCTCCTCCTCGGAGGGGAGCTGGAACCGCGGGCCGCCCCGTGAGGCACGCTTGTCGCCGCCCTCTGGGTCGGGCAGCGCCAGCAGCTCCTCCAGCCGCTTGACGTTGGCCTGCAGCTCCTTGTTCTCGCCGGACAGGCGGGCAATCTCCGTCTCGAGCGCGCGGCGGTCGTCCGCCATCGTCTCGCAGGCCCACTGGGCCTCCTTGCGCTGGCACACCGACATGGCGCCGGTGCGAGTATCGAGGCGCACGAATGCCCCGCCCTCGGCGGGCATCAGCTTGTAGCGACCGCCTGCCTCCTCGGGATCGGGCGCCGCGCCCAGCAGCAGCCCAAGCGCGCACGCTGAGAACAGCATGTGGGGTCTCGGCATGGATCACCTCGCGAATCGCAGGCGCATGAGGCCCGATCTGGCGCAGCGCCGGGGAGATGGATTTGGCAAATCCTAGCGCAATCCTGGGCGCTCGACGACTTAACCGAAACTTTACGGCGGATTGCGACTTTGGGTCGAGCTTTCTGGTGCCCGCGTTCCCAAGCCCGCTCGCGCTTCCGCCGGCACGAACGAAGCCAATTCCGATCGCTTCGATCACCCAGCAGGGCACACCGGGCAAGGCCGCGCGTGGCACCGTTGCCATTTTTTTTCGGCGCCAGGGACCTGCCATGCCGTCCTCAGATCAGAGCAAAGAGCTGCACGACGCATCGCTTCCAGGTGCGGACCGGCCCGCCGATTGGGAGCCGCGCGTCAGCGCCGCGGTCGCGGACATGCAGGAGCGGCTCGCCCAGTTCGCACGCCAGGTCGACCGCCTCCGCGAGGGGCTGCCGGAGCGGCAGGCGGGCGCGCTTGGCCGCATCGAGCAGGGCATCACCAGCCTGGCGGAACGGATTGCGGCCCTCGGGCAGCCGGCGGAGGCGGCGGCAGGGAGCACCCCCGCGCGGGCGACCTCCGCGCAAGCGGACGAAGAAGGGCCGTGGGACCCCCACTCTGCCGAGCAGCTGATGCGTGTGTGCGAGATGGCACAGGTCGAGCTTGCCGGCAGCCCACGGCCGGCGCGGGCGCCCGAGCGGCAAGGGCAGGGCGGCGGTGCGGCGCAGCCATCGGCCACGACCATGAGCAACCGCGCCTGGCTGGAAGCGCGCTTTGCCGACATCGCCGCGCTGCTGCAGAGGGCGCTGGCGAAGGCCGATCCGGCCCGGTCGCTGGCCGCGCTCGATCGCCGTCTCGATCAGTTCGAGCAGCGGCTCGAGGCAGCGCTGCGCGCCATGGCGTCGGGCTCCGGCCAGCCGGGGCTCGGCCTCGTCGAGGCGCACATCAAGGAGCTCGAGGGGCATTTCGAGGCAACCTGCCGGCAGCTCTCGCGCCTCGATGCCATGGACAGCCGCCTCCGCGAGCTCATGGAGACCGTCGAGCGCCGGCCGTCGCGCCAAGAGACCGATGCGGACCCGCTGAGTGATTCCGCCATCGCCGCGATGATCGACAGCGCGGCAGATCGCGCGGTGACGCGCCTGGCCGCGTCGCTGCCGGCCTCAGGCTCCACGTCGGACGCCGAGGCCCAGAGGCGCATCGATGCCCTCGAGGAGCTGGTGCGGGACTACATCGCGGAGCGGCGCCGGGGCGAGGACGTCACCGGCGGCATCCTGCATACGATCGAGGACGCCCTGACGCGCATCGCCGAGCGCGTCGACGCCGTCGGTCCCGCGAAACCCGTCAGCCCCTGGGTGGAGGAGGAGATCCCCGACCGCGACGGCATCGAGCTCGAGAGCGCCCGCCTGGCCGAGGCCTATGCCGCGGGCGCGCGGGTGCTGGGCCGCGAGCCCGCCGAGACGAGCCTCGATGCGGCCAACTACATGCCGACCCCGCCACCGCTCCCGAGCGCTGCTGGGACGGCGCAGGGGGCAGAGAGCGCGCTCGGCTCCTCCGCCGAGCCGAAGACCAAGCCGGCCTCGGATGCCCAGGCGCGCCAGGAGCTGCGCGCATCCGCGATGCGGGCAAAGCTCAAGGCCCAAGCCGCAGGCGAGGAGGGCGCTGCCGACAGCGCCGGGCTCGACGAGGCGAAGGCCAGCATGCTCGGTGACCGCCGCGCCAAGCCCGCGGCCAGGGTCGGCAGCCACCGCTTCAGCCTGCTCCTGAGCGCGGCCATGGCGCTGCTGTGCGGAACGGGGTTCCTGACGGTCGATTCCCTGCTCAACGCGGCGCCGCCGCCGACTACCCAGCAGCAGAAGCAGGCCACCGCCCCACCCCCGGCCGAGGCCAAGCCGTCGGCATCCATCGCGCCCGCCGCATCGAAAGCAAAAGCGGACGATCCGCAGCCGGCCACCGAAGCCGCTGCGCCCGACCCCGCACCGGGGCCGCAGGAGACAAAGGCCGCGACGGAGCCGGCGGCTCAGCCGGCCCCCGCCCGGCAGGAGCCCGATGCCGTCACCGACGATCCAGGCGAGGAGCCGTCGGCTCCGACGCGGCGTCTCAGCCGCATTCGCACGGGCAGCACGAGCGGGCCGGGCGAGGCCGCCACGCCGGCGATGCTGACGCCGTTGGACGATGCGGCAGGCAGGAGCGCCGGCAGCGGCAGCCGTGCAGACGACGCGCTGCCGCCGAACATCGGCACTGCCAGCCTGAGAAGCGCAGCCGCGGCCGGCGACGCGCTGGCCCAGTTCGAGATCGCAACCCGGTTCGCCGAGGGCAACGGCGTGGCGCAGGACCAGGCGCAGGCCTTCGCCTGGTACGAGCGGGCGGCCACCCGCGGCTTTGCCCCCGCCCAGTTCCGTCTCGCAGCCTACTTCGAGCGGGGCATCGGGGTGGCTGCAGACCGGGAGCGGGCGCGGGTGTGGTACCGCCGCGCCGCCGAGCAAGGCCACATCAAGGCTATGCACAACCTGGCTGTGCTGAGCGTCGGCGGCAGCGAGGCCCAGGCCGACTATGCCACGGCCGCCGGCTGGTTCCGCAAGGCGGCCGAGCGCGGCCTCACGGACAGCCAGTTCAACCTGGGCGTCCTCTACGAGAACGGGCGCGGCGTGCCGAGGGACCTGCAGGAAGCCTACAAGTGGTACGCACTGGCGGCGCGCAGCGGCGATCCGGTTGCAGCACGCAGGCTCGATCAGGTCAGGACGCGGATGGACCAGGCGGCGCTCGATGCCGCGGAGCGGAAGGTAGCGGCCTGGCAGCCCGTTGCGCCGATGCCCGGCGCGAACATGGACCTGGGCAGCGCCCGTTAGACCGCCGACGGCATCGGCGATCGCCGGCCGGGGCGGAACGGATGCAGGATTAACGCACCGGGGCCAATCTTCGCATTCGTCCCGGCGGCAGACTTGCAATTCCCCACCGCTTGGTGTCCCTATCGGCGAAGCGAATTCGCGGCCGCCGGGGCGCTTTCCGCATCGGCAGGTCCATGGGCTGTCCTGGCCGGTGTTGGCCGGCCTGCCTGCGGATCGTCGAAGGCATCACGCCGGCGCGGCGTGGCTCCCCAGCGGTTGCGAGCGGAATGTGCGGGGTCCGAACTCGACCTGATGCCATCGCTGGGGCGGCGCTGCGCGTAGCGACGCCGCCGCGGGCATGCGGGGCGCGCCGGGTCGCTCGGACAGCGTGATGAGACATGCATCTCTACCCAATTGTCGCCGGCATACCCGTGAAGATCCTCCGTTCTCGTCGCAGGGCGCTGGTTCGATGATGCTGCCCGCGGAAACCTCCGGCCGATCCGCGTCGGCAGCCGCTGCCGGGGAGATACCCCGCGCGGGAGCCGCCCTCCGCCCCGCGCCGAGCACGCCAGCCGGAGCCCAATGATGCCCGGCCCGAGGATGAGACGCGCGACGCTCGGCCTGCTGGCAGCTCTCGTCGTCGCCCTCTCGGGTCTTGCCGCGTCGCACACCCTGGCCCAGGCGCCGCGCCGCCCGAAGGGGCCGCCGCCTCCGGTCGCCAAGGAGGCGCCACACACGCGCATGGAGGAGCCCAAGCTCTTGCAGCAGCCGGGCGCCAAGGAATCCGTGCAGGCCGACGTGTCGGCGCGCAACGTGGCCGTGACATCGAGCTTCAGCGGCATCGAGATCGTCATCTTCGGCGCCGTCGACAACAGCCAGCAGCCGAGTGCGGAGTCGGGCTACTACGACGTCCTGATCGTGGTCGAAGGCGTGCCCGGCCGCATCGTCGTGCGGCGCAAGGCCAACGTGGCCGGCCTCTGGCTCAATACCTCCTCGGCCACCTTCGACCTGGTGCCGAGCTACTACGCCATGGCCTCGACGCGGCCGATCGACGAGATCACCACCGAGGAGTTCAGGGCCTCGCACGGCGTGGGCTTTCAGAACCTGCGCTTCCAGCCGGCGTTCGGTCAATCGCAGGCGCTCTCGACCGAGGACCTCAAGGAGTTCCGGCAGGCGATCGTCCGCCTGAAGCAGAAGCAGGGTCTCTTCATCCAGGACAACTACAGCGTGGCCTTCATCGGCCGCAGCCTGTTCCGCGCCACCATCGAGCTGCCGGCCAACGTGACCGTTGGGCCCTTCGACACGCGCGTGTACCTCTTCCGCGACGAGAAGCTGCTGAGCCAATATTCGGTGCGCCTCAACCTCGAGCGCGAGGGGGTCGAGCGCCACCTGCACGGATTCGCCTTCAGCTATCCGACGCTCTACGGGCTCGCAACGGTGGCGCTTGCCATCGCTGCGGGGCTCATCGCCACCACGGCCTTCCGCAGGGCGGCGCGTTGACGAGGTGGGCGTGAGAATCTCTGGCGATCGGGCGCGAGGGGGAAAGGGATGAGCTATGCCTTCGACGACGGCCTGCGGCGCCTGATCGCGGAGCGCTGTGCCGCCTTTCCCCGCCAGGCCGCCGGCGAGGCGGCGCGCGGGCTCAAGCGTGCAGCCGTCGCCATCGCCCTCGTCGAGACCGAGGACGGGTCGGGGGAGGCGGCATTCATCCTGACGCGCCGCACCAGCCGGCTGCGCGCCCACGGCGGCCAGTGGGCGCTGCCGGGCGGCCGCTGCGATGCGGGCGAGACCGCGACGGAGGCCGTGCTGCGCGAGCTCGACGAGGAGATCTGCCTGCAGCTGGGCGGCGGCGACGTGCTGGGCCAGCTCGATGACTATCCGACGCGCTCGGGCTATCTCATCACGCCCGTGGTGGTCTGGGCGGGGCTCGGCCCGCGCCTCGCCATCAACCAGGCGGAGGTGGCCTCCGTGCACCGCATCGCGCTCGCGCAGATCATGCGGGCGGACGCGGTCGACTTCACGACCATCCCGGAAAGCGAGCGCCCTATCGTGCGCGTGAGGATCAACAGGAGCCTCGTGCATGCGCCGACCGCGGCTCTGATCTACCAGTTCCGCGAGCTGCTCGCCGGCCGCCAGACGCGCGTCGCCGATCTCGAGCAGCCCGTGTTCGCGTGGCGGTAGGCGCCCTGCGACGTCATTCCGGCGGGGAGTGCGGCAGGGTCAGCGTGCTCACGTGGCGAGGTGGACTGGGTCCCGGCCTTGTCCCGCTCGCCGGCTCCGCCTGCGAGCGGCGCCGGGATGACGTTGATTTCGCACTCGTCGTGCACCCCAAGCGTCATTCCGGCGGAGGCCGGAACCCAGAACACCGCGCAGCGGGCATGCGGATCGGATCAAGACGCGAAGCCCGGTGACATGGGTCCCGGCCCCGGATCGGGGTCCGGGGCAGGCTGTAGTCCCGCTCGCCGGCTCCGCCTGCGAGCGGCGCCGGGATGACGTTCGTTTCGCGCTCCTCGTGCACCACGAGCGTCATTCCGGCGGAGGCCGGAACCCAGGACACTGCCATCATTCCGGCGGCGGAAAGTTCGCGCGCCAGTGACGGGCGATGTCGATGCCGCGGCAGAACCAGACGCCTTCGTGGCGGCGCATGTGCTCCAGGAGCCTGATGAGCCCACCGACACGCCCGGGCCGGCCGATCAGCCGGTCGTGCAGGCCGATGGAGAGGAGCTTCGGCGAGCCCCTGGCGCCCTCGCGGTAGAGCACATCGAAGGCGTCGCGCATGTAGGTGAAGAAGTCATCGCCGGTCGAGAAGCCGGAGTTCTCGTTGAAGCGGTTGTCGTTGGTCTCGTAGGAATAGGGGATGACGAGATGGCAGCCGCCGGCCATGCGCAGCCAGTAGGGCAGCTCGTCGGCGAGCGAATCGCGATCGTAGAGAAAGCCGCCCTCCTCGCAGACGAGGCGGCGCGTGTTGGGGCCGGGACGCCCGGTCATCCAGCCGAGCGGCCGCTCGCCGACGAGCTTCGTCAGGCCATCGACGGCCATGCGGATGTAGCGGCGCTCGACCTCCTCGGGCAGCGTGCCGTAGTCGATCCAGCGGTACCCGTGGCTCACCATCTCGTGGCCGCGGGCGACGCAAGCGCGCGCCAGCTCAGGGTTCTGCTCCAGGGCGCGCACGACGCCAAGGACGCTCACCGTGACGGAGAAGTCGGCGAAGACGTCGAGCAGGCGCCAGGCGCCGCGGCGGCTTCCGTATTCGAACACCGACTCGACGAGCGGGACGCGCCGGCCGGCGTAGGAGGGGACGCCGATGTCGTTGAGCATGCCCTCGGAGGCGGCATCGCCGTTGGCGAGCGTGGACTCGCCGCCACCCTCGATGTTGAGGTTGAAGTTGACGGCAATGCGCGCGCCGCCGGGCCAGGCCGGATCGGGCGGGAACTCGCCGTAGCCGACGAGATCGCGCGCGATCATCGGGTCGGGCCTGGGCTCGAACGTCACTGGCTTGCTCATGCGTCGGGCGCCTGCTGCGGAGTGTGGAGAGGAGCGCAGAGTGATGCCTGCACGGGCCGCGCGAGCGGCGCCGAGCAGGCATCGTAGCCGAAGAACCAGTCCACATCCTCGGTGGGCCCGCGCATCCAGGTGTTGGCAATGGAGATGCGCTGCACCTCGCCGACACGCGGAATGCGCGTCGCCTCGTAGACACGGACGGCCTCGGCCGGGTCGTCGTCGGGCATCGCGGCCAGGCAGCGGCTGAGGATGGCGGCATCTTCCACCGCCATGGCGCCGCCTGCGGCCATGTAGGGGCGCACGGGATGGCATGCGTCGCCGAGAAGCACAACGCGACCGCCGCTCCAGCGGTCGTCGCGCGGGCGATCGCAGATCGGCGTGACGGTGACCTCGGTCGCGGCCTCGACGGCGCGTCGGACGTCCGGGTGGAAGCCCGCGAACGCCGCGATGAACTCCTCGCGCGGGCAGGGCAGCATCTGCTCCTCGCCCTCCCAGGCGTCGGCCGGCACGCTGCCCATCAGGTACACCTCGTCGCGCCTGCCTGTCATGAAGTAAGCGAGGAGGTGCCGGTCTGGCCCCCACCACTTCGTGCAGTCGCGCATCCGATGCCCGCCGAGGCGCGCGGTCGGGAAGATCGCGCGCTGCGCCACGCGGCCCGTGAACCGCGGGGGCTCGGCTCCGAGCAGGATGTCCCGCACCTTGGACCGGATGCCGTCGGCGCCGATGACGATGTCGGCCTGGGATCTCGCGCCGTTGTCGAAGACGAGCTCGAAGGCGTCCCCACGCGGCCCGAGCCCCGCAAGGCAGTGGCCGAAGGCGATCGATCCGGGCGCGACGGCCGTGGCGAGCACGGCGTGCAGGTCGCCGCGATGCACGTTGATGTAGGGCCCGCCGAAGCGCTGCTCGCTCGCGACGTCGAGCGTGATCTCGTAGAGCGTCTCGCCGGTGTCCCAGGCGCGGCTGACGAAGGCGTCGGGAGTGATGCCGGTCTCGAGGAGCGCTCGCTCGACGCCCAGGCGCCGCAGGACCTTCATGACGTTGGCGCTGAGAATGATGCCCGCGCCGATGCGGGAGAAGGCCGGCGCCTGCTCGTAGACCGTGACGGGGAAGCCCGCGCGCTGCAGGAAGGCCGCACACGTCAGCCCGCCGAGGCCTGCGCCGACGACGGCGATCCGATTCCTGCGCTTCAAGCCTGCACTCCGAAAACGGTACGCTCCGAGCCCCCTACGTTAGCGGCCGAGGGCGCGGTGCACCATCCCGGCGCGCTCCTGGTATCCGGGCGCCGCCGTGTTAGGCTGCGGGCGATACGACAAGGGGAGACGCACAATGGCCAAGGCCCGCAAAGTCATCATCACCTGCGCCGTCACGGGCTCCATCCACACGCCCTCGATGTCGCCCCACCTGCCGATCACGGCGGAGGAGATCGCCGATGCCGCCATCGGCGCGGCCGAGGCGGGCGCCGCGGTGGTGCACCTGCACGCGCGCAACCCCAAGGACGGCCGGCCCGATCAGTCGCCCGAGGCGTTCGCGCCGTTCCTCAAGGTGATCAAGCAGCGCTCGGGCTGCGTGGTCAACATCACCACCGGCGGCGGCATGGGCATGACGGTGGAGCAGCGCGCCGCGCCGGCCGCCATCTTCAAGCCGGAGATCGCCTCGCTCAACATGGGCACCATGAACTTCGGCCTCTATCCCATGCTGGCCCGGCAGAAGGAGTTCAAGTTCGACTGGGAGAAGCCCTACCTGGAGGGCACCCGCGCCGGCATGTTCAAGAACACCTTCGCCGACATCGAGTACATCCTCACCACCTGCGCCAACAACGGCACGCGCTTCGAGATCGAGTGCTACGACATCGGCCACCTCTACACGCTGCGCCACTTCGCCGACCGCGGCGTGGTGAAGCCGCCGTTCTTCGTCCAGTCCGTGTTCGGCATCCTGGGCGGTATCGGCCCGCACCCGGAGGACGTGATGATGATGAAGCGCACGGCCGACCGCCTGTTCGGCAGCGAGTATCACTGGAGCGTGCTGGGGGCCGGACGCAACCAGATGCCGATCGCGGCGCAGGCCGCGGCCATGGGCGGCAACGTGCGGGTCGGCATGGAGGACTCGCTGTGGCTGGGGCCCGGCCGGCTCGCCAAGAGCAACGCCGAGCAGGTAGCCAACGTGCGCAAGATCATCGAGGGGTTAGGGCTCGAGATCGCCTCGAGCGACGAGGCGCGCGACATGCTGCAGCTCAAGGGCGGGGACAAGGTGGGGTTCTAGCGTCGCGGTTCTTCATTGGTGGCCCCGAGGGTTGTCATCCTCGCGCTTGGCGCGAGGATCCAGCGTCATGCCACACCCCCGTGCTGAGCCTGTCGAAGCACGGCTGGCACGCGTGGTCCGTCCTTCGACAAGCTCAGGACGCGGGCGGAGCTTGTGGCATGACACACGGGGCGGCGGGTCGAGCCTTACGCCATGGCTACGAAAGAGTCGCAACAGCATTGTGGGAGCGCTCGCCGCGCGCGTGCCGAAAGGCGTTGTTGAATGACTGTCATGAACCTGAGCTATCAACCCAGGTCGCGTCGATCATCCGGCGCCGGAAGGGGCGAGACCAGGGGCAATGTTCTGCGAGGCCTTGGAGGGCATGCTGCGCCATGTTCCGGCCATGGAGCTCGCATTCGACGGAGACTGCGCCCAGGCTAACGGCCTCGACCTGCCCATCGTCGTCATAAACCTCCCGCATCGGACCGACCGGTGGGAGGCGCTGTCGCGACGGATGACGGCCGCAGGGCTGACCAAGCTCATCAGGGCTCCGGCCGTCGAAGGGGCGCGGCTCCCGGACGGCCACATCGCCGCGCTGCTCGGATCATCGCTCAACGGCATCGACGAGGCTCCGCGCAGCCATCTCACCCTCACGCGACCGGCGATCGGTTGCTTTCTGTCACACCTTGCCATCTGGCGATGGGCGCTCGCCAGCAACCTGCCGAGAGTGCTGGTGTTCGAGGACGATGCCGCGCCGGCCGCGCACTACTGCCCCTCCCGCTTCCGCGACGTCGTGGCTTCGATACCCGAGGAGAGGGGGCTGGTCTTCCTGGGCCGCATCATCATGGGCGGGCTGGCCGACAGGCCGGAGGGCTCGGACCTGGCCAGGATCTACTACTTCAACGGCACGTTCGCCTATCTGATTGCGCGCTCGGCGTGCCGGAGCCTGCTCCAGCATCTCCTTCCGCCGCGTTCGCACATCGACCACCAGATCAGCAAGGTGCTGATCGAGCAGCGGCGCGCCTTCCCCGCCTATTACACCGAGCCTCATTTCTTCGAGCCCGACTGGTCGCTGCGGAGCAATTGCTACGTTCCGCTCGCCAACGACTCTGCCGCCGACCGCGAGTTGGGGCAGATCCTCGAGGCGAGCCGGCGCATGCTCCTCGATGAAGGGCGGCCTCTCCTCTCCGCGACCGCCTGACGCGCGGCCCGGCGTGGTGGATGCCCGCCAGCGCATGACGTCATTCCGGCGGAGGACGGAGCCCAGAACACGGGGCGCCAGGAGTACAGGCAGGTCAGCGTGCGTACTGAGCCACGTGACCTGGGTCCCGACCTTTCCCCGCTCGCGGGCTTCGCCTGCGAGCGGCGTCGGGATGACGCTGGTGGCCCATCAAAGATCAATGGTCAACCGGGCTCATGAGCGCCCAGCTCGTTCTACCCGACGCAAATCCTCGAGCGGAGAGCCGCTGCAGCCGGCGGAGCCTAACGGCGGTGGTGGCGGGGTGATTTCCTGGGCCGGGGAACAGTGCCGGACTCCTCCGGCTCAGGACACTTGAAGATGGGGCGGGTCCACGACCCGCTGGTCCAGCCCTCCACGACACAGTCCCGCTGGGCGGCGCCGGCGGGGGTCGCAGCGAGCAGCACCAGCGCCGCCAACCCCGACAAGATGGCTTTCATGATCATTCTCGTTCGCCAGCTCGGCCCCCTGACACCCATGAGAGTAAGGCTCGACTCGCAGCCCGGTGTGTCGTGTCACACACTCCAACCCCGTGCTGAGCTTGTCGAAGCACGGATGGCATGCGCGGCCCGTCCTTCGACTGGCTCAGGACGTAGGCGGAGCGTGTGGCATAGCCCACTCAACGCGCGGCGGCATCACATCCCAGATATGGATTCTGCCGCGAACGGACAGAAGGGCTTATCACGCCGACTTGATGCGGGCGGCCGCCTCGCGCAGCAGCGTTGCAACCTCCTCGTCCGACACCTGCACGAAACGCCGGTAGAAGGCGCCGACAGAGCCAAAGCGGCGTGGGATCGATAGGCACACGACGGCGTCGGCCTCGTGCTCCAGCATGGCGACGGCTTGGCGGGAGGCGACCGGCACGGCGGCGATGAGGCGGGCGGGCTTATCGCGCCGGAGCCGACGGAGTGCCGCCTGCATGGTCATGCCGGTCGCCACGCCGTCGTCAACCACGATCGCCGTCCGACCCTCGGCGCCGATCCCGGGCCGCAGCCCGGCCCACTCGCGCCGGCGCTGCTCGATGATGGCGAGCTCGCGCGCCGCCGCGGCCTCGATGTAATCGTCGCCGAGGCCGAGCGCGCCGACGATCTGCAGGTTGCGCACGACCTCGGGCTCGCCCCCGTCGGCCACCGCACCGACAGCGAGCTCGGGCTGATCGGGCGCGCCGAGCTTGCGCACGAAGAGGACATCGAGCGGGGCGGCGAGCGCCCTGGCGATCTCAGCCGCCACGGGGACGCCGCCGCGGGGGAGCGCGAGCACGAGGGGCCGCTCGGGCCGCATGGCCAGCAGCCGCTCGGCCAGGAGCCGTCCGGCCTCGGTGCGGTCGGCGAGGACCATGGCGCGGCGCATCCTTCAGGGGTCAGGCGCGATGAGCGCCGGCGCGCGCCGCGATCTCCTCCTCGACGTCGCGCAGGCGGTCCTTGCCGAAGAAGATCTCCTCGCCCACGAAGAACGTCGGCGCGCCGAAGGTGCCGCGCGCGACGGAGGCTTGCGTGTTGGCGAGCAGCCTGTCCTTCACGTCCTGGTCCTGGATGCGCGCGAGAATGCGCTCGCCATCCAGGCCCGATTCCTCCAGCGCCGCGCGGATCACCGCGGGATCGTCCATCTTCTTGGGCTCCTCCCACATGTGGTGGAAGACGGCCTCCACATACCGCGCCAGCTGCCCGTCCATCTCGGCCGCCACGGCGCCGCGCATGATCTGCACGGTGTTGACGGGAAAGTGCGGGTTCATCCTGAAGCGGGCGAGCTTGTGCTTGTCGATGAAGCGGCGCGTCTCCAGCCGCTGATACTCGAGCTTGTTCTTGACGTCCTTGAACTGGACCATCGGCGCCTGGTTGTTGGTGAGCTTGAACACGCCGCCGAGCAGGACCGGCACGTAGACGAACCGAGCGCCGGTGCGCTGCTCGACCGCCGGGATCAGCTTGTGCACGAGATAGGCGTTGGGGCTGCCGAAATCGAAATGGAACTCGACGTTGGGTGTCACGGCGTCTCCTCCTGAGCGGCGCGCGGCGCATGCCCCGGCTTCCTCGCGCGACGCTCAGAGGCTGCGGTGGATCATGCCGAGCCAGGCGCAGACCTCGCGGGCGTGGGCCGCGGGCGCGTCAATGGGATAGTACACCCGCTCGATGCGCCCGTCCCTGATTGCGAGCGTCAGCCGCTTGAGATAGCGCACGCCGCCGGTCGTGAAGGTGGGCAGCGACAGGGCCTGCTGCAGCTCGAAGCCCTCGTCGCTGACGATCTCGAAGGGCAGCCGCAGCCTCTCTGCCATCTCCTTCTGATAGCCGGTCGGTTGCGTGGAGAGGCCGAACACGGCGGCACCGACCTGGCGGAAGCCGGCCTCGAGGTCGCGGAAGCCCTCCGCTTGCGGGGTCGAGCCGTGGGCGCCGGGGATGTCGTCCCAGCCGGGCGGGTTGGGGCGGCCGGGCCGGCCCGTCCAGGGATAGCAGAAGACGATCGCCCGGCCGGAGAGGGCCGCGAAGCTGACACTGCGGTCGGCCGTGGTCGGCAGGGCGATGGCGGGCATGCGCCGGCCGCGCTTCAAGTGCCGGGCGGCGCCGTCGTCGGCGAGCGCACCCGGATCGAGCCTCATGGGAGCAGCCTTCGCCTTCATGGACGCCGGTGCTGCGCCAGCCAGGCGTGCACGTCCGCCGCGTTCCGGTCCGGTGGAAAGACGGGATAGAACACCTTGGTGACGACGCCGCCGTCGATGACCATGGCGAGGCGCTTGATGAGGGTGAGGCCCGCCACCTCCATGGTCGGCAACCGCATCGCCCGCGTTAACGCGAGCTTGGCATCCGAGAGCAGCGGGAAGGGCAGATGCAGGCGCGCGGCCGCCTGCGACTGGTAGGCGGTGTCCTGGGTGGAGAGGCCGAACACGCGCGCGGCGCCCGCCTCGATCAGCACCTTGTGCAGGTCGCGGAAGGCGCAGGTCTGCGGCGTGCAGCCCCTGGCACCCGGGATCATGTCCCAGTCGTCGACGAGCGAGGGCTTGCCGGGCTCGCCGGTGCGCGGATAGGCGAATACCACGATGCGTCCCGGCAGCCGGGCGAGCGACACCTGCGTGCCGTCGGTGGCGGGGAGGGCGACGTCGGGCACCCTGTCGCCTTCGAGGTGCTTCGCCGCGCCATCGTCGACGGGGGCGGGGATTTTCGACCAGTCGACCACGAGCAGGTTGGGGTTGGCGGGCGTCGGCATGGCGGCGGAACCTCTGCGCGCTGGCAATTTGCGATCAGGACACTAGATGTCGAGCACGCGGTAATGATAGCCGCCGACGCGCGCATAATCGAGCCTGGCATAGAGCGCCTGCGCCGGAGCGTTGGCGGCCACTGCCTGCAGCGCGGCAATCGCGGCACCCTGTCTTGCGCCCCATGCCTCCAGCGCCCGCATGACGCGCGTGGCTGCGCCGCTGCGCCGCCGCGTGGCCAAGGTCGACACGCACTCCGCGATCACCACGCCCTCGGCGGCAACGGCGAGCGCGGTGGCGGCAGGGCCGTCAGGGTCGCGGAGCAACAGGAAGGAGCGCGGGTGCGGCACGCGCGCCAGGATCCTCGGCGCGAGGCCGCGCCGGCTCTCGGTGATGCCGGCGAGATAAACCGAAAGCCAGGCCTCGCTCGGAGCATCGGCGGCCTCCACCTCCGGGTCGCGGCTCGTCGCGGCCTCCGGCGGGATGCTTTTCGCAAGCGCCGTGCAAGGTTCCTGCAGGCGGTAGCCGCGGCGCTCCAGGCGCTGGTCGAGGTCGGCGGGCTCGTTGACGTCGCAGATCTGGAACATGGAGGCAGCGCCGCGCGCACGATAGCGCCGCTCGGCCTCGTCGATGGCGCGCTCCACATCGACGCCGGTGAAGGCAAGCGGCGAGACCGAGTTCGCCCGCTGCGAGCCGCCGCCCGAGTAGCGCCACAGCCAGCCCTCGATGCCGGCCGTCTCGAGCGCGGGCCAGGCCGCCACGGCGGTGCGCTCGATGCGCAGGAGTGTGTCGCGGGAGATTTGCATTGGCATGTGCATACGCGGCTGCCCCCCACCCTGACCCTCTCCCCGCGAAGGCGGGGAGAGGGAACAGCTCACCCCTTGCCCCGCATCAGGCGCGCCTTCTGGCGCTGCCAATCGCGCTTGGCGACGTCCTCGCGCTTGTCGTGCAGCTTCTTGCCCTGGGCCAGCGCGAGCCTGAGCTTGGCGCGGCCGCGGGCGTTGAAATAGAGCTCGAGGGGGATCAGCGTCATACCCTGCCGCTCGACCGCCGTGCTGAGCTTGTGGATCTCGCGCTTGTGGAGCAGCAGCCGGCGCGGGCGGCGCGGGTCGTGCTGGAAGAAGGCGCCGGCCGCCTTGTACTCGGGGATGTACGCGTTGATGAGGAAGATGCCTCCCCGCTCGGAGGAGGCATAGCTCTCGGCGATGTTGGCCTGCCCGGCGCGCAGGGCCTTCACCTCGGTGCCGGTCAGCTCGATGCCGGCCTCGTAGGTGTCCTCGATGCGGTACTCGAACCTCGCCCGCCGGTTCTCGGCAATGCGCTTGTGGCCGTCGTCCTTGTCGGCGGCCATGGCGGCCCTCACACGCGCGGCTGACGACGGCCCGGCCGCTACTCGGCGGCCTTGGCGAGGCTCGCGAGCCCGACCGAGGCGAGCGCCGCGTCGACCTTGCGCTTGGACTCCTCGGCGATCGGCGCCAGCGGCAGCCGCGTCTCCGCCGAGCACAACCCGAGCTTGGAGGCGGCGTACTTCACCGGGCCCGGCGAGGTCTCGCAGAAGAGCGCATCGTGCAGCGGCATCAGCCGGTCCTGCAGCTCGCGCGCGGTGTTCCACTCGCCCTTGAGGCAGGCGTTCTGGAACTGGGCGCACAGCCGAGGGGCCACGTTGGAGGTGACCGAGATGCAGCCGCGACCGCCATGCACCATGAAGCCGAGCGCGGTGGCATCCTCACCCGACAGCTGGATGAACTTCTCCCCGCACGCCAGCCGCTGGGAGGTCACGCGTGCGACGTTGGCCGTGGCATCCTTGATGCCGACCACGTTCTTGAGCTTGGCGCAGCGGGCGATCGTCGCCACGGAGATGTCGATGACGGTGCGCGGCGGCACGTTGTAGAGGAAGATCGGCAGGTCGACGGCGTCGCTGATGGCCTTGAAGTGCTGGTAGAGGCCTTCCTGCGTCGGCTTGTTGTAGTAGCCGGCGACGTGCAGCACCGCGTCGGCGCCGGCCTTCTTGGCGTGACGCGTGAAGTCGATGGCTTCCGAGGTGGAGTTCGAGCCGGCGCCGGCAATGACGGGCACGCGCTTCTTGGCCACCTTGATGCACAGCTCGATGACGTGCTTGTGCTCCTCGTGGCTGACGGTGGGGGACTCGCCCGTTGTCCCCATGGGGACGAGCCCGTGCGTGCCCTCCTCGATCTGCCACTCGACGAGCCTCTCGAATGCCTTGTCGTCGACCTTGCCGCCCTTGAAGGGCGTGATCAACGCAGTGAATGAACCCTTGAACATGGGGTGCTCCCGAGCTCGGGGCCCTCGCTCCAACGGGAAGGCCCCGCCTTGTCTTGAACGCCGCACGCCATCTTGATAGCTTTTTGCGGGCCGGGCGCAACAAGAGAAATCGGCAAGAGCGCGCGCTCACGCCCGAAATTGAGTATGCCGGCGGCCGGAAGGCAGGGCAAGGCAGGTGCACGGAGTGGTGCACAGCCTCTGCCCGCGTCATGTTGATGCCTTCTTTACGGGATGAATGGCCTCGAGCTCTTTCCTCCGTGCCGGGTAGCCAGACGCCACGCGATCGCCAGATTGGACGTGATGGGACCACCGTTGAAGACGCTTCCCGGCCTGCTTCTCGCCTCTCTCATCATCGGCGGCCTGTCGGTCGGCGCCGACCCGATCGCGGCGCAAAGCCCCCCGCCCCCCGCCAAAGCCAAGAAGCCGGCGGCCAAGCCCAGCCAGGCAGCTGCTGCCAAGCAGACGGCGGCGCCCGTGGCCAAGCCGGCTCCGGCGGCGCAGGCGACCGCCTCACTGCGGCCGCTCGCCGAGGAGGCGGAGCACGTCGCCCGCTACGACGCGGCCATCGCGCCGGCCCGCGACTATTCGATCTCGCCTGAGAACGCCGGCAGCCTGCGCGAGGCCATCGCGGCAGCGGCGGGAGGCAGAGTGGGCGACGCCAAGGGACTGCGGGACAGGATCAGCGACCCTGCTGCCCGCAAGCTCGTCGAGTGGTATCTCTACCGCGGCGGCTATGGCTCCGCCGCCGAGGTGCGCGCCTTCCTCGACGCCAACCCGGCCTGGCCTGACCGTGGGCTGCTGATGCAGCGCTCCGAGGAAGCCCTGTTCAACAGCAACGCAGCCCCGGCGGACGTGCGCGCGTTCTTCGCCGGCGCCCAGCCGCGCACGGCCGTCGGCTTCGCCGCACTGGCCGGCGCCTATCTCGCCGACAAGGGAGACCCCAAGGCGCGGGAGAAGGCCACAGCTTTGGCGCAGAAGGCCTGGATCGATCTGGACGTGCCGGCGAGCCTCGAGCCCGCCTTCCTGGCGCGCGTCGGCGGCCTCCTCACCGAGGCGGACCACAAGCGGCGCCTGGACCGGCTGCTGTTCAATGACAGCCGCTGGACCGAGGAGCGCAACGGACGCGCCGCCGTGATCCGCCGCGTGATCGCGCTGCTCTCCGAGGAGGAGAAGAAGAAGGCGCAGGCGCGTCTTGCGGTCTATCTCCGGGCGAAGAACTCCGCACAGCTGCTCTCCAAGCTGCCCGATCACGGCCACGCCGAGTCCGATTGGGGACTCGCCGTCCAGCGCGCCCAGGCCTTGCGCCGCCAGAAGAAGGATGCGGAAGCCTGGAAGATCCTGCTGGCGGAGCCGGAGACCTCGGTGCTCGTCAAGCCGGACGGCTGGTGGGAGGAGCGCCGCACCAGCGCCTATGCCGCGCTCAAGGCCGGCAAGCCCAAGACTGCCTACGAGCTGGTGCACAACCCCGGCGCGCTGTCGGTCAACGCCGCCAAGGATGCGGCCTTCCTCGCGGGCTGGCTGGCATTCCGGCAGCTGGGCAACCCGAAGCTGGCGCTTGGCCATTTCCAGGCGCTGGCCGAGGCCGCGGACGGTCCGCTCAGCCGGGCCAAAGGCCACTACTGGCTGGGGCGCACCTACGAGGCGCTGGGCGACAAGGTGAAGGCCCAGGAGAACTACAGGGCAGCCTCGGTCTATTACGACACGTTCCACGGCCAGCTCGCACGCCTGAAGCTCGACGCCCGCGCGAGCGAGATCAAGATCGTGCCGCCGGCAGTCCCGACCGCGGATGAGATTGCGCGCTTCAACACCTCCGACGCGGTCAAGGCGGCAGTGGTGGCGCGCAAGGCGGGGCTCGACATCAGCCTGGTGCGGGCCTTCCTGGTGCACCTGCGCTACCACCTCAAGACCGAGGCCGAGGTCGCCATGGTGGCGCACCTGGCGGAGGCGCTGGGCGACACGCAGAGCGCGGTGCGCATCGGCAAGACCGCCATCGCGCGCGGCATGAACCTGGCCTACTACGCCTACCCGATCCACTCGCTGCCGACCTACACGCCATTGCGCCCGCCGCCGGAGCCCGCCTTCATCCTCGGCATCGCGCGCCAGGAGAGCGAGTTCAACTCGCTGACCCTATCCGGGGCCGGCGCGCGCGGCATCCTGCAGGTGATGCCGGTCACCGCCAAGCACGTGTGCCACGACTACAAGATCAAGTGCGACATCCCCCGCCTGATGAAGGACCCCGCCTACAACACCATGATGGGCAGCGCCTACATCTCCGACCGCATGGACGAGTTCAGCGGCTCCTACGTGTTGACGCTGGCGGGCTACAACGCGGGGCCGGGGCGGGCGCGGGAATGGATCAAGGAGTTCGGCGACCCGCGCGATCCCAAGGTCGATCCCATCGACTGGATCCACCGCATCCCCTTCGAGGAGACGCGCGAGTACGTGCAGAAGGTGCTCTCCAACATCCAGGTCTACCGCGCGCGGCTCGGCGAGGAGGAGACGGCACTACGCATCAACGCCGACTTGAAGCGCCTATCGGCGGCGACGGCGATGAGCCCGAGCCAGTAGGCTGCGCTCTGCGCCTCGCTCGGCGGGCATGACGGTGGGGTGGGCGGTTGCGGAGCACGCGGACCGTGCGCATACTCCCGGGCGTACTCGCAAACAGGCGCTTATCCATGACCCATTCCCAAATGCAGCCGACGGCCAACGGCGCCGGGGGGTCCGCCGACTTCGACGCCGTGATCGTGGGGGCCGGGTTCGCGGGCATGTACATGCTGCACCGGCTGCGCGGCATGGGGTTCGCGGCCCGGGTGATCGAGGCCGGCAGCGGCGTCGGCGGCACGTGGTACTGGAACCGCTATCCGGGCGCGCGCTGCGACGTGGAGAGCGTGCAGTACTCCTACCAGTTCGATGACGCGCTGCAGCAGGAGTGGAACTGGACCGAGCGCTATGCCGCCCAGCCGGAGCTGTTGCGCTACGCCAACCACGTCGCCGACCGCTTCGACCTGCGCCGCGATATCCAGTTCAACACGCGCGTGGAGCGGGCGGCCTTCGACGAGGCCGGTGCGCGGTGGGTGATCGAGACCAGCGACGGTGAGCCCATCTCCGCCAGGTTCTGCATCATGGCGACAGGCTGCCTCTCCTCGCCCAACCTGCCGCAGTTCGAGGGCCTCGAGTCCTTCCAGGGGGACCGCTACCACACCGGCTATTGGCCCCACGAGCCGGTCGACTTCACGGGCAAACGGGTGGCCGTCATCGGCACGGGATCGTCGGCGGTGCAGTCGATCCCCATCATTGCTGCCCAGGCCAGCCACGTCACTGTGTTCCAGCGGACGCCCAACTACGCGGTGCCCGCGCACAACGCCCCGCTCGACCTGGACTACGTGCGCCGGGTGAAGGCCGAGTATCCGGCCATGCGGGCGCGCGCCAAGCAGACCATGACCGGCATCGATTTCGACTACAGCGACCGCGCGGCGCTGGAGACCTCGCCCGAGGAGCGCACGCGCGAGTACGAGCGGCGGTGGCGGCACGGCGGGCTCTGGTTCCTCGGCGCCTTCAAGGACCTGATGATGTCGCAGGAGGCGAACGACACCGCCGCCGAGTTCGTGCGCGCCAAGATCCGCGCGCGCGTGCGCGATCCCGCAGTTGCCCGGCTGCTCTCGCCGAGCAACACGATCGGCTGCAAGCGGCTGTGCGTGGACATCGGCTACTATGAGACCTTCAACAGGCCGAACGTCGCGCTGATCGACGTGAGCCAGCGGCCGATCGAGGCGATCACGCGCACGGGCGTGCGGGCCGACGGCCGGGAGCACGCGGTGGACGCCATCGTCTTCGCCACCGGCTTCGACGCCATGACCGGGGCGCTGCTCAAGATCGACATCCGCGGGCGCGGCGGGCTGCCGTTGAGGCAGAAATGGCGCGAGGGCCCGCGCACGTATCTGGGCGTCGGCATGGCGGGCTTCCCCAACTTGTTCACGATCACCGGCCCCGGAAGCCCCTCGGTGCTGACCAACATGCTGCCGACCATCGAGCAGCACGTGGAGTGGATCGCGGATGCCATGCACCACATGCGCCACCAGGGTCGCGCGTCGATCGAGCCGCTGGTTGGCGCGGAGGAGGAGTGGGTGAGCCACGTCGGCGAGGCGGCCGGCCGCACGCTGCGCTACACCTGCAGCTCCTGGTATCTGGGCGTGAACATCCCCGGCAAGCCGCGCGTGTTCATGCCCTACATCGGCGGCTTCCCGCGCTACGTGGAGACGTGCAACGAGGTGGCCGCGAAGGGATACGAAGGGTTCCGCCTGGCGTAGGCGGCGCGCGCGGCGGGCATGGTCAAGCCCGGTTTACCATGCGTCAGGATCGGCGCTTGCTGGGCGCGTGACGAGTCCGTGAACGTCCCTTCACGGCGGGGGAGCTGGCCCCCATATGCCAGACAGTGAAGCAGCCAACCAGTGATGCGATCCGCCATGATCCCCCTCCGAACCGCAATGCTGGCGGTCCTGGCGCTTGGCACGGCCACGTCAGCGATCGCACAATCGAGCGCACCACCGCCGCCGCCGCAACCGCGCCCGCCGGCGGTGCTGATCAACCCCTACGACCGCGGGCCGCCTCCGCAGCCGGAGCGCCCCTACGTGGGGCCGGCGCCGACGGTCCAGCCCCCCATGGAGCGCGTCACCCCGGTCGCGCCGCTGGCACCGCGGGTCGGCAACTAGCTTCGGCACAAGGGCACAAGCTCGAACGCCGACGTGGAACCCGCGGGGCGTGTCCGGGGTTAAGTGAGCCGAGCCGGCTCGAAAACCTCGACCGTCGCACGTGAATCGTGAGGGGTTCCCATGCCGAAGCAAGTCTCCTATCTCGAGGTCGCGGTGATCGCGGCCGTGCTGGGCTACCTCGCCCTGATCGTGGCCGGCGTCATCGGCCCATCGGAGACGGGTATTTCTCCGGTCGCCCTGCAGAGCAAGTGACGGGTACCGAGCGGCACTCATGTGTGCGGGCTATAGGAAGGTCCGCAGTCCCGTCGGCGCCGATCCGGTGGACGATGACGAGCCTGCTATCCCCGCATCACTTGCCTGAGCACATAGTTCCCTGGATGAGAAGAGCAGACAGGACCGGCGGGCTTACGTCGGCCCCGCCACAAGCCAGGCGGTGCGGACCTTGGCGGCATCAATGTGCCTGCACCGGGCGCCAGCCGGCGGCGAGCGCCTCGGCCTCGGTGCAGAACCAGCGCTTGCCCTTCTCGGGCTCCATGCGGATCTGCGCGTACCACGGGCTCCAGGGCATGTGATAGATGCGCCCGTTCCTGGTGACGTTGCCCTTGATGGCGCAGCCGCTGGGTGCTTGCGTTTCCGCCGTCGTCCACTGCCGGGCGCGGTACTCCCAGGGCGGCATGGCCTCACCCTGCCATACGCCGAGGCCCTCGGCACGCGCCTGCGCCTCCTCGCCGACGTAGAGCCTGGAATACTTGACGAAGGCCCAGGCATAGCCCCGGCGGACCATCTGGGCATTGATGTCGCGGCCATCGACGAAGCACACGGCGAGCGTGCGGCCGTACCGGTCGAGCCCGCGCGGGTCGCAGTTCACGGACTTGTCGCCGATGATGCGGGCGAGCTCGGCCGTCGCCGCCGCTCCGCAGGCCCACGAGCCGAACCACCTGCGGCCGCAGGTCTGCCCCGACTCCGGCGCGTCGATGCCCTCCAGACGCACCCGCGTCTCACCGATGGCGATGGTGTCGCCGTCGATCACCCTGGCAATCCCGCTCAGGGAGCCCGCCGCCGCGACGCCGGGGCGGACCTCCGTGTGCACGGCGGGACTGCTCATGACGCTCATCACCAGCGCGTACGCCACTAGCCGATGAGTTGTACCTACCCACACATACTCGCGCATAGGTTGAATGTGCGAGATCTGCATGGCGAATGCTAGGCAGTCGTGCGGCGCGCACGTCAAAACCTGGGCACGGCGGGGAGCGAGAGCGCTAGCATATTGAAAATCAATTGAGAATTTTCGGATCGGGGGTGCCTACCGTCGACCTTGACGCACCTGCGAAAAGTGATCTGATAGCGATTGCTGGTTGCGCATACCAGTCGAGCCCCTTGGAGGTGCTGTACAATGGCGAAGCCCATCTTCACACAAGTCGTCGAGCGAGCCCGCGCCTACGTGGCGCTGCGCTCGAGCTGGACGCGATATACGCTGGCGCTCACGCGCAACAACCGCGACTGCGATCCCACCGACCCCAGGGCCGCGCGCTTCTGCGCCTTCGGCGCGCTGGTGCGCGCGAGCTACGAGATCACGGGTGACGTCGACCAGGCGCGGCGGCTCGCCGGCCAGACTGCCATCTGGATGACGGGCCGCGAGACGGCCGAGGAAGCCTACGAGGCGATCTACACCATCAACGACGGAGCCCCGGTGTCGTCGCGCAAGGCCGTCCTGGCCCTGTTCGACGAAAGCCTTGCGCGCGCCTGAGCCCTCGGGCCGTGCGCCGCAGCACGGCGAACGCTCGACCCCGGCGAATATAACGACTATGGATGTGGCACTGGCGGACTGCGCCGGTGCCACCTATTTTCACGGGTGAGATTCCGGCGCCAGCGCTTCGCGCCCAACCGCGACCAGGGCAACAGAACTCACGAGGCCCCCATGTCCGAGCCCCCGACCAACCTCCACCGTGCCACGACCCACGACGTGCTCGAAGCGGCGCGCGCGTGGCTCGACAAGGACGGGCGCATCGCGCTCGCCACGGTCGTCGGCACGTGGGGGTCGGCGCCGGTCGGCGTCGGCGGGCAGATGGTGGTCGCCGACGACGGCCGCTTCGAGGGCTCGGTGTCGGGCGGCTGCGTGGAAGGCGAGGTGATCGCCGAGGCCGAGGACATCCTGGCGGGCGGCAAGCCGAAGACATTGGAGTTCGGCGTCGCCGACGAGACGGCGTGGCAGGTGGGCCTGCCGTGCGGCGGCCAGATCAAGGTCTATCTCGAACGGCTGGAGAAGAGCGAGGGCCTGCCGCTCATCACGCGCGCGCTCGACGCGCGTACCAACCGGCGCGGGCTCGTGGTGCGCACGCGCCTCGCCGACGGCAGGCACGAGCTCTTCGGCCGCGAGGATCGCGACGCCGACCCTTCGATCCGCCAGCGCTTCGACAGCGGCGAGAGCGCGCTGGCCGCCTCGCCGGAGGGCGAGGTGTTCCTGCATGCCCTGGTGCCGCCGGCGCGCATTCTCATCATCGGCGCCACCCACATCGGCCAGATCCTGGCGCAGCTCGTCAGGATCGCCGGCTACGAGGTGATGGTGATCGATCCGCGCACCGCGTTCGCCGCCGAGGCCCGCTTCCCCGACATCCGCCTCGACACGGAGTGGCCGCAGGACGCCATCCCCAGGATCGGGCTCGACCCCTACACGGCCGTCGTGGCGTTGGCGCACGTCGGACATATCGATGACGAGGCGCTCAAGCTCGCCATGCGCTCGGAATGCTTCTACGTCGGCGCGCTCGGCTCACGCCGCAACCACGCCAAGCGCACCCAGCGCCTGAAGGACGCGGGCTTCAGCGACGAGGAGATCAAGCGCATCCACTCGCCCATCGGCATCAATATCGGCGCCCAGAGCCCGCAGGAGATCGCCATCTCGATCATGGCCGAGCTGGTACTCGCCTTGCGCGGGCCCAAGGTGTACAAGCCCGCAGACGCGCCGCGCAGCTGACCAGCGCTGCCGCGATGTGAGGGTTGCCGCTCGAGGGGAGGCGAGGACGATGCTCGAAGCCTACATCTATGACGGATTGCGCACGCCGTTCGGCCGGAACGCGGGCGCCCTGTCGCGCGTGCGCCCGGACGATCTGCTGGCGGGCGTCGTCAAGGAGGTGGTGGCGCGCTCGGGCTTCGCCCCGGAAGTGATCGACGACGTGTCGGTGGGCTGCGCCTCGCAGGCCGGCGAGGACAGCCGCAACGTGGCGCGTCACGCGCTCCTGCTCGCCGGCCTGCCGGTGGACACGCCCGGCTCGGTGCACAACCGGCTGTGCGGATCAGGGCTCAACGCGCTGGCCGCAGCCGCGCATGCCATCACCTGCGGCGAGGCCGATGTGTGCGTGGCCGGCGGGGTGGAGAGCATGACGCGCGCGCCCTTCGTGGTGGGCAAGGCCGAGCAGCCGTTCGCGAAGGATTTCAAGGTGTTCGACTCCTCCCTCGGCGCGCGCTTCCCGAACCCCAAGATCGAAAGCCTGTTCGGCGCCGACACCATGCCGCAGACCGCCGACAACCTGGCGCGCGACTACCAGCTGAAGCGGGAGGAGTGCGACCGGTTCGCGCTGGGCTCGCAGCAGAAATACGCCAAGGCCAGCAAGGACGGCTTCTTCAAGAGCGAGATCAAGCCGGTGTCGATCCCGCAGGGCAGGGGCAAGCCCGACCAGCTGGTCTGCGAGGACGAGCATCCCCGCCCCGAGACGACGCTGGAGACGCTGCAGAAGCTCAAGCCCCTGTTCCCGGAAGGCGTGACCACCGCGGGCAATGCCTCGGGCATCAACGACGGCGCGGCGGCGCTGATCGTGGCGAGCCTCGATGCCGGCGAGAAGGCAGGCGTGAAGCCGATGGCGCGGGTGATCGCCACGGGCGTGGCAGGCGTGGCCCCGCGCGTGATGGGCTTCGGGCCGGTGCCGGCGACCAAAAAGGCGCTGGAGCGCGCCGGCCTCGACCTCAAGGACATGGACGTGATCGAGATCAACGAGGCGTTCGCGGCGCAGGTGCTGGCCTGCCTCAAGGGCTTCGGCGTCCCCTTCGACGACAGCCGCGTCAATCCGAACGGCGGCGCCATCGCCGTCGGCCATCCGCTGGGAGCCTCGGGCGCGCGGCTGGCCCTCACGGCCGCGCGGCAGCTGCAGCGCACAGGCGGGCGCTACGCGCTCGTCTCCATGTGCATCGGCGTCGGCCAGGGCATCGCGGTGATCCTGGAGCGGGTGTAGCGCCCGCCACGACCCGCGAGCGCCTACATCTGCCTTGACGGTTCCAGCTGAAGCGAGCCGCTCACTCGGCGGCAACGCGGTCGCCGCGGAATTGCTGCGCCTGGAAATAGAACCGCCGGCACACATAGTGCGCCGATAGCGCGCCCAGCATCTGCGCAATCACGAAAGGAAGCACGTCGAGCGGGCGAATGCCGGCGAACGTGTTGGAGAACGCGCGCGCCACCGTCACCGCCGGGTTCGCGAACGAGGTCGACGCGGTGAACCAATAGGCCGCGGTGATGTAGAGACCGACGGCCGCCGGCACGGCTGTCCTGTTGGCCTTGAGGGTCAGCAGGATCGTCGCCACCAGGCCAAAGGCCGCGACCCACTCGGAAAACCACTGAGCCGGGCCGGCGCGCACCTTGGTGGAAACCTGCAGCAGGTTCTCCTCGAACATTATGTGAGCGGCCAGAACGCCCACGAGCGCGCCCACGAGCTGGACGAGCGCGTAGCCGGCCGCTTCGGAAGGCGGCAGCTCTCTGCGGATAGCCGACACGGCCGTCACGGCCGGGTTGAAATGGGCGCCCGAGATCGGCCCGAACATGGTGATGAGGACGAACAGGATGGCACCGGTGGGAATGGTGTTGCCGAGGAGCGCGATGGCGACGTTGCCGCCGGAGAGGCGCTCGCCCATGATGCCGGAGCCGATGACGGTCGCCAGCAGGAACGCCGTCCCGAGGAACTCGGCGGCGAGCCGCTGACCCGGCGTGTGCCGTCTATCCATGGCCGGTCAAGCCTTCTCTTTCGAGGCGTCTGCCGTGCCGCGGCCGATCTCGTCGAGGCGCCGCTGCAGCGACAGGCTGCCGAGAGACTGGAACGGAAGGCTGATGAAGATGCCGATGCGCTGGTTGAGCATGCGATAGGTGTCGGCAAACGCCAGACGCCGCTCGGCCTCGCTGCCCTCGGCCCGCGAAGGATCGGGCAAGCCCCAATGGGCCGTCATCGGCTGTCCTGGCCAAACCGGACAAACCTCGTTTGCGGCGTCATCGCAGACCGTGAAGATGAAATCGAGCTCGGGAGCGCCGGGCCGGGCGAACTCGGCCCAGGACTTGGAGCGCAACCCGCTCGTGTCGTAGCTGAGCCTCTGGAGCAGCTCCAGGGCGTAGGGGTGCACCCTGCCGCTCGGCTGGCTGCCGGCGCTGTAGGCCTTGAACTTGCCGGCGCCGAGGCGGTTCATGATGCTCTCGGCGATGACCGAGCGCGCCGAATTGTGCGTGCAAAGAAACAGCACGTTGAAGGGACGGTTGCCGGCCCGGCCTGCAGATTTGAGCATCGTCGCCGCCCCTCACGTCGAGCTGCAGCAGGCCGGCCCGCAGCAGCTCGCGCGCGCCGGCTTCACCGCGCGGATGAACGCGCTCATGAACTTGCCCTCCACCTGAGGCGCCAGCTCATCCACGTCGACGCCCTTGCCGGCGAGAAACTCCCTTGCATCCTCGACCGCGTAGACCCTGGTCGGCTCGATGCTGATCGACTGGAAGCCGGCCCCCTGCAGCTTGGCGGCGTACTCCTCGTCGCGGAGCGCGCCGGCGATGCAACCGACCCACAGCAGCATCTCCCGGCGCACCTGCGGCGGCACCTCGCCGCGCGTCACGACGTCGGACACCGCGAGGCGGCCGCCGGGCTTGAGAACGCGGAACGCCTCGCGAAGCACCCGGTCCTTGTCGCCGGACAGATTGATGACGCAGTTGGAGATGATCACGTCGACGCAATCGTCGGGCAGGGGAATGCTCTCGATCTCGCCCTTCAGGAACTCGACGTTGTCGAGGCCCGCCTTGCGCTGGTTCTCCCGCGCCAGCGCCAGCATCTCGTCCGTCATGTCGAGGCCGTAGGCCTTTCCCGTCGGGCCGACCCGCCGCGCGGAGAGCAAGACGTCGATGCCGCCTCCCGAACCGAGGTCGAGCACCGTCTCGCCCACCGAAAGCTGCGCAAGCGCCGTGGGATTTCCGCAGCCCAGCGAAGCCTGCACGGCCGCCTCGGGCAGAGCCTCCTTCTGGGAGGCGTCGTAGAGGTCGGACGTGATCGGATCGCATCCGGGCATGGCGGCCGAAGAGCTGCAGCATGCGCCTCCGGCGGAGCTTACGCGCCGCGCCGCGGCGCCATACCGCTGACGAACCGCCTCCTTCACATCGCTCGCATCCATAGCCGGCTCCGTTTCAAGCAACACGTGTGGCGTCGAACTGTCGTTATCGCGCAGACGCTTCGCGCTTGCGCCTGGCTGCGCCGCCGCTCGCCGGCTTGCACAGCTCGGGCTTGCCGCCGCAGCAGTTGTCGGTGAGATAGCCGAGCAGGTTACTCATGGTCTCGTAGCGGGCGGCATAGATGAGCGAGCGGCCCTGCCGGGCCACGCTCACGAGCCCGGCATGGCGCAGGCGATCGAGGTGGAAGGACAGCGTGTTGGGGGCGATGCCGAGCGCGCTCGCCACCTCGCCCGCGGCCATCCCACCGGGCCCGGCCTGCACCAGCAGCCGGTAAACCTCGAGCCGGTGCTCCTGCGCCAGGGCCGCAAGGGCGGCAACAGCGTCCAACTTATCCATATTTCAACGAGTATAGAAATGATATATGCCTGTCAAGCATACCGGCGAGCGTGTGGGAGAGACGATGCCTAGGCTGGAGCTGAGCGGCCGCACCCTGGTTGCAGCGATGTGCGTGGGCCAGGTGGGCAACCTTCTGCCCCACGTCGTCGTGCCCGCCGTGATGGCCCAGCACCTCATTCCGCGCTGGAGCCTGAGCGCGAGCGAGGCCGGCCTGATGGCGAGCTCGTTCGCCGTCGGCTACATGCTCGCCGTCCCCTTTCTCGCGACGATCACCGACAGGATCGATGCGCGCATTGTCCTGCTGATCGGCTCGGCGCTGAGCGCGCTGGCCACCTTCTCCTTCGGCCTGCTCGCCGACGGCCTCTGGTCGGCGGCCGCAATCTGGGCCCTCGCGGGGATCGGCTTTGCCGGTGCCTACATGCCCGGGCTCAAGGCACTGACCGACCGGCTGGGAGCCGGAGACATATCGAGGAGTGTGACGCTCTATACGGCGACGTTTTCCCTGGGCGTCGGGCTGTCGTTCCTGACCGCGCAGCTTGCAGCCGACGCATTCGGCTGGCGGGCGTCGTTCTATCTCTGTGCGCTGGGCCCGCTGGCGATGATCGCCGCCGCTCTCGGCATGGCGCCTCTCGCGGCGACGTCCACGCCGCGCCCGCTTCTGGATTTCAAGCCGGTCTTCGGCAACCGGACTGCACTCGGCTATGTGCTCGGCTATGGCGCTCACTGCTTCGAGCTCTACGCCTTGCGCACCTGGATCGTCACCTTCTGGACCTACGTCACTCTCCGCAACGGCGGCACCGCCGTACTCGAGCCGATCGCCGTCAGCGTGATCGCCGCCGTCGTTGCCATGCCCGCCAGCATCATCGGCAATGAAGCAGCCATTCGCTTCGGCCGGCAACGCGTCATCGTCTGGTTCATGTGCATCGCGGGCGCGCTCGCCATCGTGATCGGGCTCGCCGCCGGAGCATCGCCGGGAGTATTGCTCACCCTGCTGCTCGCCTATTCGATCGCCATTCCCGCCGATTCCGGCGCCCTCACCTCCGGCATGTCGGCCAGCGCGTCGCCCGCCTACCGCGGCGCCACGATGGCTCTGCATTCCACCGTCGGTTTCGGACTGTCGGCGGCGGGAGGGTGGGCCGTCGGCGTGGCGCTCGATGCGGGCGGCGGAATGAGCACGCAATACGGCTGGTTGCTTGCATTCATTGTCATGGCCGCGGGAGGAATGCTCGGTCCGCTCGCCCTCTGGTGGTCGCGTCGCTTCACGCCTGCCGGACCGAGATCGCCTGCCTGAGCCCGCGGAGGCCGGTGCCGCAGATCGCGGCTCCGGCCATCCCGCAGGAGCCGCTATTGGAGTACCGCATACTGGGCGCGCTCGCGTTTGGCGAGCTTCGGCAAGGCTTCTCCAGCGATCAGCTCCTTGAAATGCGCGGTCTGCTGATGGGCGGCGAACGCCGCTTCGTCCTTGAAGACCTCATAGAAGAAGAACTTCGCGGGCTCGGAGCGCGAACGGTGGATCACGAAGCTCTCCACTCCCGGCTCTTCCCGCGCCCGAGGCGCAAACCGCGCCAGGATTGCCGCCACGGCTTCTTCCTGTCCCGGACTGGCTTCCCAGAATGCGGTCACGACAAAGCGGTCCTTCGAGTTGTGCATGTTCGCCATCATGATCTCCTGTGCGAGAGGTTTCGGTCAGTGGGGCTCCCGGGACCGTCGACGCGTTGCCGTCACCGACCGGAAGCGGCTCCCTGAATTTCGAAGCTAGCGGACTGACGGCTGCGGGTGCTTCGACAAATGCCGAAATATTCTCATACCGCCGCGCGTCAGGTTGGACTCGGCTCGGCCCTCGGCGTCATGTCACAGGCTCCGCCCCGGTCCTGAGCCTGTCGAAGGACGGGCCACGCGTGACTACCGTGCTTCGACAGGCTCAGCACGGGGTTGGAGCGTGTGACATGACACTCGCGTCACCCGCTTCGCAGCATTGCGGGAGCAGCGCGGCGCTTCACGCCTGCCGCGCGGCCATCGCCCCCTTCAGCACACGCGCGTAGTTCTCGATGGCGACCTTGCGGATGCGGGCCTCGCGCATGCGCTGCTGCTGCCAGTGGTCGACCACGCGGCGCACGTCGGCATAGTTTGCCATGACGGGGCCGAGCAGGCCGTTCATGTCGGTGCCGAAGGCGACGTGGTCCTCGCCCAGCCAGTCGGCCATTTGGGACAGCCTGTCGCCGTAGGACTCGACCGTGGGACCGACATCGGTGCGCAGCGCCCACAGGCCGACGACGCCGCCCTTGGCGGCGATGGCCTTGGCGCCCTCGAGACTGAGCTGGCGCGCCTGCCAGGCGGGCATCGTCCACTGCGGCGTGCGCGTGCGCGTCACCGAGCTGTGCGACCACACCACGGGCGCATTGGAGATCGCGAGAGCCTGAGCGACGGCATCGCCGGTGCTGTGGGCAAGATCGACGAGGATGCCCAGGCGATTGCATTCCTGCACGACCTTCTTGCCGTGCTCGGAAAGCCCTTGGTACTGGGGCCGCTCGGTCTGGAAGTCGCCGATGGTGGTGCGGATGTAATGCACGAGCTGGATGTGGCGGATGCCCTGGTCGTAGGCCGCCTGCACCTGGCCGATATCGTCGTCGAGGAAGCTCGCGCCCTCCACCGCGAGCACGACATGGGGCTCGCCCTTGAGCGCGAGGTCGACGTCCTGTGGGCCCTTCACGATCTTCAGGTTCTGCTCGGCGAGGTGCGCCTTGACGCGGGCCAGCTCCCTCTGGAGCCAGCTCACCGGCTCACCCGCCTTCGGCACGCTCTTCTGCGTGAAACCGCGCGCGGAGAGCCCCATCCAGGGAAGATCGCCGACGAGCGACCAGGCAACCAGCGTGGCGTTGCCCCCCGCCATGTTCCGAGCCAACGGGTTGGAAGCCGCCGGATTGCGGCCCTGGAAGAACAAGTGATAGTGCATGTCGCCGATGAAGATCGGGACTTCGGCGCGGGCGCTGCCGGCGAGGACGAAAGGCAGGCCGAGACCGGCCTTGAGCAGCTGGCGACGATCCATGCGTTCCTACCTTTGCCGGCTCGCTCCCCTCCCCTTTGCGGAGAGGGCTGGGGGTGACAAACGGGAGTCGGCGCACAGCTCTCGCCCCACCCCTAGCCCCTCCCTGTCATGTCGAAGACATGCCCCCGGCATGAGGGTATGGGGATTCGGTCGCTCCCGCGGACAATCCGCTACTCGATCACGATCGTCGCCACGTAGTCCATCGTCCGGTTGCGGTTGTTGGACGGCAGCAGCGTGTTGATGAGGAAGGACGTGGGCGAATAGTTCTGCGGGATTCCCCGCTTGAAGCCGGCGCTGATGAAGCGCGCGTCCCAACTCGGGCCCCACTTGCCATTGACGCCGAGATAGTACTTCTCGAGCGGCGCGAACTTCGGCTGCATCTTCTCGGCGACCTCCCGATGGCCGACCGACATCTTGGACATGCCGCTCTTGCTCTCGACGAACACCGCATGCAGCAGCTTGTCGCGCTCGGCATCGGGGAGCTTCAGGGAGTCGACCACCAGAAGCGGGCCTTCTGCAAGCCCCGCATAGGAGGAGCGGCCCCGGCGGGTGATGTAGTCGCCGGTCGCCCGCATGGGCTCCATGATCGGCTTCACGCACGAGGGCATGCCCGCGTTCTTGAAGGCGTCGCCGGACTTGGCCGGGTCGCAATCCCTCAGCGCCAGCAGCGACCAAGCGAACTCCGAGCAGAACATGGCGACGTTGCCCGGCGGATCCTGCCCCAGCGCGATCTGCCCCAGCTGCTTGACGAACTGGATCGGCCTGCCCGACTGGTACTTGGGGGCGTTGTAGTCCTGGTTGAAGCTGATCTCCTTGGGGTAGACGCGCTTGGCGCTGGTGGTGAGGCGTGTCGCCCAGGCGAGGATGTTGGCGCGCTCCGCGTCGGTGAGGTTGCGCGGCCGGATGATGTGGATGAACTGCAGCGTCCGGTAGTGCTCGCTGTTGAGCTCGCCGCGGTTGCCGGGGCCCAGATATTCCTCGTTGAGCGGGTTGTCGATGTTGTGCAGCACGCCATCCTTGAGATAGGCGAGCCCCGTGTGGCTGATGCCCATCTGCACGTTGGGGTAGGCGCCGGCACCACCCCATTCCGAGCGGAAGGTCAGGAGCAGATCGCCCGTCTGCAGCAGCCCGCTCTTGCCGAGGCGGGCGGCGAGGCCTGCACGCTTGGTGACGACGAGGCGCAGGCCCACGTCGCCCTGCGCGCCCTTGGCGTCGGGGTGCTTGAAATCGACCAGCCGGTCGGTGGTGTCGATGCTGTTCGGGAGAGAGATTCGCGCGCTGCCGGGCACGGCGAAGAAGACGGGAATCTTCAACCGGCGCGCCATCTCCGCGTTCACCTTTTCGTCGTACGTGAACTCCTTGGCCGCGACCGGCGGCGCGGACAACGCTGAGCCCGCCACGGCAAGCCCCAGGACAACCGCCCAGCCATGCAGACACTTCGGCATCGACACTCTCCCCACACCGATTCCCTGCTACTTGGGTGTTACCACGCCCTCGCGCACAGCCAACACCAGCGGAATGGCCATATTTTGCTCGGGCGAACCGGACTGTGGCACGAAGGTGCCGCACGCTCTTTGGTCGATGCAGCGAGCGACAGCTGCTCCCGCAGCCCTGAGCTTGTCGAAGCACGCTTGCACCCCTTCCGCCCCTCGGGGCGGAGGTTCCCGGCACGGGCAGAGACCGTCTGCCGGCCGCCGTGCCGCTCAGCGCGCGGTGCCGCCGGGCACAACGGCGGCGATCTCCTCTTCCGTGCATCCGGCCTCGCGCAGCACGGCGGCGGTGTCGGCGCCGAGCGGCGGGGGCGGCAGGTCGGGGGCGCTGCCGACGTCCTCCACGTTCACGGCCTGGCGCAGGGCGCGCTTGACCGGAGAGGCCGCGGCAAAACGGGTCTCGAAGAAGCCGACATCCGCCAGGTGCGGATCGGACAGCAGGTCCTGGGGCGTGCGCACCGGCGCGTGCGGAATGTCGAGCCGCTCGAAGGTGGCGAGCCACTCGGCCGTCGTGCGCGAGAGTAGCGCCTCGGCCAGCATGGCGTAGAGGTCGTCGACGCGCTTGCTGCGCTCGGTCGCGTTCTTGAACCAGGCCAGCTCGACAACCTCGGGGCGGCCGATCTCGCGCAGGATCTTGGTCCAGTTGCGCTCGGTATAGGGCAATACGCCAACCCACCCGTCGCTCGTCTGGTAGGGGCGGCGGCCCGGCGAGAGCACGCGCACATAGCCCACCTTGCCTGCCTCGTCGAAGGTCGCGTGGCTCAGATGCTCGCTCAGGCTGAAGGCGGCCATCAGCTCGAACATGGGCACCTCGACGTAGCCCGGCGCCTTCCCGGTGCGCTCGCGATAGAGCAGCGCGGCCAAGAGCGCGTGCGCGAGATGGAGGCCCGAGACCTTGTCGGCGGCGATGCTCGGCGCGTAGAGCGGCGTGCCGTCGCGCATCTGGAACAGCCCGGCGAAACCCGAGGCCGCCTGGATGACGTCATCGTAGGCGGGCTTGCCGGCGTAGCGTCCGTGGCGGCCGAAGCCGACGGCGGCGGCGTAGACGATCCTGGGATTGGCGGCGCGCACGGCCTCGTAGGTGAATCCCAGCTTGTCCAGCGCCTGCTGGCGCATGTTGTGGACGAACGCATCCGCCGTCGGCACCAGCTTCATCAGCGCCGCGCGCCCGGCCTGCGTCTTGAGATCGAGGACGATGGAGCGCTTGTTGCGGTTGTTGTTGGCGAAGATCGCACTGACCTTGCCCTCCATCACCGGCGCAACGGGCCGCATGCTGTCACCCTCCGGCGGCTCGACCTTGATCACCTCGGCGCCGAAGTCGCCGAGGATCTGGGTGGCGTAGGGACCTAGGATGACGGAGGTGAGATCGAGGATGCGCAGGCCTTTGAGGAGCGGGATCATGGAGCCATCGGAGTGCAGGGGAAAGGCAGCGGACTGAGGTAGCACGCCCGCCGCCACTGCGACCATGGGAACGCTGGCGGAGCTGGGGACGGCATTTCGCAAACGCGGAACGAGGGACGCCGCCAGGCCCCGCACCCTGAAAAAAGGAGCGCCGCTCCGATCTCCTCGGCAGGCCCCCGTGCGCAGCGGCTCGCAGAGCGCCTCACAGGCTTGTGACCCGATCACCCCGGAGATTCCCCAACCGCGCCTTGACTATGCCGTCTTCCCCGCAAATAAAACGGCCGTTCGTTTTGTTTTGTGCGCTGCAGTGTGACGGCCGCCGGGCGGTGCCCACGGGCGTCCGGGCGGTGCCGGGAGGGAAGCGGACGCATGCCCAAGCTCAAGCCCAACGTCCAGCGTGCGCGCCGGGAGCACATCCTCGACGCGGCGGAACAGTGTTTCGGGCGCGCCGGCTTCCATCGCACGTCCATGCATGACATCTGCAAGGAGGCCGGCATCAGCCCCGGCGCGCTCTACGTCTACTTCGACAGCAAGGAGGCGCTGATCGCCGGCATCGCCGAGCGCGACCGGACCGAGTTCGCCGAGCGCTTCGACCAGCTGGCGGCCGCCCCGGACTTCATGCAGGCCCTGCGGGCCCTGGGCGAGCAGTATTTCCTCGAGGAGCCCGCCGCCAGCCACCGCATGTGCATCGAGATCGGCCTGGAGTCGACGCGCAATCCCCGCGTCGGCGAGATCCATCACCGCTTCGACCGCTACATCGCCGAGAGCTTCGAGAAGCTGTTCCGCAGGCTGCAGGCGGAGGGCCGCATCGCCCCCGCGCTCGACATCCCCACGACGGTCAAGGCCTTCATGGTGGTCTCCGACGGCGTGTTCTGGCGCCGGGCCGTCGACCCGGCATTCGATCCCACGGCCATGATGCCGGCCGTGCTGCAGCTGATCGGCACGCTGCTCAACCCTGTGGCTGCGGCCTCTGCCGCGTCGCCCGAGCCGCCAACCGCGTGAAGGGTCGAACATGCGAAAGCTCCTGATCGGCGCCGTGCTCGCCCTCGCCTTCCTGATGATCTCGCTCACGCTCGTCGGCAAGCCTTTGCCGCGACCCTTGGGCCCTGCCCCGAGCAGCGCCCAGCAGCCGCCACCCAGCGAGTCCCTGATGCTCGCCGCGGCCGTGACGGTGGTGCGCGCGGCGCCGGCCGATTTCGTCGAGACGGTGCTGGCCACCGGCTCGCTGGTTGCGCGCGAGGAGATCCTGGTCGGGCCCGAGGTCGAAGGGCTGCGCATCATCGAGGTGCTTGCCGATGAGGGCATGCGCGTGAAGAAGGGCGACGTGCTGGCACGGCTCGTCTCCGACACCCTTGATGCCCAGGTGGCGCAGAATGATGCAGCACTCGCCCGCGCCGCGGCGTCCATTGCCCAGGCCCGGAGCAGCATCGTGCAGGCGGAGGCGCGCCTGGTCGAGAGCCGCAACGCGTTCGAGCGGGCAAAGCCCCTGCGGGATGCCGGCCACATGGCCGAGAGCGCGTACGACACCCGCGAGCAGGCGGCGCGCACGGCGCAGGCGCAACTGGTCGCGGCCCAGGACGGCCTCAAGGCGGCCGAGGCCGAGAAGGCGCAGATCGAGGCGCAGAGGCGCGAGCTCGTCTGGCGCCGCGGCCGCACCGAGGTCGTGTCCCCGGCTGACGGTATCGTCAGCCGGCGCATGGCACGCATCGGCGGCTATGCGGCAGGCGCAGCCGAGCCCATGTTCCGCATCGTCGCCAACGGCGAGGTCGAACTCGACGCGGAGGTGGTCGAAACCCGCATGGGCGCCATCAGGGTCGGACAGCGCGCCCGCGTCGATGTCGCCGGTGCCGGCGAGATCATGGGCACCGTGCGCCTCGTCTCGCCCGAGGTCGACAAGAGCACCCGGCTGGGGCGCGTGCGCATCTATCTGGGCGACAACCCGGCGCTGCGGGTCGGCGCCTTTGCCCGCGGCAGCATCGAGACCGCATCGGGGAACGGGCTGGCGGTGCCGGCCTCCGCCGTCCTCTACGGGCCGGACGGTGCATCGGTTCAGGTCGTGCGCGGCAACCGCGTCGAGACGCGCAGGATCAAGCCGGGGCTTGCCTCCGGCACGCTGGTGGAGGTGCGGGAAGGTCTCGCGGAGGGCGACCTCGTCGTGGCGCGCTCGGGCACCTTCCTGCGCGACGGCGATGCCGTCCGTCCGGTGGCGGGCGAGCGGGCCCAGCTGAGCAGCGCGCGCTAGCGCCGAGGGTCGCTGAAGATGAAGTCGGGGACGCCATGGCACGTCCCCTCCCCCCTCGCGGGGGAGGGACAGGGAGGGGGGAGTAGCAGAACATCTGCGGTCTGGCTTCCCCCCACCCCTATCCCCTCCCCACAAGGGGGAGGGGAGTCCGCGCGGCATGCGGGGAGGGGGCGCGGGCATTTGATGGTTCGCGCTTCAGCGATTTCGGGTACGAGCGGAGACCATCCATGAACTGGAACATCTCTGCCTGGTCGATCCGCCAGCCGGTGCCTGCACTGGTGCTGTTCATGGTGCTGATCGCGCTCGGCTACGTGAGCTTCGGGCAGCTGCCCATCACGCGCTTTCCCAACATCGACGTGCCGATCGTGCAGGTGCGCGTCTATCAGTCCGGCGCCGCCCCCTCAGAGCTCGAGGTGCAGGTCACGAAGAAGATCGAGGACGCCATTGCCGGCGTCAACGGCGTGAAGCACCAGACCTCGGCGGTGACGGAAGGCTCCTCGATCACCACCATCGAGTTCCGGCTCGAGGTCAACCAGGACCGCGCGCTCAACGACGTCAAGGACGCCATCTCCCGCATCCGCGCCGAGCTGCCGCGCACGATCGACGAGCCGATCGTGACGCGCATCGAGATCGAGGGCCTGCCGATCGTCACCTACGGCGCCAGGGCTCCGGGCATGACGCCGGAGGAGCTGTCCTGGTTCGTCGACGACGTCGTGGTGCGCGCGCTGCAGGGCGTGAAGGGCGTGTCGCAGATCGAGCGCTTCGGCGGGGCGGAGCGGGAGATCCGCGTGTCGCTCGATCCCGACCGGCTGCTCGCCTATGGCGTCACCGCCGGCGACGTCAACAAGCAGCTCAGGGCCACCAACGTCGACCTGGCCGGCGGGCGCGGCGAGATCGCGGGCCGCGAGCAGGCCATCCGCACGCTTGCCGGCAAGCAGTCGGTGGCCGACCTCGCCGCCACCATGATCGCACTGCCGAAGGGCCGCAAGGTCCGCCTGGACCAGCTCGGCACGGTGATGGACTCGATCGCCGAGCCCCGTACCTTCGCCACCCTCGACGGGGCACCCGTCGTGGCCTTCGCCATCTCCCGCGCCAAGGGCGCCAGCGATGTCGTGGTCGCGGCCGACGTGGCCAGAAAGGTGGAAGAGCTCAAGAAGGCCCACCCCAACGTCGACATCAGGCTGATCGACTCGATGGTGGAGTACACGCTCGGCTCCTACCACTCGACCATGAAGACCCTGCTGGAGGGCGCCCTCCTCGCCATCGTCGTCGTGCTCATCTTCCTGCGCGACTGGCGCGCGACGCTGATCGCAGCCGTCGCCCTGCCGCTCTCCATCGTTCCCGCGTTCTGGGCCATCGACGCCGCCGGCTTCTCGCTCAACCTCGTGAGCCTGCTCGCCATCACCATCGTCACCGGCATCCTGGTCGACGACGCCATCGTCGAGATCGAGAACATCGTGCGCCACATGCGCATGGGCAAGTCGCCCTACCGCGCCGCGCTCGAGGCCGCCGACGAGATCGGGCTCGCCGTCATCGCCATCACCTTCACCATTATCGCCGTGTTCATGCCGGTGAGCTTCATGGGCGGCATCGCCGGGCAGTATTTCAAACAGTTCGGCCTGGTCGTCGCCTTCGCGGTGTTCTTCTCGCTGCTGGTGGCGCGCCTCATCACGCCCCTGCTTGCCGCCTACTTCATGCGCTCCTCCGGGCATGAGGACAAGGAAGGCTGGCTGCTGCGGGCCTATACGCGGCTCGTGCGCTGGTCAGTGGCGCACCATTATGCCGCCGTAGCGCTGGGGCTGCTGATCTTCGCGGCCTCCGTCGGCAGCTTCTACCTGCTCCCCTCGGGCTTCCTGCCGGCCGACGACCAGAGCCGCCTGCTGCTCGCCGTCGAGCTGCCGCCGGGCTCGCGCATCGGCGAGACGCGCGACGTAACGGCGGCGATCGCGACCAAGATCGCCGAGCGGCCGGAGGTCCGAAGCGTGTTCGTCAACGGCGGCCGAGTGCTGGGCTCGGGCACGGAAGTGCGCAAGGCCACGCTCGTCATCAACCTGGTGCCGAAGGAGAAGCGCACGCTGACGCAGGACCAGGTGCGCCTCGGGATCGGCGCCGGCCTCGCCAACGTGCCCGACATCCGCTTCTGGTTCCTGAAGGACAACGGCCAGCGCCAGCTGCAGCTCGTGACCTCGGGGCGCAACGGCGCCGACGTCTCGCGGGCGGCGGCCGACCTCACCAGCCAGGCCAAGCGCATCCCGCTGCTGGCCAACGTGGTGTCGACGGCGGAGCTCGACCGCCCCGAGCTGCGCGTGGTGCCGATCTCGGACGTGGCCGCCGATCTCGGCGTGTCGACGGAGGCCATCTCCGAGGCGGTGCGGATTGCCACCATCGGCGATATCGGCGCCAACCTCGCCAAGTTCGACGTGGGCGACCGGCAAGTGCCGATCAGGGTGCAGCTCGACGAGCATGCGCGGGAGAACGCGCAGTTCCTCGAATCGCTCAAGGTCGCAACCGCTTCGGGCGCCGCGGTGCCCTTGTCGGTGGTGGCGCGCTTCGAGCTGTCGCAGGGGCCGACCGCCATCGACCGCTACGACCGCATGCGCCGCGTGATCATTGGCGCCGACCTCGTCGGCGACGTGGCCCTGGGCAAGGCGGTGGCGCAGGTGATGGCGCAGCCGGCGGCCAAGAACCTGCCGGCGGGCGTCGAGATCAAGCAGTTCGGCGATGCCGAGGTGATGGGCGAGGTGTTCGAGAGCTTCGCCAAGGCCATGGGCGCCGGCATCATGATGGTGTTCGCCGTGCTGGTGCTGCTGTTCGGCAGCTTCCTGCAGCCCGTCACCATCCTGTTCTCGCTGCCGCTGTCGATCGGCGGCGCCATCGTCGCGCTCGCCGTGACGGGCAGGCCGATCAGCCTGCCCGTCGTCATCGGCATCCTGATGCTGATGGGCATCGTCACCAAGAACGCCATCATGCTCGTCGACTTCGCCGTCGAGCAGATGAAGCACGGCATGTCGCGCGCGGAGGCAATCGTGGATGCTGGCCGCAAGCGGGCGCGGCCCATCGTCATGACCACCATCGCCATGATCGGCGGCATGCTGCCGTCGGCCTACGGTGTCGGCTCGGGCGGCGAGTTCCGCTCGCCCATGGCGATCGCCGTGATCGGCGGCCTCATGTCCTCTACGCTGCTGTCGCTGGTGTTCGTGCCCGCGGTGTTCGCGGTGATGGACGACATCGCCCGGCTCGGGTGGCGGCTGTTCTCGCGCTTCGTGGGACCGGCCGAGGAGCCGCCCGCGGCGCCGCCCCTGACGCCGCCTGCCAGCGACGCCCACCGCTGGCCGAGGCCCATGGCCGCCGAGTGATCGCTGCTCGGCGAGGCCCTAGTGTCGCCATACCTGCCGCCCACAACATCGGCATTGGCGCCGTGCGAGGCGGGGAGCATCGCACCTGCGCCGAACATGAGGGACTGCCACGATTTCGAGACTCGTGGCCGCCAAAGCGGCGGCGCCTTCTCGCATGGGCCGCCGCGACGGGAGACCTCTATGCGCGAGCAGCTCCTTGCCGCGGCAGCGGCCGTAACGCTTTCCGTGCTCGCATCGCCTGCGCTTGCCAGTCCTGACGCAACACGCAGCCAGAGCGACGGGGCCCGGCCAACCGCAGCTGCGCCGATGCAGGTAGCGCAGTCGGCCGACGCGCAATCCGCGCCCATCGTGCCACCCGTGCCGCAACCTGCACGACGGCCCGTGCGGGCGGCCATGCCGGAGCCGCAACTGGTGCCGCTGATACCGCCAGTTCCGCAGCCGGCTGTGCGCCCGCAACGGCTCGCGTCCCTCCCCGGGCCGCAGCTCGCCCCCATCGTGCCGCCAATACCTCGGCCCGCGATACGTCCACCGAAGCGGGACACCAAGTCGGCCGAGATGATTGCTTGCCTGAAGCCACCCGTGCGCGAGCTGCTGGCGCGCATCGAGCGGGAGTTCGGCACCATGCAGATCATTTCGACCTGCCGGCCCGGCGCGCGCATCGCGGGAACGGGACGCATCTCCAAACATGCCAGTGGCGAGGCGATCGATTTCGAGGCCGGCAGCCGCAAGGGCGAGGTGGTGCGATGGCTGATCGCCAACCACAAGACCGGCGGCACCATGACCTATTCCGACATGAGCCACATCCACGTCGATGTCGGCCCCCACTTCGTTGCGCTGAATGCCTATAGCGGGCGTTGACGCTCGCTCAGCCAAGCGCGCGTGGTGACAGTCGCCATCGAGGCGCCGGTGCAATAATCTCGGCTCGTCATAACGCACCCGGGAGGATCGCATGGCCCAGCAGACGCAATCCATGAAGGACCTGATCGAGCGGCCGCACCACACCGCCGTCAGCTGCCGGGACTGGCAGACGATGCGCTCGTTCTTCGTCGATCTCCTGGGCTTCAGGGTGCTGGGCGAGATGGACAATCGCAACGAGGCGGAGCTCAGCACGGTCACGGGCCTGCCGGGCGCCGCCTGCCGCTGGGCGATGCTGGAGCTCGGGGGCTACCACATCGAGCTCTTCAAATGGCTCACGCCCGAGGGCAGGCCGGTGCCCATCCGCCAGTGCGACCACGGCCTCACCCACATCTGCTTCCAGGTGAAGGACGCCCAGGAGGCGCGCCGGCGCATGGTGGCGGCCGGCTACGAGCCGCTCTCGGAGGTGCTTTCGCTGCGCGGCGGCCGCGCCAAGCCGTTCTACTGCCGCGGGCCGGAAGGCATCATCGTCGAGTTCGTCGAGTACCCGTTCGGCTCCTGAGCCGGCGCGCGGGTCAATACCGCGCCGGCTCCGCCTCGAACACCTGGCCCGACAGCGCCTTCCCGCGGGCCGAGGCCAGATAGAGGGCAAGCTCGGCAATCTCGGGCTCGCCCGCGAGGCTGGGCTCGGAGGGGATCTGCACGGTCTGCGGCGCGATTGCGTTGAAGCGGATCGCCTTGCCGGCCCACTCCTCGGCCTGCGTGCGCGTCATGGCCGCAAGCGCCGCCTTGGCCACCATGGCGAATGCCTGGGTCGGGCCCTTGATGGGCGGCGTCAGCATGGCGACGTTGAGGATGAGGCCCTCGATGTAGCTGAGCGCCATGCGGTTGGCAGCGATCTTGGCAATCAGGCACGGCAGCGCCAGTCGCTGGGCTACGCGGCCCTCGACGTCGTCGAGGCTGGCGGGGGTGCCGAGATCGCCCGGCGCCAGTGGCACCAGATTGATGACCGCGTCGAGCCCGCCATAGGCCTGCATGACCCCGCGGGCCCACTCCGCCACCGCCTCACCATCGCCGGCGACGGGTCCGAACGCCTTGATGTCGAGGGCGTGGGGCGCCGCGATCTCGGCGATCACCTCTGTGCTCTCGCTGGTCTCGGCGAACTGCAGGACGAGCCGCGTCTTGTGCTCGGCAAAGGCGCGCACGATATCGACGCCGCAGCTGGAGGTTACGCCGGTGATCAGCACCCGCTTTCCTGCCAGCTCCGGGTCGGCGGGGGCGTAGCGGACTTCCTCGATCGCACTCATCAGCATACTTTGTTTCCTCCTGACGCGACCGGATCGGCGCTTGGCGGCGGGACGGGCCGCATCTCGTGCCGATTCGGCTAACAAGAGCTAAATGCGCCCCCGATTCGGGTGGCGGTGTGCCGGAATCCGTGCCTGAACCGGGCGAGGGTGTGTCCGTTCCGCGGCGCGCATCGATATCAACAGCTTGGAGGGGCATTGCCCCCTTTACAATCGCAATCTCGTAGTTGCGACTCGGTCGCAGGGTCATTGGTTGGCGGCGCGCGTACCCGCTGCTAAAAGAAAAACAAAGCCCTTCATCGAAGCTCCGGAGATCGCCATGGCCCCGCTCGACGTCAAGCCCAATGAGCTCGAGCCCTATTGGGTGCCGTTCACGCCCAACCGCGCTTTCAAGAAGCGCCCGCGCCTTTTTGCCGGTGCGAAGGGACTGCACTACTTCAAGCCCGACGGCACCAAGGTGATAGACGCCACCTCGGGCCTGTTCTGCGTCAACGCCGGCCACTGCCGGGAGCCGATCGTCAAGGCGATCCAGGAAACGGCGGCAAAGCTCGACTACTCGCCGGCGTTCCAGTACGGCCATCCCAAGGTGTTCGAGCTGGCCTCCCGCCTCTCCCTGCTGGCCCCGGGCACGCTCGACTATGCGTTCTTCTCCAATTCGGGGTCCGAGGCGGTCGACACCGCGCTCAAGATCGCGCTCGCCTACCACAAGGCCAGGGGCGACGGCGCGCGCACGCGTCTCATCGGCCGCGAGCGGGGCTACCACGGCATCGGCTTCGGCGGCATCTCGGTGGGCGGCATGGTCGCCAACCGCAAGCAGTTCGGCAACATGCTGACCGGGGTGGACCACCTCATCTCCACCTACGACCGCTCCAAGCAGGCGTTCACCAAGGGCGAGCCCGAGTGGGGCGCGCACCTGGCCGACGAGCTGACGCGCCTCGTCAACCTGCATGATGCCTCCACGATCGCCGCCGTGATCGTGGAGCCGGTGGCCGGGTCCACGGGCATCCTGCCGCCGCCCAAGGGCTACCTGAAGAAGCTGCGCGAGATCACGGCGCAGCACGGCATCCTGCTCATCTTCGACGAGGTCATCACCGGCTTCGGGCGGCTCGGCACCGCCTTCGCCGCCGAGCGCTACGGCGTCGAGCCCGACATGATCACCTTCGCCAAGGGCGTCACCAACGCCGCCGTGCCGATGGCAGGCGTGATGGCATCGAAGAAGATCTACGACGCCTTCATGACCGGGCCCGAGCACGTGGTGGAGCTGTTCCACGGCTATACCTACTCGGGCCACCCGCTGGCGGCGGCTGCGGGTCTTGCCACCCTCGACATCTACAAGGACGAGGGGCTGTTCGAGCGCGCGGCGAAGCTGGAGCCGGTGTTCGCCGATGCCATGATGAGCCTGAAGGGCGAGCCCAACGTCGAGGACATCCGCACCGTCGGCCTGCTCGCCGGCATCGACCTGGCGCCGATCCCGGGCAAGCCCGGGCTGCGCGGCTACGAGGCCACCGAGCGCATGTACCACGACCTCAACATCTACGTGCGCGTGGCCATGGATACGCTGGTGATCGCCCCACCGCTGATTGCAACGGAGAGCGACATCGCCCAGATCCGCGACGTCACCGCCAAGGTGATAAGGACGGTGGCGTAGGGTGCAATAGGCGAAGCCGTATTGCACCGATAGGTCCGTCCGGAGCGGCGCAATGCGGCTCACGCCCTATTGCGCCCTACGCAACGAGGCCGAGCAGCGCGGCAATATCCCCGAACACGAAATCCGGCGCCGGCACGGAGGGATGCAGTGCGACGCCGCGCCGGTTGATCCAGGCGATGGTCAGGCCCAGGGGCTTGCCGCCGACCATATCGGTGAACTGCGACTGGCCCGAGTGCAGGATGTCGTCGCGGCCGCAGCCGGCGTGCGCGATCAGGTAACGAAACAGCGTGCCGTCGGGCTTGTAGCCCTTGGCTTTCTCGGCCGTGCAGACGAGGTCGAAGGTGCGCCCCAGCGGCGTGGCGGCGAGGAGGTCGTCATCGATGTTGGAGACCACCGCGAGCCGATAGCTCCGGGCCAGGCGCTCCAGCGTCGGTGCCACGTCGGGAAACAGCCCCAGGCCTGGGAAGGCGTCGAAGTATCTCTGGATCAGACGGGAGGAGCCTTTGATCCCGAAATGATCGAAGGCCTCCGCCAGCGACAGCTCGCAGATGTCGCGATAGCGCCGGTAGGGCTCCCAATAGTGCGCGATATTGCGCTCCTCCCAGTGCTCCCAGAATGCCCGCACGTCGAGGCCGCCGGCGCCACAGTCGGTCAGCATGGACTGGAAGGCCGCATAGGTCCGAGCGCGCACATCAACCAGCGTGCCGAACACGTCGAACGACAGGAGCTCCGGAACGAGCCGGCCCTGTGGGTTTCGTGCGACCATGGTGCTATCCCATCGGCGGTGGCGAACGCGCCTTGCCGAGGCCGCCCACCGATTGATCTTCATGCTATAGTCTTGCCATGAACGTCGTCCTGCCGTCCCGCATGACCGTCGACGAGTTCCTGGCCTGGGCCGCACGCCAGGAGCGGGGCCGATATGAGCTGTTCGATGGCCGGGTGGTGATGCAGCAATCGCGGACGTGGGGACACGCAGAGCTCTGCGTCTGATTGCGCCATTGCCCAAGCCCGAGAGGGACGACCTGGCGATCCCCAATCCCGTCCTAGTCGTGGAGATGCTCTCGCCGTCCACGGCCAAGCGCGACCTTTCCGACAAGCTCGCGGGCTACTTCAAGGTGCCGAGCGTCCAGCACTACCTCGTCCTCGATCCGGAGGAACGCGAGGTCATCTGGTATCGCCGCGCAGCGGGCGGGACGATCGAGCCGCCGCTGACCTTGCGCGAGGGCACCCTGCGCGCCGAGCCGCCGGGCATCGAGCTGGCCGTCGCGGACCTTTTCCCGGCCGCATAGGCAGCGCCGCTTGCGTCTGCCGAAAACTGGTGACAGTCGTCCTCCTCGGGTTGCGCACCGCAATGCGGTCCGCAAATGCTTGTACTGGCGATTCGAATCTGAACGGGTGCCCTGGGGAGCCATGACACAACAGCTTGCCGTGCCGGAGGAGGCACCGCCCCACAATCCGCGCTACGCCGACGCGTTCGTCATCTTCTCCGTGACGGTGCTGTCGTGTGCCACCGGAGCCTGGGTCCTGCAGCAGCTCGGGTTCGCACTCTGGGCGGGGATGGGCACGGCACTGGCGGTGTATGCGGTGCTGCTGTCGATCCACCTCATCATGCGGCGCTCGCTGACTGCGGCGGCAGAGACTAACCCGCCTGCTCTTTCCAGGCTCAGGCCGGCGTCGATGCCGGCGCCCGTGCCGCCGCCGGCGATGGAAGCCAAAGCTCCGGCGGCACCGCTTTCACCCCCGCCACCCCCGGCGGCAGAGATCGCGCGCCGGCCCCAGCCGCCTGCGCAGCAGGGTGCGAAGCCCAGCGGCGAGCTGCCGCCGACGCGCCCGGCCAACCCCTTCAACTTCAGACCGTCGCGGGAGCCAGGCTTCTCGCCCTCCCTGCAGCCGACGCTGCCCACACCGCCGCCCCCCGGCGCCGCCCCGCAAGCGACCACGCCGGCAGGCCCGCTCGAGCCCTCGCAGCCCGAGATCAGCGTCGATTTCGTGGAGGAATCGATCAAGAGGCTGGCCGACGCCCTCAACAGCACGACGCCTGGCGGCAGGGCACCCCCATCACCCGAGCCCGCCGATGATACCGAGGCGATGATCGGCCGGTCCGTTGCAGCGCTGCAATCGGCAGCTCGAGCGATGCAAGCTCCCGCCTCATCAGGCGCGCGCAAGCGCTCGGGGTGGTGGCCGTCGGCCAAAGCCGACCCCGAGGCTGGGTCGGTCGCGCCGATGCCGGCTCTCGATCTGCCACCACGGACAGGCGCCCCGGCCCAATTCCCGCCGGCTTCCGCAGTGCCGCCGCAGCTCAATCCGCAGCTGGCACGCATCGCCGAGGCCGTCGCTTCCGAGCGCATCGATGTGCTGCTCGAGCCGATCCATGCCCTGGTCGAGGGCCGGCCGCGGCATTTCGAGGTCAGCACGCGCCTGCGCACGGCGGATGGCGCCACCCTCGAGCAGGCCGAGCTGGCGCGCACCGTGCAAGGCTCCGGCCTGATGGCGCGCATCGACGCCCAGCGCATCATCCGTGCCGCGCGCGTGGCAGGGCGGCTCGGGCGGCGCGGCCGGCAGGGGGCCGTGCTGGCGGCGACCTCGAGCGAATCCCTCACCGATACGAGCTTTCTCGACGCTGCAGCCGCGGGGCCTGGCGGGAAGGCCGGCATGTCCCTCGTCCTCGCCTTCGCTCAGAGCGAGGTGCGGGCGTTCAGGCCCGTGCATGCCGAGGCACTGGCCACGCTGGCGGCGCTCGGCTTCCGTTTCGCCCTCGATGCGGTGACCGATCTCGACATGGACTTTGCGGGCCTCAAGCAGATGGGCTTCGCATTCGTGGAGCTCGACGCACCGGTGTTCCTCGACGGCCTGCCGTGCGCGGGCGGGCGCATTCCCGCCACCGACATCTGCCGCCACCTCGCCGACTTCGGCCTGAGCCTTATCGTCGGCCGCATCGACGACGACTGGCTGCTGGCGCGCATCCTCGGGTTCGGCGTCCTGTTCGGCAAAGGCTCGCTCTTCGGCGGGGCGCGTCTGGTAAAGGACGAGGTTGTCGCAGGCCCGTCCGCCGCTTGAGAATTCGGCTCCCTCTCCGCATGCAACAGCCGCATGGGGAGAGGGCCGGGGTGAGGGGCAGGCATCAATCGGCCATCGCACGCTCCGCCCCTCACCCTGACCCTCTCCCGCCGGACGCCGAATCGGGGCGGAAAGGCGCTCTTCCACTCGGCAAGGATCTGTTCTAGGTGAAGCCGCATGAGTACTGCGGCCATCCCTATCCTGAACTCCATCGAAGCCCTCGCCCCGACCTGCGACGCCTGGATCGTCGACATCTGGGGCGTGATGCACAACGGCGTGCGCGCCTTCCGCGCGGCCGGTGAGGCGTGCGCCAGGTTCCGCGCGGCCGGCGGCATCGTCGTTCTGCTCTCCAATGCCCCACGCCCCTTCGGCGCGGTGGTGGGCCAGATGAACGCGCTCGGCGTCGACCCTGCCGCCTATGATGGCGGCGTGACGTCGGGAGATGCGACGCGGGCGATGATTGCAGCACGGGCCGATCGCCCGCTTCTCCACATCGGCCCGCAGCGCGACTTGGGGCTGTTCTCCGGACTCGGTGTGACACTGGCCGCGCCCGAGACCGCCGAGGCCATCGTCTGCTCGGGCCTCTACGACGACACGAAGGAGACGCCGGCCGATTACGCAGGCCTGTTCGATGATCTTGCCGCGCGCGGTGTGCCGATGATCTGCGCCAATCCTGATCTCGTCGTGGAGCGGGGCGACAAGCTGGTCTACTGTGCCGGCTCGCTGGCCGCAGCCTACGCCGAGAGGGGCGGCGAGGTGCTCTACGCCGGCAAGCCGCATCTGCCGATCTACGAGCGCACCTTCGACGTGATCGAGGAGCTTGCGGGCGCGCGCGTGCCGAAGGAGCGCATGCTCGCCATCGGCGACGGGGTCGAGACGGACCTCAAGGGCGCGCACGCCGCCGGCCTGCGCTCCCTCTTCATCGCGAGCGCCGTGCACGTGCCGGGCAGTCTCGACGAAGGCTCGCTCGGCGAGCTCTTCGCCTCGCGCCCCTTCCGCCCGCTCGCCGCGCTGCCCGCGCTGGCGTGGTGACGGCGTCAAACCACCAGAACGACCTTGCCGACGTGCTGGCTGGTCTCGAGCCGGCGGTGGGCGTCGGCCGCCTTGGCGAGCGGGAAGGTGGAATCCATCACCACCTTCACTTTGCCCGCTTCCAGGAGCGGCCACACCTTGGCTTCGAGCGCACGGGCGAAGCCGGCCTTGGCCTCGCGCGTGCGCGGCCGCAGGGTCGAGCCGGTGATGGTGAGGCGCTTCATCATCACGCGCGAGATGTTGATCTTGACCTCGGCGCCGCCCAACACAGCGATCTGCACGATGCGCCCCTCCTCGGCCGCGGCGAGAATGTTGCGCTCGGTATAGTCGCCCGCCACCATGTCGAGCGTCACGTCGACGCCCTTGCCGCCGGTTGCCTCCTTCGCCGCGGCGACGAAGTCCTCCGTCCGATAATTGATAGCGCGATCGGCACCCAGCTCGAGGCAAGCCTTGCACTTCTCGGGCGAGCCGGCGGTGGCGATCACCCTGGCGCCGAACGCCTTGGCGAGCTGGATTGCCGTGGTGCCGATGCCGCTCGTGCCGCCGTGCACCATGAACCATTCGCCGGCCGCGAGGCGCCCGCGCTCGAACACGTTGTTCCAGACGGTGAAGAACGTCTCCGGGACGGCTGCCGCCTTGACCATGTCGAGGCCCGCCGGAACCGGCAGCGCCACCGGCTCCTCGGCGAGGCAGTATTCGGCGTAGCCGCCGCCGTTGACGAGCGCGCACAGCCTGTCGCCCACCTTCCAGCGCGTCACGCCGGCACCGAGCGCCGCCACCTCGCCCGCGATCTCGAGACCCGGAAGCGGCGAATGCCCGGGGGGCGGCGGGTAGGAGCCGGCGCGCTGGGCGATGTCGGGACGGTTGACGCCGGCGGCCGCCACCTTGACGAGCACCTGGCCGGGACCCGGCTTCGGCACGGGATAGGCCTTGGGCCTCAGGACGTCGGGTCCGCCCGGCGTCGAGATCTCGATGGCCGTCATGGTGTCGGGCAGGCTTGCCATGGGTCGGCTCCGTTGGCTGTCGGTGCTGGTCCCGCGAGACTTGCCCGAGCCCGAGGGTTGAGACAAGAGGCCAGTCGTGCCAGGGTCCGCCCCGACCGTCGGCTCCGATGAGGAGAAAGCCATGGACTGGGACGATCTGAAGCCCAAGGCGCCGAAGGGCGTAATGCTGGGCGAGAGCCTCGAAAGCCTGTCCGTGGCCGAGCTCGAGGCCCGCATCGTCGCGCTTCAGCAGGAGATCGACCGGGTGCGGGGCGAGCTGGCGGCCAAGAAGGCGCATGAGGCCGCGGCCGCGGCCATCTTCAAGCGCTGATGCGCCGTTTCGAGACCTTGCGCGCCAAGCCGCTGACCCTCGCGGCGGTGGCTGTGGGCTGTCTGCTTCTGCTCACCCTCGCCGATGCCGCCTGGCGGCAGGGCCGTCCCGGCGAGCCCCGGCTTGAGACCGGAGCGTCTCGATCCGGCAACGCCGCAGAGCCCGCCTGGGAGCGTTGCGCCATTCATCACGCTCGCTTCGGCAGCCAGCGTGCACAGCTGGTGCGGGCGATGCGTGAGGGCGTCGCCAATTTCGTCGTGCTGGAGATGGGCAAGCGCGACCCCGTGCTGCGCGTGCAGCGCACCTTGTGGCTGCGCGCCGCCTACGGCGAGGCCGAGCACGCCTGGCTCGGCGAGTTCAGCTCGGCCGAGGCTGCCATGGCGCGCGCGGCGCTGTTCTGCCCGCCGGCGCTGCGGTGCTGGCCGGGCGAGGCCGGCTGCGGTCCGAAGGATCAGCTCCTCACGCCCGCCCAGGCGTTCTTCGCACGCTGACCCGCAGCGAGCGGCGGACAGGTCAGCGCGCGAAGACAGCGCTTTACGCTTTATTATCCAATCCACGGCAGAATTAAGCCTATCCAGTCTTCTGGATCCGAGTGGCTCCTGTCACTCTGTTTGACGCCTCCCTGTTAACTCCTGAGCCGCCTCCCGGCGGCTCTTTTTTTATGGGTGGCGCACGATGGCACGCATCGTGCGTGGCCCAGCGGACGCAGCCGGTCCATCCGTCCCCATCGGAGACGCTTTGATGGTGACTTGTTAACCCTCGCCTGCGAGTGTGGGCTGCGATAGGATGGTGAGCGAAGAGTTGGCGATTGTATCAAGTCGTGTGATGAGCACCCGTACCGACAGTCATGCGCCCGCAGTCAGGGGCACCACGGTTTCCTTCGGCGCGCACTTCGCCGCCTCGGACCAATTCGACGCGATCTTCAAGGAGGGCATGGGGCTGGTCGAGCGCACGGCCGCCTACCTGGACGGCGCGGGCCGCAAGGAGGCGCGCGAGCTCAGGGGGCCCGTGGCGGTGCTCTACGCGACGGAAAGCATGCGCCTGACGACCCGCCTGCTCGAGCTAGCCTCGTGGCTGATGATCCGCCGGGCGCTGAAGGAAGGCGAGATCACCACCGAGGAGGCCCGCGTCAAGCGCGGTCGCGTCAAGCTGCGCGGACCCGGACGGCCCGCCCACATCAGGGGCTTCACGGATCTGCCGGCCACCCTTCGCCAACTCATCGACGCCAGCTACGCGCTGAGCGATCGCATCTTCCAGCTTGATCGGGCCATAGAGGTGGTTCCGGAGAAGGCGCCGGCCATCGACAACCCCGTCGGCGCGCAGGTGTCGCGGCTGGAGGAGGCGTTCGGCAAGCCTCATCGCCGCTCGGTGGGACGCTGAGCACAGTACTGCCCGGCCCGAAACGGATCAGCTGTGCCGCCTTGCTACGCTTCGCCGAGGGCCCGCGCTTCAAGGGCAGGTCGACCAACCGGGCATTGAGCTGCCTCACGCGCGATTGACGCGCCGGGTGTGATTGCTGATGCTCGGCCCCATGGTGCTCCCGGGGGCCTCGCCATGGCGCAATATCTCTTCAAGAACTTCGAGATGCTCGATCCCGAGCACGACGAGCTGCGGGGCGGGTACGAGCTGCTGGTCGAGGATGACCTGATCCGGGAACTCTCGCCGCGGCCGATCAGGGCCCCCGACGCCAACCTCGTGGACTGCGGCAAGCGGACGCTGATGCCGGGCCTCATCGACAGCCACGTGCACGTCGTGCTGTCGGAGGTCTCTATCCCCCGGCTCGAGCACGTACCGCTCACCTTGATGACGGCGCGCGCGGCCGTGCTCATGCGCGGCATGCTCGACCGCGGCTTCACCAGCGTGCGCGATACCGGCGGCGCCGACTGGGGCCTGAAGGAGGCGACCGACAAGTGGCTGCTGCCGGGACCCCGCCTCTTCATCGCCGGGCGGGCGCTGGGACCGACAGGCGGGCACAGCGACGGCCGGCGCCGCACCGATCACGGCACGCGCTGCCATTGCTGCGACGCTCTGCACTTCACGATGGGGCTGGCCGATGGCGTCACCGAAGTGCGCAGGGCTGTGCGCGAGGAGATGCGCCAGGGCGCCGACCAGGTGAAGATCATGATGTCGGGCGGCGTGGCCTCGCCCTACGATCCCCTGGACAGCCTGCAGTTTTCGCCCGAGGAGGTGGCCGCAGCTGTCGAGGAAGCGCACGCCTTCGGCCGCTACGTCTGCGCGCACGCCTACACTGTGGAGGCCATCACGCGGGCGGCCCACGCCGGCGTGCGCACCATCGAGCACGGCAACCTGATCGACGAGGCGAGCGCCCGGCTGATGGCGTCGAAGGGCATGTTCCTCATCGCCAACCTCGTCACCTACTACGAGATGAAGAGGCGCGCCGCCGAGTACGGCATGAGCTCCGACATGCTGGCCAAGAACGACCTCGTCATCGAGGGTGGCCTGCGCTCCCTCGAGATCTGCAAGCGCGCCGGCGTGCCGGTCGCCTACGGCACGGACCTGCTGGGGGCGCTGCAGAGCGAGCAGTCGCGCGAGTTCCTGATCCGCGCCGAGGTGCAGAAGCCGAGCGAGATCATCCGCGCCGCCACCCTGATCGGGGCGCAGATCCTGCGGCAGGTGGAGAAGCTCGGCTGCTTGAAGCCCGGGGCGTTCGCCGACATTCTGGTGGTCGACGGCAATCCGCTCGCAAACCTCGGGGTGCTGCAGGAGCAGGGAAAGTACCTCGCCGCGATCATGAAGGGCGGGCGCTTCCACAAGAATCGGCTGACGTGATGCAAGCCGCCCGCCCGCTCAGCCGCCCCGCCTTACGACGGGGGCGGGCACGCGCTCGATCATGACGTTGATGCAGGCTGGCTTGCCGCTGGCGATGGCGCGCTCCAAGGCAGGCGCCAGGGCCGGGGCCTCGGTGACGAGCTCGCCGTGCCCGCCGAGCGCAGCCGCGACAAGGTCGTAGCGGGTCGGCAGCAGCTCGCAGGAATGCGTGCGGCCGGGGCCATAGTCGCGCAGCTGGATCTGGTGCTCGGCATTCCAGGTGGCATCGTTGCCGACGACGGCAACGAACGGAAGCCCGTGGCGCACGGCCGTGTCGAACTCCGCCATGTGGAAACCGAAGGTGCCGTCGCCCATGATGGCGACGACGGGAGCACGCCGCTCGGCGAGGCGCGCGGCGACGGCAAAGGGAATCGCAGCGCCGATGGAGCCTGCAACGCCGTTGATGATGCGCCGCATCGCCGTCAGAACGCTCTGGGCCCACTGCCCGATCTCGCCGCCGTCGCAGATGAGCACCGCATCGGCGTGCCGTTCCAGGACGGGCGCCACGGCGCGGCACAGGTCGAGCGGGTGCAGCTTGCCTTCCGCGCGCGATGTCAGCGCGGACCAGGATAAGGGACGGTAGACCACCGCCGTCTCCACCTCTGTCCTCCACGCTTCGTGCCCTTTCGCCCTGTCCGCCGCACGCTCGATCAGCAGCTCGGCGGCAGGGGCGGCGTCGGCGATGGAGCCGGCGATGAGGCGCGCACCCTTCTCCCTCGCCGTGCGCTCGATGAGGGCTCCTTCCGGGTCGATGACAACGAACCTGCAGGCGGCGTCCACGAACGGCGGATCGGCGAAGCGCAGGGTGAAATCGTGCGGCTTGCCGAGGAGCACGATCAGGTCGGCGCGGGCGAGCACCTCGGCGAAGGCGCCGAGCCGCGGATCGTTGATACCGCGCGGGCTTTCCATGCCGATCGCCGGCACGCCCGTGGCCTCGGCGAGACGGCGCAGCAGAGCCTGGCCGGAAGCGCCGCAGAGCGTCGGGCCGGCGAGGACGAGTGGCCGCTCGGCAGCGGCGAGCGCTTCGAGCGTTGCGTCCGCTGCGCTCTTGTCGAGCGGCTGCACCTCCGCGGTGAAGGCGGACCGATGCGGCCCCAGCGACGCGGCCTCATCGACCTTCTGCTCCAGCAGGTCGAAGGGGAGGCTCACATGCACGGGACCCGGCCTGCCGCTCGTGGCTATGCGCACGGCGCGCGCCATGTCATTGCCGAGCTCCGCCGCCGAGGACGCGGTCCAGGACGCTTTCGTCGCAGGCGCGGCCATGTCGGCCTGGCGCAGCTCCTGGAAAGCGCCGCGGCCGAGCTCGCGCACCGCGGCGTGCCCCGACAACAAGACCAGCGGCGACTCCGCCGCCTGTGCGGTCATCAGCGCACCCACGGCATTGGCATGGCCGGGTCCGCCGGTGACGAGGGCGATGCCGCATTGCCCCGTCAGGCGCGCCCACGCGTCGGCCATGTGCACGGCCGCCGCCTCGTGGCGCACGTGCACGAGCTTGATGCCGGTGCCGAGGATCGCATCGAACACCGGCATGATGTGGTTGCCGGAGAGCGCGAAGACGGTGCGCAAGCCGGCCGCATCCAGCGCGCGCGCAAGGATGTCGGCGCCCCTGATCTTGCCCATGTCTTCCACCGCCGCCCCAGCTTCCGCGCGCAACCGCATGCAGAGGACCACTGTCGCCGCCGCAGATCAAGTGGGCGGACGCCACGTACAGGAAACCCCATGGCGCGGCTGTCGCGCCATGGGGTGCCTGCGAACGCCGACCGGCAGGACGAGTCTTTGCGAATTAGGTGGAACCGGTCTTCCAAGCGCAACCTGTCATCCCGGCGCTAGTCGCCGGGATCCAGCCATCAGCGAACGCCGGAGCAAGCTGAGAGATGGGTCCCGGGCATAAAGCCCGGGACGACAACGGTGGATTCGGAATTGCGGTCGAGATTCCATTGGGTCGGAAAGACCCTAGCTGCGCATAAAGCCTTCGACCTCGCTCTCGGCCCAGGCCAGCGTCTTCTCCATGGGCTCGCCTTGCAGGTGCCGCACGGTCATCTTGGTCATGATCCCTTGCGTGTAGATCTGCTGGGCGATCTTGGGCGGCGAGGGCGCAGCGGCCATCGACAGGATCTGATGGTTGTGGGGGTTGGGATAGTGATAGAGCGTGCCCTTCGGCGGCTCCTCCTCGGCCCAGGTCTTGAGCGTGGAGAACCTGGTGAAAGACGGCAGGTCGTAGCCGCCGCTCGCCGCCACCAGCTTCTCGATCGAGTCCGGCTGCGACAGGTGCACGAGCAGGCTCTTGGCCGCCGACTTGTTCTTGCCGAAGGCCCACACGCTCCAGAAGTAGGGCACGAACGGCGCGAAGCGGCCCTTAGGGCCCGCCGGCATGCCGTGCGTCCAGCACTGCTCCGCCACCTTCGGCGCGTCGCGCTTGGCCACGGCCCAGGCGCTCGGCGGGTTCATGATGAGCGCGCCCTTGCCGGACACGAGCCACTTGTTGTTGGAGGAGTCGTCCCACGCCGGCGCGTCCGGCGGAAAGAACTGCGCGCATCGCTTGTAGTAGTCGAGCGCCTGGCGAACCTCGTCGGTCTTGACCGTGACCTTGGCGTTGGCGTCGACCAGGGCCGCCCCGAACGAGCGGAAAACGGCGCCCGCCGTATCGACCGAGTCGGCCGTGGTGCCGAGCCCGATGCCGAACGGAAAGCCGGCCTTGTGGCAGGCCTCGGCGGCCTTCAGGAAGGTGTCGAAGGTCCAGTCGTCGGCCTTGGGCGGCGCACCCGCCGGATACATGGCCTGCACGTCGATGCCCGCGTGCTGCTTCATGAGGTCGATGCGCGAGCAGGGCCCCTTGATCTGGCTGCCGATCGTGGCCGGCACTGCCAGCCAGTGATCCTTCGAGCGACCGAGATAGACGACCGTCTCGTTGACCGGGCCGTTCTGCTTGATCAGCTCTCCCATGACGTCGTCGACCGGCTCGAGATGGTTGGCGTTCTCGTGCGGCCACCACGACGGCATGGCCATGATGTCGTGCCCGGATCTTGCCTGCGCCTCGGCAGCGATGGTCATGTAGAGCTTCATGCCCTGGGTCGGCACGTAGTCGATCTGCACCTCGACCTTCTCTTTGGCCCCCCATTCCTCGATCAGGGCCGTCGCGGTCTTGTTGGCTCCGGGCACCCAGTGGTCCCACAGCGCGAGCGAAAGCTTGCCTGCGGCATGCGCGGTGCGCACGAAGGGCGCGGCTGTCAGCGCGGCCGATGCAGCTGCCGATCCGGCGACGAACCGGCGGCGGGTGATCGCTTTCCTTCTCATCCTGCAATTTCCTCCCATTCGGTTTCACGGGGGCTGGCCAACTTGCGCGCCACGCGTTGCCCTTTGCGGGCTCTTCTGTTTTTCGCGTGGCCGACCAAACCTCACGCTTCGTACCCCATCATGCGATGGGATGCTGCATTATGGCACGCTGCGGACGCTCAGGCTTCCGAATTGTGGGCATGCAGCTGCGGTGCGCCCAGCGTCTTCAGGGGCCGGAGCAGTCGATCGAGACCGCCTTGGTGGCGCTCACCGGCCTTGCGAGCTGCGCGAAGGCTTTGGCCAGCCGCTCATCGGCGTCGTCGCCCTCGTGCTTGGGATTGCCGATGGTGGCCTTGCACGATTTCGGCACGCCGTCCGAGAACTTCACGGGATCCGTCTTGGCCGGCAGGAAGGCGATGAAGAACTCGGGGTCCTGCACGACGAAGGCGAAGTCCTTGGCATTCTGCGGGACCGGCTCGACGAACGGAACCGTGAAGACGAGGGAGAGAGCATTGTCCTTGTGCTCGAGCCAGTAGTCCTGCGGATCCTTGAGCTTCACATCCTTGCCGGCGACCACGGGGTAGGTGAAGTAGCCGAACTCCTTGAGGCCATCGATGTTGACCTTGGCGAGCTCCGACAGCTCGTCGCGATCGTAGATGCCGTCCTTGTTCTTATCGAGCCCCTCGATCGCCATCGCCGTGTAGTACTCGTCGAAGGTCCAGCGGTGCCGCAGGCCCGTGAACTGCCCCTTGTCGTAGAGCACGGTCGTCTCCACCGTGATCCACACGTGGGGGTGGGCGCGTACGCCGCCCGTCAGCGTGGCGAGCCATGCCGCCGCCGCGACCGCCACCGCCCACAGATGCCCTCGCAGAACGTGCATGCGTCGTCAGCCTCCCGGACGCGGCTCGACCTTCTCGGCGTCCAGGCTGTAGCCCGCGTCGGCAAGGCCTGTGAAGGTCGGCGTGACTTTGAGCGTGCCGGTGACCCAGACGGGATCGAAGGTGCCCTGCACGTCGATGCCCTGCTCGATCGTGACGTAGATGATCTGGTTGGCGGGCGGCGGCGGCACGTGGATGCAGGCGCCGACGAACGGCACCAGCAGGAAGTCCTTAACCCGCGTCGAGTCGAAGCTCAGCGGCACGATGTAGCCGCCGATGTGCACCCGCTTGCCGCCGAGGCTCTCCACCACCGGCGCTGGCGTCTGGCTCGACGGCACGGGTGTCGACATCCATTTCCCCTCGGGCAGCGGCGGCGGCGCCGGCCGGCCGTCATCGGGGCCGCCCATCTTGCCGAGGTCCACCGGCCCCCGACCAGCAAAGAACGGCTTGGGCGGCTTCGGCGGCGCCGGCGGCACGAGCTGATGCCATTGCAGCTCCATGGGCGGCTCCAGCGCGTGGACGAGCGCAGGCCCGCTGACGCCGAGGATCAGGCCGAGAGCCGCCAGGAACGTCGCATTGCGCCACCTCAGGCCCATGATGAAGTCCTTCTCTCCTCAAGTTCTGATCGTCATGCCGTCCGCCAGCGACAGGCGATAGGCGCGCAGCGCCGGCATCAGGCCGGCGAAACAGCCGGCCACCGCAATCGCTCCCAGCGTCGCAAGCTCCGCAGGCTTGGGCGGCTCGATCGGCAGATGCAGCCCGTACACCGTGTCGACATAGGGCTGCAGCAGCATTAAGGCGGCGTAAAGGAGAACGATGCCGAGCGCAATGCCGGCCGCCGTCAGCACGCCGGCCTCCGCCATCAACAATCCGAGAACCGTGCGCGGACGCGCGCCGACCGAGCGCAGGATCGCCATCTCGCGGCGCCGCTCGTTCAAGGTGGTGAGGATCATCGTCACCATGCCGAGCAGCGCGGTGGCCACCACCATGGCCGAGACCGCCTTCAGGGCCGTCTCGGCGGTGCCGACGAGGCCCCACAGCTCCTGCAACGCGGCGCCGGGCAGGATCGCCGACAGCGGCTCCTCGCGGTACTCGTTGATGGCCCGCTGCAGGCGGAAAGTGGCAAGCCGCGACTTCAGGCCGATGAGGGCGGCGGTGACCGCCTTCGGCTTGAGGTCCATGGCGCGCACCTCGGCCGCGGAGACGGACTGGCCGGGGATGCGGCCCCCGCTCTGCCAATCGACGTGGATGGCCTCGATGGCCTCGAGGCTCACGTGCACGGTGCGGTCGACCGGCGTGCCCGTCTTCTCCAGGATGCCGGCGACGCGGAAGGGCTTGTCGTCGTGCTCGACGAACGACACCGCGCCGAGCCCGTGCGAGACGATGATCGGGTCACCCACCTTGTAGCCCAGCGCCTGGGCGACGTCGGCGCCGATCACCGCGTCGAAGAGATCGGCGAACGGACCGCCGGAGCGGAACGTCAGGCCCTGCGACTGGCGGTAGCGATAATGCTTGAAGTAGTCGGGCGTGGTGCCGAGCACGCGGAAGCCGCGGTGGCTGTCTCCGAGCGACAGGGGCACGACCCAGGCGACCTCGGGACGCGAGGCGATGTCCTGCAGGCTCGCCCAGGTGATGTTGTTCGTGGCATTGCCGATGCGGAAGACGGCGTAGAGCAGGAGCTGGATGCTGCCGCTGCGAGCCCCGACAATGAGATCGGTGCCGGAAATGGTGTCGGCGAAGCTCTGCCGCGCACCGACCCTGACCTTCTCCACGCCGAGCAGCAGCATGATGCTGACGGCAATGGCAAAGACTGTCAGCACCGCCGTCAACCATCTGTTGCGCAGCGACTGCAGGGCGAGCCGGAGCACGATCATGGCCCGCTCCCGTGGCTGCAGACGGCGATCTCGTCGAGCCGCATCACCTCGTCGAAGCGAGGCCCGAGGCTCTCGTCGTGGCTGACCATGATCAGCGTCGCACCCGCCGCCGCCACCTCGGTGAACAAGAGGTCGAGGAACGCCGCCTGGCGATTGCGGTCGAGGGCGGAGGTCGGCTCGTCGGCCACGATCAGCTCGGGCGCGCCGATGAGGGCCCGCGCGGCCGCAACGCGCTGCTGCTGGCCTACGCTCAGGTTGGCTGCGGAGTGTCCGCGCGCAAGGTGCGGCTCGAGGCCGAGCCGCGTCAGCAGACGCACGGCTTCCGCCTCGGCCGTTCCTTTGGCGGTCGCACGCTTGCGGCGGTTTCTCGCAAAGCTCAGCGGCAGCAGCACATTGTCGATGACGGTGCCGTAGGGAAGCAAGTTGAAGATCTGGAAGATGATGCCGAAATGCTCGGCGCGAAAGCCGTCGCGCGCGGAAGCGGGAAGCTTGGTGATGTCGGTGCCGAGGATGTCGATCACCCCCGACTGCGGCGCGACGATGCCGCATAGGAGGCTCAGAAACGTCGACTTGCCGCTGCCGGAGGGGCCGATCAGCAGGATGCGCCGGGCGGCGGGCAGGGCGAAGCTGTCGACGGCCAGCGAGAACGCGCGGCGTCCGGGCCACGCGAAGCGCACGTTCGACAGGCGGATGACGTCAGTGGCCGTGACGCCCGGCTCGGCAGCGGTGGCAACCATCCTCGCTCACTTCATCGCCGGCTCACATCATGCCGACGAGGCTGATGCTGGGCTTGGCGCGCGTCGCCTCGAACTTGCTCTGCCCCTTGGGCGTGACGACGTTGACCTCGAGCTTCTGGGCGCCGGCAAAGACGCCAAAATAGGCGAACTCGATCGAGGTGACACTGCTCACGGACCCGCACTCGAGGGCGTACTGGGCGTGGAACTCGGAATGGCCTTCGCCTTTGGCGTCGGCATGTGCCTCCTTGCCGTGATCGTGCTCGCCCTGCTCCACTTCGACGTTAGCCTCCGTGACACGGCAATCGGCTGGGGCCGGCAGCCTGAAGAGGGCGAGCGGCGCCATGAGCTGCACCTTGGCCTTCTCCACGGCGGCCTTATCGCGGCGGCTCTTGGCCGCGTGCTCGAAGCCGACAATGTCCGCACCGGGGACCTCGAGCTCCATGGTCACCTTGCTGCCCTCGATGGCCATGTTGAAGGTGCCTCGGCCGTGCTCGTGGGCGCCGAGCTCGCGGTGCTCCTGGGCCGCAACGGGCGTTGCGATGACGCCAGCCAGCAGGGCAAAGGCAATCCGACGCATGGCGCGCTCCTGTGTCAGCTTCGAGGGCCCGATCGAGGCCCCGGATGGCCGTCGGATTACGTTATAACGTAGCAAAGAATATGGCGTCGACACGCGTACGATCGCGCTGGCACCGAGCGGACCAACGGCGTGCGGGTCGAGGCTCGACAGTCCAGAGATCGAGGCGAGGCGCAGCGGCGCCCCGAGGCGCTCACCGATGCTGCTCGCGCAGTGCCCGGCGCGGAGCCCTTCGCTCGACGACGACCGCCGCGGCGGAATGGCGACCCCGCACGACCTGCGGACGCTTGGCGCGGTCCTTGAGGATACGCTCGGCTTCCGCTTTCGCTTGGTCGACCGGCACCTGCATGAGATCAGCGGCGATGTGAATCTGCTGGCGCGGATCCGCCGTCAGGCCTTCTGCCGCGAAAAGCGCATCCTCCAGCGTCGGCGGCTCCACCCGCACCCGACGCACGCCATATTTCGTCACCCACGTAGCGCTCATTGATCACCTGCTCTGTTGCGGCCCGACAATACGGGCAGTAACGGAGGGCGCTAATATAAGTTGTGCATTGCAGCATTGCATCCGCCGGGTGCGACCGATAGGCCCAGCTATCGGATGTAAGCCATCGCGTCGGACGCTGGAGCTTCAGGCTGCCACGCCCTGGGCTCGAGGCTCGGCCACTCGGGACTTGGCGAGTGCGGTGGCCGCGACATAGTCCGGCTTGCCGGTGCCCAGGAGCGGGAGGCTGTCGACCACGAGAACCTCGGCCGGCACCATGAGCTCGGCCGCCCCCCTCGCCTTGGCGTGACGCAGAAGTGTCTCGCGCTGAATCCCCGCATCCGTGGTGACCAGCACGAGCCGCTCGCCCTTGCGCGGGTCGGGAAGCGATACGACGACGAGCGCCGCGGCCGGATGGGCCTCCGCCGCCAGCGCCTCCACTGCCGCCAACGACACCATCTCGCCGCCGATCTTGGCAAAGCGCTTGGCGCGGCCCTTGATGGTGATGAACCCCTGGCCGTCGATGGCGACGATGTCTCCCGTATCGTGCCAGCCGTCGGCCGGCGCCTCGAGCACGCCCGGGTTCTCCGCCCGGTAGTAGCCCAGCATGACATTGGGCCCCTGGACGAACAGGCGGCCGCCCTCGGCGATGCCGGCGACGGGCTCCAGGCGGGCGCGCATCAGCGGCGAGAGGCGGCCCACGGTGCCGGCCCTGTTGGCAATCGGCGTGTTCATGGCCAGCACAGGCGCCGTCTCGGTGACGCCGTAGCCCTCGAGGATGCGCACGCCGAAGCGGTCCATGTAGGTCTGACGCGTGCTCTCCTTCACGGCCTCGCCGCCGGCGACGATGAGGCGAACGCTGCGCAGGTCATAGGGGTGCGCGGCGCGGGCGTAGCCGCGCAGGAAGGTGTCGGTGCCGAACAGGATCGTCGCGCACGTGTCGTAGAGCAGCTCCGGCACGATGCGGTAGTGCAGCGGCGAGGGATAGAGGTAGACGGGCACACCGCCGAGCAGCGGCATCACGAGCCCGCCGGTCAATCCGAAGGAGTGAAACACCGGCAGCACGTTGAACACGATGTCCTCGCCGTTGGCGGCGAGCCGGGCGAGGCACTGCGCGGAGTTGGCGAGGATGTTCCGGTGCGAGAGGACGACGCCCTTCGGCGTGCCCTCGGAGCCCGACGTGAACAGTATGACGGCGGGGTCGTCGGGCTGCCGCTCCACGCGCGAGCGCGCGCCAGCCAGGATGCCGGCGGCCTTGTCCCCGAGCCCGATGGTTGCGCGTACGTCCTCCAGATGGACGATGCGGACTTCCTTCTCGAGGTCCGCCACGAGCGCTCCCAGCCGTGCCTTGTCGACGAAAGCCCGCGAGGTGACGATGACGCCCACGCCGGCGGCGCGGCAGGCGGCCCTGACGTTGCCGGCACCGCTGGTGAAGTTGATCATGGCGGGCACCCGGCCGATTGCCTGCAGAGCAAAGAAGGCAACCGCGACGCCGGCCGAATTCGGCAGCATAACGCCCACGGCCCCGCCGATCGGTGCCAGGGGCTCGAGCTTGGCGCCCAGCACCTGCGCGCCGAGGATCAGCTTGCGGTAGCCGAGCCTGGTGCCGAGCGGATCGCTCAGCGCCGGGCTCCCGGTGTCGCGCGTGTCGCGTGCGTCCGCGAGCGCTGCGAACAAGGTGCGGTCGAAGCGCGCTGTCTCCACCGCGGCGTCCACCATGATGTCCTGCAGGGCAAGCCCCGCGCTCTGTCGGCGCGCCTTACCCTTCAGCGCCGCATCGACCCTGAGCCGGCGCGCCGCAAGGAACGTGACTTTGAACTTGGGGAACCACGATTTCTTCGTCTGGCTCGGACGCAGGTAGCCGAAAGGCGAGCGCTCCGGCCCCTCGATGCGCACAGGGACCAGCCACGCGTCAGCCCGGTCGACGATCATGGCCGCTCCATCGTAGGCCTTCATCAGCCCGCCCGTGAGCGTGATGCGTCCTTCCGGGAAGATCACCACGGGCTCGCCGGCCTTCACAGCATTGACGATGGCGCGTGCGGCAAGCGGCTTGGTCGGCTCCAGCAGGTGCGCATTGATGACCGACAGGAACGGCCGCACCCACCAGGCCTGCGCGATCTGATTGTTGACGGCGAAGGCCGCTTGCTCGGGCAGGATCGTATGCAGCAGGGGTCCGTCGAGCAGGCTCACATGGTTGGGCGCCAGCACGACGCGCTCGCCGGGCCCTGGAATGTTCTCAAGGCCGCTCACCTCCAGCCGAAAAAAAAAGCGGAAGAGCGTGCGCCCCGCATCGCGCAGCACCTCCGACCCCCAGGCGCGCAGGACGAAGCCGACCGCGGCCACGGTGAGCACGCCCAATGCAGCGAAAAGCACGGGCACACCAACGCCCACGGCCTGCAGCACGGCGACGATGCCGCCCGCGCCCACCATGTAGGCCGCGTTGAGCACGTTGACGGCAGCGATCACGCGCGCGCGGCGGTCGACCGGCGCCCAGGCCTGCACGGCGGCAAATGACGGCACAACGAAGAGGCCGCCGGCAATGGCGAGGCCGCACAGGCAGATCAAGAGTCCCACGCTCGTTCCAGATGCCAGCAGCGCGGCCGGCCCGATCGGCTCCGCTCCGGGCTGCAGCACCGACGCGATCGCGGCGATCCCCAGCGAGAAGACGCCCATCAGGGCGGCGCCCAGCGGCACGAGCCCGAGATTGGGCTGGCCGTGGCTTGCCCGCGCGGCCACGATGGAACCGACGGCGATGCCGATGGTGAAGACCGCCAGGCACGTGGTCACCACGCCCTCGCTGCCGCCGACGAACGATTTCACCAGCACCGGCAGCAGCGACAACGCGACGAAGCCGACGAGCCAGAACCACGAGACAATATGCGCGCCGGCCCACGTGCGCTTGTCGGCCCTCAGCTCGCGCAGCAGCTCCAGCGTCGAGGTCCAGGGGTTGCGGGTGATCACGAGACCCGGCGCGGCCGGACCGGCCGAGGGTATGGCGCGGGCGAACAGCCAGGACGTCAGGGCGAGCGCCAGGATGACGGTGACCACCACGCCGGCGCCCTTCGCTTCCGCCACGGCAACGCCACCGGTGATGGTTCCAACGAGGATGGCGAGAAAGGTGGCGCCCTCGACCAGCGCGTTGCCGGCGGGGAGCTCGGCCGTCTCCAGTTTCTCGGGCAGGATGCCGTATTTGACCGGACCGAAGAGCGCCGCGACGATGCCGAAAAGACCGAGCGCGACCATCAGGATGGCGACAGAATGTAGGAAGAACCCTATCGCCGCCAGGCCGGCGATGGGGATCTCCGCCAGCCGGATGCGCTGAGCCACGAACGCCTTGTCCAGGCGATCGGCAAGCTCGCCGCCGAGCGCCGAGAGGATGAAGAATGGGGCTATGAAGATGATGCCCGACACGGTGATCAGCATCGCCCCGTGCTCGCCGGCAGCCGCGCCCGAGCCGCCGATGCCGAAGAGGATCAGCATGCCGAGCGCGTTCTTCAGGAAGTTGTCGTTCAGCGCCGAGCACAGCTGGCACCAGAAAAGCGGCGCGAAGCGCCGCGAGGTCATCAGACTCTTGAACATCGGCGTCCCTTGCCCCCGCGAACAGCGCAACAGTGTCACAAAAACTCCTGAGCATCTTCTCAACGAATAGTGGCAGCAGAATGAACAACGTTCATGCGGGTCCGACCCGGGGCCGGAATATGGAGGAGCACGTCATCCGCCTGGAGCCAGCGTTGCGCGCGCTATCGCCTGGAAGAGGAATCCGCCCATCACCGGCCAGCGCAACCCCAGAAAATATCTTGAATTGGACCCTGCACCGTCGCAGATATCGTTGGTATTCCAAGGGACGCCATGCAGCGGCACGCCGGCCAGCAGATCGGGATCGTCGTCAACGGCGAGGCCATCGTGACCTCGGCGCGGACCCTTGCCGAGCTCGTGGCGGAGCAGGGGTTTACGGAAACAGGCGTGGCAACGGCCGTGAACGGAGATTTCGTGCCGCGGCAGGCGCGCGGCGAGGTGCCGCTGACGCCGGACGCCCGTGTCGAGATCGTGGCGCCGCGCCAGGGTGGCTAGTGTCCTGATTGCGAAAGAGGAGCCCAGTCGAGGATGAATGCGATCGAGCCGAGGCTCGGCAGTGTGCGGCCGTTGATGCTTTATGGCGTCGACGTGCCGTCGCGGCTGCTGCTCGGCACGGCGCGCTATCCCTCCCCCCAGGTGATGAGCGACGCCGTCAAAGCCTCGGGCGCGGGCGTGCTTACGGTCTCGGTGCGCCGCGAGGCGGCGCGCGCCAACACCGGGGCACGCTTCTTCGAGCTGATCAAGGCCTTGGGCGTGCGGATCATGCCCAACACGGCCGGCTGCCGGACGCCGAGGGAGGCCGTCACCACGGCCCGGATGGCGCGGGAGCTGTTCGAGACCGATTGGATCAAGCTCGAGGTGATCGGCAACGACGACACGTTGCAGCCCGACCTTTTCGGGCTCGTGGAGGCGGCAGCCGCGCTGACCCATGACGGCTTCAAGGTGTTTCCCTATACGACCGAGGACCTCGTTGCCGCCGAGCGCCTGCTTGCGGCGGGCTGCGAGGTGCTGATGCCGTGGGGCGCGCCGATCGGCACCGGCCGCGGGCTGGCCAACCCTTATGCGCTCAAGTCGCTCCGGCAGTATTTCCCGGCGGTGCCGCTGATCATCGACGCGGGCATCGGCGCGCCCTCGCACGCAGCGGCCGCCATGGAGCTGGGCTTCGACGCCGTGCTGCTCAACACGGCGGTCGCCGCGGCGGCCGACCCCGTGCGCATGGCGCGCGCCTTCGCGGCGGCGGTGGAGGCGGGCCGCAGCGCCTACGAGGCCGGGCTGATGGAGACCCGCGACATGGCGGCTCCATCGACACCTGTTGCCGGCACTCCGTTCTTCGAGCTGGAACGGCGGTAATGACGGCCAGCGCTGACGGCCTCGACGTCTTCTATCCCATCGTTCCCGACGTCGCCTGGCTCGGGCGGCTCGTGCCGCTCGGGGTGAAGACCATCCAGCTGCGTCTCAAGGACGCCTCACCCGACCGGATCCGCCGAGAGATCGGCGAAAGTCTTGGCATCTGCGCGCGCCATGGCTGCCAGCTCATCGTCAACGACTACTGGCAGGAGGCGCTGGAGCTGGGCGCCGACTACATCCATCTCGGACAGGAGGACCTGGCCACCGCCAATGTGCCCGCGATTCATGCCAAGGGGGCCCGGCTCGGCATCAGCACACACAGCGAATCCGAGCTTGCCATCGCGCTGGGCGCAGCGCCGAGCTACGTCGCGCTGGGACCCATCTACGAGACCCGCCTCAAGGTCATGAAATGGGCACCACAGGGGCTCGAGCGCATCAACGAATGGAAGAAGCGCATCGGCACTATGCCCCTCGTAGCCATCGGCGGCATCACGCCGGAGAGGGCCGACGGCGTTCGCGGCGCCGGCGCCGACAGCCTGGCCGTGATCACGGATTTCTTTACCCACTCCGATCCGGAGGGGCGCGTGCGCCAATGGCTGGCATGGGCAGAGCGCCGGAGGGCGTGAAGTCCCCGAGCCTGTGGCATTATGCGACGCGCGTATCGACGGAGCCGGCGGTGGATTGTGACAGTTGCCCGTGATGCATTCGAACGACGGGCGGTGATTTTGGCCGGCAGCGCGCTTGGTTGAAGCATGACCTACAGGTTCAAGCTGCAGGAGCCCATCGCTCAAGGAGTGCGCCGCATCGCCCTCGAGCAGATCGAGATCGCCGAGGCCAAGCTCGCCAGCAAGGACGACGTGGCCGCCGCGGTGCACGACGCGCGCCGCTGCTTGAAGCGCCTGCGCGCCCTGCTGCGCCTGATCCGGCCTGCACTCGGTGAGGATATCTACGAGCGGGAGGCGGAGCGCCTGTCGGGCACCGGTCGGCTGCTGTCGGGGACGCGCGATCTCGACGTCATGCGGCAGACACTGGCCAAGCTCGAGAGCCGGTTCGGCGTGCTTCCGAATGGAGCCACGGAGCAACTGGGCAAGCTCCTTGCGCACGGCCAGAGCGCCAATCACCGCTCCGGCGTCGCCGGGCGGCGGCAGGCGTTGCAGCGCCTCGCCCACACGCGCAAGCTTTTCACGGGAAGGGCGATGGCGCAGATCGAGCTTGCGCACCTCATCGACGGCATGGGGCGAACCTATCGCAAGGCGCGCAAGACGTTCCGCGCTGCCTATCGGGAGCCCAGCGACGAGTCCTTCCATGCCTGGCGCAAGCACGTGCAGCTGCACTGGCGTCACATGCTGCTGCTCTCGCGAGGCTGGCCCGAGTCGCTTACGGCGCGCGCCAGCGAGGCCAAGGAGCTCTCGCAGCTCCTGGGCGAGGATCACGATCATGCGGTGCTTCTGGCGTTTGCCGGCAAGGAGGGGCCATCGAGCCTCCCGCCCGAGGACGTTGCCGCGGTCACCCAGCAATGCCGCTGTGTGCAGGCCGAGCTGAGGGCCGCAGCAATGCCCCGGGGTGAGAGGCTGTTCGCCGAAGCGGCAAAGAATCTCGAAGGGCGGATGACACTCTATTGGACATCGGCGCAAAATCTCGCCACGCTCGCGCCCGCCAAAAAGCCGACCGACGACAAGGCCGCCCCGGCCCGGCGCGTCAAGGGTGCGCGCTATCGGAAGCGCTGACGTCGCCGGCCGCCTGCGATCGGGCGGCGAGCCCGGACCCCGCCGCCGCCAGCAGGCCGGTCAACGCGAACGCGGCCATGAACCATGGCTGCCACAGGCCAAAGCTCGCGCCGCCGAGGAGCGCACCGGTCACGAACGTGGCGTAGAGATAGGGCTGACCTTGCGGCGGCATCCTCGCTATCGACACGAGCACCGCAAGTCCGAGAGCGCACATGAGCGCGGCTCCAACCAGGCCGGCCTCATACCAGGCCTGCAGGTAGACGTTGTGGCTGTGCGCGCCTGTCGTCATCCGGAAGTCGGAGCCCGGCGCGAATGGGGCATCATCGCGATACCTTTCATTGAGAGCGCGCGCGGTGTCGATCCCGGCCCCGAGGAGGGGCGCTTTTGCGATCAGCCGGCTCGTGGTGCCCCAGATGACGATGCGATGCTGAGCGCTGTGGACCAGCCACGGCGACAGGTAGAGCTGGGACTGATAGGCGAGCGTTGCCATCGGCACGACGAGAGCGATGCCCGCGATCCAGCCCGCGGCGAGTAAGCGTCTCATCACACGCGGTGAGAGCGGAAAAACTGCAAAGACCAGAGCGGCGCCAATGAAGGCAACCTTGGACGTCGCGTGCCCGGACCCGACGATCGCCACCGCAGCCGGAAAGAGCCCCGCAAGCCGGACGTAGAGATGCCGCCGGCCCAACTGCACGGCCGCGAGCATAGTCGGCCAGAACAGCAAGGTCATCGCCGCGACATTGCGGTTCATCAGGTGGTGCTGGATGAACACGACCCGGCCGCCCTCCAACAGCATATCGGCCGGCTTCGGGCGCAGGGCCGGCACGAGGGACATTAGGGTTCGGCGCAGCCAGTGGTCGCTGAGCGTCTCGAAGAACATCACCGTCCCGCCGATCAGCATCCCCGCGTAGACGCCCGCCAGTATGGCGCGCAGGACATCGGCATCGTTCCCCTCCAGGGCGCTCATAGTGAAGTGCACCGCGATGATGATCAGGAGCAGCGCGGCCAGCGCCAACCGTGCCGACCCTGGACTGAGCGACCATGAGGCATTGATGGCAAGATAGGCGCCAGCCAGGATCAGGATCAGCGTCACTCGGGAGGGAGCCTCGAGGGGCAGGCGACCGGTGTGCGCCCTGTACCAGCCGGCCGGCGCCGCAGCTCCCAGAAGCAGAAGAGCGGGGCAAATCAGCGGCACCAATACGAACAGCACGATGCCGCTCGCCGTCCACGCCGTCGTGGCCAAGAGCGCGAGGCGCCTGCGGGACATCGCGCAGCCTACGTTCCGGTGCGCGCGACCGAAGCCGCTGTGTCCCTCGGTGCGGGCAGACGCGATCCCACGTGGCGCCTCTCGGAGCGATATCCCTCGACCGCCCTCGAGAGGACCTCGTGGATCGCCTGCACGTCGTCGACCTTCATGGCCTCGGCCAGAGCATCCAGCGTCATGCTCAGCTCCGCAGCCGGCATGCAGGGCTCGCGGCTCTTGAAGATGCGCGGGTGCTCGGTGGGCGTGATGTTCTCGCCCAGCAGCAGCTCCTCGTGCAGCTTCTCGCCCGGCCTGAGGCCGATGTACTCGATGGCGATATCGCCGTCGGGGCGGAGCGCATCCCGCACCTCGAGACCCATGAGGCGGATCATGGACTTGGCGAGGTCATCGATTTTCACCGGCTCGTCCATGTCGAGGACGAATACGTCGCCGCCGGTCGCCATAGCCCCCGCCTGGATGACGAGCGACGCCGCCTCCGGGATCGACATGAAGTAGCGGATCGCCTCGGGATCGGTCACGGTGACGGGACCGCCGGCTTCGATCTGGCGGCGGAACCTGCGCACCACCGAGCCCGAGCTGTCGAGCACGTTGCCGAAGCGGACCATGGTGAAGACGGTGCGTGCCCGACCGCCGGCGGCACGCGCCTGCAACGTCATTTCGGCGAGGCGCTTGCTGGCGCCCATGATGCTGCTCGGCCGCACCGCCTTGTCGGTGGAAACGAGCACGAAGCGCTCGACGCCGCAGCGCTCGGCCGCGTCGGCCAGAACGGCGGTTCCGAAGGTGTTGTTCCGCAGGCCCGCGACAGCATTGTGCTCGACGATGGGCACGTGCTTGTAGGCAGCAGCGTGATAGATGGTCTCGACGCCGTTGCTCTCGATGGCGTGGCGCACGAGCGAGTCGTTGAGGACCGACCCCAGCAGGGACACGATCTCGGGCCGATCGAGGCCGTTGGGATCTGCCCCACGCTTGCCGCGCAGCAACTCGTCGACCTCCTGCTCGATCTCGTAGAGCTGCCCCTCGCCGGCGTCCAGGAGCACCAGGCGTCGCGGCCGCTGACGCAGGATCTGCCGCACGAGCTCCGAGCCAATGGAGCCGCCGGCCCCGGTCACCATCACCGACCTGCCCCGTATGTTGCGTGCCAGGAGCTCCGGGTTGGGCGGCACGGGATCGCGGCCCAGCAGATCCTCCGCCTCCACCGGACGCAGATCGCTCACGGTCACGTTGCCGGCGGCAAGGTCCTCGATGGCGGGCAGCGTCCTCACGGCGACCATCAGCGGCTCGAGCTGGCGCAGTGCCGCTTGACGCTCGCGCCGCCGCGCCCTCGGCAGCGCCAGCAGGACCTCGCCCACGTCACGACGCTGCACAAGGCCCGCGAGGCGCTCGGGGCGGTAGACCTTGAGGCCACCGACGTACTGGCCCCACAACGTGGGGCTTGTATCGATGAAGCCAACAGGCACGTAGTTGCCCGAGCGTCGCAGCGCCCCGAGAAGCTGTACGCCGGTAATGGACGCCCCGTAAATCAGCACGGTCTTGGCCTTCTCGCGAAAGCGCGTCGGTATCTGGACGCCGGCTTGCTTCAGCAGCCAGCCCGCGGCCTGCCTCGTCGCCCAGACGAAAGCCGAGCCGAGCACTGGGTAGAGAATGACGACGGAGCGCGGGATCACGAGCACGCCCCGCAGGTGCACGTCCGAAAGGAGAGCGCCGCTGACCTGGACGCCGGACAGGAGCACCAGCAACGACCAGAGCAGGGCCGAAAGACCGACTGCAACCGGAATGAGCAGTGCTCCCTGGCCGCCGATGTAGCGGGTCACAAGACGGTAGAGGCCGAGCTGGAAGAAAGTCGCCACGCCGATCGTGGGCGCCGCGAGGAATATGAGGAGCAGACCCCGGGAGGGCGGAATGTACGGCTCGCCCAGCCGCAGCGACATGGCAAGCCATAGCGCGAATGCGAGCACGCTGAAGTCGGCGACTGCGAGAATGGCGCGCTTGGGGTAGCGGCCGAGCCCCACGAGGCGTTGCAGCCACGCGCGCCCCAACGCCACGAGCGCCGCCCCCATGCCAAAGCCCCTCACGCTCTGATCACCCACGCTCTTGCGCCGTCGAGGCCCGCCGGTGCCTCGGACTGCAGTGATGCCCCTAACGTACCGCCAGCAATACGCGGCCTCTCTTCCCCCTGGGGAGATCATGACCCGCCCATGAAACCTGCTAACCGAGGAGCGCCTCGCGATGGAGCCCCCAGGCACCTCAAGGAATCCGCTGTACCTCCTGCGCTGTCGCTGGGCAGCGCGCCAGGCGCGCTCGCCTGTTATGGCAGGCCCCACTCGGCAGTGGCTGTGCACAGTCGCTCTGTGCGATCATTGCCTGGAAGAATGATGACAATCCGTCTCAACGATATCCGCGATAGCGCGGACCTCGGGGAGACATCAAGTGCCCAATGGTAGGACGCCGATCACGCGCCCGGCGAAGATCGACCCCACCGCCCGTGCAGGGTGCTTCAGAACCGATGTGCCAGCATGCTGAAATGGTTGAGAATCGGCTTCGCGTGGACTTGCGCACTCCACCGCGCGACCGCGCTCCAAATGCCGCAGCTCGGCGGGTGACATCCGCCACACACAATCGAGCTCCGCGCGGCGCTCGCGGTAGCGTGCCCGCCGGGCGGCTCCTGCGCGGAACGGCGGACGCAGCCCGCAGCTTCGCGAGCCGCTGAACACCGGGGAAGGGAATGGACACACACGATCACATGGCAACGCCGACGTCACAGGCTCTGCCCACAGAACATCCGCCCGTGAAAAGCGGGCGCATCGGCATCCTGCTCCTCAATCTCGGCACGCCCGACGGCACCGGCTACTGGCCCATGCGGCGCTACCTCAAGGAGTTCCTCTCCGACCCCCGCGTCATCGAGCTGCCCCGCTGGAAGTGGTGGCCGATCCTGAACCTGATCATCCTAACAATGAGGCCGGGGCGAAAGGGCAAGGACTACGCCAAGATCTGGAACCGGCAGGAGGACGAGGGCCCGCTCAAGACCATCACGCGGTCGCAGGCCGAGAAGCTCGGCGCCCGCCTGGGCAACGGACGGATCCTGGTCGACTGGGCGATGCGCTACGCCCGCCCTGCGACGGCCGACCGGATCGTGCATCTCCAGCGCGAGGGCTGCGACCGCGTGCTGCTGGTGCCGCTCTACCCACAATATGCCGCCGCCACGACGGCCACCGCCTGCGATGCGGCCTTCCGCGCGCTGATGCAGATGCGCTGGCAGCCGGCGCTGCGGGTGGCGCCGCCCTACTACGACGATCCGGTCTACATCGACGCCGTGGCAGCCTCGATCACTGGCCACCTAGCCACCCTCGATTTCGAGCCGGAGGTGCTTCTGGCCTCGTTCCACGGCATGCCACAGCGCTATCTCGCAAATGGCGACCCTTATCACTGCCAGTGCCAGAAGACCTCGCGGCTCTTGCGCGAGAGGCTCGGCTGGTCGCCCGAGCGCTGGCACACGACGTTCCAGTCCCGCTTCGGCAACGAGGTGTGGCTACAGCCCTACACGATCGACACGGTCGAGCAGCTGGCGAAGGCAGGGGTGAAGCGGCTCGTCATCGTCGCCCCCGGCTTCGCCGCCGATTGCCTCGAGACGCTGGAGGAGCTCGGCATGGAGAATCGCAACGTGTTTCTCGCCAACGGGGGCGAGAAATTCGCTCTCGTTCCCTGTCTCAACGACAGCGAGCCGGGTGTGCGCCTGCTCGAGCACATCGTGCGCCGCGAGCTGGCCGGCTGGCTGTGAGCCGGGACAGCCATAGGTGCAGCGCAAACTCATTCAAAATCGCGATGTGTATTGTATGCCAATCTAGTTTCCATGAGTTTGCGCTTTACCAGTATTTCGCATCTCCACCCTAAAACTCGCCGCAGAGCCTTCCTAGATTCTTGGGGAGCGTGAACTGAGCAATCGGTGGGAGCCATGAACATGTTCTCAGGCGGTTTTGAGGTCTTCGCGGTACTTCTGGTTGTGCTGGCGGCGGTGGCGCTCTGGTCTACAGTCAAGATGGTGCCCCAGGGCTACGCCTACACGGTCGAGGTGTTCGGAAAATACACGCGCACGCTGCAGCCCGGCTTGCATTTTCTGGTGCCGGTGATGGAGCGCATCGGCGCCAAGATGAACATGAAGGAGCAGGTGATCGACATCCCCTCTCAGGACATCATCACCCGCGACAACGCCATGGTGACCGTCGACGGCGTCAACTTCTACCAGGTGCTGAACGCGGCCAAGGCAACCTACGGCGTGGACCGCCTCGAGAGCTCCATCGTCAACCTCACGATGACGAACATCCGCACGGTGATGGGCTCGATGGATCTCGATGAGCTGCTCTCCAACCGCGACACGATCAACGCCCGGCTGCTGCAGGTGGTGGATGCTGCCACCGAGGCCTGGGGCGTCAAGGTGACCCGCATCGAGATCAAGGACATCGCCCCGCCGCGCGACCTCGTCGACAGCATGGCGCGGCAGATGAAGGCGGAGCGCGACAAGCGCGCGCAGATCCTGGAAGCGGAAGGGTTGCGCCAGGCAGCCGTGCTCAAGGCGGAGGGCGAGAAGCAGGCCGTCATGCTGGCCGCCGAAGGCCGCAAGGAAGCGGCGTTCCGCGACGCCGAGGCGCGGGAGCGCGCCGCACAGGCCGAGGCCAAAGCGACCGAGATGGTGAGCCAGGCGATCGCCACCGGCAACGTCCAGGCCATCAACTACTTCGTCGCCAACAACTACGTGAAGGCGCTGGAGGCGATCGCCAAGTCGCCCAATCAGAAGGTGCTGATGATGCCGCTCGAGGCCTCATCCGTCATCGGGTCCTTGGCCGGCCTTGCCGAGATCACCAGCGAGGCCTTCCGCGGGAACGGCGCCGCGCCACCGCCTGCCGCGCGCAACCCGCGGCAGGGCAGCGTGCCGCAGACCTGAGCCGCCGGCTGAACGCAAGGGGAGGGCAAGGCGCCATGCAAGGTCTCTTCTGGTTCTTCTCCAGCCTGGGGCTCTGGAACTGGCTCATCCTGGCGGTGTGCCTGTTCATTCTCGAGACGATGGTGCCAGGCGTCCACTTCCTGTGGTTCGGCATGGCAGCGGTGGTCGTCGGCATACTGGCTGCCGTGACCGGGATCTCCTGGCAGCTGCAGATCGTGGCCTTCGGCGTGCTTGCCGTCGCCGCCGTATTCCTCGTGCGCCGCTACGTCGGGGCGCGGGTGGTCAAGACGGACGTGCCCGATCTCAACGAACGGGGCCGGCAGTACATCGGCCAATCCCTCATCGTGCAGGACGCCATCCAGAACGGCCGCGGCAAGGTGCGGGTCGGTGATACGGTGTGGCAGGCAAAAGGACCAGATACGCCGGCCGGTGCCCGCGTGACCGTGACCGGCACCGAGGGAACCGTGCTGGTGGTGGAGCGTGCAACGGCCTGACAACGAGCCCGGAGCAGTCGCCTGGCTCATTGCCGTCGTCAGCATGGCCCTGCCGTGGGCCGGGATCGGCCTCGGCATCGTCGGCGGCCTGGAGCTGCGCCACGGCAACGGCCAGGGCTACGTCTGGCTCGGCGCCGGCGCGGCCATGCTGATCCTCGACGTGCTGATCGACTACGTGTGGGCGCCGCGCAACTTCTCGCAGAGCGACGAGCCCGATCTCAACAGCCGTGCCGCGCAGCTCATCGGCCGCGTGCTGACGGTGGCCGAGCCCATCGAGGGCGGGCGCGGCAAGGTGCATGCGGGCGATACGCTGTGGCTGGCCGAGGGGCCGGACGCTCCGGCCGGCGCCAACGTCAGGGTGATCGCCACGCGCGCGACGGTGCTGGTGGTGGAGCGGATGTAATCCGGGGCCGGCGCGACCCCGCCCACGCCGAAGCCCGGCTCAGACGAAGAGATCGAGGTCGGTCGTGGACTGTTGCGCCAGGTGCTGGAAGTTGGCGTAGAGCCATTCGGCGGCCTTGGCGCGGCCGGCGTCGCGCAGGTGGGTGAGGAAATCCCAATCGGCGTTGAGCTTGCTGTTCACGCCCAGCTGCTGCATGAAATCCTCCGCAGCGATCGAATGGATGAGCATGCGCTTCATGGTGCCTTCCTTGACGCTGCCCTGATCGATGAGGCGCGTGACGAAGGCAATGGCGCGCATCTCGCGCATGAGCGAGGAGTTGAAAGAGATCTCGTCGATGCGGTTGAGGATCTCGGCCGCCGTCTTCGGCACCTCGGGCCGCGCGATCGGGTTGATGTGCACCACCACCACATCGCTTGAGGTGCATTCGTAGATCAGGGGGAAAATGGCGGGGTTGCCCATGTAGCCGCCGTCCCAGTAGGCCTCGCCATCGATCTCCACCGCCTGGAAGAGCAGCGGCAGGCAGGCCGAGGCCATGACGGCATCCGGCGTGACCTCGGCATTCCTGAAGAGGCGCACCTTGCCCGAGCGCACGTTGGTGGCGCTCAGGAAGAGCTTGATGGGGCAGCGCTCGCGCAGGCGCCGGAAGTCGACCGACTGTTCGAGGATGCTGCGCAGCGGGTTGAAGTTCAGCGGATTGAACTGGTAGGGCGAGAAGAGGCGCACCAGCAGATCAAAGGTCTGGAACGCGGGGCTGAAATCGAGCCCGTACTTCCTGGTCAGCCGGTCGAGCGGCGAGGGTTGCAGGGGCGAGCCGACGGCCGCCTGCGCGATGCGTCGCCAGAAGTCGGCGAGCGCCCGGCGAGCGCCCTCGCGCCCGTTCTGCGCAAAGCCGTCGGCCAGCACGGTGGCGTTCATGGCGCCGGCGCTGGTGGCCGAGATCCCTTCGATCTCGATGCGGCCGTCCTCCAGCAGCTTGTCGAGCACGCCCCACGCGAAGGCACCGTGCGCGCCGCCGCCCTGGAGGGCGAGGTTGACGGCCTTGGTCTCGACCGCACCTCCCGGTCCGCGAACACCGCGCGGGGCCAGCGCGCCGTTGGGTCGGCCGCCAGCGTGCGAGCCCTCGTCCTGACGCGAGCCCATCGACCCCTCCCGCCTGCTACTCGGCCGCCGACTGGCGCTCGGCGCTGCCCGGCGTGAAGCCGAACGTGCGTTCGAAACGGGCGGCATAGCGCGGCCAGACCTCGGAGTTGATGATGCGCGGCGGCCGCTTGCCATCGAGCGCGTCGATGAGCTGCAGGGCGGCGATCCGGCCCATGTTGGCGCGCGCCTCCTTGGTCACGCCGGCCATGTGCGGGCTGACGAGCACATTGTCGAACTGCAGGAGCGGGTGATCCGGCGGGGGCGGCTCCTGCGCCCACACGTCGAGGCCGGCTCCGGCGATCACCTTCTTGCGCAGCGCGTCAGCCAGCGCCTCCTCGTCGTGGATGAAGCCACGGCAGGTGGTGATGAAGAACGCGTGCGGCCGCATGAGCGCAAACTCCCGCGCACCGATCATGCCGCGCGTCTCCTCGGTCAGCGGACAATTGGCAGACACATAATCGGCGCCCGCGAGCAGCGCATCAAGCCCCACCTTCTCGGCGCCGCGCGCAGCCACCTCCTCCGCCGTCAGGTAGGGATCGTAGGCCAGCACGCGCATGCCCAGCAGGCCCCGGCACAGCTCCGCGATGCGGCTGCCGACGTGCCCCAGACCGATGATGCCGATGGTCTTGCCCTGGGCCTCATCGCCGAGAAAGGCGTTGCGGTTCATGCCCGCCTGGCGGCGCATAATGCGGTCGGTCTCGATAATGCGCTTGGACAGGCACAGCAGCATACCCAGCGCGTGCTCGGCGACCGACTGCCGGTTGCCACCGGCCTGGTTGAGCACTAGCACGCCTGCTTCCGTGCATGCCTCGACATCGACCGTGTCGTAGCCGGCACCGTTGCTCGATACGACCAGCAGATTGGGCGTTCGCTGCAACAGCTCCTTGGTCACGTGGTAGGTGCGGGCGATCTCGTCTCGCGCGGCACCGATCTGATAGGCGTGAGCCGCAGAAAGCACGGGCCGGGCAACCTCCTGCGGGCTGTCGTTCTCGAGACGGTCGAGGCGAAAATCGGGACGTGCCGCCAGGAGGTCGGCGAAGGTGCTGTGCGCCAGGTATTTCACATAGAAGACGCGCTTGGAATTTGCAGTCATCGCTTGGCGGACCTCTCGGCGGAAGGAATTGCACTGGGCGGGCGAGCCGTGGGACTATGCCGGGAGAGCGCGGATGGCGCAAATGATGCGCGATGCCTGGCAAGCGATCTAGCCCGGCCCTGCGGGATTTCCCGTCCTGAAGGGGCCCAGGAAAGTGCGGAAGCCTCGGGCTTGATCTGGCGCAAGGCCGCACGCACCGTGTGCCGTCAAACCGGCCTCGCGTGACAAGACGACAGAGACGAACGGAGAAATCGCCATGAAGCCCACCCGCACCTGGGTCCTGATCGCCGACGGCGCGCGAGCGCGCATCCTGCAGAACGATGGACCGGGCAAGGGCCTGCATGCCGTCGACGGTGCGGTCTACCATGGTGACCACGCGCCCACGCACGAGATCATGTCCGATCGCACGCCGCGCACGTTCAGCTCCAGCGGGGCGCGGCGCTCGGCCATCGAGACGCATTCCGATCCGCACCGCGAGCTCAAGAAGAAGTTCGCCCACCACCTCGCCGACGTGCTGGCGAGCAAGCTGCGGGAGCAGGCCTACGACCGGCTCGTCGTCGTCGCCGCCCCTTCCGCCCTCGGCGATCTGCGCGCCGCGCTCCCCGACGAGGTCAGGTCGAAGGTGGCGGGCGAGGTCGCCAAGGACCTGACGAAGACACCCGACCCGGAGGTCGCCGGCCACCTCAAGGAGGTGCTCTCCCTCTGACGCTGCGGCTCGACCGGGCGAGCCGGGAGGCGATCGGCGGGTGAGCGCCGCCGAGTACATACCCTGCTTCCCGGACGCAACAGATCGACCGCACGCGGCCGTTGGGCCTATCCGAGCGACGCATGCAGACGAGAAGCCCGAGCGACCTGCCGCGGCGCGCACTGCGCGGGACCCTCGTCTTCAGTCTCGCCTTGCTGGTGTTGATCCTCGCGGCCGCGGGCTCGCTGCGCTACTGGCAGGGCTGGCTGTTCTGGCTGCACTTCACTGCCTGGACCGTCGGCCTGACCCTCTACTTCCTGCGACATGATCCGGCCCTCGTCGAACGGCGTCTCCGCTCGGGTCCCATGGCCGAGCAGGAGCCTGCACAGAAATGGATCCAGCTGCTCGCGGTCATTGCCATCGGTGCGGCCTTTGTCGTCCCCGCGCTCGATCATCGCTTCCATTGGTCGGCGATCCCGGCTCTCGGCATCGTCATCGGGCACGTCGGCGTCGCAGCCGGCTACTTCATGATATTCCGGGTCTTCCGCGAGAACTCCTTCGCCGCCGCTACGGTGGAGGTCGCCGCCGATCAGACGGTCATCTCGAGCGGACCCTACGCCGTCGTGCGCCATCCGATGTACGCTGGCGCTGCGATCATGTTTCTCGGTGCGCCGCTGGCGCTCGGCTCGTGGTGGGGACTGGTCCCTGGCGTGCTGCTCATCGCCATCCTTGCCGCCCGACTCCTGCATGAGGAGGCGTACCTTTCCCGCAACCTGCGCGGCTACGACGCCTACCGGCGCACCGTCCGCTGGCGGCTGCTGCCCGGGGTCTGGTGAGCGGGGCCCGGCACACATCAACGCCGGCGCGAGCTGTTCCAGATGGAGATCTCGAGCGCAAGCCGGCGGCGGGCGACGACGTAGTTCATAAGCGCCGTCGTGATGAGCGCAGCCGATGTCGCAGCCGCTGCGCCCACCATGCCGAAGGCCGGCACGAGCGCGAAGCTCAGCGCGATGTCGAGCACGGCGGACACCGCCAGCACGAGCGCGCAGAGCGATTGCTCGCCCAGCATGTTGAGGACGAACTCGGCGGGGCCCATCGAGGCACGCACCAGAAAGCCGATGGCGAGCACGAACATTACCGGGTACGCGGCCGTGAATTGCGGGCTGAACAGCCACAGGAGCGGCCGCCCGAGCGCCAGGATCAGGACGGCGCCAAAGAGAGACGGCCAGAATGTCCAGCTCACCGCATCCCTGACGAGCGCCTCGAGACTGGCATGGTCGCCGCGTGCCTGCAGGGCCGAGAAGTGGTTGGCCACCGCGCTGCCCACGGCGTAGTGGATGAACATGATCAGGCTCATGGTCTTGGCGGCGGCGAAATACATGCCGACCTCCGTCGGCGACAGGTAGGCGGAGACGATGAGCACATCCGTATTCTGCAGGGCGATGTCGCAGCAGGTCATCACCATGAAGGGCAGCGCCGTGCTGAACCAGCGCTTGAAGTCGTAGCGCCGCGGCACTTTGGCAATCTCGTGGCCGAACTTGCGCTGGACGAGCAGCATCTGCACCAGCGCCGCCGCCCACGTGGCGACCACAGCCGAGCCCGCGGCCGTGCTGGCGTCCGTGCGCAAGCCAAGAAGGTGCGCACCCGTCATGCAGCCGAGCATGAGCAAGGGCCGCAGTATGTAGGGGGGCAACAGGCCAACGGCCATCCATCCGCGGCCGCGACCGATGCCGTCCTGTACATCGCTCAGCGCACACAGGGGCACGCACGCCAGCGCGAGTAGGATCGGCAGCACATAGTGGGCGTTGATCCACTCGCCCATGAGCCGCACCAGGAGCATGGCCGAGAAGGCGACGGCCGTGCCGGTGAGCAGCGCTACGGCCCGCCCTCCCAGCAGCAGGCCGCGCAGGAGCCCGTGCTGGCGGCGCTCCAGATATTCCGGCAGGAGCCGGATCATCGCCGTCGGCAGCCCGAGTTGCGAGAGGCCGCTCAACACCAGCACCCAGGTCCAGACGAACACGTAGATGCCGTAGTCGAAGCCGCCCATCCAGCGGGCCAGCACGACCTGAGAGAGATAGAGGATGCCGGCACTGGCAACGCGCACGACGAAAGCGGTTACGGCATCGCGCTGAGCGCGCGCGCGGCTGCTATCGCCACGCCAGACGGCGCCAATGCGGTCGAGCAGGTGGGCGGCGTGCGCATGCGGCGCGCCTGCAGGGGTCGTGCCTCGGCTCGGTACAGCCACAGACTTGCTGCCTCGTGCGACTGTCAGGTTGCGGGCTACGGGCACGTCTCCGTCAAGCGCGCCTGCGCCTTGCGTCGGGCAAGCTCGGCCACCCCAGCCCACGCCCAGCTGCGCCCGACGTCGCCTTTCAGGCTATGCAGCGTGGAGAAGAAATCCGCCACGTCCGCCGCCCAGGCTCCGTGCCGGCCCTCCAGCACGGCGACCATGGCCTCGACCTCGCCCAGAGTCGGCGTTGCGTCCTCGTGAAGATTCCAGCCTGATGCCATCTTTGCGTCCCCGGCGATGTGCTAATCGCCCGGTAGCAAGATTGGCGCCAAGGCCTGGCTCGCAGGGGCCGCACATCGACTGCCACGGTTAACGTGTCGGCCGCGTGCCAGCGGGGAGCGGGGGCCGCGACCCGCTACAGACTGATTTTATGTGCATTTGGTTTCGGTGGCCGGATACGCCTGGGCGCCTCGGCGATGATGCGAGACGGGAACGCGGCGATGAAGAGCATGATGCGAGGAATGATCGCGGGCGCTCTGGGCTTTTGCGTCCTGGACTGCGCCGGCTCCCCGGCCGGGGCGCAGGGCAATGTGGAGCCCGGCCGCGGGCCCGCCGCCGGCGCACCCATGCCCCAATCGCGCCCCTCCCCGGCGCCGAGACCGCAACCGCTGCCTCACGGCAGGACACCCGAGGGGGAACCGCCCTCCGCGAGCGACCAGCCGCCCCGCGGCCCGCAAGGCTGCCCCGATCAAGGCCGAAGGCTCGAACTGATCGTCTGATTTGGGCCCCGCGGCCGGACAGCGCTATTGCTGGGAGGCTGAGCCAGCCGCCCGCTGTGCGGATTTGGCCTGCTTGGCACCCTTGCTGCCCTTTTCCGACACGTCCCGCCCCTTCTTGCGCACCTTGGCCACGGCCCGGCGTGTGCCGCATTCGTACGACACCACCGTGTCGCGCATCGTCGTGGGGCCCTTGGCGTCCTCGGCGATGGGCAGGGTGTCGAGGGTCTGGGTACCGAACAGGGCCTTCCAACCCTGCGTCTGGAAGCCGTGCTCGAGCAGGTTGGCGGCCCTGAAGGTACGGTCCGCTCCCGTCTGCTCGCCCAGGACGACGGCGATGAGCTTGCGGCCGTCCCGCGTGGCGCTGGCAACCACGTTGTAGCCGCTGTCGCAAATGAAGCCCGTCTTCATGCCGTCGGCACCCGCGTAGTGCGTGAGCAGGCCGTTGTGCGAGTGCAGGCGCAGCTTGCCCAGCCGCACCTCCAGCATCGACCACAGCTGCGCGTGCTCCGGATAGTCCCGCACGATGGCCGCAGCGAGCTTGGCAAGGTCGCGCGCGGTCGTGATCTGCTCTGCTGCCGGCAGCCCGTTGGCGTTGACGAACTTGGTGCGCGTCATACCGAGGCGCGCTGCCGTGGCGTTCATGCGCTCGACGAAGGCCTCCTGCGAGCCGGAAACGGCCTCGGCCAGCATCACCGCCACGTCGTTCGCCGACTTGACGACGAGGGCCTGCAGCGCCTTCTCCACCGTCATCTCGGCGCCGACCGGCAATCCGATCTTGCTGGGCGGCTGGCTGCTGGCGAGCTCCGAGCAGCCGATCTTCGTCTCCATCGTCAGCTTGCCCTCCTTGAGGGCCTCGAAGGTGACGTACGCCGTCATGATCTTGGTGAGCGAGGCCGGATGCCACTGGTTGTCGAGATCCTCGGCGTAAAGGATCCGGCCGTCGGCCGCATCGAACAGCAGGGCGGGGCCGGCCACGGCGCGAGTTGCGAGTGCCGCGAGGAGCACGGCGACGACGAGCGTCGGGAACCTGGTCAACGTCCAACCCTCTGAAATTAGCGACAAAGGTCTGCGCCGCTGACTGCGCCTCTCAATCCATAACCTTATGCAACACCACGGCGCACTTGACCACTGGGGGCGCCGTCCGTCCCGATGATTGGATCCGCGCCGTGCCCGGGAAGGCGCAGCCGCCACGGCCCGCTACGCAAAAGCCTCGCCACCCCCGGCGGCGAGCCAAGCGTGAACCGCGCGAGGGCGGGGTCGCAGGACGCCAGCCTAGTTCGCCGCCGGCGCGCCTGCGTTTGCGGTCGTATCGGGCTTCAGGAACACGTCGACGCGCATGCCCGGCAGCAACGGCGGCTGGCCGGCGAGGTCGATCAGCACCTCGAGCACGTCGACGTCGGTGGGCTTGCGCGGACCCTTCTGGCCGACCCGGCTGGGGCCCAGCGCCTGTGCGAGCGAGCCCACCTTACCCTCGAAATCCTTGCCGGGAAAAGCGTCGGAACGCACGATCGCCGCCTGGCCGACGCGCAGCTTGCCGATATCGCGCTCCTCGATCTCGGCCCTTACGCGCAAGGACGACAGGTCGCCGAGCACGACCAGCACGTTCTCGGGCGAGGGCGCGGCGCTCTCGCCGGCCTTGGCGTTGAGCTGAAGGACGGTCCCGGGGCTTGCGGCCCTGATGCGCGTGCGCTCGAGCGCCGCATCCGCCTGGGAAAGATCGGCGCGCGCGGCGGTCAGCGCCACTTCCTGGCGGGTCGGCGCAGGCAATCCGTCGACGGCGAGCGCCTTGCGCAGATTGGCCCGGGCCTGATCGAGACGCTCCTTCGACTTGTTGACGGCATCGCGCGCCTTGTCCACGTCCCCGTCCGAGGCCTGGCTAGTGCGACGAGCCTTGTAGAGGCGGTCGAACTCCTCGCGATTCTGGACGAGCTGCCGCTCGGCATTGGCGACTCCGTCCTCGGCCGAGCGGCGGTCCTGCGCCTTGCCCGTGGCCGCGTCGCCGTTGTCGCGCTCGCGCTTGCGCACGCTCACCTCGGCAAGCGCGGCGTTGACGCGACCGATCAACTCGTCATCATCGAGGCGCACGAGCGGGTCGCCGGGCTGGACCTTGTCGTTGAGAGAGACGAGCACCTCGGCGATGCGGCCGGGTGCCTGCGCGGCAATGCGCACCTCGCCTCCGGCCGGCTCCACGCGGCCGGCCGCCGAGACGGCCCAGCCGCTCCTGGGCGCGGCCTTCACCTTGGTCTTGCCTCCGGCATCAGCCGCCTTGGAGCCGTCGGCAGGCTTGACGCTCTCGGCAGCGGGCTTGGCGCTGAACGTCTGCGGCACGTAATAGCCAACCCCGAGCGCCAGGATGGCAGCCACGATGAGCATATTGAGAGAGGAGTCGCCTTTAAGCATTGGCTTTACGCTTTCTGTTACGGGCGAGCTGATGCACCGTCTCGACGCCTTCCGCGCGGCGCTCCTCGCCGACGATCAGGCCATCCTCGATGCGCAGCACGCGATTGGCGAACGGAATGGTGCGGGGGTCGTGCGTCACCGCCAGCACCGCCCGGCTCGCATCCTTGGCGATCTCCGACAGCAGCTGCATGACGGCAAGCCCGTTCTCGCTGTCAAGCGCGGCCGTAGGCTCGTCCGCGAGCATCACGGAGGGCGCGCCCACGAGCGCGCGCGCCACCGCCACGCGCTGCTGCTCCCCGCCGCTCAGGTTGGAGGGAAACGACTTGAGCTTGTGGCGCAGTCCCACGTGCTGGAGGGCCCGCTGCGCCCGCACCGTCGCGTCCGACCCGCGCTCACCGCGCACATCGAGCGCGATGCGCACGTTCTCCTCCGCCGTCAGCGTCGGGAACAGGTTGTAGGACTGGAAGATGAACCCGATATGCCTGCGGCGCAGCTTGGCGAGATCCTCCGGGGACAAACCCTCGGTAGAATGCGAGGCAATCCGCAACGTGCCCTCGGTCGGCGTCAGGATGCAGCCCAGGATCGACAGCAATGTGGTCTTGCCGCTGCCCGAAGGCCCCATCAGCAGCGTGAGCTCGCCCGCATTGAGCGAGAGGCTCACGCCCTTGAGGGCCCGCGTCTTGCGGGCGCCGTGCCCCAGCTCCTTGACGATGTTGCGCGCCTCCAAGACCACGTTGGGCAGCGTGGTGACACTGGGCGCCGGGGCAACTTCGGATGTGATCATTGCATTGGTTCCGTCGGCACTCATCGGCTGAACACCACCGCTGGATCGATCCGCATCACCTTGCCGATGGCGGACAGCGCCGAGATGGCGCACATGGCTATCGTCAGGCCGAGCAGCAAGGTGGCGAGCCCGGGCGTCATGATGATCGGCAGCGGCGTCGCCTCGCTAAGGTAGACGACCGACAGGGCGATGACCATGCCGAGCGCGTAGCCGAGCACCGCGCTGAGCGCCGCCTGGGCGAGGATGACCCTGTGGATATAGCCCGACGAGGAGCCGAGTGCACGCAGGGTTGCGAACTCGTTAATGTGATCCTTGGTGCTCGAGTAGAGCGTCTGCGCCACGATGACCGTGCCGACCACGAGCCCCAGGATGGCGCCACCGATAAGGGCCACGCCGGCGCCGGTCGCGAACAGCCAGTGATTGAGGCTGCGGTCGTGGAACTCCGCCTTGGTCAGCACCTCGTCATCGGGCACCTTGGTACGCAGCTCGTTGCGCACGGCCTCCACGTTCGCTCCGGGCTCGAGCTTGACCAGCACATAGGTGACGTTGTCGGCGGGCATCTCGAGCAGATTGCGGGCGCGCGTCAGGGTCGTGAAAACATAGGGCGTGACGGTAAACGAGCGGATACCTTCGGTGAGCCCGGCGATGCGCACTCGAGATGAGCCGATCTGGGCGGTATCGCCCATGCCATTGAGGCCAAGGTCAGCCAGATAGCTCTTGTCCACGATCACGGCGTCACGCGCGCCAAGCGCGCTGAGATCGCCTTCGGCAATATTCCAGGGCTTCAGCCCTCCATCCTCGGCATCGGTGCCGATGATCACGACCAGCGTCGCGCCCCCCGTCGGCTTACGCCAGTCGGTGAACGAGACGATGAGCGGCACGGCCTTCGCCACCCCGGGCGTGGACAGCGCGGCGAACTTCTCGCGCAGCCCGATGGGCTGGGCCTCCTCGAAGTTCTTCGTGCCGTAGGCCATGATCCACAAGTCCGCATCCGAGCGGTCGATCATCGACACGATGATGTTGCGCGCACCGAGGTAAAGTCCAAGTTGCACGGCCACCAGCACGATGGAGAACAGGATTCCGACCATGGTCACGGCAAGCCGGATCCGATCGTGGAACAGATTGCGGAACGCCAATGTGAAGGTCATCGAGATAGGGATCACCTGCCGAGCTTCGCCCCTGCACAAGACCAGGGAGCATTTGGTTTGCCGGGGCGCAGGCCCGGCGAGCACATGCCCGCCGCAACGGCGCCGGTCACAGCCCGGCCATCTGACGTGCGGTCGTTATATAGGAATTTGGGCATGTCATGGCGACGGCGTGAATATCCTATCCCGTCAGACTTAAGATCGAGCCCTACCGCCCGCGCGCGCAGGCTCATCGCGCAGAGACACGCGCGCGCGTTCGTTGGCTCAGCAAGCACTTGAGTTGGAACCATTTTTTCCTCACGCAAGACCGCGCAACGGCGCTCGCACTCCGGCAAGCATCCGACGCATTCACCTTGCCGAACGGCCGGCACTCCTCTCGCGAGCCAAAGGGCCCGCGATCATTCGCCGCTGATGCCGCGGACGATTCTCGCAACCTCGCCCTTGGCGACGATCGCACTCTCGAGCCAGCTCACGAAACGTTCGGTGCGCTCCACCACGAGATGACGCTGCTGGTCGAGCGTGACCATGTGATAACTGTCATTCAGGATCAGCGTATCGACCAGCCCCCCAAGATGGGCCTGCAGGTAGTGCGCGTTCTTGAGGCTCGCCATATCGTCCTCGCGGGGATGGACGATCAGCGCGGGCTGGCGCACGCCCCCCAGGCCGTTCCGCTTCACCACCGACACGAGGGCATTGAAGTTGGCGAAGCATCGCATCGGAGTGCTGAAGGTGCCGGCGAGGCTCGAATCCCCGCTCTGCATGCTCGAAACGACGAGCGCACGCACACGCTCATCCTTAAGCCCATACGGCTCATGCTCGGGGAGGTCGAACTCGAACCGGATGGGCAACGGGCGGACATAATGGAGCGGCCGCGAATACCAGGGCATTGACCAGCCATCGAGCTTGAGCGTCGGCGCGAACAGCAATAGCCCGTGCACGCCTTCCGGCCGCTGCTGAGCGAGATGGATGGCGAGAATGCCACCCATGGACAAGCCGCCGGCGACGATGATGTCGCAGTGTTGCTTGAGCAGATCGTGCGCCTGCTCGACGCTGGCGTACCACTCCTGCCACGTCGAGCGGCGCAGCTCCTCGGGCGTGCCGCAGTGGCCTGCGAGCTGGCAGCAGTAAACACTGTGCCCGGCACGCGCCAGACTCTGCGCGACGAATCTGAGCTCCACGGGTGTGCCGCCCAGCCCGTGGATCAGGAGGACGCCCACGCGCCCACCCTTGATGAAGAGGCTGCGGTCGGGAATCTGTTGATCGGAAGTGCTCTGCTCCACAACTGCCTGGCCTGCTGCTTGTTCTTTGTGTTCGTCAGTCATTGCTCATGCTTACCTATTGATGCCCACTCCAAAGCCACGGGCCTTGGCCCCTTTCCCCGCATTCATTTGCCGCTCCCGGTCGCACGTCCGGAACCCGGCGGTCACGACCGCTCCCTCGCCAGGCGCGGCTGCAACGAATTCGTCAGCTGTTGGAAGGCATCCGTCCGGCGAGAACCTGCAACCGGCAGCACGGGTTCCAGGGCGCCCCCTCCACAAGCTGGACAGCTCTAGCGCTTTGCGACCTCACTCCTTGCTGACGCGGTGCAGGACGCGGTCGAGCAGCTTCAGGCTCAGGTCCATCTCGTGCTTGGTGATGTGCAGGTTCGGCGCCAGCGTCACGACGTTCTTGTAGTAGCCGCCGATGTCGAGCACGAGACCATAATTTTTGCCGTCAACCTCCAGATCGCCCTTCAGCCCCTCATCGACCATGCGGTCGACGATCGCCTTCGACGGCGTGAAGCTGTCGTGCGGCTCGCAAATCTCCATGCGCAGGGCCATGCCCAGGCCGTCGACGTCGCCGACGATCTTGTAACGGCGCTTCAAATCCTCCAGGCCCTCGAGCAGGTAGGCGCCCTTCTCCATGACCATGGCCTCGTAGTCGGTCTCGGCCATCATCTTGAGGGCCTCGAGCGCAACGCAGGTGCCCATCGGGTTGGAGTTGAACGTGGAGTGAGTGGAGCCCGGCGGAAAGACCTGGGGGTTGATCAATTCCTCGCGCGCCCAGATGCCGGCCAGCGGGTTGAGCCCGTTGGTGATCGCCTTGCCGAACACGATGACGTCCGGCTTGACGCCGAAATGCTCGATCGAGAAGAGCTTGCCCGTGCGGTAGAAGCCCATCTGGATCTCGTCCACCACCAGCAGGATGCCGTGCTGGTCCAGCACGCGCTTGAGCTCGGGGAAAAAGTTCTTGGGCGGGATCACGTAGCCGCCGGTGCCCTGGATGGGCTCGACATAGAAGGCGGCATACTCGGCCTGGCCGGCCTTGGGATCCCAGACGCCGTTGTATTCGCTCTCGAACAGCCGCTCGAACTGTTTGACGCAATGGTGGCCGTACTCCTCCTTGCTCATCCCCTTGGGGCCGCGGAAGTGGTAGGGGAACGGCACGAACTGCGCCCGGTCGCCGAAATGGCCGTAGCGCCGGCGGTAGCGGTAGGAGGAGGTGATCGCCGAGGCGCCGAGCGTCCGGCCGTGATAGCCGCCCTCGAACGCGAACATCAGGCTCTTGCCGTTCTTGGCGTTACGCACAAGCTTGAGGCTGTCCTCGACCGCCTGGCTGCCGCCCACGTTGAAATGGATGCGGCCCTTGTTGCCGAACCTTTGCTCGATCCCCCTGGCGAGCATGGCGGCGAGTTCGATCTTCTCGCGATGCAGGTATTGGCTCGCCACCTGCGGCAGCCGGTCGAGCTGCCGCCGCACGGCCTCGTTGAGGCGCTGGTTGCGATAGCCGAAGTTGACCGCGGAGTACCACATCTGCAGGTCGAGGTAGGGGCGTCCCTCCAAGTCGAAGAGGAAGGAGCCTTCGCAGCCATCGAAGATCTTCGGCGGATTGGTGTAGTGGACCGTGTCGCCGTGAGAGCAATACCTGCCCTCGAGGTCGAGAAGCTCCGCTTCCGACAAGGTAACGGGCTGCGCCGAGCCGGCAGTGGGCTCCGGCGCCCGCTCGAGGGGCTTGTGCACCGACGTGCTCCTCATCCTAGTCTTCCACCCTCTGCGCCGGCCCGTCGGCCTCAGCGGCGCCGTGATGCTGGCCTTCGAGCCAGCCGGCCAGCAGCTCGGTCGCCTCGCCGAAATCGGCAAAAGCGAAGTGGGGCAGATTGGCGGACCTGCAATACTCGACCAGGGAACCCTTGGCCAGCACGAGGTCGGCGCGACCGGCGGCGCAGAAGTCCGAGCGCCCGTCGCCCACGACGATCGACAGCTCCCGCGGTCCGGCCGCCGTGAAGTAGCATTTGCAGTTGCCCGATAGCGCCCGGCAGTCGCTGCGGGCATTGGGGAAGGTGAGCCGCCAGCGATCATTGCCCCGCCATTCCAAATGGTTAGCGTAGAATGGCAGGTTCAAATCGTGACGCCTGAGGACGGCGTCGATGGTGCGATCCAGCCCGTCGGACAGCACCGACACGCCGTGCCCGAGCCTGCTGCACAGGTGCACGAACCCGGGAAATCCTGGATCGATATCGATGCCGGCGACGAACTCGTCCATCTCGTCCCGGCTGGCCCGCATGAGGTCGATCTGGCGGACCATGCATTCGCGCGAGCCGATCCGGCCGGCCTTCCACTCCTCTTCGATGTCACGCCAAGCCGGCGCGGCGAACCGCTCCAGCAGCGCGTCTGTGGTGTCGACAGCGGCGATCGTGCCGTCGAAATCCACGAGGATGCGGCACTTCACACGTACACGCGACACGTTGACAGAACTCGTTGAGACAATTGCCCCGCCCTTGCCCAAAGGCCGCCCACTCGACGGCCTCTTTAGCCGCCTACGACAGTCCTGCCAATCAGTTTCGTTCACGTTTACGTTAAGCCTTTCGCCTGGAGGGCGCACCACACGCATACCACAGCCTGCATGTCGCAGGCTGTTACCGCCCGAACACGCAAACTACAGGGCGATTGTATTACGAAGCATTAACGCTCTACGGTGACTTGGCGCAGCGCGGCATAACGCCTTTTTGACCTGCGTTCATTCCTGGCGCCCCTGGAGGAGGGCGACAACCACGTAGCCGGCCAAGGCGGCGAGCAGCCCGAGGAGGTAGGGCGCGCCGACGCCGGCGACATATTTGGCCCCCGCCCACACGGCGGCGCCCGCAACGACCGAGGCATACGCGCTCGCCGGGCCTCCGTAGCGCGTGCACAGTGCGAACAGGGCGGTGACGAACACGCCGGCGCTGCCGAACGCGGATGCCGTCTCCACCAGGTCGTGGATCCGTTGCGAAGTCACCGAGAGGAGATAGGCGACGATCGAGAGCGCCATGACCGTCAGGCGCACCGACCAGAGTTTCCCCCGATCGCTCAGTCCCGGCACGAGCCGCACCAGGATATTGTGCGAGATCTGCGAGGCCGGGGCGTGCAGCGCCGAGTGAACGGTGGAAAGTATCGCCGAGATGATCGCCCCGACGAAGGCGACGTAGAGGATGCCCGGCAGATGGACCTCGGCCAGGCGCGGCACGATCTGCTCGGCATCCTGCACGGTGCCGGCGAGGCGCGGCCCCATCAGGCCGAGAAAGACCGGAATGAGGCCGATCGTCAGGTAGATGAGTCCACCGAGCGCCGTGCCCGAGCGCGCCACCTCGCCCGAGCGCGCGCCAAGAAAGCGGGAAATGAGCTCGACCGCGACGATCGTACCGCATACCGGGATAGCCAGCTGCTCGATCATCTCGAGCCAACCGGTATCGGCACGAAAGAGCCGGAGCTGCTCAGGCGCAACCTGCGACAGGCCAGCCGACACCCCGCCTACCTCCACGGCCACCATCGCGCCCAGGATGATCAGGCCGAGCACCACGGCCACACCTTGGATCACGTCGGTGACGGCATCGGCCAGAAGGCCGCCGACGACGGAATAGGCCCCCACCAGCAGGGCCGCCAGAGTAATGGCGCTGGCGAGGCCCAAGCCGGAATTGGCGCTCATGACCTGGCCAAAGGCGCGCACCTGCGCGGCTGCCCAGATGACCGATCCCGGCAGCAGGACGATCACAACCAGCTGCTCGACCCCCGGAGAGTAACGCTGGCGAAACAGATCCGCGAAGGTCGTAAGTCCCCGGCTCCACAACGCCCGCGCGAATAGCAGGCCGACGACAATGATCGCGCAAGCGTAGCCGACGGGGTCGACGAGAGCCCCTGTCAGACCCCTCTCGTAGACGGCACCGCCCGAGGCCACGATTGCCTCGGCGCCGAAGTAGGTGGCGAAGACGGAAAACGTAGTGAGCCCTATGCCCAGCCGCCGTCCAGCCAGGATGTAGTCGGCCTCGCTCGCCATGCGGCGTGAGACCAGCGTCCCGATGGCGAACTGGGCGAGCACATAGACCACGATCGCCAACAGCAGCCAGTTCATGTCTCCCCCACCCCATGCGCCGCCGGGCAGCATCGGGTGCATTGCACGGGGGAGCGTGCGCCGCAACCCGTGCGCGGATCGGCGCCCCCGGCGCTGACATCGATGGCGCGTGCGGCTCGCCGCCGCAGTTCGCCCGCTTTTTCATGGTTAGCTCGCTCTTGAGTACTTCGCGCGGCGTCCCCCATATCTCTGCGTCGCCCGCGCCACCGCGATCCCGGGGGCCGCCGACGTCACGAGGCCAAGCAACGTCGAGCCTTCGCGTGCAGACAGCCCTGATGTCCCTCCGCCCCGCCGTCGCCTGCCTCACCGCAGTCGCCCTCGTCCTGGCCCAGATTCCGACCGCGCGTGCGGCCTCGGCCATGACGCGCGCCGAATACGAGGCCTGCCAGTCCCGCGACGAGGCGGGCTTCCGCGCGGCGATCGAGGCACTGACGCGCCGGGGGCTCGAGGCGGGCCTGGCCAACGTCGACTACAAGGCGCTCGTCGCCGACGAATGGCGGCGCGGCAACATCGACGAGCTGATCGATCGCGAGGTCGACCGGGCGATCGGCGAGGTACGCGAGGAGTCGAGCTGGTTCAAGCTGTGGTCCTCGCTCGCCTCGCGCGAGAAGGCGCAGGAGCTCGCCACCACGGCGGCCGAGCGGGTCTATCGCTCCGAGTCGATGAAAAAGGCGATCGAGGGGCTGGCGGCCGGCATCGGCAAGGAGGTCGGCAAACGCATCGAGCTCGCCACCATCGACACTGCGGGTCCGGCAACCCAGTGCATGCAAGCCTTCCTCGGACCGCGCTACGGAGCCACCGTGGCGCGCATCGTGGCCGATGGAGCGGGCAAGGAGTACAGCATCGATCCGGGCAAGGGCGTCGCCCAGGTCTCGGCCGGCCAGGTGCTGGCCGAAGGCAGCGAGGGCATCGCCGGCACGGTGGTGCTGGTGGTGCGCCGCCAGCTCTCCAACATGGCCGCCCGCATCGGCCAGCGCATCGTCGGCTCGATCCTGAGCCGCCTGGTCTCGGTGGTGGCAAGCGGCGTCGGCCTCGTGCTCATCGCCAAGGACATCTGGGACTTCCGTCACGGCGTGCTGCCCATCATCGCCGAGGAGATGAAGTCGAAGGAGACGAAGGAGAAGGTGCGCGAGGAGCTGGCGAAATCGGTCGCCGAGCAGATCCGCGAGGGCGTCAAGGAGATCTCCGAGAAGACCGCCGACCGCGTGGTGGAAATCTGGCAGGAATTCCGCCGCGCGCACGCCAAGGTGGTGGAGCTCGCCGAGCGCCATGACGGCTTCAAACGCTTCCTCGACACCGTCAAGGCCGACGACATGGCGCGTCTCGACGAGGTCGTGGCTCTCGTGCTGGCGGCCGAGGGCGAGGCGGGCGTCACGAAGCGGTTGGGCGACGGCACGCTGCACCGTGCGGTCACCGCCCTTCCGCCGGGCGCGCTCGAGATCGCCCGCGAGTCCCGCTCGCTCGAGACGGCTCTGCAGTGGGCGGGCGTGGCCGGCGACAGCCTGCCCAAGGTGGTGGACTACGAGGTGCATCGGCGGGCGAAGCCCGAGGCCTTCACCAAGGCCAGCCTGCAGCGCCTGCTCAGCCTGGACGACCGCCTCGCCATCACGCGGCTGGCCTCGCTCACGCCGGCCGCCCGCACACCACTTTTCGAGCTGGAGCCGGGCGAGCTCAAGAATCTGGCGCGGGCGCTCGACGAGGCCAAGCTCGACAGCCTCTCGCGCTATCTCACCGCTCTCGACAAGGCGCCGGCCCAGCGCGTGCTGCGCGTGGTGGTCCAGACACCCGCGCGCATGGCGGAGCTGGGCAGGCCGAGGGTGCAGGAGGCGATCCTCGCCTCGAGCGACCAGTCGGCAGCGGTCGGGATGATGCTGCAGGCCGGCAGCGTGATGCCCGACCCGGCGGTGATGATGGAGCACGTGCATCTCGTGCTCGACGGCCGGGTGAGCCCGTGGCTCCTGTGGGAGAAGCACCCCGTGACCTTGCTGGCGAGCGCGTTCCTGGCGCTTGCCCTGCTTCTCATGCTGAAGCGCCTCCTGTTCGGGACGCGGCCCAGGGTCGTCGTCCAGCAGGCAGGCGGCCGCGGGGGACGCCGCTGATGCGGCTCGTCACCAGCGAGACCATTCCGGACGCGAGCCTGGAGACCGGAGACATGGTCTATGCCTGCGCGGTCAGCGGCGCCAACATCCTGCGTGACATGCGCGAGGCCGTCATCAACACCATCGGCGGCAACATGACCAAGTACGAAGCGCTGCTGGACAGGACGATCGGCCGCGCTCTCGAGGTGCTCTCCGAGCGCGCGCACGCACAGGGCTACGACGGCGTGCTCGGCATCCGCATCTCGCACCCCACCATCACCAGCGGCGCCATCGAGGTCGTCGTGGCCGGCACCGGCTTCCGCTACCGCAAGCCGGCCTCATAGCGCGCGCTCCACCCGATCGCGTCATTCCCGCGAGCGTGAAGCGCGTCGGCGGGAATCCAGATGCAAGGGAAACTCTGGCGGCTGGATTCCCGCTATCGCTTCGCTCCGCGGGAAGACAGTCCCGGTCAGGTGCGCGCGATCAGGTCCAGCAGGTAGCGGCCGTACTCGTTGTTGCGCATCGGCTCGGCCAGGCGGACGAGCTGGTCCCCGTCGATCCAGCCGTGCTCGAAGGCGATCTCCTCCAGGCAGGCGATGCGCAGGCCCTGCCTCAACTGCACGGCATGGACGAACTCGCCGGCCGACAGCAAGGCATCGTGCGTGCCGGTATCGAACCAGCAATAGCCGCGGCCGAGACGGCGCACCTGCAGCGTGCCCCGCTCGAGGTAGGCGGCATTGACCGCCGTGATCTCGAGCTCCCCCCGTGCCGAAGGCCGCACCGCGGCGGCGATCTCCACCACATCGTTGTCGTAGAAGTAGAGCCCCGTGACAGCCCACTTGGAGCGCGGCTTGGCCGGCTTCTCCTCGATGCTGACAGCGCGGTCCGCGTTGTCGAACTCGATGACCCCGTACCGCTCGGGATCACGCACGGCATAGGCGAACACGCAGGCCCCCGAGGTGAGAGCAGCAGCCTGCGTCAACTGCTCGGTGAGGCCGTGGCCGTAGAAGATGTTGTCGCCGAGCACGAGGGCGCAATTGTCGCTGCCGATGAAGCCACGGCCGATGATGAACGCCTGCGCGAGCCCATCGGGCGACGGCTGAATGGCGTAGCTCAGATTGAGTCCCCACTGCGCCCCATCGCGCAGTGCAGCCTGAAAGAGCCTCTGCTCATGCGGCGTCGTGATGACGAGGATGTCACGGATGCCCGCCAGCATCAGCGTGCTGAGCGGATAGTAGATCATGGGCTTGTCATACACAGGCAGCAGCTGCTTGCTGATGGCCTGGGTGGCGGGATAGAGCCGCGTTCCCGAGCCGCCCGCCAGAACAATGCCTTTCATCGCAACTCCACCTCTACCGGTCGCGCTCAAGGCGCTCGGCGTCCTCAAACGGCGCTCGCGGCGGCGTTCCGTTCGGGCGTCCAGTCGGCGACGCCGAGGCGCTCGCCGCGATAATTCTTCTCGAGTATGGGACGCCACCAGGCGTCATGGGCAAGGTACCAGGCCACCGTGCGGCGCAGCCCGCTTTCGAATGTCTCGGTCGGACGCCAGCCGAGATCGCGAGCGATCTTGCCCGCGTCGATGGCGTAGCGGTGGTCGTGGCCAGGGCGGTCCGGCACGAAGGTGATGAGCCGCGCGTGCGGAGCGCCCGCCGGGCGGAACTCATCCAGCGCCCGGCAGATTGCCGTCACCACCTCCAGATTGGTGCGCTCGCTGCCCCCGCCGATATTGTAGGTCTCTCCGGGTTGTCCCTTCTCCAGCACGAGGCGCAGCGCACGCGCGTGGTCCTCGACGAACAGCCAGTCGCGCACGTTCTGGCCGCGCCCGTAGACGGGCATCGGCTCCCCCGCAAGGCCCTTGAGAATGGTGAGCGGGATGAGCTTCTCGGGAAACTGATAGGGGCCGTAGTTGTTGGAGCAGTTCGTCACGAGCACCGGCAGTCCGTAGGTCTCGTGCCATGCGCGAACGAGATGGTCGGACGCAGCCTTGCTGGCCGAGTAGGGCGAGCGAGGCTGGTAGGGCGACTCCTCGGAGAAAAGCCCGTCGCGGCCCAGCGATCCGAAGACCTCGTCGGTGGAGACGTGATGAAAGCGGAACGCGCTGCGGTGCGCGGGATCGAGCGACAGCCAGTAGGTGCGCGCGGCCATCAGCAGCCGCAAGGTTCCCACCACGTTGGTGTGGACGAACTGCTCGGGGCCGTCGATCGAACGGTCAACATGCGTCTCGGCAGCCAGATGCAGCACAGCGTCCGGCTTGTGCTCGGCGAAGATGTCGGCCAGGGCTGCTGCATCGCAGACATCGACGCATTTGAAAATGTAGCGAGGGTGCGATGCCGCGCCTTCGAGGGATGCCAGGGTGGCCGCATACGTCAGCTTGTCGATATTTATGACGGACGTGTCGTCGGCTTCGGCCAGAAGTTGCCGCACGACGGCCGAGCCGATGAAGCCGGCACCACCCGTGACGATAACTCGCTTCACCCCTGGTCCCTCACCCCACTGATCCCCTCAATCGGCCAACACGATCGAAGTGCCTGACCGTCCCCAAGCGCGCCGCCGGTCTCCCTGCGCGCCGACGTACCGCACCGCGCGCACACCCTAGAGGGAGATTGCTCTCCATGAAAGCACTTCGGGCTGCCGCCGCGCAGGGCCGCGCTCATGCCCGCGAGGGTGACAATGCGCAGCACTCTGACGGAAATGCGGCGCGCACCCGCAGCGCTTTGCCGCACGCCGGGCATTGCACGCCGGTCTGCGCGCGGCAGTTGGTGGCCCCGGTTCAGGGCATCAGATAGGGTCGGGAGTGGCCGGCGCGCCGAACCTGGCGCGCGGACGCGCGTCAGGGGGCTGAAGCTTCATGCTGTTTTCAAGGACGCCGCTGCGCATCTCCCTCGGGGGAGGCGGCTCGGACCTGCCTTCCTACTATGAGAGGCACGGCGGCTTCTTCGTCTCGGCGGCAATCGACAAGTACATCTACATCGGCATTAACAAGACCTTCAATCGCAAGTACTTCGTCCGATATCAGAAGCAGGAGCTCGTCGACAGCGCATCCCACATCGCGCACCCGATCGTCCGCGAGGCCATGCTCACACATGACCCGGGCCCGGTGGAGGTCGTGAGCCTTGCCGACATCCCGGCCGGCACGGGGCTGGGCTCGTCGGGCGCCTTCACCGTCGGCCTGTTGCGCGCCCTTTACGCCTACGCGCGCAAGCCGATCAGCTCCGGCGCGATCGCCGAGGAAGCTTGCGACATAGAGATCAACCGCCTCAGGGAGCCGGTGGGCAAGCAGGATCAGTACATCGCCGCTTATGGCGGGATCACCTGCTTCGAGATCGACAAGCGGGGACGGGTCGCAGCCACACCGCTGCCCCTGTCGGCCGACACCATTCACGACCTGGAAGATCACCTGCTGCTGTTCTTCACCGGTTATTCGCGCAGCGCCTCTGCCATTCTCTCCGACCAGGCCGCTCGCTCCTCCGGCAACGACAAGGCCATGCTGGCCAACCTGCAATCGATCGTCGAGATCGGGCGCGAGAGCCGGCTGGTGCTCGAGCGAGGGGATATGCGGGCCTTCGCGGAGCTCATGCACACGCACTGGGTGAGGAAGCGTGACCGCACCGCCGGCATGTCGAACGACCGGATCAACCGCTGGTACGACAAGGCAAGATCGAATGGGGCGCTCGGCGGCAAGCTGGTCGGCGCGGGCGGCGGCGGCTTTCTCATGTTCTACGCCGCGGATCCGCAGGGCGTCCGCGCGGCGATGGCCGAGGAGGGCATCGACGAGGTGCGTTTCAAGTTCGACTTCGACGGCTCGACCGTCATCGTGAGACAATAGCGCAACATGGGATCCGGCGCCTGATGCAAGTGCTGATCCTGGCGGGCGGGCTGGGCACGCGCATGCGCTCGGTGCGTGGGGACCTGCCGAAAGCCCTGCTCCCAATCCACGGCAAGCCGTTCCTTGCCTACCAGCTCGCCTGGCTGGCGCGGCAGGGCGTCAGGAGCGTCCTGCTTGCCGTAGGCTACCGGGCCGATCTCATCCGGGCATTTGCCGGCGACGGCTCCGCGTTCGGCCTCTCGATCGCCTATTCGGACGAGGGCACCACCCTGCGCGGCACCGCCGGTGCGATCCGCCAAGCGGCCGACAGCGGGCGCCTGGACGACAGCTTCTTCGTGCTCTACGGCGATTCCTATCTGCCGATCGACATCGCACCCGTCTGGGAGGCATCTGGCCGAGGCCGTGTGGCCACCATGACCGTGCTTCGCAACGACGGCCGATGGGACAAGAGCAACGTCGTCTACGAGGACGGGAGGGTCCTGCGCTACGACAAGCGCTGCCCGGATCCAGGGGCCGAGGGCATGAAGCACATCGACTATGGCTTGTTGGTCCTCTCCAGAGGCTTGATTTGCGAGCGCGTGGCGGCCGGCCGGATCATGGACCTCGCGGACGTCCTGGCGCCAATGAGCCGGGAGGGCCTGCTTGGCGGCTACGAGGTGGACAAGCGGTTCTACGAGATTGGGTCCGTCGAAGGCCTCAAGGACTTCTCGGACTATGTCGCCCGCACCGGGCTTCGGACGGAAAGTCGGTAGCGGGTGGCGCCGCGGCCGAATTCGACCCATGGCAGCCAGGCTGGCACCGCATCGCCACACCTGCGGGCAATTGAAGAGCCCGTCACGGCATTGCCGCATTCGGATTCTTAGTGCCGGGCAAGCGCGATGACAGACGCGCGGGAGGCAGCCCGGGCGAGATGCCCCGGGGCGCCGGGCAGGGAAAGGGCTGGGAGCCGATGGGTCGTTGCACGCCGCAGTCCCCGATTATGGGGCGCATCCGCCGTGGAGGCGCCGTAGCTTTGGCGCTGACGATTGCGGCCGGAGGCCTGTCCGGCAGGGTCGCCGCACAGCAGGCACCGGCGAAGAAGGCCGCCCCGGCTCCAGCTGCGGCGGCGCCAGCCGGATCTCAATCCGCGTGGGCGAAAATCTGCGAACGGGCGATGCAGCGTGTCGCCGGCAAGGACGGCAAGCAGGAGGAGAAAGTTGTCAACGTCTGCCAGGTCATCCATGAGCGCTTCGATGGCGTTACCGGCCAGGTGCTCATCTCGGCAGCGGTGCGGCAGATGGAAGGCGAGCCCAAAGAGTACTTCGGTCTGATGGTGCCGCTCGGAATGCTGATCCCGGCCGGCATGCGCGCCGCGATCTACTCCAAGGAGCTGTGGGAGAAGGCGCAGAAGAACGAGAAGGTCGACGAGGCGAAGCTCAAGGGCATCAAGCTCGACTACACGCTCTGCCACGCGGCCGGCTGCACGGCCGAGGTGGAGGTGACGCCCGAGCTCATGAAGGACCTGAAGACGTCCGGCGGCCTGGTGGTGTTCAGCATCGACTCGGCCGGCAGACCGGTAGCCTTCCCGGTGCCGCTCGCGGGTTTCGAGCAGGCCTACAGCGGGGCGCCAGTGGACGCTCAGAAGTACGCCGAGACGCGCAAGGCCTTGAGGCAGCAGATTGCACAGCGCAAGCAGGAGCTGGACAAGCAGGCGGCGCAACAGAAGGCCGGGCAGGCCCCGGCACCGGCCCAGAAGAAATAGCCGCCCCCGGTCAAAAGGCCCAGGCTCGTCAACCCTCCGGCGGGCTCAGGACGCCGGCCGCGTGATTCGCCCTGTGGCCGCGCGTCCACGCCTGGATGGCGGGGCTCACGCTTTGACGCCGGCGGCGGCCCTGTCCTATGTTGCCTATTGCACGCGCGGCGACGTAATGTTCCGCTTCGCTCGAGGTTGCCGAGGGAGCTGTCGTGGGGGTGCACGCGCGACTGGCGGGAACGACCCTCTGCGGTTTGGTGGGACTCTTGCTGGCGGGCTTCTCCCCGCCACCGGGCAGACTTGGTCAACCGGCAGCGGTGCCGGTCAAGCTCGGATTTTCATATCTCTCCCAGGCGCAGACGCGCGATTTGTGGCGACGCGCGGACAACTATGCCCTGGCAGAGGCATTTCTGAAACAGTGCGGCTCCCCCTCGCATATCGAGCGGCGCATGATCATGGCGGCCCGAGACTGCATAGAGACGCGCGCTCTCTATCGGGTGGCCGCGTACTTCCGCAAGAAGCTGGCGGAGCTCGCCGGCCGGTACACTTTCGTGTGCGACACCGATCAGTCGAAGGCCCTCATCAAGAGCACGCGCGCGAAGATCGATCACGACGTGGAGGAGGTCCGGTCCATGTGCCGGGCCTGCTTCATCTGCTGACCACAAGCACGGGCCGGTATGCCTGCGATCCGCCGCAGTCGGGGGCTAAGACTCGATCGTCAGCTGTGCTGCGCGGACCGGACCTCGCCGTTCGCTTGGCTTGCCCTGACCGGCACTACCCGACGGGATTGCTGCCCCGGACCGTTAGGCCGGGCGGGCCCCGACGGGTGCGATTCGCGAGAGCGCCGACCGGGCAGAACCGTTATCCGGCTTGCAGCAGGCGTGTTTCTGCGATGCTATGCGGGGTTGCGGCAGCCCCCTGCCGATGGTGCCCACGGAGCCTGCGAGGATTGCGAGCATGAGGCAAAAGAGCGACTTCGCGTTCTGGGCATATGTGGCACTGGGATGCGCGGTAGCCGTCGTCGCAGCGCTCAATCTGAGCCGCACGCCCTCGGCCGCCTCGACCACTGCCGAGCTTTATGGCGAGCTCGACCGCTTCGGCAAGGTGCTCGAAGCCGTGCGCGAGGGTTACGTCGAGAAACCTGACGATGCCATGTTGATCGAAAGCGCGATCAACGGAATGCTGGCCGCGCTCGACCCTCATTCGTCCTACCTCAACGCCAAGAACTATCGCGAGATGCAAGTGCAGACACGCGGCGAGTTCGGCGGCCTCGGCATCGAGGTGACGATGGAGCTGGGCGTGCTCAAGGTGGTGTCGCCCATCGACGATACGCCCGCGGCGAAAGCGGGATTGCAGGCCAATGACCTCATCACGCACCTCGACGGCGAGCAGATCGTCGGCATGACCCTCGAGCAGGCCGTGGACAAGATGCGCGGCCCCGTCAACACGCCCATAACGCTGACGGTCGTGCGCAAGGGCAACAGCCAGCCCTTCGACGTCAAGATCGTGCGCGACGTGATCCACATCAACCCGGTCAAATCCCGGCTCGAGGGCGACGTGATCTACGTGAAGATCTCGACCTTCAGCGAGCTGACGCATGCCAACCTCGTCAAGCAGGTCGACGGCCTCAGGGCTTCCGCCGGCAAGGCGATAAGGGGCTACATCATCGATCTTCGCAACAACCCTGGCGGGTTGCTCGACCAGGCCATCGCTGTGAGCGACGACTTCCTGGAGCGGGGAACCATCGTTCTCACCAAAGGACGCAGCCTCGAGGAGACGCAGCGGGCCTTCGCCAAACCCGGCGACATCACGGGAGGCAAGCCTCTCTTGGTGCTCATCAATGGCGGGTCGGCATCGGCGTCCGAGATCGTGGCCGGCGCCCTGCAGGATCAGCAGCGCGCCACGATCATCGGCACGCGCTCCTTCGGCAAGGGCTCCGTGCAGACGATCATGCCGCTCGGTGCGAATGGCGCCCTTCGCCTCACGACGGCCCGATACTACACGCCCTCGGGCCGGTCCATTCAGGCCAAGGGCATCGATCCGGATGTGCTGGTCGAGGAGGACCTGCCGCCGGAGCTGCAAGCGAGACTATCCCTGCGCCCGATCGGCGAGGCGAGCCTGCGCGGCCATCTGCGGCAGCAAGGCGAGCCGGGCAAAGAGACCAAGGAGGAGTCGGGCTCGTCGTCCTACGTCTCTCCGGACGCTGAGAAGGACACGCAGCTGCAGTATGCCCTGAAGCTTCTGCGCGGTCAGCTGCCCGCGCCCCCCAAGCGCGCAACGCTGCGCTAGCACCGGCTGGAACCGCGCCAGCAGCCCGCGGCATACCGGCACTCCATCCGGCAGCGTATGGCAGACTGCGGCGCATCGGGCTCGTGGGCGGGGTCCGGTTGCGCGGAAACGCCTCATGCGCACTGGGCAAAAGTGGAAATGACTTGACCCGTTCAGGGCGATTGCTATCTGAATTCATTTCAAAATAAGGAGCCTGACGGGTGGCGGCCATAAAGCCTGACATGCAGACGCTGCATCTGCTGATGCGGCTCGTGCGGGACAAGGCTCCTGTCTACGCGCCCCAATACGCGATCGGCTTCATCCTCATGGCGCTCGTCGCCGGCTCTACGGCAGCATCCGCGTGGATGATGCGCGACGTGATCAACCGGATATTCGTCGAGCGCGATCACTACGCCATCGTCTGGATTCCCGTGGCGATCGTCGCGATCTTCGTCGTGAAGGGGCTCGCCTCCTACTTCCAGGAGATCACGCTGGCCCGGGTGGGCAATCGCATCGTCGCCGAGACGCAGCGGCAGCTGTTCGACCACCTTCTGAAGATGAATGTCGCCTTCTACCAGCGCTTCCCCTCCAACGACCTCATCACGCGCATCACGGGCAGCGCCAACGCCGCGCGCGACATGCTCAACTCCGTCGCCCTGGGCCTCGGCCGCGATCTGTTCACGCTGATCAGCCTGATCATTGTCATGATCACGCAAGACCCGATCATGGCAGCGATTGCGCTTGCGGTCGCACCGTTTGCCTCTGTGGGATTGACGCGGGTGATCCGCCGCGTCCGCCGTGTCGTGCACAGCGAGATCCTGTCGTCAGCCAACATCGTCGGAACGCTGCGCGAGACGGCGCAGGGCATCGGGATCGTGAAGTCCTTCCAGCTCGAGGATCACCTGCGCAATCGCATGAACGACGCCGTCGGCTCGGTCGAGCGCATGACGAACAAGGTCGCGAGGCTGCAGGCGCGCGTCAACCCCATCGTCGAGACCTTGGGCGGGCTGGCGATCGCGGCGGTCGTCTGGTACGCGGCCTGGCGCAATCTGCGGTTCGGCGAGACGCCCGGCCAATTCTTCGCATTCATCACCGCCCTTCTGCTTGCGGCCGATCCGGCCCGGAGGCTTTCCAAGCTGCGCGTTCAGCTGGCCACCAGCGCCGTCGGCGTGCGCATGATGTACGACCTCATGGACACCCCAGTCCCCGAGGCCGAGCCGCCCGGCAAACCGGCGCTCGTGGTCGACCGCGGCGAGGTTCGGTTCGAAGGCGTCACGTTCGCCTACAACCCGCCCGTGGACGTCCTGCATGATCTCCGGCTGGTCGCTCCTGCCGGCCGCACCACGGCGCTCGTCGGCCTCTCGGGCAGCGGCAAGTCTACGATCTTCAACCTGCTCCAGCGGCTCTGGGTCCCGGCTGGCGGTCTGATCACCATCGACGGCCAATCGGTGGCCGACGTCTCGCTCGACTCGCTCCGCCGCAATCTTGCGCTCGTCAGCCAGGACGTATTCCTGTTCGAGGGAACGGTCAGGGACAACATCAAGGCCGGAATGTCGGGGGCCAGCGACGAGGCCGTCGTGGCGGCAGCCAAAGCCGCCTACGCCGACGACTTCATCCGCTTGCTGCCGCGCGCCTACGACACCCCGGTCGGCGAGCTCGGCTCGCAGATCTCGGGCGGTCAGCGGCAGCGCATCTCGCTCGCGCGCGCGTTTCTCAAGGATGCGCCGATCCTTCTCCTCGACGAGCCGACATCGGCTCTCGACAGCGAAGCGGAGCAGATGATCCAAAGCGCGCTCGCCAAACTCCAGCGCGGCCGCACCACGATCGTGATCGCCCACCGGCTCGCCACCGTCGTCAACGCCGACCTTATCCACGTGATGGAGGCCGGGCGCGTGGTGGAGACGGGAACCCACGCGCAATTGCTCGCCCGCGGAAGCCGCTACGCCACCCTTTACCGCCTGCAATTCGAAGGCAAAGCGGCGGCAGGCGACACGCAGCTGCAGGAGGCGGTGTGAGAGCCGCGCCTGCGGCGATCAGGCCCTGATGAAGCGGCGCGCACGCAGCACGCGCCCTATCCTCCAGTGCCGGAACAACGTATCTGCCAGCCGCAGGCGGATGCGTCGGCGCACTGGAAGATAGGCAGCGAAGCACTTGGCGTCCTCGATCGCCTTGCGCATGGCCGCGTTGTTCCGGGCCTTGATGTGGCGCTGCGCGTCGCCGGAAATGGAGCGCATGAAGCGCGGAACGATCACGGAGTGGACGTGCTCCGGATACTCCGCAATCAGCTTGCTCGCATAGATGAGGCGCGACCGGCCCATGGCGGGCGAATAGGAGGCAGTGTTGCCCGTGATGCGCCATTGCGACAACGCTTCATCGATGTACACGTTGTGATAGCCGGCGCGGAACAAGCGCAGGAAGAGATCGTCATCCTCGTAGCCGCACAGCCGCTCGTCGAAGCCCCCGACGGCATCGAACGCCGCCCTAGAGATGAGGGAGGCGGACGGCAGCACGAACATATCCTGGCCCAGACAGCATGTCAGGGTCCGCTTCGGGTGCTCGACCTTCTTCCCCCCGAGCATCGATCGCGTCACGATCTTGCCCGACGCGTCGATACGATCGAGGTCGCTGTAGACCCAGCCAAGATGCGGCACGTTGCGGCGAAAGGGCTCGCTCAGTCTCTCCAGATGCTCCGGATACCAGACGTCGTCCTGATCCAGCAGCGCGATCAGGCTCGCACCGCAGCGGGCGATGCCGAGATTGCGTGCCGACGATTGGCCTCCGTTCGCTTTCGTCAGCAAGGTGATGGGCGCGCGCTCGGCCATATGGCGCACTATGGCCGCTCCGGCGCCGTCGTCGGTCGATCCGTCGTCGACGACGATGACCTCCGAGGGTGCCTGCGTCTGCGCCAGCACGCTTTCCAGCGCCTCCTGGATGAACCGGGCGCCGTTGTAGAGAGGAATGACTGCCGCGATCCGCAAGCTGTCGCCGCGTTCAGCCATTTACGCCGATCCCTCTCCGCATCCCCAGAAGCGGAGCAACATTTCCCGCCCTTGCTCCGCCATGGACGATATCGGCGCCTCCCAGCACCGCAAGCCGACGCACGCCATGCACGCTCGATCAGCTGTGAATAACCTGATCGCCGAAACTCTATCTGATGTCTTGCATTCGACTCGCGCCCCACCAGGAGTGGGGCCACACCCTTCATGCGTTGAACGTTTTCACGCATGCCATCCGTCGCGCCCCGTAGATCACCGCCGCTGCCTTGCCTGCAGCTTGCTGGTGCCGGCTCCTCCAGCTTAAGCGTTGCATTGGGCGGGCAGACTCGCCTCAAACCTGCGGCATGCGCCCGCGATTGCGATCCGCGAGGATGGGGCGAACGAGGCGGTGGAACCGCTCGGCCTCCGCGTCGTGCAGGTAGCCGGACAGGCAGAAGGAGTGACAACCGATGTCGATGTAGCGCTGCAGCACGCCGGCGCACTGCTCCGGGTCGCCGACGATGCAGATGCCGGCTCCGGGCCGCGCCTTGGTCAGTCCGCTCCAGAGGTTCGGAGCAATGAGGTCGCCCATCGTCCGCGCCAGCTCCTGCACGCGCTGATTGGCGACCGATTGGGCATAGTAGGTCTGGATGTAGCGCGTCCGCTCGGCCGTCACGTTGCGAACGAGACCGTCGGCCGCCTCCCAGGCGTCCTTCTCCTTCTCGCGACATACGATCTGCAGGCGCATTCCGAACCCGAGCTCGTGCTCACGACCGTGCTTGGCGGCCAGGCCGCGCAGGCTCTTCATGTTGGTCACGATCTGCTCGATCGTGTCGCCCCAGAAGAGATGCACATCGGAGTGCTTCGCCGACAGCTCGGCCGCCTGCCCGGAGCCGCCGCCCAGGTAGAACCGCGGATACGGCTTCTGATAGGGCTTCGGCACCAGCTCGGCCTTCCTCAGCGTGTAGTACTTGCCGTTCCAATCGGTCGGCTGGGTCTGGGTCCACAGCGCCTTCAGGATCGACACCTCCTCGTCCATGATCTCGTAGCGCTGCTCCTTGCTCCAGCGCACACCCTCGGCAATATTCTCAGCCTCGCTCTGACCGGCAATGAGATTGATCGAGATACGGCCCTGACTCAGCTGGTCGAAGGTTGCGATCATTTTGGCCAGCAGCACGGGATTGATGTAGCTGGGCCGCGCGGCAATGAGCATGCGCATCCTACTCGTCTTGCGCGTCATCATCGCCCCGGTCATCCATGCATCCCAGCACTGGTGGCCGACCGGGATCAGCATGTACTCGAAGCCGGCGTTCTCGGCGGCGATCGCGACCCGATCGAACATCTCGAGGCCGGCAGGCACCTTCAGGGGATCGCCGTAGTCATCCGTGTCGCCGCGCGTGGGAATGAACCAGCCGAATTCCAGATTGCGCATCGCCGTTCGCCGCCTCTCAGCCTGCGGCCGGCTTCGCCGGCGACCATCGGTATACCCGCTGCAGGGTCCCGCCCATGAGCGCGGCCCGGTCGCCGTCGGATAGGCGGGTACTCGCGCGGAATGCCTCGACGCCCTCCTTGTAAGTCAGCAACGCGACGGCGCGGGTCCAGTCGGTGCCCCACATGCAGCGATCGAAACCGTAGGCGTCGAAGATGCGCCCGAGCGGCTCCCACAGGTCGTTGTAGGGGAACGGCTCACGGGAGAGCGTGCAGGCGCCGCTGATCTTGATGACGACGTTGCCGTACTCTGCGAGCTTCAGCACCCTCGGCAGATCGGCGAAGGGCTGCGGCGGAACCGGGCGCTCGAACGGCTGCTGCAGCCCCAGGTGATCGATCACCAGCACGGTATCGGGGTTTCGCGCGGCCATTTGCGCCACCTGCTCCAGCCGTCCCCAGCACAGGAGATTGACGGGCAGCGAATGTCGCGCTGCGGCCGCCAGGATGAGGTTGATGCCCGGGTCTGCGGCATCCGTCGAAACCCCGCGCGTCATCATGATCCGCACCGCCACTGCGCCGTCTGTCGCCGCCCAATCGGCGATGGTGTCGGCCACCGCCGGATCGGTCGGGTCGACCGGCTTGATCAGCGCGAACCGGCCGGGATGGGCGGCGCGGACCGCGATCGCGTAGCTGGCGTCGTAGCGGTACATCGTGAACGGCGAGACGAGCACGGCCGCGTCGACGCCCACGGCGTCCATGGCCGCCACCATGTCCTCGCCCGTGACCTCTGGAGGCCCGTGGAGGACGGCGGCCCAAGGCCGGCCCGGATGGTCGCGCTCATAGGCGTGCACCTGGGCATCTATGACAACCATGGCCTCCCTCCACGAGAACGATCGTCGCCCGACGGGCCGACGGCGCGCAGCCGGCGTTGGGCAACGTCCGCTCGCCGCGATGATGTTGCCGCGGCAGCGGCTCCCCAGCAAGGGCGAAAGGCAGCGCGACCGTCGAGGACACGGCATTGTGGCGAGGAGAGGTGCAGCGCTAGCATTACCCCCGAGTGCAGTCGTGTCGCGCCGAGACATCCAGGGGGGCGAGAGATGAAGCGTCTTCGCGTCAATGACTACGACATGGCCTACGTCGAGGTGGGGCAGGGCCGCCCCCTCGTGTGCGTCCACGGCTCGCTCGGCGACTTTCGCACCTGGTCGTCCATGCTTGGGCCGCTCTCCGCCAGGTGCCGCGTTATTGCCTTGAGCCTGCGGCACTTCTTTCCCGAGCGTTGGGACGGCGTCGGCGGCCGCTATACCATTGCGCAGCACGTCAGCGACCTGATCGCCTTCCTGGGAGCCATGGGCGCCGGGCCCGTCGATCTCATGGGCCACTCCCGCGGCGCGCACCTCGCGTTCCGGGTCGCACAGCAGCGCCCTGAATTACTGCGCAAGCTGATCCTGGCAGAGCCCGGAGGGGAGCTCGATACCTCCCTCGCCCCTCGCGGGCCGAACGAGGATGGGTCCGCGCGCAGCCGCAGGGTCGCAATTGCCGCGGAGAAGATCGCCGCGGGGAAGATCGACGAAGCCCTTCGCGAGTTCATCGATAGTCTGGACGGAGAAGGATCTTGGGCCGCCTCACCCTTCAAGCAGCACTACCGGGACAACGCGCAGACGCTCCTCGGCCAGATCAACGAGCAGCGGGGGCCGTTCACGCGTGACGACGCCCGGTCGATCTCCGTGCCAACGTTGCTCATCGGGGGCGAGCATACGAGCGGCGCATTTCCGGTCGTCCTGCGAGCGCTCGCCAGCAACATACCCGGCTGCAAGACCGCAATCATCGCCGGCGCGACCCATCATATGATCAAGCAGCAACCGGAGCGCAGCTGCGACGCGGTCCTCGATTTCCTCGCGCACTAGCGCGAAGAAGATCGCGGTCTCGCGCGCTTACTCAAGCGCACTAAAGAACCATTTCGAGCGGCGGCGCAATTCTTGTCGCCGGGAGGAAGGAATCGCTAACGAATGACTTCTGATCGGCTGAATTCCTCTAAATAACTGGGGTTTCCCCTAATTGTGGAGACCTGCCGCTCAAGGAACATTGGGGTGCACACCTGCAATAGCACAAGCGGAGAAGCATACAATGTCACTTTCCAGAGCTACGTTGCTGGCTTGCGGCGCCGCCGCCGGCATCGCAATTGCGGCGGTCGCCAATCTGGCCGTCGCGCAGTCGCCGTGGCAGGACTCGCCTCTGATGAGGAGCTTCAGCGACAATTGGAGCTCGACCCCGTCGAACTCGCTGGGGACTCTCGCCAGCAATGATGGCATCTACGTCGACGTCAAGGAGTTCAAGATCTCCAAGGGCGCGGCCAAGGGCGATCCCGCTTCGCAGATCACGAAGATGGGCGCACGGGAAGTCGCGGATGGAGCGATCATCTTCCGCTCCGGCAACAAGCTCTACATCGTCGACGGCAGGCCGCCGGCCACCACCCAATAGTCGGCTTACTGCCTTGGGAGGAGTGCGGGCGCGCGACGAAGAGGCGCCCGTCCCTCTCTTTGCGCCGCGACCCAGACCCCACCACTGAGAGCATCACGAGGACGTCATGAGGACCACGCCCGGCATCGCCTTGCACGCATCCAGACGGCGCGTGCTCCCGGCCCTGCCAGGGTGGATCGTGATGATATTGCCGGCGATTTGCATGTCGATGCTCGCCGCAAAGCCTCTGCCGGCGATTGCGGATGACAGCAAGACAAACCGAATGCTGGTTGACTACGTGCCGCCGACCAACCCCGCGCAGCAGCCGCTCTACGACCTTCTCAAGGAGAGACGGGCGCTCGAGAAGCTGCAGGAGATCTTCAGCCCCTTTCGCTTGCCGATCGACCTGACCCTGAGGGCAGTCAGCTGCGACGGCGTCGCCAACGCCTGGTATCGCCGTCCGGCGGTGAACGTCTGCTACGAATACCTCGCTGAGATCCAGAAGACGATCCCAAAGGAAACCACCCCGGCTGGGGTGACGCCGACGGACGCCATCCTTGGGCAATTCTTCTACGTCTATGCGCACGAGATGGGCCACGCGATGTTCGACATCCTCAAGGTCCCCGTATTCGGCGATGCAGAGAACGCCGCGGATCATTTTGCGGCCTATCTCATGCTGCAGTTCGGGAGGGAGCAGTCGCGAGGCTTGATCCTTGGCGCGGCCTACTCCTACAAGAAGTACGTGCAGAACCCCGAGATTACTGCTCCGCTCGCAGCGTTCTCCGACATCCATGCCGCCCCCGCACAGCGCTACTTCAACCTGATCTGCCTGGCCTACGGGGCCGACCCCAAGCTGTTTGCGGAAGTCGTGACGGACAAGCATCTCCCCGAGGCGCGTGCTCGCAACTGCAAAGGCGAATACGACCAGGTGACCTTTGCGTTCCGCGACCTGATCCAGCCGCATGTGGACGAGCAGCTGGCCAGGAAAGTTCTGGACAGGACGTGGCTCCCCGAGGCGCAGGAACGGCCGGTGGGGAACTGAGCGGGACGCGTGCGGCGAGGCGCGCTCGTCCCGGTCGTCAGCTACCCCTTCGCATCGCGAAGAACGCGCCGATATCCGGCGCCGGCGATTTGATCTCAACCACGACTGACTCCTCGATGGCCTCCAGGCCATGCAGGACGCCCTTGGGATGCCGACAGACATCGCCGGGCCCCATGATGAACTCTTCCGAGCCGACGGTCGACTTCACTTTGCCCTTGACCACGTAGGCGATGGACTCGTGCGTGTGGGTGTGGAGCGGCGTACCGACACCCGCCGCATAGTGGATCTCGAGGAACGTCATCTCGTCACCCTTGATGAGCGGCTTCACCAGAAGATCGCCGCCGTACGTCGCCTTTCCTTCGACCGCCGCGACCCTGATCGCCTCGACATCCGCATTCCTGGAAGCAAGCACCTGACCCTCCTGCTCACGCTCTCTCGGCGCCGGATAGCTCGGGCGCGCTTGCGGGGAGCATATCAGCCCCATGCCATCGCCGCCGGCCGAGCTTCTACCTACGCGCCCCAGACCTCCTTGAGAAGCCGCAGCCAGTTCTCGCCCAGCACGCCGCGAATACGGGTTTCGCTCCAGCCGCGCCGCTCCATGGCCTGCGTCAGGTTGGGATAGTGCGCCAGGGTCTCGAGCCCCTTTATGGCAGGGGCCGTACCGCGCGTCGGCACCATGCGGCGGGCGTAGCCCTTGTCGTGCCGCAGCCAGTCGAAGAAGGCCTCGTCCTGGTCCTGCGTGAAGTCCGTGCCGATGCCCACGTTGCCCTCGCCGCAAACGTCAATCATGTACTCGAACAGATCGACGCAATCATCGAGGGTGGATGAGCCGCCCTTGGGCATGAAGGGTGCGTAGGTGGCGACGCCGACGAAGCCGCCCTTGTCGATGATGGTGCGAAGCTGCTCGTCGGTCTTGTTGCGGGGATGATTAAGCAGACCGGCCGGACACACGTGCGAGTAGGCGCAGGGCTTGGCCGAATGCTTTATGGCGTCATCGGCGGTCTTGGGCCCGACGTGCGAGAGATCTATGACCATGCCGAGCCGGTTCATCTCGGAAACGGCCTCGCGGCCGAAGCCCGAGAGGCCGCCGTCGTTCTCTTCCCAGCAGCCGCAGCCGACGAGGTTCTGCGTGTTGTAGGTGAGCTGCATGACGCCGACGCCCAGCTCCTTGAACAGAGCAAGCGTGTCGAGCCGATCCTCGATGGCAGAGGTGTTCTGGAAGCCAAGGATGATACCGACCCTGCCGGTCTCCTTGGCACGCCGGATATCGGCCGTGGTCTTCACGGGCATGATCAGGTCTGCGTGCTCGTGCAGCCACCGCTTCCAGTCGGCGATGTTCTGCAGGGTGCCGCGCGTGTTCTCCCAGACGCAGCACGTGCAATTGGCAGCGGTCAGGCCGCCGCGCTGCATATGCTCGAACACGCTGCGGCTCCAGCGCGACACTACGAGGCCATCGATCACGATCGCGCGTGAATGGAGTGAGGTCATATCAGAAACCCGTGTGGTTGATGGGAGAGGGATCGGCTCAGGGGACCGTCGCGGCCAGCTCGGCCGACGTCATGAATTTCGCCCGCACATGCGACTTGATGTGCTTGATATGCCGGGCGAGCATGCGAAGCCGGCCGGGATGGCCGATGAGCTCTACGTGCAGCGTGAGATGGTAGAACGCGCCCGGCCACTCGTAGAGGCCGTCGAACTCGTCCTGCCATATCGTCTGAACGTCACCGGCCGCACGGATGACCCGGCCGATCTCGCCGCCGTAGACGAAGTACGGCGCATCCGCCAGATGCCACTGGACCGGCAACTCCACGACAGGGACAGGCTTGCCGTTGAGCTCGTGACGATAAGGGCGGACCCGGTCATGGAAGTTGGTCGAGACGGTAACGCCATGGTCGAGCAGAAGCTGAAGCGTGCGGCCGCTCCACTCCCAGGATGCCGAGCGCCACGTGGTCGGCTTGATGCCGGTGATCGCTTGCAGGCTTTCCATGCCGCGCACGATCTCGGTCTCCTCCTCCTCCGGCTTGAGCAGAAGCACGGAGCGGTGGCCGTAGGTGTGGCTGCCGAGCTCGTGACCATGCCGCGCAATCTCCTTCACAGCCTCGGGATAGCGATCGGCGGTGATACCCGGGACGAAGAACGTCGCGCGGATGTCGTTCTCCTTCAGCAAGGCCAGCAGCGGCGCCAGGCCCTCGCGGATCGCGAACGTGCCGTGCGACAGCAGGACCGGGCGCTGTGCATTCTCGGGCTTGCGTCCGAGCCAGCTGGCTTCGCCATCAAGGCAGATGCCGAACACCACGGGGAAATCATCAGCCATTTCTCTCTGCTCCAGTCTTCTCATCGATGCGCATACCAGGATTTGGGGGGACAAGCGTTGCGAGGATCGCATCGAGGTCTTGCGCGTGTTCCAGCGCCAGCAGCCCCTCCAGCGCCGCGTCGACCGCAGCCGGGGAAAGCACATCCTTCGCGCAATCCTTGAACTTGCGGGCAAGGTCGGCGTCCGACATCGGTGCCTGCGGGTGTCCGCTGGGATAGGTGACCGTGTGCTCGAGGCGCTGCCCGCCGGCGAGCGTCACGATCAAGCGACAGCGCTCCTCTCCGGAGGCCGGCGCGAGGTTCGCCGGGATGTCCGGGTCCAGGTGCATGAATACCTTTGGCCAGAAGGCGACAAGCTCGGAATCGGCCAGGGCGGCCCGTGTGAAGTCCGAAAGACCAGCACCCCGCCGGCACGCGGCGACGGCCAGGCAATGGTTCAGGCTGAAGCGGGCCTCCATCTCATCTAGGGGCCGCTCGTACATGAGGTTCTTCTGCACGATAGCGGAGACAAAGGCGTCGACGCGCTCGATCTCACCTGGCGCAAGTTCCGCGGTCCGCCGCAGGTACAGCATTGCATCAATCGGCCGATGCGCGCTGGCACAGCAGGGGTAGGCCTTGATCCACGCTCCGGGTTCGGCCAATGCCGGAGGACCTTTCAACCGCTCCTCGGCCGCCCTGAGCCCCGGCATGCCGTCAGCTCCGAACAGGGCCTCAAACGACCAGGCACCTTCCAAAATCTCCGGCGCCGCGGTCAGGCCCTGCTCGGCGAAGGATGCGGCCAGAATGCCGGCTTGTGCCGCGAGCCCCGCATGCGTCGGCTTCATCTGCGTGCCGAACTGCAGCTTGCTGCCGCTGGAGAAGCTCGTGGCGATGCTGATCGCTCTCGCCGCGCGTTCCGCGCTCAGTCCCAGCAGCCGTGCGCACCCGGCAGCGGCAGACGGCGCGCCCAGTGTCAGCGTCGTATGCCAACCGCGCGCGTAATGCGGGTAGTTCACCGCCGCCGCGAGCGCATTCATGATATCGAACGAAACAGCGAGCGCATCAAGCACCTGCGCGCCGGACGCCTTGCGTTCCTGTGCCAGGGCCAGCAGCGCCGGAACGAATGCGGCGCTGGCATGCGCGGCCGCGGTCTCCAGCACATCATCGTAATCGAGCGCATGGGCCGCCGTCGCATTGGCGATCGCCGCCCAGGGTGCAGCCGTGCGCTTTGCAGAAACGAGATCGAGAGCACCGCCGCACCCCCAGCGCGACAGAGCGGATGAGATGGTGCGTGCTGCAGGGTCGGCACGTCCCGCCACCATGCAGGCACACGTATCCACAACGGCACGCAGTGCGGCGCGTCGCACCGGCGCCGGCCAGTCACGCCGCGCTTCAGCCGTGTGCCGCCCGAGTGCTTGCGTAACGGTCATGCCATCGACCTCGTCGCGCCGAAAGCGAACGGCGGCAATCTCCCAAGCTCATCGGCAAAGTGGCAGCGCGACGCCTGACCATTGCCGCAATCGACCACCGGAGGTGCCTCGGTACGGCAGATGCCCTGAGCCATCGGGCAGCGGGTATGAAACCTGCATCCCTTGGGCGGTGAGACGGGCGAGGGAATGTCCCCTATCAGGGGCGCAGGCGTGCGGCGGCGGGCGACAACCGGATCGGCGAGCGGGCACGCCTCGAGCAGAGCGATCGTGTAGGGATGCTGCGGCCGCTGAAAGATCCGCTCCGTCGGGCCTTCCTCGACCACCTGGCCCAGATACATGACGACGACGCGCTCGCAAAGCGAGCGCACGACGCCCAGATCGTGGGTGATGAATAGGTAGCTGAGGCCGAGCTCCTTCCGCAGCTTTTGCAGCAGGGTCAGGATTTGCGCGCGGATGGAGATGTCGAGCGCCGAGACGGCTTCGTCCGCAATGATCAGGGACGGTGACACGGCAATGGCCCGGGCGATGCAGATCCGTTGACGCTGCCCGCCGGAGAATTGATGCGGGTAGCGGCTGAGATAGCTTTCGCCGGGACTCAGGCCCACCATATCGAGGAGGCGGACTACTTCGTTGCGGATCTGACGGCGCGGCACGACGCGGTGGATGCGCAGCGGCTGCGCCAGCGTCTGCAGCACCGTCTTGCGCGGATTGAGCGAGTCGAACGGGTCCTGGAAGATCATCTGGATCTCGCGCCGATACGGCCGCACCTGGCACCCTCTCGTGCTATCGAGCAGGTCGGCGTCGCGGAACCGGATCGACCCGGCGGTGGGCCGGTTGAGACCGAGGACGGACCTTGCCAGCGTGGTCTTGCCGCAACCGCTTTCACCCACGACGGCAACGATCTCACCCGCATCGACGTGCAAGTCGACACCGTCGACTGCGTGCACGAAGCCGCGCGGCGCGCCGAACCAGCCGGCGCCGACGGAAAAGCGAACCTCCAGTCCGCAGATTTCAAGGAGCGGCGGCACAACCGGCCTCCTCGTAGAGCCAGCAGCGCGCCCTGGCTCCAGGCGCGATGGCGAAATCGGGCGGCGGCTCGACAGAGCACCTGGACAGCTTCTCGACGCAGCGCGGATGAAAGCGGCAGCCGGACGGCGGTGTGATCAGATTGGGCGGCTGACCTTCAATGGACTCCAGCATCTCAACACGCTTGTCGGGCGAGAGCGTCGAACGCAGCAGCGCCCGCGTATAGGGATGGCGCGGCCTGGCGAAGATGCTGCAGACATCACCCTCCTCGACGATCTTGCCCGCATACATGACATAGACCCGATCGCAGTACTCCGCGACCAGGCCCAGGTCGTGCGTAATCAGCAGCATCGAGGTCGACAGTTCGCGCCGCAATTCGGCGAGAAGCCGCATGATCTGCGCCTGGATGGTCACGTCCAGCGCCGTGGTGGGCTCGTCGGCAATGAGCAGCGCCGGCTTGGAGGAGATTGCCATCGCGATCAGAACGCGCTGACGCATGCCGCCCGAGAGCTGGTGCGGGAAATAGTCGATGACGTTCCCGGCCGCCGCAATGCCGACACGCTCGAGCGCCTCGAGCGCAGCCATGCGCGCTTTGCCGCGCTCGAGATACTGATGCAGCAGCACGGCCTCGACGATCTGCTCGCCCACTCGCATCAGCGGATTGAGGAAGGTCATGGGGTCCTGGAAGACCATGGCGAGGCGGCCGCCGCGCACCGCGCGCATCTCGCGATCCGACAAAGAGAGCAGATTGCGGCCTTCGAAAATCACCTCGCCGGACACGATGCGCCCCGGCGGCCGAACCAGACGCATCAGTGACAGCGCCGTCATACTCTTGCCGCAGCCGGATTCACCGACGAGAGCGACTGCCTCTCCGTGCCCAACATTGAGCGATACGCCGTCGACGGCCTGCACCGTGCCGCTGTCGGTGAACAGCCGCGTCGCCAGATCCCGCGCGCTGAGAAGCGGCTCGCCCATCACCGTTCCCGCGACCTGGGATTGAGGATATCTGTGAGCCCGTCACCGACCAGGTTCAGGCTGAGCACGCACAGGAAGATCAGGAGCCCCGGAAACGCCGTGGTCCACCACGCGGAGCGCATGATCTGCTGCGCCTCCTGCAGCATTTGGCCGAGGCTCGCCTTCGTCGGGTCGCCGAGACCGAGATAGCTGAGTCCCGCTTCCAGCAGCATCGCCTGGCCGACCATCAGCGTTGCATTGACGACCACCGGGCCCAGCGCATTGGGCAGGATCTCCACGAAGATCAAGCTCATGCGCGAAGCACCAGCCACACGTGCAGCGTCGACGAACTGGCGCGAGCGCAGGCTCAAGAATTCGCCGCGCACCAGGCGGGCGATTTCGGGCCAGCTCAACACCGCGATGGTCGCCAGGATGTTGAGGATGCTGGCGCCGAAGAATGCCACCAGCAGCACCGCCAGGAAGAACCGGGGGATGACCTGGAAGACCTCCGTGAGGCGCATGAGCACCGCATCGGTGCCACGGCCGAAGAAGCCCGCAAGTCCGCCGACCAGGACGCCGAGGAGAGTGGAAACGGTCGCCGCTCCGAAGCCCACCGTCAGCGATACCCTGAGACCGGCCGTGGCGCGGCTGAAGACATCACGCCCAAGCTCGTCGGTTCCCATGGGATGGGTCAGGCTCGGTGGGCTCATGCTGGGCCCGACGTTGATGCGGCTAGGCTCGAAGCGCAGGAATATCGGGGCCAGAACGGCGAGCGCGAAAAGCGCGCCCAGGATCAACGCGCCAACCACCGACCCGCGATTGCGGCTGAAGATGCGCCACCAGGTCGGCTCGGCGGGAACGTGCGTGGCCGCCATGTGCCTACCGATAGACCACGCGCGGGTCGATCAGCGCGTACACCACGTCGGTGACGACATTGGCACAGATCACCATGACCGAGAGCACTGTGAACAGACCCATCAAGACGGGGTAATCGCGCGCGCCGATGGCCTCGTAGAGAAGCCGCCCCATTCCGGGCCAGGCGAACACGGTCTCGGTCAGCACGGAGCCCGCGAGCATGAAACCGAAGTTGAGCCCGACCACCGTGACCACGGGAAGGATGGCGTTGGGCAACGCATGCCTGTAGATCACGCGCCCCTCGGCAACCCCCTTGGCCCTCGCCGTGGTCACGAAGTCGAGCGCCATCACCTCCTGCATCTTTACGCGCGTCAGGCGGTAGATGAGAGCCAGATGATAGAAACTGTAGGTCAGGGCCGGCAGCACCAGATGGTGTGCCGCATCCAGAACGCGGCCCCAGCCCTGCGAGGGCGCCCTCAGGCTGTACATGCCCTGAGTCGGGAACCAGGCCAGCTGCAAGGCAAAGACAATCAGCATGATCTGCCCGAGCCAGAACACGGGCATGGAGTAGCCGGCGAGCGAGACGAAAGTGGCAGCATAGTCGCCGGCAGAATAGGGCCTGCGGGCTGCGATCACGCCGAGCAGCACTCCCACTAGGCTGCTGAGCAGAAGAGCTGTCCCCATCAGCAGAAGCGTCGCCGGCATGCGGCCGAGAATGAGCGAAAGCACGGGCTCGCGGAAACGCAGTGAGTAGCCGAGATCGAATTGCGCGATCTTGCCGAGATAGGTGACAAGCTGCACCCAGAGCGGCTGATCGAGGCCGAACTCGCGTCGCAGGCTTTCGATGTATTCGGGCGTGGCTTCCGTGGCGCCGATCAGAAAGTCGACGGGATCGCCAGGAGCCGCATGGATCAGGCCGAAGTTGATCAGGATGATAATGAACAGGATGGGCACCGCTTGAACCAGGCGGCCGCCGACATAGATCAGAAGCGAAGTGGCGGGCACACGTCACCTGTACCGTGCGTGCGGAGGCGATGCCCCCGCGTCAGCGGGCTTCGTAGGCGCTCTCACGACCTTCGATGTAGCCTTGCGGGCCGGTGACCACATCCTTGAACTTCGCCGAAACCGCGTGAATGGGAGGCAGCTCGAACAACGGCAGGGCCGGCAGGTCGGTCATGAGTTGCTTCTGGATGTCGCGCCACATCTCCTTGCGCTTGGCGGTATTGCTCTCCTTGAACTCGTTGTCGAAGAGGGCGTCGGTGGCCGGGTTGGAGTAGCCCATGGCATTGACGAACGGCACCTTGAGGATCTGCTTGGTGTGGTAGCGCGCATTGACGCTGATGGTGGGATCGGGCCCGGTGGTGAAGAGCTGCATGGCAAGATCGAAATCCCACTGGCGGTACACCCGGTCCGTGAATGAGGGCCGGTCGAACGTCTGCACGGTCACGTCGATCCCGACATCGCGCAGGTTGTCCTTGATGATCTCGGCGCCGCGCCCCTCGTAGTCGCGGCCGGCTGCCCAGAACAGGCGCAGCGCGAAGCGCTTGCCGTCACCCGCCTTCGGGAAGCCGGCCTCGTCGAGCAGCTTGTTGGCGAGAGCCGGATCGAATTTGTAGTCGAACTCCGGCGTGAACGCCCATCGGACGTTGCTGGAGACGTGGCTGCGGGCAACCTTGCTCTCGCCGAACAGCGCCTTCTCGCTGATGATCTCGCGATTGATGGCATAGGCAAGCGCCTGCCGCACCTTCTGATCCTTGAGGGCTGCGTGTCGATGATTGATCAGCAAGAGGCCGTTGGTGGCGGCCGCATCGCCCTTCTCCACCAGGTCGAAGCGCTTGTCCTTGCGCAGCTTCGCGAGCTGATCGTAAGGCACGATGTACCAGTGCAGGAAATCCACCTCGCCGCGCTCGAAGGCGAGAAAGCGGGCGGCAGCATCAGGCATCACCTGCAGAACGACGCGGTCGAGATAGGGTTTGTCCGGCTTCCAGTACTGGTCGTTTCGCGCAAGCTCGATGAAGCTGCCGCGCTGCCAGCGCACGAACTTGAACGGGCCGCTGCCGATCGGTGCCTGGTTCGCGGAATTGGTCTTTGCGTCTTTGCCCTCGTAGATGTGCTTGGGCATGATCAGGGCAGAGCTCGAGAGCACGCTGCCCAGCATGGTGAGAAACGGCACGTAGGGCTCTTTCAAACGGAACTCGAATGTGTACGTGTCCGTCGCCTTGGCCGACTCCACGTTGGGCCACCAGGTGCCGGCGCGGGGATGGTTCCTGGCGATCAGCTCGTTGAAGGTGAATTCGACGTCCGCCGCCGTGACCGGCTTGCCATCGTGCCATTTGGCGTTGCGCACGAGCTCGAAGGTGTAGACGCGGCCGTCCGGCGAGACCGTCCAGCTCTGCGCGAGATCGGGCTTGGGCTGGAGGTTCTCATCAAGCAGCACCAGCGCATTGTAGATGTTGTCGACCACCATGAAGGTCGGCGTATCAGTCGTCAGGTGCGGGGCCAGAGAGGAGGGCTCGTTCTCGAGCGCGATGATGAGGCTGCCGCCGCGCTTGGGCGCCGATTGGCTGCCGGCCGGAGAAATATCCGCCGCCAGCGCGGCAAGAACGGCGAAGGTAAGCGCGAGGGCACGAATGCAGGCTGTCATTTGCTCCGCTCTGTTGCGCCGTGGGGCGCGAATGTGGCCACGTTACAAATCAGGATGCGATGCAGCAGAACGCCCGGCTTGCACCGAACCGACGCATTCTTGACTGGTGGCGACAACTTCATCGCTACACCTGCTTGCGCTCAGTACGCGGCGGGTAGCCGTAGCGGCTGCGGTAGGCGCGGGAGAAGTGCGCGGCGCTGGCAAAACCGCTCGCGACGGCCACCTCCAGCACCGAGAGGGAGGTCTGTCGCAGCAACATGCGCGCCCGCTCGAGCCGCAGCGACGCCATGTGCTGGCCGATGGTGCAGCCGAGATGGCGTTGAAACAACCGCTCCAGCTGCCGCACCGAGATCCCGGCTGTTTCTGCCAGACTCTGGCGGCTCAGCACCTCCTCCGGCGCAGACTCGATGTGCTCCAGCACGTTCAGCAGCGGCGGATGGCTCACGCCGTAGCGGTCGCGCAATGACATGCGCTGCGGCTCGCGGCCGTATCCGAGCCTGGTGTGCAGGAACCATTCACTGACGGCGCTCACCAGCTCGCGCCCGTGGCGGCGTCGGATCAAGGCCAACATCATGTCGAAGGCTGCCGTGCCGCCGGCGCTGGTGCAGCGGTTGCGGTCGATCTCGTAGCGGGTGCTGGTCACCGTATGGCGCGGGAACTTCTCGCGGAAGGCCGGGATGTACTCCCAGTGCATGGTGCAGCGGTAGCCTTCCAGCAGACCCGCCTGACCGAGGATCACGGGGCCGCCAGCAACGGCACCGATGCGCGTCCCTCGATGGGTCTGCGCGCGCAGCCAGGCCAGCGTCGGAGCATCGTCGAACAGCGTCGGGTTGCCGCCGGCACACACGAACAGGTCGTCGACATCAAGCGGCGCTTCGATACCTTGGTCGGGCACCACGGCAACACCGTTGGAAGCCGCCACAGGCTGGCCGTTGGGCGAGACATGCATCCAGCGATAGAGCTCGCGCCCCGAGAGCGTATTGGCTGCGCGATAAGGCTCCATGGCGCAGCTGTAGGTCATCAACGCGAAGCCGGGCACGAGCAGGAAACCAACCCGGTGGGGGCTTGTGTCGGTGGTTTCGTTCCGCGAACTGCTTCCGGCCGGGCCCTTGCGGGAGGGGTGTCCTGCACCCCGGGGGTCGCTCTTGCTCAAGAAAAAGTCGCTCTCGGTCATGACGGTCCGAGCGATCGTGCCAGATTTGCGGAGCGACACAAGTCTGCGGTTGATCCGCTCCGTCCCAGCCCGAGCCTAGCAAAATGCGATATTCGCTTGCCGCGCTCATCACGAACGCCTTTTCCGGGAACACCCTTTGGCGCCCCGCCTGGCGGGAGCCCGAGCCCAAGCCCGCCTACGATACGGTGATCATCGGCGGCGGCGGACATGGCCTGGCCACTGCCTACTATCTGGCCAAGGAGCACGGCATCGCCAACGTAGCCGTGCTCGAGAAAAGCTACATCGGCTCGGGCAACGTCGGCCGCAACACCACGATCATCCGCTCCAACTACCTTCTGCCCGGAAACACGCCGTTCTACGAGTGGTCGCTCAAGCTTTGGGAGGGGCTGGAGCAGGACATTAACTACAACGCCATGGTGTCGCAGCGGGGGGTGCTGAACCTGTTCCATTCCGACGGCCAGCGCGATGCCTTCGCCCGCCGCGGCAATGCCATGCGCCTGAACGGGGTCGACGCCGAGCTCATCGATCGCGCGCAGGTGCGTCGGATGCAGCCCTTGCTCGACCTCGACAACGCCCGTTTCCCGGTCAAGGGCGGCCTCCTGCAGCGGCGCGGCGGCACCGTGCGCCACGATGCCGTGGCCTGGGGCTACGCCCGTGCGGCGGATCAGCGCGGCGTGGACATCATTCAGAACTGCGAGGTCACCGGGCTGCGCATCGTGGGCGGCAAGGTGGAGGGCGTCGAAACCACGCGTGGCACCATCAAGGCCAGGCGCGTCGGCATCGCGGTGGCCGGCAACTCGTCCCGGCTGGCAGCCATGGCGGGGATGCGCCTGCCGATCGAGAGCCATGTGCTGCAGGCATTCGTCTCGGAGGGAGTGAAGCCGCTCATCGACCAGGTCGTCACGTTCGGCGCCGGGCACTTCTACATCAGCCAGTCCGACAAGGGCGGGCTCGTCTTTGGCGGCGACATCGACGGCTACAATTCCTATGCCCAGCGCGGCAGCCTGCCGATCGTCGATGACGTGATGTCCTGCGCGGTGGCGCTGTTCCCGTCCCTCGGTCGCCTGCGCTACCTGCGCCAATGGGGCGGCATCATGGATATGTCGATGGACGGCTCGCCCATCATCGACCGCACGCCGATCGGAGGCCTCTTTCTCAACTGCGGCTGGTGCTACGGCGGCTTCAAGGCGACGCCGGCCTCGGGCTGGTGCTTCGCCCATACCATCGCCACCGGAGCGCCGCATCGACTGAACGCCGCCTACCGCCTCGATCGCTTCGCCACCGGCCACGTCATCGACGAGAGCGGCCACGGCGCGGTGCCGAACCTGCACTGAGGGAGATTGCCAGATGCGCCTACCTTGTCCCTATTGCGGGCTGCGCGGCAACGACGAGTTCGTCTATCTCGGAAGTGCCGAACCGGTCAGGCCGGCGGGCCCCGATGCGCCGGCGGAGGCTTGGACCGACTACGTCTTCATGCGTGACAACCCGGCCGGCGCGAACCGCGAGCTGTGGCACCACACCTACGGCTGCCGTTCCTGGCTGGTGGTCACGCGCGACACGCGCACGCACGAGGTGCTGAAGGCCGAGCCCGCCCGCGCCGGGGCTGCTGGATCCACGCAGGCCGCTGCGCCATGACAGCTTCGGCGACCAACGATGCACGCAGCGCCTCGCAGCCCAACCGCCTCCCGGCGGGCGGACTGATCGATCGCGGGCTGACGCTTCCCTTCAGCTTCGATGGCCGAGAGTATCGGGGGCATCCCGGCGACACCCTGGCCTCGGCCCTGCTTGCCAACGGCGTCGCGCTCGTCGGCCGCTCCTTCAAGTATCATCGGCCGCGCGGCATCCTCTCGGCAGGACCGGAGGAGCCCAACGCGCTGGTCGAGCTGCGCACCGGCGCGCGGCGTGAGCCGAACACGCGTGCAACGGTCGCCGAGCTCTACGCCGGCCTTTCGGCGCACAGCCAGAACCGCTGGCCGTCCCTGGCCTTCGACATGATGTCGGTCAGCGGACTGGCCGCGCCGCTCATCGGCGCCGGCTTCTACTACAAGACGTTCATGTGGCCGGCATCGTTTTGGGAGAGGGTCTACGAGCCCCTCATCCGCCGGGCCGCAGGCCTCGGACGCGCCGCAAGCGTAGCCGATCCCGACACCTACGAGCGATCGCACCTGTTTTGCGACGTCCTGATCGTCGGTGGAGGCCCGGCTGGCCTAACGGCCGCCCTCGCGGCAAGCCGCGGCGGTGCCCGCGTCGTTCTCTGCGAGCAGGACTTCCTTCTGGGTGGCCAGCTTCTGTCGAACGGTGGGGAAATCGAAATCGACGGCAAGCCGGCATGCACCTGGGCGATGGAAGCCGAGCAGGAGCTGGCGGCCGAGCGGCGGGTACGCATTCTCAAGCGCACCACCGTGTTCGGGCTGTTCGACCATGGCGTTTGCGGCGCGGTCGAGCGTGTGAGCGACCACCTTCCGGAACCGCCGCCGCACACGGTGCGCCAGCGCTACTGGAAGATCGTGGCCCGGCGCATCGTGATCACGACGGGCGCCATCGAGCGGCCTCTCCTGTTTCCCGGCAACGACCGGCCCGGCATCATGACCGCAAGTGCCGTACGCACGTACGTCGAGCGATTTGGGGTGCTGCCGGGACGGCGCGCAGTGGTCTTCACCACCGACGACAGCGGTTGGGCAACAGTGCGGTCGCTGCAGCGCGCCGGAGCGTCGATTGCCGCCGTCGTCGACACGCGGCGGCGCCAAGAGCGGAGCGGCATCGGCGGCGCCGGCAGCGAGCCGATCATAATCGGCACCGCAGTGACGGCGACGCAGGGCCGCCTGCGCCTTCGCAAGGTCGAGATCCTGGATGCGAGCGGCAAGAAGCGCCGCGTCGATGCAGACTTGCTGGCGATGGCCGGCGGCTGGGACCCCGCCGTGCATCTCACCTGCCACCTGGGAGCGAGGCCGCGGTGGGACGATCGCATCGCCACGTTCGTACCGGGCCCGCTGCCCTCACACCTTGCTGTCGCCGGCGCCGCAGCCGGCCGATTCGGAAGGGCCGAGGCGCTGGATGATGGCGCGCGCGCGGGAAACGAGGCCGCGCGTGCTTGCGGCTGTGCTGGCGGAACCTACGCCGCACCTTCGAGCACCGGTGACGCGGTGGCGCAAACCATCGCGCCCGTGTGGCATCCCGGCCCCGCCGCAAAGAAGTGCTTCGTCGACCTCCAGAACGATGTCACCGCTGCCGACATCGCGCTCGCCGCGCGCGAGGGCTATCGCTCGGCCGAGCACGCCAAGCGCTACACCACCCTCGGCATGGCCACGGACCAGGGCAAAAGCTCGGGCGTCAACGGCCTGGCGCTGCTGGCCAAGGCGACCGGCCGGACGATCGGCGACACCGGCACTACCACCTTCCGGCCCCCTTTCACGCCGGTGGCGTTGGGTGCGATTGCAGGACGTGAGAGGGGCAAGGAGTTTCGTCCATCCCGTCACACGCCGACCCATGCCTGGGCGGCCGAGCAGGACGCCGTTTTCGTCGAGGTTGGACAGTGGTACCGCGCCCAGTGGTATCCCAAGCGCGGCGAAAGAGATTGGCTCGAGAGCGTCAATCGCGAGGCCCAGACCGTGCGCTCCGCGGTCGGCGTTTGCGACGTATCGACTCTCGGCAAGATCGAGGTCATGGGCCCCGATGCCGCCCGCCTGCTCGATCTCGTCTATGCCAACACGATGTCGACGCTCAAGGTCGGACGCATGCGCTACGGCGTGATGCTGCGCGAGGACGGCCATGTGCTCGATGACGGCACCGTTGCCCGACTTGCTGCAGATCGCTTCTTTCTCACAACCACCACAGCGCACGCCGAGCGCGTGCTGCGGCACATCGAATTCTGCCACCAGGTTCTCACGCCTTCGCTCGACGTGTCGTGCATCGCCGTGACCGATCGCTGGGCACAGCTTGCCATCGCCGGGCCGAGGTCGCGCGATGCACTCCGCGAGCTGGTCGATGATGGCTTCGATCTGAGCACGGAGCGCTTCCCCCATCTGTCGGTCGCCGATCTCACGGTCTGTGGCGGCGTTCCCGCGAGGCTCTACCGGGTCTCCTTCTCGGGCGAACTTGGCTACGAGATCGGTGTGCCGGCCGACTACGGCGATGCGTTCGTCCGCCGCCTGGCGGAGCTGGGTAAGCCGTTCGGTCTCGAGCCCTACGGCACGGAAGCGATGACGGTTCTGCGCGTCGAGAAAGGCTTCGCCGCGTCGGGCGAGCTGAACGGCCAGACCACCGCGCGCGATCTGGGCCTTACCGGTCTCATGTCCACCAAGAAGGACTACATCGGGCGCGCCATGCTCGATCGGCCAGCCTTAAAGGACCCTGATCGCCCGGTTCTCGTCTCGGTCGCCCCAATCGACCGGTCGAAGCCTCTCGCCGCCGGAAGTCACTTTCTTGATATCGGTGCCGCGGCGGATATCGCGAACGATCAGGGCTACGTGACGTCGGCCGTCTACTCATCGACCTTCGGCCATTATCTCGGCCTCGGCCTGCTCAAGCGCGGCAACGAGCGAACCGGTCAGCGGATCAGGGCCTACGACCCGGTCCGCAATGGCGACGTGGAAGTCGAGATCGGCGCCCCCTGCAGATACGACACCTCGGGAGAACGCGCTCGTGCCTAGGCCATTGCTTACCATACGTTCCTCTCTGGCTGCAGTCGCCGTCCCGGGCCACTACGGTGCCCCGGCCAGCACGGGCGTAACGCTGACCGAGTTGACAGGCATGGCGCTCGCCTTGGTTGCCGCGCGCGGCGGCCAGATCGCGCCGCTGAGCGAGGCCATCGAGCGCGAATTCGGCACGGGCTTGCCCCTGCACCCCGGCCGCACGGCACGAGACCGCGTCGCATTCATCTGGTGCGGCTGCGATCAATGGCTGGCGATGGACGCGGCGGCAGACGACTTTGTGCGGCGCCTTGCATCCTCGGCGGGACCACTGGCCTCCATAACCGATCTCACCGGATCGAGGACGATCCTGCGCCTTGCCGGGCAACGGGCGCGCGACGTCCTCATGAAGATCGTGCCGATCGATCTCGACGAGAGCGCCTTCGTCCCCGGCGATGCGGCGCTGACGATTGCCGCACGCATTCCGGTCGAGCTTTGGCAGATCGATAGCGCGCCGACCTACGAAATTTGCAGCCCACGCTCTTACGGGCTCAGCCTCTGGCAGGCGTTGATCGCTGCCGTTGCGGAGTATGGTTGCGATGTCGGCTGACAGCCATCAAGGTGAACATAGCTTCGCCTGCACTCCCTAGCCGCGTCGCCGGCCTGCGTCTCGGGGACTGGTGGCAATACCGAACTGCGGTGCCAAGAGCCCCTCTGCCGCGGCGACGCTGCAAGGCCCAAGCCGCGTTGATCATTTAGCGCGAACTGTTTCGCCCGGAACAGCGCAAGCGTCTCATCACGCGTAGTTCATCGACCAATTTCCACAGCCGTTGGCGGCGTAAACAGAGTAGCTCGGAGAGAGGCGATGCAAATCATCGGCAAGACGGTGAAGGCGGCAGCTGTCGCGACCCTGGTCACATTTGCGGGCTTGCTGCCGGCAGGCCTTGCACAGGCGGCACCAACCGACAAACCCCGTGTTGCGGCGGCAATGCCCGGCATCGAGGTCCCGAGCGATGATCAGCTTGTCGCTCTCGCCGACCGCGCGATGCGTGCCTTCATGACGTCGGTGCGCGAGAAGAGCATGCAGACGCTCTGGAACCACATCTCGCCGCGCTTCCAGGAGAAGTACTCCGTCGCGCAACTCAATGAAGCCTTCAGGGACTTTTTCACGCTGCCGATCACCGGAGACCCGCTGGCCGGCAAAATGCCGATCTTCTCGACCGATCCGCAGATCCAGGCCGGCGGCAACCTGGTCGTCGACGGCTTCTACGCGACAACACCGAGCCGACTGAGCTTCCATCTGGTCTTCGGCATGGAAGGGCGGAGCTGGAAGCTTCTTGGCATCAACGTCTCGGCAAAGCCCGTTTCAGAGCCAGTCCCCAGCCAATCCTCATCGGAGCCGGCCGGCGACCTGCGGCCCTTGTGACCTCAAGAGGCCGGGTCACCGGGCACCGCGCTGCGCCGGCTACAGCTTCTTGAACCAGCTTTTGTCGCGATGCGCAGCGGCAGCAGCAGGCCGGCGGTCACTATTGGACCGGTCCGCCGTGAGCGCGATCCCGCCTCAACTGCGCTTGGCGCGGAATGAGCGGCACTTATCATTCTGCAGAGCAACTGGCCATGTACCGGCGTCGCTCGCATCGGTGATTTGCACGAAGAGACGGCAGGTCGCCCAAGGAATGGGCTCGGTCCAAGACTTACTATCTTCCTATAAATAGAATATGCTCGGCGCGTGTCTGCTCTCGGGCGGCGCACTGGCCATTGGGGTTGCGAGGGAGATCGGAAATGCCTTTGTACAGTCTTGCCCGGATCATTTTCGCGCTGGCGATCGTCGCAACTGGGCTCTCGACAACTCCGGCCCTCGCTCAAGACGTCGTCAAGATCGGCGCCCCGTTGGCCCTCACCGGCGCGCTCGCCGATTCAGGAAAGAAGCAGAAGCTCGGCTTCGACCTCTGGCTGGAGCGGGTCAACAAGGCCGGCGGGATCAAGGCGGGCGGCAAGACATACAAGGTCGAGCTCGTCACCTACGACTACCAGACGGATGGCAAGCGTGCCGGTGAGCTGGCCGAGAAGCTGATCAACGAGGACAAGGTTTCCTTCATGATCGCGCCGTTCGGCTCCGGGCACACCAAGATAACGGCGGCTGTCGCCGAGCGTTACGGCGTGCCGATCGTGGCCGTCGCCTCGTCCGAGGCCGTGCACGACCAAGGCTTCAAGCATCTCTTCGGTACGCTGGCGCCTTCGAGCGGTCTGATCGACGCGATGCTGACCAAGTTCAAAGCCGCCAAGCCGGACCTGCAATCCATCGCCATTCTCGGCCGCGAGGACGTGTTCCCGAAACTGATGGCCGATCTCATGAAGGGCGCTGCCGAGAAGGCGGGGCTCAAGGTCGTCTACTCGGGGACCTATCCCATCGGCAGCGTCGATCACTCCGCGGCGCTGACCGCCATGCGGCAGGCCAAGCCGGACTGGGTCTACATCACCGGCTACTCTCAGGACCTGATCCTGGCGCGCAAGCAGATGGCAGACCTCGGCCTGAAGGCGCCGATCGTCACCATGATCACCGGGCCCGTCTACAAGGAGTTCATCGACGCGCTGGGCCCGCTCGCCGAGAACGTGACGAGCGCCTCCTGGTGGCATTGGGCGACGCCGTTCAAGAGCGATGACGTGTTCGGGACCACCAAGGAATTCTATGACGCGGTCGTGAAGGCATCGGGCGGCATCGAGCCCGACTACGTGCATGCCTCATCCGCCGCCTCATTGGTCGTGCTGCAGAAGGCGATCGAGAAGGCCGGATCGCTCGATCGCGAGCAGGTGCGCAAGGCCCTGGCCGAGATGGACACTATGACCTTCTTCGGGCCGATCAAGTTTCGGGCCGACGGCATGAACGAGGCACGCGCGCTGCCGCTCATTCAGATCCAGGGCGGCAAGCCCGTGCTAATCTATCCCAACGAGCTCAGCAACGCGCCGATGAAGCTCAACTGAGGCGCCGGCGAGACGAGAGCCGGCAGATATGCGCCAAACCAGATGGAGGACTTGATGGCGGCAAGCTTGAACAAGGAGCAGGTCGAACATTTCCGCCGCGAGGGCTATGCCTTCCCCTTTGACGCCATCAGCAGGGAAGAGGCGGCGGGCTACATCGCCAAGCTCGAGAGCTACGACGCGATGCTGGGCGAGGAGGCGCAGAAGCAGCTCAAGATCAAGGCGCACGTGGCGGCACCCTGGCTCATGAACCTTGCCCGCAATCCCAAGATCCTGGATGCAGTCGAGTCGGTGATCGGGCCCGACATCCTGCTGTTCGGGGCGTCCGTGTTTGCCAAGAAGGCCCGCGATACGCGCTTCGTCTCCTGGCATCAGGATGCGGCCTACTACGGCCTCGACCCGCAGGAGGAGGTCACCTGCTGGCTGGGTCTCACCGACGCCGACATCGAGAATGGCTGCATGAAGGTACTGCCGGCGTCGCATCGAGGCGCCGACGCTGTGCACGAGGAGACCTACGACCCCAACAACCTGCTGGGGCGCGGCCAGACCATCCGCGGCGTCGACGAGAGCAAGGCCGTCTTCATGCCGGTGAAAGCCGGGCAGTTCTCAATGCACCACGAGCGTACGCTGCACGCCTCCTCGCCCAACCCGTCGGACAGGAAGCGCGTCGGCATCGCGTTCTTCTACATGCCTGCGCACACGCGCTCGATCATCGGCCGGCGCACCGCCACCCTGGTCCGCGGCATGGACAAGCATGGCCACTGGGATCCCGAGCCGACGCCCAAGACCGACCTCGATCCGGTGTGCATGGAGTTTCTTCGCAACAGCTGGGCGCGCTATCGTGACCCAGACGTGCCGCAGGCTGCCAAGCTCAAGGCTTCCTGAGGCTTCGACGGTCGCCTCCAACACCGCTTCTCGGGGGATCGGGGTCCAGGTCCGGCGACTTGGGCCCCCGCGCGCTCGATGATCGATACACAGGTCCTGCTGAACGGCATCGTCCTCGGTGCGCTCTATGCCTGCATCGCCGTTGGATTCTCGCTCGTGTGGGGCGTTCTCAACGTCATCAACCTGCTGCATGGCTCCCTGATCGTCCTGGGTGCCTACCTTGCCCACCTGGCGTTCACGCATCTGGGCGTGCATCCGTTCCTCAGCCTGTTGCCGGTAGCCGTGGTGATGTTTGCGTTCGGCTATCTGCTGCAACGCCTCATGCTCAACCGCGTGATCGCCGAACCGGTCTTGGTGACGCTGGTGCTGACATTCGGGCTCGACCTGCTGCTCTATAACGTCATGGTGCTGAGCTTCACTGCCACGCCGCGGCGCATCCTTCTCGATCTCGGGCGCATCGAGATCGGCGATGTTGTCCTGCCGGTGGACCGTCTGGCGGCGACGGCGCTGGCCATTCTGCTGACGGGGCTGCTCTACGTGCTTCTGCGCGGCTCGCGACTCGGGCGTGCCATCGTCGCCGTACGCATGGACCGTGACGCTGCGATGCTGATGGGCATCCGCGTGCCGGTCGTCTACGCTATAACCTTCGGTATCGGTGCGCTCATGGCGGGTGCTGCCGGCTGCCTGGTCGCCGTGGTGTTTCCCTTCTCGCCCGGGCTTGCCGAAACCTTTCTGGGCAAGGCCTTCGTCGTCTGCGTGCTGGGCGGCCTCGGTACGGTGCCCGGCGCGCTGGCCGGCGGCGTCGCCCTCGGCATGATCGAAAGCGCCTTCGGCGTCTGGCTGGGACCGCAGAACGCGACCATCATCGCCTTCGCCGCGCTGCTGGTGGTGCTGCTGGTGCGGCCGACGGGACTGGTCGGGCGCGCTGGCTACGAGTGATGCGGGAGGCGACCATCGGCGATAGCCGCCACCGTCTCGCAGTCGCTCTTGTCGGCGCCGGCGTGGTGCTGGTCGCGCTGTTGCCGTGGCTCGCCGATAACTACGCCGTTCGCATCGCGACGATGATCTGCCTGTTCGTCACCATGGCGCTGTCGTGGAATTTCATCGGCGGCTATGCGGGCTACCCATCATTCGCCACGGCGGCGTTCTTCGGCTTCGGCGCCTACGCGGGGGCGATCCTGCAGGCGAAGGGTGTGCCGATGCTCGCCGCGTGGCTGGCCGCGACGGCTCTCACGGCGGTCTTCTCGGCGCTGCTCGGCGTTGCCATCCTGCGCCTTCGCGGCCACTATTTCGCCGTCGGCTCGTTTGCGGTGCTCGAACTCGTCAAGCTGGCGGCCTCGAGCTGGGCCGGGCTTACCGGCGGCGGCAGCGGCCTCAATATCCCAATCCTGGCGGGTGGACCCGACTTCGCGAGCCGCGTGTTCCTCTATGCAATGCTGGCGCTGGCCATCGTCACCTTCGCGGTCGCGCTGCTCGTCGATCGCTCCCGGCTCGGCTTCGGGCTAAGGTGCATCCGCCAGAACGAGAACGCCGCCAACATGCTGGGCGTCGACGTCGACCGGTTGAAGATCGCCGCCTTCGTGCTTTCCGCCACCTTCGTCGGCACAAGCGGGGCGATCTACGCCTCCTGGGTGTCCTACATCGATCCAACGGACATGTTCAGCATCCTCATGACCATCAAGGTCCCGGTGATGGTGCTGCTCGGGGGTGCCGGCACGTTGTTGGGACCGATCGTCGGCGTCGTCGCCTTCCAGCTGCTGGAGGAGAAGATCTGGTCGAGCTTCCTGGAGATTCACAGCGGTGTGCTCGGCCTCGTCATCGTGCTGCTGGTGTTCGCGCTGCCGGGCGGGCTGCTGGGTCTCCCGGCGCGTCTCGGCTGGGGTCGCGCAGCGCAGGCCCGGCCATGACCGGGAACGCAATCCTGGAGGTACGCGGACTGTCCAGGGTGTTCGGCGGCGTGCGTGCCGTCGACAACGTCTCGTTCACCCTCGGGCGCGGAGAGATCGTGGGCCTGATCGGTCCGAACGGTGCCGGGAAGACCACGCTGGTGAACCTGATGACCGGTGTCCTGCAGGCATCCTCGGGCTCGGTGCTGTTCGAGGGCGTCGATGTCACGCTGCAGAGGCCGCATCAGGCGGCCCGGCGCGGACTGGCCCGCACGTTCCAGATCGTGCAGCCGTTTCCGGAAATGACCGTGCTCGAGAACGTCGCCGCGGGTGCGCTGTTCACCGCCGACGCCGGCTCGATACGCAAAGCCACCGAGGAAGCGCGCGAGCACCTCGAGTTCGTGGGTCTCGGGAAGCTCGCGGCCTTGCCGGCACGCACGCTCACGTTGCCCGACCGCAAGCGCCTGGAGCTCGCGAAGAGCCTCGCCATGCGTCCGCGCGTGCTGATGCTCGACGAGGTCAACGCTGGACTGAATACGGGCGAGATCGATGCCGCACTCGACCTCATCCGGCGCATCTCCGCGCGCGGCGTCACGATCGTGCTCATCGAGCACCTGATGCAAGTGGTTCTCTCGCTCTCGCATCGCGTCCTGGTGCTGCACCACGGCGCGCTCATCAGCCAAGGCAAGCCCCACGAGGTGGTCGAGGACGAGACTGTGATCCGTGCCTATCTCGGAACGCGCTTCGCCGAGCGTCACAAGGGGCTCGTGCGCCATGGCTGAGCCGCTGCTGAGCATCGAGGGGCTGCAGTCGGGCTACGGCGACGTGCAGGTGCTGTGGGGCATCGACCTCGAAATCGCGGCCGGCGAGATCGCGTGCCTGGTGGGATCCAACGGTGCGGGCAAGACCACGCTGCTGCGTACCATATCGGGTATCGTCCGACCCAAGGCCGGATCGATCCGCTTCGCGGGGCAGGCGATCGAGAAGGCCGACCCGGAGGCGATCCTGCGCCGCGGCATCGCCCACGTGCCCGAGGGACGGCGGCTCTTCAAGGGGCTCAGCGTGCGCGACAACTTGCTGCTGGGCGCCTATCTGCGCCGCGACCGGGCGGCGATCGCCGAGGACCTGGAGCGCGTGTACGCCATCTTCCCGATCCTGGCAGAGCGAAGGTCCCAGGACGCGACGACGCTCTCCGGTGGCGAGCAGCAGATGTGCGCGCTCGGCCGTGGGATCATGTCGCGGCCGAAGCTGCTGATGGTGGACGAGCTCTCGCTCGGTCTGGCACCGCAGGCCGTGGAGCAGCTTGCCGGGGCGCTGGTCGAGGTCAACAGGGCCGGGTTGACGATCCTGCTGGTGGAGCAGGACGTGCTCACGGCTTTCGAACTGGCCCGGCGCGGCTTCGTCATCGAGCTCGGCCGCATCAGCCTGAGCGGAGAGACGCGCCTCCTTGCCGAGAACGAGAAGATCCGCCAGGCCTACATGGGCATCTGAGGGCCGCAGTCAGACGTTCGGCGCACACGCCGCCAGAGTCCAGAGGGAAGAAAGTCGCGAAATAGGCACTGGCGGTGCCGAAAGCTTCAAGCACCTAAGTATTTGATTAGCGACCTGAGACATAGGTAACAGGTTGGTGACGGCGCCGGAACCAGCGCAAGGAGCAGCGACGATGGCCAACATGACAACCGTTGAGGTCAAGGCATTCGTTCCCGCCAAGGATTTCGATCTATCGAAGCGCTTCTACCGGGACCTGGGCTTTGATCTCGCGTGGTCCGACGACCATCTGGCATACTTCCGACACGGCAGCTCAAGCTTTCTGCTGCAGAATTTCTACAACGAGGTTCATGCCGGGAACTTCATGATGCACTTGCTGGTTGAGGACGTCGAAGCATGGTGGCGCCACATTCAGGACCAGGGCTTGCCGGCCAAGTATGGTGTGCATGCAGAACCGCCGGCGGATCGGCCTCCAGGCATGCGTGATTTTGTGCTCGTCGATCCGACGGGCGTTCTGTGGCGGGTCGGGCAGAATCTTGCGAAGCCCAGAACGGCCACGCCGTGAGCCGACAAATCGCCAGTTTGACCGCTCCTTGAGGCCGGAGTGGTTAGTCTCGCTGGGGCCATCTTTCTCCGGTCCGACGAGGGTGCCAACACTTTGAACGGACGAACCACGCTCTCGGCCGGCCCGGCAAGGGAGCGGCAATTAGAGACGTCGTCGCCGTGCAGGATGTGCGAACCTCGGTGATCCGTGCACCCGGATGATTTTCCATTTGTCGGGAGTTGGACTTTTGCCTGCGGGCCGAATCCACGCTGATCCCTTCAGGATCCTTGTGGAAGTTATCGTTTCCGGTGACAGCGCAACTGCAATCAGATTGCTCGACGCTTCGCCGCACCCAGCAAGAGACCACACCTCCCAGGGCGCTACCCGAGTGGCTCCCAAGCAAAACTTCTTCGATCATATTCTCCACTGCGACAGCAGGAACGAAGGCCGACGCTGGGAGTTCTGCATCGCCGGTGATTGCGAACGTCTGGACGGGCCGATCCAATCCCGATCTGCGGAGGCGGCAGAGCAGCTCCGCGTTCAGCGCGCATGCGCGCTCGTCGACGCTCGACGTGACGCACATCGCCACCCGTTGCGCGCGGAAATTTGAAGCATGAGGTTGCAGGCGCGGGTTTACACTTCTCGTGAAAAGGTCGCGTGGTCAGCACCGAGGAAGTCCAAAGTGGCCAAACTGAATATCAATGGCAGGTCCGTCGACCTGACGGTCGACGGGGATACGCCGCTCCTATGGGCTCTACGAGAGCAGGCTGGGCTTACAGGCACCAAATACGGCTGCGGAATTGGCCAGTGCGGCGCCTGTTCGGTTCAAATCAATGGTGACGTGCAGCGCTCCTGCTCGATCCTCGTCAAAGACGTGAAACCAAGCGACAGGATCGTCACCATCGAGGGACTCTCGCCGAAGGGCGACCATCCGGTTCAAAAGGCGTGGCTGGCTCTCGACGTCCCGCAGTGCGGCTACTGTCAGTCGGGGCAGATCATGGCGGCAGCAGCTCTGCTCAAGAAGAAACCGAAGCCCACGGATGCCGACATCGACGAAGCAATGACCAATGTGTGTCGCTGCGGCACCTACCAACGGATTCGCGCCGCGGTGCATCAGGCAGCAGGCAATACGAACGGCAACAAAGCTTGAGGAGAGATGCCGTGGTCGCCGCGAACACTGCCAGCAAGATTTTCTCCCGCCGTCGCTTCCTCATCTCCACCGCAGCCGCCGGGGGCGGCTTGGCGCTCGGCCTGCATTTGCCCGGCGCGCGGAGCGCGTTGGCGCAAAAAGCGCCCGGCGCCGAAGGCCACGAGGTGGGCGCTTGGGTCTTTGTCAGGCCTGACGATGACGTCGTCATTCGCATCGCTCGATCCGAGATGGGCCAGGGAACATTGACAGGGCTTGCTCAGCTCGTCGCCGAGGAGCTCGACTGCGACTGGAAGAAGGTGAAAACCGAATATCCAACGCCCGGGCAGAACCTCGCGCGCAATCGCGTCTGGGGAGACATGTCGACAGGCGGCAGCCGCGGCATTCGCGCCTCGCAAGAGTATGTCCGGAAGGGTGGGGCGGCTGCGCGGCAGATGCTGATCCAGGCCGCAGCCAATCAATGGAAGGTGCCAGCCGCCGAGTGCAAGGCAGAAGCCAGCGTCATCACGCACATGCCCACGGGGCGCAAGACCACCTATGGCAAGGTCGCGGACGCCGCGAGCAAGCTGGAGCCGCCAAAGGACGTCAAGCTCAAGGACCCCAAGGACTGGAAGATCATCGGCAAGCCGGTCGCGAGGCTGGACACCGCCGACAAGATCACGGGCAAGCAGGTCTACGCAATCGACGTCAAGCTTGCAGGCATGCTGAACGCATCCATCATGGATGCCCCCGTGTTCGGCGCCAAGGTCAAGAGCTACGATGAGGCCAAGGCCAGGGCCATGCCCGGCGTGCGCCACGTCGTGAAGGTGGGGGAGACGGCCGTCGCCGTGGTCGCCGATAGCTGGTGGCAAGCCAATCAGGCGCTGAAGGCCCTCAACATCACTTGGGAGGAGGGTCCCAACGACACGGTCTCCAGCGAGTCAATTCATGCGTTGCTGCAGGACGGCCTCGCTGCCAAGGATGGCGTGTTCGTCGGCAACCAGGCGGGCGATGCGTCGCAGGCAATCGCCGGCGCAGCCAAGAAGATCGAGGCCGTCTACTTCGCGCCCTACGAGAACCACTTCACCATGGAGCCGATGAACTGCACCGCGCTGGTGACCAGGGACCGGTGCGAGGTGTGGGGAGCGACGCAAAACGGGGAAGGCGGGCTGGCGGCGGCGGCCGAGGCGGCAGGCCTGCCGCCCTCCAAATGCGAGTTCCACAAATTCCACCTCGGCGGCGGCTTCGGACGGCGTGGTCGGCAAGATTACACGACCAAGGCCGTTCTCATCGCCAAGCAGATTCCGGGCGTCCCGATCAAGCTGATCTGGAGCCGGGAAGAGGACATGCGCCAATGCAGCTACCGGCCGGTCGGTTTGTGCAAGCTTTCGGCGGGCCTCGATGACAAGGGGAATTTGATCGGCCTGCACATGCGCATCGCGGCCCCTTCTATCCTGGCGAGCGCCGCGCCGAGTCGCCTCGACAGCAACGGACGGGACATCGCGGCGTTTCAAGGTCTCAATCCCGGCGGCGCGGAGGGGCGCTTCGGCTACACCATCGCGAACCTTCTCATCGAGCATGCGATACGCAATACCCACGTTCCCGTAGGCTTCTGGCGGGGCGTCAACACGAACCAGAACGCGATCTGGCTCGAGTCCTTTATTGACGAGATCGCCCATGCGGCTGGCAAGGACCCCCTGGAGTTTCGCCGCCAGCTGCTGGCAAGCAGTCCGAAACACCTCGCCGTGCTTAATGCCGTCGCCGATCGCATCGGCTGGGGCACGCCGCCGGCCGCAGGTGTTCACCGCGGCATCGCCCAGTTCATGGGCTACGGCAGCTATTGCGCGGGCGCAGCCGAGGTCTCGGTGAGCGCACGCGGCAAGCTCAAGGTGCATCGTCTGGTCATTGCCATCGACAGCGGCTACGCGGTCAATCCCCAGCAGGTGGCCATGCAGACCGAAGGCTCGGTGGCCTTTGGTCTCGGCGCCGCCCTCTACCAGGAGTGCACGGTCAGTAACGGCCGCATGGTGCAGGAGAATCTCGACACCTACCCGATGATGCTGATGGAGGAGTTCCCCAGAGTCGAAGCCATCGTCATGCCGTCCGGCGGATTCTGGGGCGGTGTCGGCGAGCCGACCATCAGCGTCGCCGCCCCGGCCGTGCTCAATGCGATCCACGCTGCCACGGGCTCTCCGGTGCGTTCACTGCCACTAAAGAACGTGAAGTTGCAGAAGGCTTGAGGTGAGGCTCGAGGCCGCGGTGCTCTCCCTTGTCACGCTGCTCGCTGCTGGCGGACTCGCTCAACGGCCCGCCAGTGCGACTGAAAGGTCGGGCCAAGTGACGATCGTCGACGATGGCATCCCTCACTCGCTGACCGGCAGCCCGGGAGACGCCGTCCGCGGCCGCGAGATCGCCTTCAATCGCGATAAAGGCAACTGTCCCATATGCCATGTGATACCGGCACCGGACGCGAACTTGCACGGCAACGTCGGCCCGAGCCTTGACGGAGTTGCGGGCCGGCTCAGTGAGGGACAGATGCGGTTGCGATTGGTGGATGATCGCCGGCTAAATCCCTCGAGCATCATGCCGTCCTACTATCGTGTCGATGGTTTGCGGCGGGTCGCTGCGGCCTATGCCGGAGCGACCGTGCTGACCGCCGAGGACATCGAGGATGTGTTGGCGTTCCTCATGACCCTCCGCCCGGATGACAAGAGGTGACCATGCAAGGCAGCTTCCTCCAAGCACAAGCCGGCGGGTTTTCACGCCGGCTGATCATAGCCGGCGGCCTTTGCGTTCTCGTGCTGCCGTTGTCGGACAATCCCGCGCAAGCGACGCCGGAGAGCATGGCCGAGGCCATGCGTGAGGCCTTGGGGACCGAAGTCAGCATCAAGGCAGGTCGCGTGAAGATCGACTTGCCGGAATTGGCAGAGAACAGCAACTCGGTGCCGCTGAAGATCTCCGTCGAAAGCCCGATGAGCACCACAGACCACGTGAAGACGATCTACGTCTTTTCGGAGCTGAATCCCGTTTCCAATGTCGTGCGCTTCCATCTCGGCCCGCGATCGGGGGTGGCGCGCGTGCAAACTCGCATTCGGCTCGCCGGCACGCAGCGGATCACCGTTGTCGCCCAGATGAACGACGGGTCGCTGTGGTCGGGTGCAGCAAACGTCGTCGTGACCCAGGCAGCTTGTTTCGACGGCACTTGAGGAGACAACCATGCCTGCGACGCGGATCGTCGTGCCGGCCACGGCCAAGAAGGGCGACGTAATCGAGATCAAGACGTTGATCAACCACGTCATGGAGACAGGCTTTCGCCACGACAATTCCGGCAAGCCCATCCCGCGCGACATCATCACCCGGTTCACGTGCACCTATGCCGGCGAGGAAGTGTTTCGCATGGACTTGTTCACCGGGGTTGCCGCCAATCCCTTTGTCGCCTTCACGACCATTGCCACAGAGACGGGGGACTTGGTGTTTGAATGGACCGATCAGCATGGCGTCGTGACACGAGGTCAGGCTCGGATCACCGTAACGTAGCGGCCCTATGAGCCGGCGAGCTGGGCCATACCCAAATGAATGTCCGGCGCGTAGTTGCATCGGTGGTGTTGACGGTCGTCTTTGCTCCGCTCCTTGCTCTGGCGGAGGAGCCCGCGCGAGCCATTCCTCTCCCGCAGCTGCGCTCGGGAAAGGAATTCGTCTCCGCCGAGACACGCGCGCAGCAGGACGATCTCACGGTGAACCCCGGAATGCTGTGGGTCGACCAGGGGGAGAAGCTGTGGCGGGAGCCAGCTGGGCCGGCCGGCCGATCCTGCGCGAGCTGCCACGGCGAGCCATCGAGCCTCACGGGTGCTGCGACGCGCTATCCGGCCTACGATGCCGGCGCGCAGAGACTTCTCGACCTCGAGGGACGCATCCAGCAGTGCCGCACCGAGCGCCAAAAGGCGCTTCCGTTCGCTTATGAAATGCAGCCGCTATTAGCGCTGACCACGCTCGTGGCCTACCAGTCGCGCGGGCTGCCGATACACGTTGACATCAGTGGGACGGTGCGGCCCGCCTTCGAAATTGGCCGGAGGCTCTATTACGAGCAGCAGGGGCAGCTCAATATCTCGTGTGCGCAGTGCCACGAGCAGAACTGGGGCAAGCGTCTCCGCACCGAACGGATCAGCCAGGGCCATCCCAACGGCTTCCCCGCCTATCGCCTGGAGTGGCAGACGTTGGGCTCGCTGAGCCGGCGGCTTCGCGCCTGCTTCCAAGGCGTGCGTGCTGAGCCGTTCGAGGCAGGAAGCTCCGAACTGGTGGCGATTGAGCTTTATCTTGCCTGGCGCGCCGAGGGGCTGCCGATCGAGACGCCGGCTGTCCGCAGGTAAACACGAGCATGCCGGCCCGCGCCTTGCGTTTGGAGGATCTGCAGGGGCGCATGGGGCCATTTGCGTCCGCTTTTCGAAAGCGACCCACCCCAGGGGCAGCGCAGGGGCATCACGGCCATCATCCTGCAACACCGCGTGCTCGGCAAACGTAGCTTCCTCCTCGTGGGCCGTGATACGTCTTACTTGTCGCCGCCTGGCTATTGCGGGAAGGGGGTTTTTCCGGACAGTGGCCGTCTTTGTTGACGACATGCGAGCGCGATTGGGACGGAGGATCATGTGCCACATGATTGCCGACACCGAAGCCGAATTGCATGCGATGGCCGTTCGCATCGGTGTACCACCCCGCGCGCATCACGGTGATCACTACGACATCGCTCGATCAAAGCGGACCATGGCGCTACGCGCGGGAGCGCGCGAGGTGACGCAGCGCCAGCTCGCTGCCATGCTCTGGCTTTGGCACAATGGGCAGGCAATGGGTGAGCCTCAGACAGCCGTCGAAAGGATGACGGCAGCCCGCGCCGCACTGGGCCGCGCCGTCCGTGGGCGTCATGACTATGACCGGCGCGCCCGCGCGTAGTAGCCCTTGGCGAAGCTGATCGCGTACCAGACCAGCACCAGCGAGGTGAACCCGGTGAGGCACAACGACGTGATCCACGAGGTCCAACTGTTACCGTCCGGCACACAGCCGTCGTGGACGATGCCGAGGTACTTGGCGAAGACCTTGAAGGCGCCGCGTGCCATGGCGTCCCAGACGTAGAGGGCGACATCCCGCTGGCTCGGCAGGGCGCAGGAAGCCTCGAAGATCGGCGCGTGAAACGAGATCACCATGATCTGGACGACGCTCATGAGGAACAGATAGCCGAGAAAGAACACGCCGGTGAGAATGAAGACGTGGAGCGCCAGATTGCCGAGAAAGCTTTGGTAGAAATCGACGAAGATCGACGTGCCGCGCAACCTGCCATGCGCCAGATACGCGATGATGCCGACGACAAAAAGAAAGCCGAGCACGATCGCGATCGACCATTCCAGCTTGATCGGATCGCGGTTGAGCGTCGTCATGATCATGCCAGTCCACATGAAGGCGTAGAGCATGACGAACGGCCAAAGCGGGTCTCTTTTCTCTTCGGTGCCCTTCTTGGCCATGGCGCTTGGCTCCCCTCTGCGACGACAGAAGCCCGCCCCCGTCAATGCCTGTGTCACGGGCGGGCGACAACCCTGCGTTGATTCTGCAGCAAGCCTGCACGATTGAAAATCGTAGCAGCCGATCAGCTCACCGTAGCGCCCTCTTCCCCGGGTTGTTCGATGCACTCGAACAGGTGCACGCCGGCTGGGCGCATGACAAGGAACAGTAGGGCGCCTGCGATCAGCCCGCCGCCGTGCGCGACGTAGGCGACGCCGTCATTGGTCTGGTTTGCGATCTGATAGAGCTGGAGCAGCACCCAGCCGCCGATCACCCAGTAGGCGCGCACGCGTACGACGGCGCGCAGCACGAACACCGACACCTTGGCGCACGGCCGCAGCAGCAGGTACGCGGCGAGAATGCCCGAGATCGCGCCCGAGGCGCCGACCAGTGGCATTGTCGATTTGCGATTGAGGTACGCGAAGAACAGGCCGGCGCCGATGCCCGCGAGGAGGTAGAACGCGAGGAAGCGTACCGGCCCGAGCGCGTCCTCGATGTCATCGCCGAAGACCCACAAGTAGATCATATTGCCGAGGATGTGCTCCCAGCCGCCGTGCAGGAACATGTAACTGACCAACGTGAGCTCGGGCGGCAACCATCCAGCCGTCGGCGCTTGATGCGTGATCGCCGCGGGGGTCGCGGCAAACGACGCGAGCAGCGCCTTCATCGCATCGTCGGTGGCGCCGACTTCGAACAAGAAGATGCCGACGTTGAGGACAATGAGGCCCCACGTGACGTAGGGCACCCGCGCCCGTTTGAACGGGTTGTCGTCATACAGCGGAAAGACCATCGCGCTCCCCCTCCACCCCCAGGTCATGACCCTGCGCACTGCCGGCGCGCTATCGGGCAGCATCGGCCTTGCCCTGTCAATCGCGACGGCGCGCATTGGCGCAAGATGTTGCCGCGGGGTGGTGCTTCCGCGGCGAGCACCTGCCTCATCAGTTCATCCGGCATTCATCCCCGGGATTTTAGCGTGCCCCGTGCCGTTTCCGAGGTAATCCATGCGCCGCGTTGGCTCCCGGCTCATTGTCGCTTCGACGTTGCTTGGCATCGGTGCTGCGAGCCTCTGTGCGCAACCGCTCGGCTATTATGACGGGCCCTATCTCTACCCTCGCTACGTCCCGCCACCTGTATACTATCCGCCAACCCCACCTGCTTATGCTCCACCACGGTATTTCGCCCCACCCGCTGTTGGGTATTACCCTCGCCCCGCCTACGAATACGGCCCGCCGCTGGCGGGTGGTTATGGGACCGAACCCTACGTGGAGCTTCCTCCGCCGCGCCCGCGCAGTTGTGGCCGCTATCGCTACTGGAACGGCGAATACTGCGCGGATGCCCGCTATGAGCGGCCCTATCTCGGTCCCAAGTGGTAAGGAATGCCGATCGCTGCGGTTGAGAAAGAAGAGGGCCGCCCGGACGGACGCCCGAGTCCAGGGAGGAAACGCCGCGAACGGATCCTCGGCGGGTCACAATGCCAGCCGCACGGCGTTGCGTGATCTGCAACGCCGGTAGCTGTGCGCCTCGGAATTGCTCCGTCAGGCCGGTTACACATCATTACAATTTCTGTCTTATTGCGCGAATGGCCCTGACACTGCGCCGCTTTTGTCGGCTCCTCAATCGCGAAGGAGTCAGCTATGTCCCAGGAACATCCCCTGCAGCTTGGCCATCGGTCGCCACCGCGTTGCTACACACGACCCGTCTCTCAAGTCGCCACCTCATCGCCCGTTGAGGGCGCCGCAAGTGCCGCGCTGCTCGTCCTGGGCCTTGTGACTGGCATCGCCGTCTTTGCCGCCACCTATGGCGGGTGGTTCTACTGGGCCGCTCCCATGAACGACCGGCGACACGAATCTATGAAGACGAACATGGAACAGCATGCAACGCCGCGCTTGTCAGGCGTGCTCACGGTGGCGGCCGTGCTTCTTGCCAGCAGCCCCTTGCATTGGTTGCGCGGACGATCGAACGGATTGAGTTGCATCAAGGCTGGCCCAGCCACTGCGCAGCAGGGTGCGGTGGCCCGGAGAGGCGTCAGCGGTATTTGCCGCTCAGATGCATTCAACCTCGCTGACGCAGAGGAGTGATCACCATGGTGACAAGACGCCAGGCCAGCGCAGGCATCGTCGCAACGGCCGCGGTGGTAGGGTCGTCGGCGCTCGGTGCCCAAGGGCTAAAGGTAAGAGAATTGCCGGCCCCGCGTATGGCAGGCGGCAAACCGCTGCTCGAGGCGCTGAGGCTGCGGCGCTCGACACGCGCCTATTCCGATCAGGCGCTGCCGCCACAGGTGATGTCGGACCTGCTGTGGTCAGCATTCGGCGTCAACCGGCCGGCAACGGGCGACAGGACGGCGCCCTACTGGCGCCACGTAATGGTCATCGACGTCTATGCCGCCATGGCGGACGGCGTCTGGCTCTATGACCCTAAGCGCCATGTTCTGCTCCAGCATCAGAGCGCGGATATCCGGGCCGCGACGGGGCTGCAGGATTTTGTCGCCACGGCCCCTCTCAATCTCGTCTACGTCGCGCACGGAGAGCGAATGCAGGATGTGTCGGCGGAGGATCGGCGCCTCTACGCCTGCGTCGACGCCGGCTTCATCGGCCAGAACGTGTATCTGTTCTGCGCCTCCGAAGGCCTTGCCAGCGTGTTCCGGGGTGCGGTCGCCTTGCAGAAGCTGGCCCAGGCGATGAACTTGCCGGCCGGCGAGTTTGTGACCTTCGCACAGACGGTGGGCTATCCACAGACCTGAAAGCGACGTGGAATTGGCGCTTGGACGGGTACCCGCCATCAGTTGCCCGCGGCTTCGCGAACGGCGTGGGCGAGGTCCAATTGTTTGTACGGCTTGCGCAGCACCTCAAGGTCGCTTCCCGTCGTATCCTGGGCCGAGGCACTTTCCGCCCCATATCCGGACGTCAGAAGGACCCTGATCGACGACCAACGCCGGCGCGCATCGCCGTTTCGTCGTAGCCAGTGCCGGGCACCGGCTACCTCTGTGCCTTGAACGTAGGCATCCCCCTGAACCCGGTTTGGTTCCGGCAGGAGAAACTTACATCCAATTCGCGCGCCTGTGCCAGAAGTGGAACGTGCGACGCTCACGATTGTTCACAGCGTGCCCCCAACAGCCACCTCATCTTGGTCGCACCTGCGCCAAAGCTCGTCCAGGAGGATACCATGCCGGCACAGTTGAAGTTGTTCTCCGCGCATGGAGCCGAGAACTTTCCAAAGCTTGAAGAGGAGGTGAACAATTGGCTCGCCGCGAAGGGTGACAGCATCTACCCAGTAAACAGTCAGACGGCCACGTGCGCGCTACCAGCGCGCCGGAACGAAGAACAATCTCAAGCGGTAACCATTGCGCTTTGGTATCTCGACCCGCCACCAAAGAAAGGCTCTCCGAGCTGAGTATCGGCGCCGTAGGGTATTCGATGCGCGCCAAACCAGGAGGTGACACCCATGACAGACACCGAACAGCACCGCGCCGCTCTGAAAGAACTCAACCGCAACTACGTGCGGTCGGTGGACGAAGCCGATGTCGCGTGGTTCGATGCCAACCTTGCCGCCGACTTCATGAACACCAATCCCGATGGCACGCTGATCGACCGCAAAACCTTTCTTGCGCAGATCGGCCGTGGGTCCACGGTCAAGAACATTCGCGAGCACGATGTGGTCATCCGCATCCTTGGCGACTTCGCCATTATCCACGCGCGCACCAGCTACCAGAAGGCTGACGGTACCCAGGGTTCCGGGCGTTACACCGACGACTGGCAGTGGCGTGACGGGCGGTGGCAATGCGTCTCCGCTCACGTCTCGCGTGCTTGAGCTTTCTCGAAGTTTACCCGAACCTACTGGCTCCAGTGTCTCAGCGACGAGGCGTACCAGGCCTCGGATCCGGAGAGTCAGGAACGGGTCAGGCCCGGTAAGACTCGGCGCGAACACAATCCGTGCGGATACCACCCGCTTTGCTCCATGTGCTCCTCTGTCTTCCCTGAGCAACTGCACCGGAATGGTCTCTGCCGCCAATACGAAGTTGGCCGATGGAGATCAGCGCCGGGTGCACTCATTCTCGCCCCGCTCGCTTCCAACCGAATTGTGCGGGAAGGGAATATTGCCTTCTTCCGGCTCAGCAGTCTCGAACGATGTTGGGATGAATGCGGAGAGCACCGCGAACCGCGCAATCGATTTGAGAGCGAGCCAGACCGATATCCTCGAGCTGCCGGTCGCTCAAGGTTCTCAGGCATGCGATGGTCGCCTCCTGAATTCGCCAGGCGCAGTAGCCGTCCCACGCGTGCTTCAGGGCACCCGCCAATCTTCCGAGGAACTCGCGGGCGGTACTCCGCTGCGCTCCCATTGTGTCTATTACGGTGCTCATGATCACCTCAGGTCCCGTTCGGACATTGCCTGCCGACTTTGCGGGAAGCGCACGAATGTGCGCTCGGCGGGAGATCAACCATGTTTCGCCCTCGCCTGAGAATCAGCCGGAAGTACCGGACGGCTCGCGGAATTGGAGAACGTCCACATCGCGACGGGCGCCAGCGGCTAGTACTTCAGTACTGGTCCGCTGGATTCGGAGCCGGCCCCGCCCAAAAAACTGCTGGCTGGAACGAGATTATTGGTATGCGTGGGGCCTCTAGGCAGACCGCTTCGAACGGTACGCTTGGGTGATTCTCCGCGGCGAGCAAATGTGTTTCACATGCCTCATGGGGTTTGGCGCCGCTCTGAATACCCCTGAACGCGAACCCGGAGGCAATCCCATGCGCAAATGTTTTCCCCACGCGTCGGCGGCAGCAGCGCTCGCGACGGCGTTCGCGATCTCGATGCCCTACGGACTCGTTTCGGCCCCGAAACCCGGGGAGATTCTGACGGCTACGCTCCATGCCGAGGGCGCACAGATCTACCACTGCACGCACAATGGAGAAGGCAAACTTGCCTGGCAATTCCGCGAGCCGGTGGCGACTTTGCTGCTGAACGGCGAAACGGTCGGCCGGCACTATGCGGGTCCAAGTTGGGAGCTGCGCGATGGAAGTGCGGTATCAGCGAGGGTCACGGCGCAAACACCTGGCGCAACGCACGACGACATTCCACTCTTGCTGCTGGAAGTGACAGCATCGCGAGGCCAGGGCTTGCTGAGCGGCATAACGACTATTCACAGGCTAAACACGGTCGGAGGGATGACACAGGGACCGTGCCCCTCCGCCGGTGAGTTCAAGAGCGTGGCTTATTCAGCCGACTATGCCTTCATACGGAAAGGCCCCTGAGACGGAAGCGAGTTCGCTGCTGACAACCCCATGGGCGGCATCATGAAGCGCACCACGGCAGCGGCACTACTCGATGATCTCGTCCGCTGCAATGAGGAGAGATTGCGGGATGGTGGCACCGATGGCCTTCGCCGTCTTCAGGTTGACCCCAAGCTCGAACAGACTTGGCGCCTGGACGGGAAGGTTGCCGGCCTTCTCGCCCGCGAGGACGCGGCTGACGTAGCCGGCAGCGCGCCTGAACTGATCGCTGGCGCTGAACCCATAGGTCATGAGCGCGCCCTCACGCAGATAGAAGCGGAACGGGCAGACGATCGGGAGCTTGCTCTCGAGGGCAAGAGTGGCCAGGCGCGACCTGTTGACGGTGTTGACGGGGCTCGGCGCAACCACCAGCCCCGGAGCCTCCAGCCGGGCGGCGTCAAGGAGCCTGCGCTCGATCTCCGCAAGACTGCTGGCATGGGCCGCATGCGCCGCAATCCCATGCGCGGGCGCAACTTCAGCGATCGCCTGCCACAGCGAATGGAAACCCGTGAATTTCGGGTCGAGCAGCATGCTCACGTTCTTCAACCCGGGCACGACCTGTCTCAGCAGCTGCACCCACTTGCCGGCGATCTCGGGCTCGAACGTGCTGAAGCCGGTGATATTTCCTCCAGGGCGCGAGAGGTTGGAGACGTAGCCTGCACCCACCGGATTGCTGACAACGACGAAGACGATCGGTATGTCCGTTCCCAGAGCACGCATGGCGTCCATGCCCGGCGTGCCATTCACAAGCATGACGTCGACACCGCGTCCGACCAGGTCGCGAGCGACCTCGTGTGCGATCTGCAGGCTACCGCGATACCAGCCGATCTCGATCGTGACATTGCGGCCGTCGGTCCAGCCGGCTTCCGCCAGGTTGCGGCGGAACACGTCGATCCGGCCGAGACCCTCTGGGTCGTCGGCGGCGATCGCCATCATGATGCCGACCCGCTTGGGCTTTTCCGATGTCGCCTGGGCCAAGCCGCCGCGCGGGACACCAAGGACACCCGCCACCGTCACAGCGGCAAGCTGAGAGACGAACTGACGGCGATAAATGGCCCTGTCCATTGTGCCCTCTGGGCTCCGAGGCGATCGCATGTCTCCCCTCTGTTCGACCTCCTCACTTTACGTGATCATGTTCCATGGGGCTACCGTCGCGTCTTGCGGGCTCGAGCCGTGTTGCACCGGTGCCGGGCTCGGTGCACGATCCCCCGCACGCTCGATGGCCGCAACTCGGAGTGCGTGAATATGCGGTGGCAGATTTCGTGCGACGGCTGATCTTCAGCAACCTCTTGTCGCTCATCAAGCGATCGGTGCGGGGCGCCCTGTTCCGCAAGTACGTGGTGCTGCTCGCGGCGGTCATCGGCCTGGCGCTCGTTGCAAACAACCTTGTGAACATCTGGTTCACCTACGGCGAGTATCACGAAGACCTCGTCCGCTTCCAGAAAGAGCAGGCGGCTGCGGCGGCCTCCAGGATCAGTCTGTTCGTCAAGGAGATCGAAGGGCAGCTCGGCTGGATGACTCACTTGTCCTGGGCGATGCCGACCACCGAGCAACGTGAACTCGACGCGCTCAGACTTCTGCGCCAGGTACCGGCAATCACCGAGCTGGCGCTGCTCGACGACCAGGGGCGCGAGCAACTGCGCTTCTCCCGCGAGGCTGAAGACCGCATCGGCAGCGGGACGGACTATTCGGCCGACGACAGGTTCAAGGTCGCTCTCGCCAACAAGGTCTACTATGGCCCCGTCTATTTCCGGCGCGAGACGGAGCCCTATATGACCCTGGCGGTGGCCGGAGCACGACGGGATGCCGGCGTCACCGTGGCGGAGGTCAATCTCAAACACATCTGGGACGTGGTGAACCAGATCCACGTGGGTCAAAAGGGGCGCGCCTACGTGGTGGATTCGCAGGGGCGGCTGCTGGCCCATCCCGACATCAGCCTTGTGCTGCGCAAGACCGATCTCTCCCAGGTCAGCCAGTTCAAATCGGCCCGCGCGGCTATCGGACGGAGAGCCGAGGAGCCGCCGCAGACTGCGCTGGACATGCACGGGAAGCGGGTCATATCGGCCTTCGCCCCGGCGGATCCTCTCAACTGGCTTGTGTTCGTGGAGCTGCCCGAGGGAGAGGCCAACGCGCCCCTGTACGGCGCGCTCACGCGGTCCGTGGGCGTCATCCTAGCTGGTCTTCTGCTGGCGTTTTTGACGGCTGTGCTTCTCGCCCGGCGAATGGCGGTCCCGATACAGGCCTTGACGTCGGGTGCCGCGCGCATCGGCGCTGGGGCGCTGGATCATCGCATCGCGATCAAGACCGGTGACGAACTGGAGGCGCTCGGCGAGCAGTTCAATGACATGGCGTCGCAGCTCCAGAGCTCTTACACGACCCTGGAGCGCAAGGTCGACGAGCGTACCCACCAACTCCAGCTCGCAAACCTGTCCAAATCGCGGTTCCTCGCCGTGGCCAGCCACGATTTGCGCCAGCCGCTTCACGCGCTGAACCTATTCATGGCTCAGCTCCGCTCCGAGACCGATCCGGCGGAGCGGAACCGCCTCGCGGCACGCATGGAAGCCGCCGTCGACAACATGAACGGGCTGTTCAACGCGCTTCTCGACATTTCGAAGCTCGATTCCGGTGCCATCAAGGTGAGCATCGCGGATTTCGCGGTCGGCGGCGTCCTGCAGCGCATGGAATCGACGTTCGCCGCCTCGGCCCGCGACAAAGGGCTCAGACTGCACGTCGTGCGGAGCGGGGCCTGGGTGCGCAGCGATGCGATATTGCTTGAGCGGATCCTGCTCAATTTCGTCTCCAACGCCGTGCGCTACACGCAGACCGGCGGCGTAGTGGTGGGATGCCGCCGCAAGAGAGGACAGTTGCGCATCGACGTATGCGATACTGGCTGCGGCATTGCGGCAGACCAGCAGCGCAACGTATTCAACGAGTTCTACCAGGTCGTTCCAAAGGAGAAGGGAGGTCAGGATGGGCTTGGGTTGGGGCTCGCAATCGTCGAACGCCTGGGGGCGCTGCTCGATCATCCGATAAGCCTCGAGTCCAATCTCGGCAAGGGCTCGCGGTTCTCGGTCACCGTGCCGGTGGTCGACGTGCCGTCCGCCATTCCTGGCCGCGCCCGTCTCGAGACCCGATCGCCAACGGCAGCATTGAGCGGCAAATCGATTGTGGTGATCGACGACGACGTGCTGGTGCTGGACGCGATGCGCGGGCTGTTGGAGCAATGGGGCTGCAGCGTGCTGACCGCCAAGTCTGCGCGGGAGGTGCTCGACAGCATCGGCAGCCGAAGGCCGGACCTTATCATCTCCGACGGCCACCTCCAGGAGGGCGAGACCGGCATGGAGGCCGTAGCGAGACTGCGGGCCGAGCTCGGCGTCCAGATCCCCGCCTTCCTCATAAGCGGGGACATTTCGCCCGAGCGGCGCGAAGAGGCGAAGGCTGCCGGCCATCACCTGTTGCACAAGCCGGTGAGCCCGGTGGCGCTACGCGCCATGGTCTCGCGACTGCTGATCCCTTCAGGCCGCGCGTGACCGACGGCTGACGGCTCACTTGCCGGGACTTGGCAGCTTCCATCCCAGGGCCGCCACCGCCAGCACGGCCTCCGTGCGGTTGTTGACCTTCAATGCTCTGAGGATCGCGGACACGTGGTTCTTCACGGTCGGCTCAGCCAGGTCTAGGGCGCGGCAGATCAGCTTGTTGCTCCTCCCCTGCATGATTAACGCAAGCACGTCCACCTGCCGTTCCGTGAGGCCCAGGTCAGCTGGTGACGGGCGCGGCCCTGGGTCGGGCTGCTTCGCCGCAGGCGCGGCGCCCGCCAGCGAGGGCCCTGCACCTCCGAGGATCTCGGGGGGAATATACACTCCGCCGGCGAGGACAAGCCGCAGCGCGCCCAGCAGCACGTCGCGCGAGGAGGTCTTCGAGATGAAGCCCAACGCGCCTTGATCCAGCGCTCTAACAACATTGTCGCGGTCATTGAACGCCGAAAGCATGACGACGCCGACGGCCGGATTGGATTCGCGCAGCTCCGCAAGCATGTCGAAGCCGTCACGGTCGGGCAAGCGCAAGTCGAGCAGAATGAGCGAGACGTCCGCGTGCTCGCGCATCAGGTCCATGCCTTGCTGGCAGCTTGCCGCCTCGATCACCACGGCGTCGCTTCGGAGCTCCCGCAGAACGCTGCTCAACGCCTCTCTGATCAGCGCGTGGTCGTCGATGAGCAGAAACTTCATGCTACGGCTCCTGTCCCCCGCAGGATGGGTCGCTCTAAAGCCGGGAAAATCAGAGACACCCGGGGTGATCGCGGTATTGCCGACTCGTGCGGGCAGGCCGACACGGATGTTAGAGGAACACCGACAGCGCGCACAAGCATCCGTGAACCACGTCAATCACGGCAGCTGTCCGGTCCCCGGCACGCGTCTGAGAGGCGGCAAACGGCCTTGTACTGTAAGGAATCCTGCACTGTAGGGAATGGAGACCCTGGGTGTCTTCGCCCCTCGGCCACCCATCATTGTCCCCGAGCGAGGGACTCGTGGGCCTCGGGCCGGAGCGGCATCGTATAGGTCGTTGCGGTCCCGACGACACAATTCTCGCCTTTGGCGTTGCGGACGATCGTTTCGATCTTGCAAATGGGTTTGTCCTCCCGCACATGCTCGACCCTCACTGTCGCGGTAATGGTTTCCCCGATCGGCACGGCTTTGACGAATTTCCAGCTCGTTTCGAGGAAGACGGTACCCGGGCCCGGCAGATCCTCGGCAACCACCGCGTTCAGCAATCCGGTCGTGACACCGCCCTGAACGATCAACCCGCCGAAGGCAGACCGCGCCGCCAAATCGGCATCGTAGTGGACCGGGTTCCTGTCGCCCGTCATCTCAGTGAACATCTCGACGTCACGCATCGATGTCCGCCGCACTCTCTCGGCCGTGTCGCCGACCCGGGGCCGGCCGGCGATCGTGCGGGCCCATGGGGATTTCTGGTTGCTCATCGGTTCCTCCCGCAGTTTCAAGCGGCGGCACCGCAGACGACTGGCCGCGCCATGTGGTCGGTTTCCGACCTCATCGCTGCGCTCAGCGCACTGTGCAGGGCCTTCACCTCATCCAGCGTCCATCGGAACGAAGCGATGGCTTCGGTCACCCTGAAGAACGGGATTGAAAGGGCGTCACGCTCCTGTTGGTACCTGGCCATTGCGTGAGAGCCGCCCGCAAGTATGGCGCGCGCCAGCAGCTCCGCGTCGCGCAACGCATCGGTGATGCCGTGCGCCGTGAGAGGGTCTTTGAAATAACCGGCATCACCAACCAGGGCCCATCCAGGCCCGAACGGACGGCGCATGAAGCCGTGCGCACCGCCAAACCCGCGCAACCGACCCGAGAGCGTTGCGCCTTCGACAGCGGCCTTGAGCTGCGGATCGCACTTTTGCAGCAGGTTGAGGAAACCCCACGCCGTACCGCCACGGAATGCTGCCCCGAATTGTTCGCGTGGCAAGCCGCCGAACACACAGTGCTGGCCGTGGTTGGTCGGGATGACTCCCGCCGCAGCGCCCTCCGCGAAATACCAGTGCAACCCATCGTAGGGCAGGCCGTCGAAGTAGCCATAGACCAGGGCCGATGAAGCGCGCCCCGCAAGATAGGACTCCGCGGCGACCAGCCTGGCGACCGTCGACTCGCGGCCATCCGCGCCGATCACGTGGTCGGCCCCGATGGCTACGTCGCGATGGCCGTCACCACGAACCCTAACCCCGATGACCCGCGCCCTCGCGTCGAATTGGAGCTCGGACAGCAGGACGCCATGGTGCACCTCAGCGCCAGCGGCCTCCGCCGCCTCGACGAGAATGCGATCGAGAATCGTCCGCCGGGGAGCGTACAGACTATGGACGCCGTGCTCGGGCCTGATGGCGATCGGAACCGGCTCCGGGCCATAGTGGAATGTCGTGATGCCGATCGGCGGCGTGCCTTCCGACTGGAGACGGGCCAGCAGACCCCAGCGATGGAGCTGCAATACTCCGCTCCGCATCAGAGCGTGCGTCGACATGGTGTCGGATCCGCGGAACTGGCGGTCGACGACCAGGACCCTTGCACCCGCTCGCGCCAGAAGGAGCGCCGTCGCCGCGCCGGCGCAGCGCGCGCCTGCAATGACGACATCATAGTGCGGCTTGAAAGTGGACATTGCGGGTCTCTTGAAACATGGCTAGGCGGCGGCGCGGGCGAGATAGGTGCTCATGTGCGCGGCGAGATCCGCCGCATCGTCCCCGGCGCCGTCGATGAAGGAGGACTTGCGCCGCCGCATGAACGGCAGCCCCATGACGTACATGCCCGGCGAGGCACCAACGCCGCCCGTGTGGCGCAGGCGGCCCTTGTGATCGAGGACGGGCACGTCCAGCCAGGAATAGTCGGGGCGAAAGCCGGTCGCCCAGATTACCGTCTCGATCCCCACCGCACGGAGATCGAACTCGAGCCGATGGCCGTGGGAAACGTGCGTCGGCTCATAGCGGCACGGAGGGTCGAAGCGGTCCCCCACGCCCTTTGCAGCAATCCAGGCATCGATGCTCTCGAGCAGCCGGTTCATCTTCAGGTCCGCGAGTGCACAGCAGTTCGGCAGCGAGCCTGAGAATTTCAGCCGCGCGCCGTCGACAGCGACGAGCTTGCCGACGAGCTCGACACCCGCGGCGCGAAGCACGTTGAGGTCGATTGTTGTGCGCTCGCGCGTTCCGATCAGCTGGAGGGATGGCAGGCGGCGGGCGCGGTCGACGTCATCGATCTCGTCATAGCGGACATCCATCATGCCCGTTGCGTCCATCCACCACTGGATGTCGCGGCCGCGATAGACGCGCGGCAGACGTACGTGCTCGCCGACGCACAGCAGCACCTCGCGCCCGGAGGCGCGTATCTCCTGAGCCAGCTGCACGCCCGTTGCCGAGGCGCCGACGATCATCACCCCGCCGGCAGGCAGCTGCGCCGGCGAACGGTACTCGAACGGTGTCAGGCTGGTGATATCCGGAAGGCGGGCTGCCAATGCCGGCACCACGGGCACATTGCAGGCGCCGCTCGCAATGACGAGAGCACGGCAGGCCCATGTTCCCCGGTCGGTAACTACGCTGTAGCACTCACCGGACCGGCTGACACGGATCACGGTCGTGCGTGTCTCCACGGGGGCACGGATGCGCTCCGCGTAGGCCTGCAAGTAGGCGACCACTTCCGGCATAGTCATGTAGCCGTCGGGATCGGGCCCGGAGTAGGCAAAGCCGGGCAGGCGGCTTTGCCAGTTGGGCGTCAGGAGGCGGAGGGAGTCCCAGCGTTCCGTCTGCCAGGAGTTCGCCACCTCGCCGCGATCGAGCACGACGTGGTCGACGCCGCGATCGGACAGGTGCTTGCTCATGGCGAGACCGGATTGGCCAGCGCCGATGACGACAGTCGTAACTAGCCTCACGACACGCTCTACCCCCTATCGGAGCCGGCAGCCCGTTCAGTTGACCGTGACGAACACGTGCGTCGGGTTGGTGATGATGTCGTAGACGGCCGATCGTTTCTGGGATTGCGCAACGAGCGCTGCGATCTCCTCGGGGGTTGCATCGGCCTTGATGTCGAAGTGGACGCGGATCGCGCTGAACCCATTGCGGACGTCCTCATCGATGCCGAGGATGCCCTGCAGATCCATGTCCGCTTCCAGCGTCGACTTGACCGAATGGAGCTGGATGCCGCGGTTCTGGGCCACGGCGGCAACGCCGGCCGTCAGGCAGCTGGCGAGACCGGAGAGCACAATCTCGACCGGTGTGGGCGCCTGGTCCTCCGCAGCGAAGACCTCGGGGTGGTCGGCTTCCACCGAAAACGTGCTCTTGCGCGACTGGTCGGCCCCCAGCCCGAAGAAGGTGCCGATCGCCGAGCGGCTGTGCGTACCGTTGATCCATTCACAAGCTACCCGCCACTTGAAAGCGGCGGCTTCCGGCGCCTTGCTCAGCGCCTCGCGCGCACCGAGCAGCGCCGTGACATTGACGCCGTTGTTGGCGGTCTTTCTGGTGGATGCGATAGCCATCGTGGTCATTCTTGATTCTCCTCTTGGATGTCTTCCAGGTTCGACGATTCATCTCGTGCAGTTGCGCAATCGAGGGGCCGTGCTTGGCTCGGGTAAAACCTCCTTCGCGTGAATTGGGATCTATTGTCGGGTCGCAGATCTCCAGCACGGTTCCGCGATGGAACCGCGCGGCCCCCGCGTCATGCGGAAGCCGTAGTGGGGTCGATCATCTTGCGTACTTCCGCAATGCGCGTCGCCGGAAACCCACTGATCTCAGCGTGCCGGCGGATGATCGCCTCATCCTTCGCCAGATAGATGCAGTAGGTCCTGTCGGCAGTGACGAAGCTCTCGACCCACTGGATGTCCGGCCCAAGCTGCGTCAGCGCCTCGCTCGATTTCTGGGCGGCCGCGCGAAGCTGCGTGCGCTCGAAGCTGCCGACCTTCGGGATCTCGCGTTCGATGACAAATTTCCGTAGCGCCATGTCTCTTCGTCCTCGATTGAGTTCTGCCGTCGCTGCAGCGGCAGGTCCGTGGGGCGGAAGTAATCACGATCCTTGCGATGCGAGTATCAGCCGGGAGTACCGGGGCGCGACTTGCAGGCCGGAGGGAGCGTCGAGCGGCGATTCCCCGCATTTGCTGGAGAAAAAGGGCGGCTCTCGCTGGCGATGAACGGCCTCTTCCAGGTACCAGTACTTCGGTATGAACGCGCACCGCGAGGCTGCTCGGCTAGAAGGATGCAATCTCGCGTGGAGGAAGCGCTTGCCCGCTGCACAGACGATGGCGAAACCTGTCCCCCGGCACATCCTGCCGGTTATCGTGGTCGCGCAACTTGCCGGCGCATCGCTCTGGTTCGCCGGCAACGCCGTAATGCCGGACTTGCAGAGGCGTAGCGGTCTTGCCGTGGAAGCGCTGAGCGACATGACGATCGCCGTTCAGCTTGGCTTCATCACCGGGACGCTGGTCTTCTCGTTCTTTGCGCTTGTGGATCGTTTCTCGCCGCGGGCCATCTTCCTCGCATCGGCGCTGCTCGGTGCCGCCTGCAACGCCCTAACCTATTTCATGGGCGCACACCTCGCGCCTCTGCTGCTGCTGCGGTTCGCGACCGGCTTCTTTCTCGCCGGCATCTATCCGGTGGGAATGAAGATCGCATCGGGTTGGTTCGATCGAGACCTGGGACAGGCGCTGGGCTTTCTCATCGGTGCGCTGGTGCTCGGCACCGCGACCCCGCACCTCATCGGTCACAATCTGCCGTGGGAGGGCGTCATGCTCTCGGTGTCGGCCATCGCGGCACTGGGAGGGCTCGTCATGTATTCGCTGGTCCCCGATGGCCCATATTTGCGGGCGGGAGCCGGTTTCGATCCAACCGCCTTTGCCGCCATCTTCCGCTCCCCCGATTTTCGCGCCTCGTCATTCGGCTATTTCGGCCACATGTGGGAGCTCTATGCCTTTTGGGCCTTCGTCCCGGTGTATCTTGCGGCACAGGCTGGCTCCGGCTCGGAAGCGGCCGCATCGCGCATCTCCTTGTGGAGCTTCCTCATCATAGGGGCCGGAGCAGTCGGTTCTGTCGCGGGCGGGCTCCTGCAGCGGCGCTTCGGCAGCGCCAGGATTGCGTTCTTTCAG